>Ga0172370_10008400_pt1 | contig 12411 bp, 9 predicted proteins | sample LakKiv5m_FD_114538 | JGI IMG/M metagenome (GOLD analysis project Ga0172370, IMG submission 114538) | Freshwater microbial communities from Kabuno Bay, South-Kivu, Congo - kab_022012_11.5m | ecosystem: Environmental > Aquatic > Freshwater > Lake | place: Democratic Republic of the Congo...
TTCCGCATCCAGAATGAACGAATTTCCAATTCCGGGAAAATGAATAACATGCCTTGGTTCATCTCCATTGATTTTCTAAACATTAATCCAAGTTGCGTATCATAATCGCTGCTGGAAATTTCTAAATCAATTTTTGTTATTGGATGATTAAGACTATCGGTAAAAGTTAAAGTTCCCTCTTTCATAAACGTGTATTCCGTTTCGTCAGGTGTGGCGCTTGTTAAATTTGGAATTATGTAGATAAAGAGAAAAACAGCAACAAGAATGAGCGCGCCGGCGGCATAAACTATTTTCTTCTTGTTAGCAGATTTTCTGTTGTCGGTATTTTGTTTTTTCATGTTTGATGCTTTTCAGTATATCAATAAATGGAAATACTTTATTTAAAAATAAGTTAAAGAAACGAATAACTGTTCATGTTCTCGGCGAAAACATTTTATCGCTGACGTTAATTTTTTACAACTCTCAATTTAAAGTAAACCTCTTCCGGAGAAAAAATTCCGGCGAAAAGCCGCTCGTATATTACCGGTTCAATATTTAAGATGGGGTCTAACCATTTTAGCGGAGCAAAATGAGACGTGATAAATTTCTTTTCCAAAACTTCAAACGAAGCTTTGCCTTCATAATTTGTTCGATGATGCAACTTCCATTGTTCATAGAATTTTAACTTCCGGCTGCCGATAAATTCATAATTATCGAATGAACGAATTGAAAAAGGAATTTTATGATCCGGTTCGCCGAAATATTTTGTGTTAAGAAAAAAAGGAACATATACGATAAGCTGCCCGTTTGGTTTTATAATTCTGTAAAGTTCCGTTATGGTCTTATGGAAACTATCCAAATGCTCCAAAACATGAGACGCAAAAACTTCATCGAAGGTATTATCGGCAAAAGGATAAGGAAACGTGTTGATATCATGCAGTTGATTGCCGCCGTAATCAACAATATCAAGGTTCACATAGCCTTCTTTTAAGTCATTTCCGCATCCAAGATTTAATTTCATAGTCGCTGTCATTCAATTTCCGAAATTTGATTTGTTCTAAATTAAGAATTTAAACGGAATTTTTTGCAGGCATCTCGTAAAAGAATCGGCGCAATGCGAGATAAATTGAATTCGTATTTCTTATCGCTTCGCATTTCGTTTTTTCATAACTTGAACACAATCTTTAAGAAAATTTATCAATTTTATGGCATCACTAATAATTGAACGAAATGAAATTCCGTTAACGCTTCAGCAAGAAAAAATGCTCGTTAGCGGCTGGGGAAAAGAAGCTATTGAAAATGCGAATGTTGAAAAAATTGTTTACCTATCTGATGGCTTGCGCATTGAAGGCTATTTAGCTTATCCAAAAGAGAAAAAAGAAAAATTCCCTTGCATCATTTGGAACAGAGGCGGCGCCGGCGCAAAAGGATTGATTGACTCTTTTGCAGCCCGCGGTATGTTCGGACAACTTGCAAGCTGGGGCTATGTTGTTTTTGCTTCAATGTATCGCGGCAGCCTTGAAGGAGAAGACGAAGTTGGCGGAAGAGATGTGCATGATGTTCTTGCGCTGCTTTCTGTAGCTGATGAAATTCCCTTTGCGGATACTACAAAATGGGGCATCGAAGGGTGGAGCCGAGGAGGTTTAATGACCTACTTAATTTTACAACAAACTACAATTTTTAAGTGCGCGGTTTTTGTCGGAGCAATTTCGGATGTAAGAATGAAAGCGAAAAATACTCCTGCAATGACGGAATTATTTAAACATCATTTTGCCGAAGAAATATTTGATACAGAAATGTTTACCCGCTGCGCCGTTGAACATACCGAAAAACTTGCGAAAGAAACAAATTATTTACTCATCCACGGCGGCGGAGACGATATAATCTCTCCTCTCCAATCAATCGAAATGGCAAAAAAGTTAGCGGAAAAAGAAATTAACTACCGACTGGTAATTTTAGAACAAGGAACGCATTACTTAAGAAACCACCGAAAAGAAGTTACCGCGCTTAGAAAGCATTGGTATGAAAAATATTTGAAACCTGATGGAAAATAAAAATATAGCAGCGGCGTTGGTGGTTCAAAGCTGCATCGCTATTCATTTTTTATTTTGCTGATCTAATTACACGAGATTTTATTTAGCAAAAACGACGCTTGTTAGTTCATCTAACATTTTTTGCGGTTCAAAAGCACGCCCAATTACGCCATCGAAAAGATTTTCTGATACGGTTATGAAGCCGGCTTTTTCAGAGCTTAAAACAATCTTAGGTTTCAAATCAGAAAAATGGTTCTTTATTTTACTTGCAAGCAGTTTTGCGTTCAACCCTGACAAATGTTCGCCAATTATGACATATTCGGGTTTTTGTTGGGTAAATGTTGTGAAGGCTAATAATCCAGAATCAACGGAAGACACATTAAATTTTTCTTGCAGTAAAAGAGTCAAAAAATTTCTGAAGCGCGAGTCATCATCAGCGATAAGAATTTTTTCTTTAATGGAAGTTTCAGTCGTTTCGGAAGAATCGGCTTTAAGTTGTTCAATCAGTTTTACCATTCGATTATTTAATAATTCAGGATTGATCGGCTTCAGCAGATAATCCGAAACGCCTTTGGCAATAAACTTGGCAATAACATTTCTATCATTAATAGAAGATAAAATAATTACAGGAAGCGTTTTAAATCTTGCATCATTACGAATTGCTTCATATACCTCTACACCGTTCATAACCGGCAGATATAAATCGAGAAAAACAATATCCGGGTTATTTTGCTTTACAGATTCCCAGCCATCAGCGCCGTCAACTGCTTCTAAAACATCCAAACCGAAACCATCTTTCAACAGTTTTGTTAAAATCCGTCTATGAATTCGGTCGTCTTCAATTACTAAAACTTTAAAAGTACCCATACTCTTCCATAAATTGTGTTTAAAAGTACACCTTTACCTAATAAAAAAAAAATCTGCGATGGTATCTAGGAACGTAAATTAAAAGTTTGTTGAAATAAAAAAAAGAAGAGACGCGAATTGTAACGCTTCCCGTGGAAAGGAATTTTATAAATTTACTGCTTACTTAACGGTTGTCGTTAGCAAGCCCCTAAAGATATTATGTTTAAAGAGAAGGCATCCTTTCTGTAAATTAGATAAAGTCGATCCATCCGCTCTCATTCCGCTCTGGTTCCGCTGCTGCTTTGTGTACGTTCCGCATTAAAACGGTACAGAGGCGTTCAGCCATCGAGAACTCATTAGCAATAATATGTCTTATCTACTGCTACTCAGAACGAAGTGAAGAGGCTGTTCACATAGTAAAACGTGAAGCGAAAGCGCCGCTCAAAGTTTCAACTATTATTTTCCCGAAGTTTCTCTTTATAACTTCATTACCTTTTAGTTAATCGCAATGCCACCATTGTGCTTTACGTAGCTAACTTTTAAAAAATTCAGCAATAGAGTCAACCACAAATTTCAACTGTTCTTCTTTTAATTCAGGAAAAATGGGCAAGGCAATGGTATAAGCGGCGGCGTTATTAGAAACCGGAAAATCTGAATCAAGGTGATGAAGAGGCGCAAAACATTCCTGGCGATGAAACGGCACCGGATAATAAATTTCAGTCCCAATTTCTTTTTCACCCAAATATTTACGGAGTTCGTCTCGTTTCTCAACTCGAATGATGTACTGGTTATAGATGTGATAATTCTTTACGTTAGGGTTTTCGTAAACCGCTTTTGGAAGCAGAACTTTGTTCTTTGCGTCAAAGGTTAGTTTTCCTTCTTCTTCTGCAAGTCCGGCTTCAACAAAAAACTTTGTATAAAGTTTAGCGTTCTGCCTTCTCTGCGCAGACCACTCATCGAGGAAAGGAAGTTTAACATTTAACACAGCCGCCTGTATCTCATCAATTCTAAAATTTCCGCCGATAACTTTGTGATAATATTTTGGTTTAGCTCCGTGAACCCGCATAATTTTCAGCATTTCTCCCAACTCATCATTATTTGTAACCACTAATCCACCGTCTCCAAAACAACCAAGATTTTTACTTGGGAAAAAAGAATAACAGCCAATATCGCCTATCGTTCCAACTTTTTTCCCGTCTTTATACTGAACGCCAATGGCTTGGGCGCCATCTTCAACAACTTTTAATTGATGTTTTTTTGCGATTGCCATAATTTCATCCATCGCAGCGCTTTGCCCATAAAGATGAACCGGAATGATCGCTTTAGTTTTTGGAGTAATCAACTTTTCGATTGACTTTGGATCAAGATTGAAAGTAACCGGGTCAATATCAGCAAAAACCGGAATTGCGTTTAGGCGCGAAACAACGCCAGCCGTTGCGAAAAAAGAAAAAGTCGGAACAATAACTTCATCGCCCGGCTGAATGTTTAAAGCCATCAGCGCAAGCAGCAAAGCGTCTGTTCCGGATGAAACACCAAAAGCGTATTTACATCCAAGATATTCTTTTAATGAAATTTCAAGTTTTTCCACTTCTTTTCCAAGAATGAAATATTGAGATTCTGCCACACGAATAATTGCTTCATCAAGCTCTTTTTTGTGGGCTAAATATTGAAGTTTAAGGTCTAATAAAGGTACTTTCATAATGTTTTCTCGTTTATTTTATAATAATGTTCCTTTTAATAACAGCAATGCGATTGAAAAATAGATGATCAACCCGGTTACATCAACTAAGGTGGCTACAAACGGAGCGGAAGATGCAGCAGGGTCAAATCCTATTTTTTTTAGCCCAAGCGGCAGCATAGAACCCATCAACGTTCCCCACATGACCACACCCACCAACGTAATGGCAACTGTGCTGGCAATAGAAAGCCAGTGCGCGCCATATATTCCTGTAAAGTTTTGCCAAAGCGTGATACGCAAAAATCCTAAAACGGCTAAAATTGTTCCAAGAATTAACCCTGAAATCAATTCTCGCTTCATTACAAAATACCAATCGCGAATACTCACTTCGCCTAATGACAACGCGCGTATAACCAACGTGGCGGCTTGTGAACCCGAATTTCCTCCGCTGGAAATAATTAGCGGAACAAATAAGGCAAGCACCACAGCTTTACTAATTTCATTTTCAAAAAAACCCATTGCAGAAGCCGTAAATAGTTCGCCGACAAAAAGAATACTTAACCAACCGGCGCGTTTTTTAATCATCTGCATCAACGGAATTGCCGCATAAGAATCTTCCAACGCTTCAACCGCGCCTAATTTCTGAAAATCTTCCGTAGCTTCTTCTTCGGCAACATCTAACACGTCATCTACAGTTACTATTCCAACTAAGATACCGGAAGAATCGGTAACAGGAAGCGCTATTCGATCATATTTTTTAAACACTTCTACGGCTTTCTCCTGGTCGTCAACTACTTGAAGATAGGTAAAATTGCCATCCATAAGATCGGTAACGCTTGTTTCAAGCGGGGCTAAAAGAAATTCACCAATTCTAATATCGTCAATCAATTTTCCTTTTTCGTTTGTAACGTAAATAATATTAAGCGTTTCAATGTCTTTTCCATGTTGCCGAATATAATTTAAAACTTCTTGAACTGTCCAACTTTCTCTAATTGCTAAATAATCGGGAGTCATTAATCTACCGACACTATTTTCCGGGTAGCCTAACAAAGATTGGGCAATATGTCTTTCTTGAACAGAAAGAAGATTCATCATTTGTTTTAAAGCTGAAGCAGGAACCTCTTCCAACATCGCCGTTCTATCATCTGGGGACATATCGTTCAGAATAATAGCGACTTCTTCATTCCCCAGCGCTTTTAGAAGAGAAAGTTGAACATCAACTTCTAAGTATTCAAAGGTGTCTGTTGCTAAATCTTTTGGAAGAATTCTGAAAAGTATAGCTTGTTCATAATCGGACAGATCGGTAAGAAAGTCGGCAATATCGGCGGGAGTCCAATCTACTAGAACTTCTTTTAACGAAGCGAAATCTCGGGAATTGATGAGGTCCTTAATTTCCGGTTGTAAAATTTGTCCTAGCATTTTGGGCTCATAATCTTGGTGAACAATTCGCTACCTGATAAATATTTTTAATTTGTCGGGAACAACAAGCGAACTTTCCTATAAATTTTTTGATTTATAAAAATATAGTATTAAATTTGCAATTCAAAATTATTTTGATGGGCGCGTAGCTCAGTGGTAGAGCAACACCCTTTTAAGGTGAAGGTCGGTGGTTCGAGCCCACCCGCGCTCACAAAAGCCTCAAAATTCAACGTTTTGAGGCTTTTTTGTTTTTAACTTCTCTTGCCCAAACTTTTGATGCAAGAGGCTTCGTAAGAATAAAAACGTTAGTTCCTACCGCACAAAATCTTTTTCAATGGTTCGTCTTTACGATACACATCATCTCTAAAATTTATCACGCCGTCGCTTTCTACCCATGCGGTAAAATAATCAATATAGAGTGGAAAGCTGTGGTTAAGAGTAACTTGCGTAGTTTTACCAAAACTGCAATTTCGCCTCAGCTCATTTCGTTTCGATTTAAACTCTGCTATTTTGGTTTTATCGGTTACCGGAAAACCTGTTTCAATTCTCACAAAATCAGCAGCCCATGTTGCATTGTTTTTCAGGATATAATCTGATAGAAGCATTGGTTTTTCTACTCTTACACAACCGTGGCTAACCGCTCTGTTCGCCACAGAAAAAGGGGCTCGCGTAGGTGTATCATGTAAATAAATATCGAACCGGTTAGTGAACATAAATTTAATTCTTCCTAAAGCATTGCCGGCGCCAGGGTCTTGTACAAAAATATAGGGGACGTTGTTCGGAGAAAATTGCTTTAGATTTACTTCATCTATATTCATTTCTTTCCCTTTATAGATCACTTTAAAGTTTTGCCCTCGAAGGTAATTTGAATCAGCTAAAGTTTTTCTATATATTTCATCTCGTATAATGCTTGTCGGAACTGTCCAAGTTGGGTTGAGTACCAAATGCGTAATTTGGGCATATACCTGAGGTGTTTCCCAATCATTTGGTTTGTTCCGCCAATTTTTTGTTTTTTCATATAGTTGAAGCCTCTCTTTATAGTTTGGCGGTCTTTTATTTCCTGTACAAACTTTAATCTTTAGTTTTTCAGCTTTGTTTTCGATTACCCGCAAATAAAAATCGGGAATGTTCACTAAGATATACCGGGAACTGTCATCATAACTTGTCCATCTGAATCTTTCCAAGTTTATAATAATTTTTTCAACATACTCTTTTGGAGGAACAGAAAGTTTTTCAACTGTAGCTTTGCCAATAGCGCCGTCATTCGGTAGTCCGTTTGCAGCTTGAAATTTAGCGACGGCTTTTATAAGTACAGAATCGTAAATGTCAAATGTTTTTTGAGGAATTTTTGAAGTATCAATGAATCCAAGTACCGCTAATCTTTCTATTATCGGTATGAGTTGGGAAGTTCTTTCTCCAAGCTTTAATTTTTTATTAATGGGAAAAACTCTATCCCACGTAAGACTCTCTAAATTTCTGAAAAATGCGAGCGCCTTCTGTAAACTTTTGTAACGCGTGCTTTTGGGCTGAATTTCATTCAAGTAGTTCAGCGTATTTACTTCATAAAGCGGTTTGGCAACTTCTCTTTTTGCCGAATCAACAACCGGCAAGCAGTAACTATCAGAGTAAAGACTTGCCGGATTAACAACGCCGTAGCGCATGTGATAAGCATAGCTTAGAATTGTATTCGATGAAAGCAATTCAACATTAGCCATGTGAATATAGCGGGCAGAATTTGTGGTTAAGGCGGTATCGTAAATTTTTGCGTATTCACTTTTTAGAAGATTATAATTAAATACCTCCGGGTTTATTCCGTGATCCTCTGCCTTTTTAATAATTTTAAGCAATGAATCAATTAAGAATTTATCGTCAAAACTTTTTATAAATATCGGTTGAAAGCCTCTTGAAGCATAAAAGTACTTTAAGGTGTCGAGGAATTCAAAAGTAGAATCGGGAATTCGGAAGGAAAAATCTTCATGGTTAAATCTATTTTGAAGAAAATGTTGATACTCGGCAGCATTAAACATGTACTTTTCATCAAATCCATTTGTATGCTTCTTTACTGCCGGCTTATTGCCACAACCCAAAAGTAAAAAAAACAAAAGAGAAAAAAAGAATAACTTTTTCCCCTGGTAGCGGAACAACCTTCTGCGACTTGAGAATGACATGAACTATTAACTCATAACTTTCTTATAAAAAGGTATAGAAAACTAGTAACCGTTTGCACTATGGCAATATTCTACTTCAAAATTCCTACTCAAAATTAGTAAATATTCACAAATATATTTTATTTCTTGAATGAGTTGTAACTTGAACTAATAATTTTTGAGAATATGAAGTTGACACCACAAGAAGCCTTAAGCAAATATTTTCACCACGCCCGCTTTAGAGGCGAGCAAGAAAAAATAATAAATAGATTGTTAAACGAGCAGGGTCATTGCCTTGTGTTGATGCCTACGGGAGGCGGTAAATCAATTTGCTACCAGCTCCCTGCTTTATTAATGGATGGCGGAACAATTGTTATCAGTCCGCTCATTGCGTTAATGCAAGACCAAGTGGAAGCATTAAAAAGGAAAAATATTCCCGCAGAATTTATTAACTCGACGGTTTCCGGTACACAGAAGCAGGAAAGATTACAGCAATTTGTCGAAGGAAAAATAAAACTACTTTATGTAACTCCTGAAAGATTTAGAAAACCGGATTTTATTCATGCGATAAAATCAGCAAAGGTTTCCATGCTGGCGGTTGATGAAGCCCATTGCATTTCTGAATGGGGACATGATTTTCGCCCGGATTACTCTCGTCTTGCGGAGTTTAGAAGTTTGTTACATTACCCGCTTACCATTGCGCTTACAGCAACCGCAACCGCTAATGTGCAAACTGATATTATTTCAAAACTCGGTTTAGCAAAAAACGAGATAACGATTTTTCACGAAGGAATCGAGCGACCAAATCTCCGGCTTGAAACAACCGATGTTTTTGATGAGAAAGAAACATTAAACGCAATCTATAAAGTTCTAAATAATTATAACGGAGCCGGAATAATTTACTTCGCCTTAATAAAAAAATTAGCATACTACTCGCAAATTCTTCACGATAAGGGTTACAAGCACGGAATTTATCACGGAAAACTTGATGCGGATGAACGAAAAAGAACGCTGAGAAATTTTATTTCCGGAAAACAGCATCTTATTCTTGCAACGAACGCTTTCGGAATGGGCGTGGATAAACCGGATATCAGGTTTGTCATTCATGCCGAAGTTCCTTCTTCAATTGAATCATATTACCAAGAAATTGGTAGAGCCGGACGCGATGGAAAAGACTCTTTGTGCATGCTTCTTTATAATCAAGAAGACCTTTACACACAAATGGAATTTATAAAATGGGCTAACCCAGATGCAAATTATTATTCGGGAATGTATAATCTATTACGTTCAAATTTGGAAGCCGCTAACTCTATGGGCGTTGAGTATCTTCGTGAACAAATGAGCTACAAAAACAAAAGTGATTTCCGTGTGGAAACCGTGCTTGCCATGCTTGACCGTTACGGAGTTACAGAAGGAAGTATTGAAAATAAAAACTTAATCCTCGTGGATGAATTACCTCACGAACTTCAAGATGAAAATTATTTAAAAGAAAAACTTCTCAACGATAATAAAAAACTTTTGTCAATGGTAAACTATTTTAAAACGGAAACGTGCAGAAGAGTATTTATTTCGGATTATTTCGGCTTTCCGGGAGAACAGCCTTGCGGTAATTGTGATGTGTGCAAATAAAATAAAGTCCGCTTCGCACGCCTGCTAAGGCGGAATGTTTTATAATATTACGTCATTCCATAGAGTATAACAAAAATGGCTGCGGAGGTTAAATCGAAAGCAGAAAAATTGTCAAGGAAGGAAATGCATGCGCAACTCTATAAAATCTTTTTAACTCTCCCAACTTCGCCGGTTTCAAGCATTACCTTAATTCCGTGCGGATGTTTGGATGAATTTGTTAAAATATTTTTTACAATTCCTTCCGTAAGTTCTCCGGTACGCTGATGTTCTTTAAGAACGATGGCAACGTGAAGCCCAACTTTTATATTTGTCCTAACTCTTCCCGCCATTGCCTTTTTTCTTTTTATTAAACCCAAACCGTTTAAACCAAGGGAGCTTTTCACTCTTTGAAGTACTTTCTGGCGAGCTGTTAGAATTATTATGCCCATGTTTCGGTTCGTTTGAGTTAGCTGGCGAAAAAGCTGCGTTATTCTTCTTTGATTCATCGCGATTAAAATGAGAAGCGCCTGATTTTTTTTCAAACCGATGCGGAGCAGAAGCGTCATTCCTCCAAACACCTGATTTATGTTTCACTGCGCCTCTTCCCGTATGATGGACTTTACTCACGGATTCGGCTTCTTTTTTTTGCGAATGAGCTTGATGTTCCGTTTTGCTTTGAGAGGCTAAAGTATTTTTGGCTTTTGGTTTCTGATTACTTTCTGACCTTGGATAACCATCGCCCCGTTTATTTTTTATAAAATTAGGAACATCAGTAGCTGTCTGTTTTGTGCTTTGCGGCTTGCTGCCGGTAAACTTATGCTTCACAGATTGATTAGATCGATTCCCATGCTGCCTTCTTTGTACAGCAGGCGCATCTTTATCAACCGCTGATTGAACTTGAGCAAATGGATATCCGCTCATTTCAGGAATAGGCGTTTTAAGAAGTTTATTAATATCCTTTAAATATGCTCTCTCTTCGGCATCGCAAAATGAAAGAGCAACGCCGCTTAAACCGGCACGCCCTGTTCTGCCAATGCGATGGATGTATGAATCGGGAATATTCGGGATGTCATAATTGACTACCATAGCAAGCTGCTCAATGTCTAACCCGCGAGCGGCGATGTCGGTAGCGACTAAAATTCTTATTCGCCTCTCTTTAAAATTTTGTAAAGCGCGCTGCCTTGCATTCTGAGCTTTATCGCTATGGATAGCGTTTGCAGCGATTCCCGCAGCTTTTAAATACCGTGAAAGGTTATCTGCGCCATATTTGGTGCGGGTAAAAACGATTACCGAATCAGCGTCATTCTCCTTTAGCAGGTGAACTAACAACCTCTTCTTATCCGGTTTAGCTACAAAATAAACGCCTTGCACAATCGCGTCAACTGTTGGAGATTCAGGTTCAATCTCAATAGTAATCGGCTCATGCAAAAAACTTGAAGCAAGTTTTGAAATTTCCGGCGCAAGGGTAGCGGAAAATAATAAGTTTTGCCTTTTTTCAGGAAGAACTTTAATAACTTTTTTAATATCATGAATAAAGCCCATATCCATCATCCTGTCGGCTTCATCTAACACAAATATTTTTACAGCGCTTAAATCAACTACTTTTTGTTCGAGAAGGTCTAACAAACGACCGGGAGTTGCAACGAGAATATCAACGCCTTTTTTTAGAGCATCAGTTTGTGGTTTTTGCGGAACCCCGCCAAAGACAACAATACTGGTTAAGCCGGTAAATCGCCCATAAGTAGAAAAACTTTCTTTTATTTGCAAAGCAAGCTCACGCGTTGGTGAAAGAATCAGAGCTTTAATGGGAATATGTTTTGAGGTGTAGTCTTTCTCGGCATGAATCAATTGCAGGATAGGAACGGCAAAGGCGGCGGTTTTGCCTGTGCCGGTTTGAGCAGAGCCAAGTATATCGCGCCCTTCTAAAATTTTTGGAATTGCTTGCTTTTGTATTGGGGTAGGTATTTCATAACCTTCAGCGGCTAATGCTTTTTTTATCTGTGCGATAATTTCTAACTTTTCAAATGACATCGGTAATAATTCTCTTGTAGGTCATTGATAGACGATGTTGCTCTGACTATAGTAACCTGGTTAATAAATGAGCCGGAAAGAATTGCAATCAAGAAAAACATGAAGACACTTTCTGGTTTATGAGTGCAATTTAGGTTAAAGCGATGAGACTACAAACAAGTTGAATTGTTTAAAAATTAGTCCGTCTGGTGAGATAAAGGCGTTAAAAAAAATTTTCCCTTCTCTTTTGAAACCCTTTTCGGGAACTGTTATCTAACTCTACAAAAAACAGGATTGAAATGGATACAAATGTAATCAATGAACGATATAGCAAATTAGCCGAGGACACTTGCTGCCTCTCATGTGGCGGTGCAATTAACCATAGCAATCCGCTTGCGGGTGAGGTGTGTGTTGATCTGGGATGCGGACGCGGCAACGATGTAATTAGAATGGCGCAAGAGGTCGGCGAGCAAGGATTAGTGTATGGATTGGATATTTCCGATGGTATGATAGAGAAAGCGAAGAAGAATGCCGCAAAACTTGATGTCACCAATGTTCAGTTTATTAAATCAGAACTTGAATCATTAAAACTTCCAACAAAGATAGCTGATTTGGTTATTTCAAACTGCACAATCAATCATGCATCAGATAAAAAAGCGGTCTGGTCTGAAATCTACCGTATCTTAAAAAA
>Ga0172370_10008402_pt1 | contig 12410 bp, 10 predicted proteins | sample LakKiv5m_FD_114538 | JGI IMG/M metagenome (GOLD analysis project Ga0172370, IMG submission 114538) | Freshwater microbial communities from Kabuno Bay, South-Kivu, Congo - kab_022012_11.5m | ecosystem: Environmental > Aquatic > Freshwater > Lake | place: Democratic Republic of the Congo...
CCACCGAGAGCAGGAATGCCGACTCGATCGACATCATGGTCGAAAAACGAATATAGAGCGAAAGGCACACATACCCGCCGATCATCGTCAGTTCGCCCATTGCGAGGTTGAGTACCCCGGAGCACTTGTAGATGAGGACCCATCCCAGGGCCACCAGGGCATAGATCGACCCGAGCATCACGCCGGTCACCAGCAGTTGCAGGAAAAACTCCATCTATTTGCCTCCATGCTGTGGCACATCCTCGATCCTGATGTCCTGTTTGATCTGCGAGACCCTGCCGTCCTCGTACGTGATGGTCGTTTCCATGTGGAGCATGTCCTTGCCGCCGTACAAAGCGTCGATGATGTCTTTGTACCGATTCTCCACAAAAGCTCGGCGGATCTTGCGTGTTCGCGTAAGCTCGTCGTCGTCTGCGTCGAATTCCTTATAGAGATTGGCAAATCTGTGGATGCGTGCCGGTTCGGGCAGTGTCCTGTTCACCTCCATGAGCGGTTTCTTGACCAACTCGTAGACTCGTGGGTCTTGAGAGAGTTCGGGATAGCTCGTGTACGCGATTCCTTGATCTTCTGCCCACTTACCAACCGTCTTATAGTCGATACAGATGATCGCGGTGACGTAGTCCCGCTGATGGCCCACAATGAGAGCGTCCTTGAGATACGGGCTGTACTTGAGCCTCGCCTCGAGGAACTGCGGCGACGACTTGGTCCCGTCGCTCAGAATCATGATGTCTTTGGTGCGGTCGAAGACCACCAGATGTCCGTCTTCGTCGATGAAACCGGTGTCCCCAGAGTAGAGCCAGCCGTCCTTGAGCGCCTTGGTGGTCTCTTCGGGCATCTTGTAGTACCCGAGAAAAACGGAGGGGCTCTTGGATATTATCTCTCCGCTCTCCGTGATCGCCACCTCAGTGTCGGGAATGGGACGGCCGACCGTATCGAACTTGATATCGTCATCTCGATGGACCACTGAGATGCCCGCGATCTCTGTCTGCCCGTAGATCTGCTTCAAGTTGACACCGATGGAGTGGAAGAAGCGGAAATGGTCCGGTCCCATTGCCGCGCCGCCTGTGTAAGCGTGACGAACTCGGCTCAGCCCTAGATGGTCCCGAATCTTGGAAAAGCATGTCAGGTCAGACAACCACGCGAGAAATTTCCAGTATATCGGTACTGGCTTCTTGGCGAACTTCAGGTCCGCAGCGTGGTACCCGATCTTGAAAGCAATGTCGAAGATGTTCCGCTTGATCCACGTTGCGTCGAGATGTTTGACCTGCACCTCGCGTGTGTACTGCTCATAAAGTCGGGGAGGGGCGAACATCACATGCGGGCCGATTTCTCGGACGTTCACCTGCGCGGTCTCGGGCTCCTCAGGAAAGTTGATGGTGAAGCCTACCTGCAAGCCGGCGGAGATCGACATCATCTGTTCGCCAATCCACGCAAAGGGGAGATACGAGACAAAGTCGTCCGTAGGCCGGCACGGGTCCACGGTCATGAGGTTCCGGCCCATGGTGAGCATATTATAATGGGTGAGCAGGGCGCCCTTGGGCTTAGCCGTAGTGCCGGAAGTATAGAAAAGCAGGCAGACGTCGTCACCTGTGCCGGAGTTGATCGACTCCTTGAAGTGATTGGGGTTTTCCTTTTCCTTTTGACGGCCGAGCTCCATCACCTCGTCGAGGCTGATCAGCATCGGGTCCGAATAGTGCCGCATCCCTTTGGGGTCGTCCCAGATGATCTTCTGGAGTTTCGGGCACCGGTCTCGGATCGCGAGCGCTTTGTCTACTTCTTCCTGACCTTCAGCCACGTAGAACTTAGCATCCGCGTGGTCGACAATGTACTGGACTTCTTCCATGAGGCAGTCTTGGAACAACCATGCGGCGATGCCGCCTCCACACATCGCGGCCATTTCAGTCCAGAGAGCCTCGGGGCGGTTGTCTCCGATCATGATGACCTTGTCGCCCCGCTCAAGTCCCATGCTCATGAGGCCGAGAGTGATGTACTTGACGTTTTCCAGGTAATTGGCCCAAGTGACGGGCCTCCAGATCCCGTATTCCTTCTCCCGCATGGCCACTTTGCCGGAGCCGAATCTTTCGGCCTGCCGAAGAAGAAGTTTGGGCAGCGTCAAGTCTTTGGTGATCGTGATTTCTTTAAAATAGGATAGTTCATCTGCGGCTGACATACAGATCCTCCACCTCACCGAGATAGGCCTTGATGACCTCGGGATCCTCCTGGATTTCCTGCGGTGTGCCATCGGCTATTTTAACTCCGAAGTTCAGGCACATTACACGGTCGGAAAGGTCCATGACCACGCCCATGTCGTGTTCGACGAGGACGCAGGTGACGTTCCACCGCTTGTCCTCGTTGATGTCAAGGATGAACCTGGCCATGTCCTCGACCTCTTCGAGGTTGAGACCCGCCAGGGGTTCATCCAGGAGAATTATCTCGGGTTGGAGGGCGAGGGCCCGCGCAAGCTCGATACGCTTCTGCAGGCCGTAAGGGAGCATTCCGGTGACCTCGTGGCGGACAGCTTCAATTTCCAGCAGGTCGATGATCTCTTCCTCGATAAAGCGTCTGTTCGCAATTTCTTCTCTGCTGGTTTTGCCCCAATAGATGCTTGAGCTGATCATGCCGGATTGCAGACGCATGTGTCTGCCGAGCCGGATATTGTCCAGGACCGTCATACCGCCGAAAAGCTCGATTTTCTGGAAAGTACGGGAGATTCCCAGCTCCGCACGTTTGTGCGGCGACAATGCGTGGATCGGTTTGCCTTTGAAGAAAAGGCTTCCTTTCTGAGGATGGTACAGCCCATTGATGCAGTTCATCATGCACGTCTTGCCCGCCCCGTTCGGCCCGATGATGGAGAAAATCTCTCCTTTCATCACCTGGAAGCTCACGTTGGTTAGAGCAGCGACTCCGTGGAACGACAGAAATACATTCTTCGCCTCAAGTATGATTTCCGACATTCAGCGTCCCCTTCTGCGCAATGCACCACCTGAGTGGCGCTCGACGGTTTTATCGCTACGTTTTCAACTTGTTGGCAATGGGCTGAGGAAAGAAGATCCAGCCTTGAGATCAGATCTCTAGCTGTCAAACGACGTGTGCAGGCAACCATAGCAGTTCTGACTCGCCAGGTCAACCCTTAACCCCGAGAGCTCCGTCGCCGAGCCGGCTTAGAGCGACGAGAGTAGGGCGGCTACCCGGTGCCGACGGGCGAGCGGCCGTACTTCGACACGAACAAGCCCGCAGGGAGACGCCTACCAACAACCGATCTCCGAAATCGGGACGGTCGCCGCCTCTCCGGGCCCGCCGCTACAGCCTTAGGTCTCGCGTCTTGAATTGGAGAACACTGTCCACCCACTACGTCTCATATCATGGATAAACCCGAGTTGAAAAGTCAAGACGAAAAATGGTATAGAGTATCGGGCTTGTTAAGCTCATCCCTTTTTCCCCTTTTTGGAATCCCCATCCTGGACGATGGGACAGACCTGTTCGGTGATATCGGATCCACGTCGGCTTACGACGACGGCGCGTGGGCAATGCCGCGGCGTGCCGACGAGATCTATCCGAATTCCCTGATCTTGGAGTGAATCAGCATGGGCGAAGAGAACATCCTGCTCACCGAATTGAGGGACGGAGTGATTATCGTCACCATCAATCGTCCCGGCGCGCTGAACTGCTTCAACATGGATCTTCTGAGGCGCTTTGGTGAAGTGCTCTCGGAAATCGCATTCGACACGCAGGTCAAGGTTGTGGTCGTCACCGGCTCTACCGAGGGAAAGAACGCGTTCAGCACCGGCGCGGACCTCAAGGAACGGGCCGGGATGACCCCCGATCAGGTCCGGCTCTATATCCAGACCATCAGGAATCTGTTCACATCGGTGGAGGAACTTCCCAAGCCGGTCATTGCAGCGGTGAACGGGTACGCTTTCGGCGGCGGGCTCGAGCTTGCGCTGGCCTGCGACATCCGTCTCGCTTCGAGCACCGCAGTTGTCGGACTCACCGAGACCAGCCTCGCGATTATCCCCGGCGCGGGCGGCACTCAACGTCTTCCCAGAGTGGTCGGCATAGCCCGAGCCAAAGAGATGATCTTCCGCGCGAGACGCATCTCTGCTCAAGAAGGTCTCGAATACGGTTTATTCCTTGAGGTACTCGAGCCGGGCCGCCTCATCGATCGAGCACTGGAAATCGCCGGCGAAATAGCGCAGAATGGCCCCGTCGCGCTTGCACAGGCCAAGTACGCGGTCAACAAAGGTATTGAAGTAAGCCTGCCCGTCGGGCTCGCCATCGAATCCAACGCGTACGCCGTCACAATCCCTACGAAGGACAGGATCGAAGGCCTTACCGCCTTCAGAGAAAAACGGAAACCGGTCTACACGGGAGAATGAGGAGGAAGACCTGCATGTCGCACCATGAGTTGAGCTATCCCAAGAAAGTTCAGGTCAACGACATTACGGTACGGGACGGCTTTCAGCACGAGGAGATCTTTATTCCCACCGACGCCAAGCTCTACTACGCGGAAGAGCTGATTTTGTGCGGAATCAAGGACGTTGAGGTAACGAATTTCGGCAACCCCGCGCTCATGCCCCAGTTCAAAGACGCGGATGAACTCATGAAGCGGCTCAGAGACTCCAAACGGCTGTCTCGCGCGGGGGTCAACTGGAACGATATCACCCTCACCGTGATCACAATCCGGGAGCGCTCGGTCGAGCGCGCGATCGCCGCTCGCAAAGAAGGATGGGGACCGGACCGAATCCTCATGATGGTATCGACGGACGAAGAGCACCACTTCGCCAATTCCGGTACCACGCTGCCCGACTACTGGGCCGAAGCCAAACGCTGCATCGAGAAGGCCAAAGACGTCGGCATCAAGATGTGCGGCACGGTTTCCACGATCTGGGGCTCGCCGATATCCGGCCCAACACAGCTCGAGGAAGCCGTGGAATTCACCAAGCGATGGCTGGAGATCGGCGCTGCCGACATAGAGCACGCGGATCACGACGGCAGCGCGCCGCCCAACCAAGTGTACAAATACTATTCAATGATCATGAAGGAGTTGCCCGATCCGAGCCTCCACATCGCGCACTTCCACGTGACCCGCGGATGGGGTACCGCCAACGTATTAGCCGCACTTCAGGCGGGCATCGAGATATTCGAGGGAACGCTCGGCGGCCTCGGCGGCCAGCCGGCCAACTTTGTCGACCGGGTTCCGGTAGGTGGCACCGGAGAGTATTACTATATCGATCCCAACGTGGTAGGCCTTCAGAACATCGAAGACATGGTGGTCATGATGGACGAGATGGGTATCGAAACCGGGATCGACGTTGACCGGTTGCTCGACTTGGGTAAACTGATGGAGAGAACTATTGGACGGCGGCTGCGCTCCGAAGCGATTCTCAATCGCAGGATCCCGAAGGTCCCGCGGGAGGAATACAAGCGAACAGGCCTCGCTTCTGTCAAGCAGAAGTTCGGTGAGGCTCAAGGGCAGAAGTTTCCGTCGGATTGGCCGGAAAAGTCCAGCTACAAGCTGCCGTCGAAATAGCTAATGTGATGTGTCCATGATAGCTTTGCAGCTCATGCCAAGAGTTACGTCGTTTTCCATTTGCCGAGCACCCAACGAGAGTTGTTGGTGGAGTGCCGCTGCTGGCTTGTCCAGCAGTGTTTCTCAAGCATGCACTGCTGGACAAGCCAGCAGTGGCACCTGTTGTGAGACGAGGCGTATGAACGATTCATTGAACTCAATGATCGGCAAAGCCATTCCAGAGACGCCACGCTAAGAAAGGTCCGCGGTGTTAACCGCTCCCGTTCGTCACAACGAGTCGTCACATCCGCGGTCGATTTCGGCGGCTGGACGCATGATGCAACACGAGATCAACCCATCGCACAGGAGGTAGGATCATGCCCCCACTTTGGGTCCCTTCGAAAGAACGGGTCCAGAATGCCAACATCACGCGTTTCATAGCCTACGTCAACGAGCGCCATTCAATGAACATTGATGGCTTTCCCGCACTCTACCAGTGGTCCATCGACAAGCGTGACGAGTTCTGGGCCGCGGTGTGGGAATTCTGCGATGTCATAGCCTCCAAGCAGTGCGACAAGGTGCTCGAGGATTCTCCCGCAATGATGGGCGCAAAGTGGTTCGTCGGCGCCAGGCTCAATTTCGCCGAAAACCTGTTGCGCTACCGGGACGATCAAGATGCGCTGATCTTCAGGGGCGAAGGGCAGCCGATTGTGCGCATGACCTACGCGCAGCTTTACGACGAGGTGGCCCGTATGGCCAAGGCGCTCCGGGACGCGGGCGTGAAGACCGGCGACCGGATTGCGGGCTATGTTCCCAATATGATCGAGCCGGTGGTGGGCATGCTTGCAGCCGCAAGTATCGGAGCGATCTGGTCGTCGTGCTCGCCGGACTTCGGCATCAAGGGCGTACTCGACCGGTTCGGACAGATCGAACCCAAGATCCTCTTCACCGCGAACGGATATTTCTACAACGGCAGGGCCCACGATTGTCTGAGCAAAATCACGGGTATCCTTCAACAACTGCCGTCGATCGAAAAAGTGGTGGTAATCCCATATACCGAAGAGAATCCCGACATCAGCTCCGTACCCAACGGAGTGCATTATCGGGACTTCATCTCCAAAGAGTCCGGTCTCGAAATCGCCTTCGAGCAGCTCCCGTTCGATCATCCGCTTTACATCATGTATTCATCGGGGACTACCGGTCTGCCCAAGTGCATGGTTCACGGCGCCGGCGGCACGCTCCTGCAGCACTTAAAGGAACTCATGCTGCACGCGGATCTCAAGCGCGAGGACAAGATCTACTACTTCACCACGTGCGGCTGGATGATGTGGAACTGGCTGGTGAGTTCGCTGGCGGTGGGTGCTTCGATCATCCTTTACGACGGCTCGCCCTTCTATCCCGACGCGGGTGCTATCTTCCAGCTCGCCCAAGACGAGAAGATGACCATTTTTGGTACGAGCGCTCGTTACATCGCCGGAGTTGAGAAGGCCGGGGTCAAGCCCGGCGCTCAATATGATCTGTCCAGTCTCAAGACGATGTGCTCGACCGGTTCACCGTTGTCTGAGGAGAGTTTCCGGTTCGTATACCGTGAAATCAAACAGGATCTCGATTTGGCATCCATCTCCGGCGGAACGGACATAATTTCGTGCTTTGCGCTCGGCTGTCCGATCATTCCGGTGTACGAGGGTGAACTCCAGTGCCGCGGTCTTGGCATGAAGGTGGAAGGCTGGGGACCGGACGGAAAGCCGGTCGTAGGGCAGCAAGGCGAACTCGTGTGTACCGCGTCGTTCCCTTCCATGCCGATCTACTTCTGGAACGACCCCGATGGCAAGAAGTACAAGGCCGCGTATTTCGACGTGCACCCGAACGTGTGGGTCCACGGCGATTTCGTCGAGATCACCGAGCACGGAGGCGTAAAGATCTACGGCCGGTCCGACGCGACCCTCAATCCGTCGGGCGTGCGCATCGGGACTGCGGAGATCTACCGTGTAGTAGAAGCCATGGATGAAATCGCGGACAGCATCGTGGTCGGGCAGAATTACGAGAACGATGTCCGAGTAATCCTCTTTGTGAAACCTAGCGACGGGGTGGACTTGACCGAGGAACTCAAAAACAAGATCAAGAGGAATATTCGTGACAACACCAGCCCGCGGCACGTTCCGGCATTCATCCTGCTCGTTCAGGAAGTCCCGGTGACACTCAACGGCAAGAAAGTTGAGATAGCCGTACGCAACGTACTGGAAGGCAAGCCGGTCACGAACAAGGATGCATTGGCAAATCCGCTGGCGCTGGACCAGTTCGTGAACATTCCGGAGTTGAAAGCATAGCGTCTGCGCGATCGCAACTGCCTCCAGAAATCGCGTTCGAATGTGAAGAGCGGTCTTTGGGAGCTGGTAGCCGCCGGCCTCAGTGCCGGCGGGCTATTGGCAAACGAATCAACGACTCACCCCAATGCGCTTCAACCAAGGCGATATTGCCGCGCGGCAAGTCTGCCTCCGAAGCGAAGTGAGGCCTGCCGTCCGAAGCGGAGGAGGCATACGGCCGCCTCGTAGATTCGACAGCGCATTGGTATCGGATTGACACAAGATCTATTGAGGGGGAGGCCATGAAATTCCCGGATGTTGGGTTTGAATCGTTCTTCACCTGGATGAACCGGCCGCGAATCATGTACGCTCCCGGTGTTCGCAAAGAGATCGCCTTCGAGTTGAGCGAATTGGGGGCCAGTAAGCCGCTGCTGGTGACGGACAAAGGGCTGGTTGCCGCAGGCGTGGCTGAAATGGTCGCCGGAGAGATTCGCAACTCCGATCTTGAACTCGCGGGCATTTTCGACAGTATCGTCCAGGACGCCCGACTCGAAAACATCAACGAAGGCGCGAAGTTCTACCGGTCCGCCGGCGCGGACTCGATGGTGGTGGTCGGCGGCGGCAGCGTCATGGACACCGCCAAGGCGATCAATATCATGATCGGCGAAGAGGTGAACGACTTCAGGCCGCTGGCGGAACAGGCCGCCCTTTGGGGCGGAGTGAAGGCGCTCCCACCGCACGTGGTATTCCCCACCACCGCAGGCACGGGCAGCGAGGTCACTACCGCACTCGTTGTCCTCGATACGGACGCGCGCGTCAAGCTCCAGATCACACACCCGATAAACGCTGACCTTGCAATGCTGGATCCTGAGCTCACGGTGTCGCTGCCGCCGAAAGTGACCGCGTTCACCGGCATGGACGCGCTTACCCACGCGGTCGAAGGCGTGACATCCACCGGTGCGGAACCGATCGCGGATGCGCTCGGCCTGCACGCGATACGGCTTATCTTCAAGTACCTTCCTCTCGCGGTGAAGGAACCGGACAACATCACCGCTCGCGGATGCATGCTGATCGCCAGCACACTTGCCGGGATGTGCTTCGGGAACACCATGACCGGCGGAGTCCATGCAACAGCGCATGCGTTGGGCGCGCATTACGGCATTCCGCACGGTCTCGCCAACGGGATCATGCTGCCCGTCGTCATGGCGTACAACCTTGAAGAGGCCGCGGAACGCTACATGCTGGTAGCAGACGCCATGGGGATCGCAGTGGACGGCATGGACCTAAACGACGCGGCGCAATGCGCGGTTCAAGCGGTGCAAGACTTGAAGGAGGAGATCGGGCTCACAGAGACATTGAAGGACTTCGGCGTCTCTGAGGACCCGACTGTGCTCCAGGAAACAGTGGAACTTGCCGCGGCCGATTCGCAGATCAGTTACAATCCCAGATACCTGGAGGAGATCGACCTTCTGAACCTCTATCTCAAAGCCCGGTGACCACGGTCGCCAGAGGAGAAAGCCATGGAATACTGGAAGGATGAGACAGAACCGATTACCGCCTTCTTGAAGCTTTTCGAGGAGGCAAAGAAGGACGAAGAGCTTTCGAACGGTCTGAAGAAGGTCAACCAGCTCATCTGGTTCGACTACACGGAGAATGGCCCTGACTGCTCCTTTCATATCGACTGTCGCGGCGGAAAGATCGAGTCGGCTGCAGGCAAGCCTTCCGATACTCCTGACCTCGTCATGAGCCTCTCCGCGGATGACGCGCACCGCTCGTGGTCAAACAAACTCAATCCGGTGATGGCCATTACAAGGAGAAAGATACGGGTGAAAGGCTCGGCAACCGGACTGCTCAAGCTTGCTCCCAAACTCAAGAAAGTCGCGGCGATCTACGAAAGCGTCCTGAAGGACCTCGGCTGGCAGGACAAAATCCTCAAGTAATCTTGCGGAGGCCCTAGCCATGAATGGCAACACCGGAATTATCATCGATGTGAATCTCTCCGAGGGCTTCATCGACAGGCTTGCCCCACCCGAGGAGTGGTACCTTCGGTACGTCGGCGGGAGCGGCCTTGCCGCGAAGTTCTTCTGGGAGCGTGGTGACTTCGACGCGGATCCCCTGGCGCCCGAAGCGATGCTGTTATTCATGAACGGGCCGTTCGCCGGGCTCAAGCTGTCCGGCACAAGCAGAAGCAGCGTCGCTGGTCGCTCTCCACTAACAGGCCATTGGGGCGACTCGTCCTGCGGCGGTTATTTCGCGCCGGAACTCCGGTATGCCGGATATGACGGGATCGTCATCACGGGCCGAGCGGACAAGCCGTCGCTCATCCTGATCGAAGATGACAGGATTTCTATCGAGGACGCATCGGACTTCTGGGGGCGTGGAATCGAAGAAGTCAACCGCAGCCTGAAAGAACGCTACGGCAAGAACCACCGTACCCTTGTGATCGGACCTGCGGGCGAGAACCTGGTGAAGTATGCGGCGATTCTGAATGAGGGACACCACGCGTTCGGTCGCGCGGGGTTCGGCGCGGTGATGGGTTCCAAGAACCTCAAGGCGATAGTGGTGCGAGCCACGCGCAAGGAGATGAGCCTTGCCGATCCCGATCGTTTTGCCGAATTGCGCGGTGACCTCAACCTGCGGATCAAGGAAGCGCTCGCCTCGTCTGTCATGCGGGAGAACGGCACCGCGGCCAATTTGTAGGGCGGCGCGTTCGCTGGTGACGTTCCGATTCGGAATTTTACTTCCAATTCCTGGGAGGAAATGGGCGAAGCGCTGGCCGGCAGCACCTTAACGGAAAAGTATCTCACCCGCCGGTGGCAGTGCGCCTACTGCACCATACGGTGCAAGCGGGTGGTTGAGGTTCCTGATGGTCCCTTTGCGATTCCCGAAGGCCCGGGCCCCGAGTACGAGACCATCGTTTCATTCGGTGCGTTGATCGGTTCTATGGATCTTGCGGCCGCGTGCAAAGCAGGGCGAGTGTGCAACGACTTCGGGTTGGATACCATCTCAGCGGGCGGGAGCATCGCCTGGGCAATGGAAGCGTTCGAGCGCGGTGATCTGACATCGAAGGACACCGGTGGGGTGGAGCTTCGATGGGGAGACATGGAAACGGTCGTCGAAACCGTGTTGCGCGCGCTGGCGTTCCGCAAAGGAAAGCTGGGTGAACTCCTCGCGGAGGGCAGCGTCGCGGCGGCCCGAAAAATCGGTAAGGATTCCCTCGCGTACACTTGCCAAAGCAAAGGGCGGGAAGCACCGATGCACGACCCGCGAGGCGGCGGCCACGGCCTTGCTTTGACCTACGCGATGAGCCCGCGGGGCGCGTGCCACGTTGCGGATCCGATGCTCTTCATTGAAATGGGCGCGTGCTACTACCCGGAGATCGGCCTGGAGTACGAGCTTGAACCCAAAACAGACGAATACAAGCCTGAGTCCGCGGTGATCAGCGTCGCTCTTGGCGCGATCGAAAACAGCGCGTGTTTCTGCCAGTTCGCGGACCGAGAGGTCACCATTCCCGATTGGGTCGAGTTGTTCAACACGGTTGCCGGCTACGACTGGGACGCTGACGAGATGATGCGATCGGGGAGACGTGTCTTCCACCTCAAGCGCCTGATCAACTACCGGTTCGGGCTCACTGCCGCGGACGACGCCCTTACGCCAAGGATGCTCGAGCCTGCACGAGACGGAGAACCGGAGGGCGTCGAGATCAATTTCTCAGGTATGAAAGCAAGATTCTACGCACTCATGGGCATGGACCCCGAGAAAGGCATCGCTCTGCCGGAAACCCTCGAACAGCATGGAATGACCGAGGAATCCTCACGCTCCTGGTAGGGGGGCGCCTGTGCGCATCACGGTAAAACCTGCCGGCATCATCAAGAGGTTCTTCGCCGAACAGGAGATGGATGTGGCTCCAGGGCTAACCTCGCGCGCTCTGATCGTTCAATTGCAGATTCCGGCGGAACTCAAGATGATCTCCCTGGTCAACGGCAAGACTCGCAGACTCGACGATCCCTTGGAAGAGGGCGACGAGGTGCGACTGGTGACGCTGCTCACGGGAGGGTAGGGTGCGCTTCTTGGTAAGGCTCGCATGCGCGTTGTAGGGGCCGGCGTCACCGCCGACCCGCTGATTAAGGATTTCCATGAATTCCCACACCTTGGCCTCGCGTCGTCGACAACTGCCCCACTGGGATCTACAGGGCGCTACCTTTTTCGTGACTTGGCGCTTGGCTCCCTCGCAGCCTCTACTTGGTGAGCAAGAGCGGTCCTTGCTCGTAAAGGCGATGACGCATTTCGCGGGGGAGAGATATGATCTGTTGGCATACGTTGTGATGGACGACCACGCGCACGTCCTGACGTCGCCGGCGGAGGGGTTTTCTGTCATTCAGATCGTGCATGGCTGGAAACCATTCACAGCCAATCGACTACAGCGGGATTTCAAAAGAATCGGACGAATTTGGCAGAGGGGTTACTTCGATCGGATAATAATAATGGGTAAACCCCCGGCTCTGCCGGGGGACTCACAGAGTTTGACATTTCCGGGAGTGCTCATCTTCCGGATCCCTGGGAAGCAGCGAGAGGCACGGAAGGCAGACGATGTCTGC
>Ga0172370_10008410_pt1 | contig 12402 bp, 12 predicted proteins | sample LakKiv5m_FD_114538 | JGI IMG/M metagenome (GOLD analysis project Ga0172370, IMG submission 114538) | Freshwater microbial communities from Kabuno Bay, South-Kivu, Congo - kab_022012_11.5m | ecosystem: Environmental > Aquatic > Freshwater > Lake | place: Democratic Republic of the Congo...
CACCCAGGCGAGGTAGTGGATCACGCTCTTCGCCGGCTTGATCATGCCGCGGTAGACGTCGACCGCGTACGAGATGCCGGCGAACGTATAGAACGAGATGCCGATCGGCAGCAGCACCTTGAGCGCCGGGAACGGCTCTCCGGCGCCGAGAAGACGGAAGACGCCGTCCAGTGAGCTCACGAAGAACCCGCGGTACTTGAAGTAACCGAGCACCGCGAGGTTCACGGTGACCGCCGCCGCCAGGAGCAGCTTGCGGCGGCGGCTCGCGCCCTCGTCCTCGGTGCGCGCCAGGTAGTGGCCGGCGACCCAGTCGACGAGCGTCGTGCCGAGCAGCAGCGGGATGAAGCGCCAGTCCCACAGGCCGTAGAACACGAGTGACGCGGCGATGAGGAAGAGCAGGCGCGGGTAGCCGCGCGGGATCACCCAGTAGAGGACGACGACGAGCGGCAGGAAGATGAGCAGGAAGCTGTAGCTGTTGAGAAGCACGCCGCCGGCCCTACTCGCCGTGCGCCGGCGGCACGCCGCCGGCTTCTTCGAGGATGTGGTCGATCGTCGGCCGCGTGTTCACGGTGGTCATGTGGACGCCGTCGTACCACTCGTCCGGGTCGAAGTCGAAGACCCGCGGGTCGGTCATGTCGATGCAGATGAAGTCGTAGGTCTCCTGCTGCGACTCGATGTAGGCGGCCACCTGCTTGTGACGGACGCTCCAGCCGAGAGGCGCCAGGACCTTGCGCAGCTTCGGGTTGATCGGGGAGAGCACGATCAGCGGCGTGGCGCCCTGGTCGTTCATGAACGCGAGAGTCTTCTCGAAGTAATCCTCGGCCGTGGGGTCCATCTTCTTGTAGACGTTCTTGTAGAGGTTGCTGTAGCGCTCGACGGAGTTGGGGAAGCGGCGCTTCCACTCCTTCTCGCTCCACTTGCGCTGCTTGAGCACGCCGTCGTCGAGGATCTGCTTGCGGTACTTGCTCTGCTTGGACTTGGCCTCTTCCCTGTAGAGCAGCAGCCTGACCGAGTCCCTGGCCGTGTCCAGTGAAAGCAGCGTGGTCCGGTTCTCCCAGAGGGCCCGGACCAGCTCGCGCGCGCCCTTGCCAACCGAGGCTTGACCGACGTACTGAGCGAGCCGCGGCTCGTTGGCGGTGCGGGCGCCCACCTCGAAGGGCACGAAGGACTCGACGTCCACGAGCCAGATGTAAGCGGGGCTGGAGTCCGGCCAGACCTCGTGGATGAACTGGGTCATCGCCCAGGCGTCGGCGGTCCCGCCGATGCCGTTGACCCCGGCGTTGAAGGTCCTGAGCCCCGTCTTCTCTTCGAGATACGAGGGTTCGTAGCGCATCGAGCGCGAGCTGCCGAGCACGACGAGCTCCGGCGGCTCCTCTAGCTGCTCGATCTTGTCCGCCTTGACCGTGCGGTCCGAGGTGGTCACGGTCGGGAACAGATGCGTGCCGACCGACCCGTACGGGTCGGCGATCACGTTGAGCGTGAGCACGGCGCCCATGATCAGCGCCGTGACGAGCACGAGGACCAGCACGAAGACGAAGGCCCGCCCGCCCCTGGCCTGGTCCATCTCCGGCGGGTCCGGGATCAGCCGCGGCTTGAGCTTGGTGACCGGCCGCGGCGCATCGTCGATCGGCGGGACCTCGCTGGAGTCGGAGGGGCAGCCGGGCTCTCCGGGCGCGCGCGGTCCGGTGCCGGCGCGCGCGGCGTCGCCGGAGGGCGTGGTCGGATGGGGGGGCTCGGGTGGGGTCATCGCGGTCGCGGGAGTCGAGGCGGACACGGGTTCGGCGTGAACCTGAACGATACCACAGGGACGGCGGCCTGCCGGGCTTGGGCGGGTACGGCTGCCGCGGCCGGATCCGGCGTCACCCGGTCACGCTCAGTCGCCCGGAGACAGGAAGACGGTGATGCGTTCCGCGAGGTCGTCCGTCGCGATCTCGTCGACGCCGCCGTTGGCCGTCTTCGTCGTGTGGAACGCTTCGATGCCGTGGCCCTCGAGGAAGCAGCGCACGAGGCGGATGCTGCCGCCGTGCGTCACCAGCAGGGCGTCGCGGCCGTCCGCGGCGCAGTCGCGTACGCAGGCGAGCACGCGCTGCTGCTGCTCGGCGAGGCTTTCGCCGGCGGGAAAGCGGAAGGTGGCCGGGTGCTCGCGGTAGGCGCGCCAGACGTCCGGCTCCTCCCGCATGATCTCCGCGAAGAGGCGCGTCTCCCAGTCGCCGCGGTGCGTCTCCGCGAGCCGGGGGTCGACGACGAGCGGGGTCCCCTCGTCGAGTTCGTCCCGGATGATCTCCGCGGTCTCGCGGGCGCGCAGAAGGTGGCTGGTGACGATGAGACGGATGCCGCGCCCCTTGAGCGCGCGACCCTGGTCGCGCGCCTGGGCGCGGCCGTTCTCGTTGAGCTCGATCTCGGCCCAGCCCAGGCAGCGGGCGGGCTCGCGGTTCCAGTCCGTCTCGCCGTGGCGGATGAGATGGAGGGTCACGGGGTGGCGCGTGCCGGCGGGGCCATCAGTGGAAGTGCAGCAGCGTGTCGCCGCGCACGCCCACGCGGAGCGTCTCCACGGAGATGACTTCTTCGGGCGGGATGTTGCCGAGGTTCACGTTGGCGCCGAACTGGGTGATGAACCAGGCCTGCTGCTTCTTGATCGGCGCCTCGAAGAGGAGCTGCGAAGCGTCGAACGACTCGCGGATCTCCTCCAGCAGGCCGTCCTTGACGTCGCCGCTCGGCCGGTAGATGCCGACGGTGCCGCTCTCGCGGCCCTCGGTGATGACCTTCCACGCGCCGGCCTCGAGCTCGCGCTTGATCGAGTCGATCCACGTGGACGGTGTGATGACAACGCTCTCGTCCTTGCTGCCGACTTCGCTCAGCACCTTGAACTCCTTGCTCAGCCGGCGCAGGATGGCGATCTTCTCCGCTTCGGGGATGTCGATGGTGCCGTCGGACACCTCGACGCATTCCATCTCGCACTCCCGCACCACGGCAAGGAACTCCTCGAGCTTGTTCTGGCGCAGGCACACCTCGAAGAAGGTGCCTCCGAAGCACACCGGGACGCCGTAGCTCTGGTAGAGAGCGATCTTCTCCTTGACGTTGGGCGTGACGGCCGCCGTGCCCCAGCCGAGCTTGACGATATCGACGTACTCGCCGGAGACCTCCATGAGCTGGCGTACCTGATCGAGGCTGTAGCCCTTGTCGAGCACGTGCGTGAGACCGCTCTCGCGCGGCTTGGTGGTGCGCTCGGGGAGCGTAAGGAACTCGAACATCGATCATCCTCCCGGGGTCGCGCGCCGCTCGTCGCGGCGCTCCGTGCATGGTACCAGAGGCTACGCCTTGAACAGCAGCGCGAGACCACTCAGGAAGAGGACCACGGCGAGGACGCTGCGCAGCACGCGCGTGGGCGCCTTGACGGTCAGCTGGGAGCCCAGCAGCACGCCGGGGATCGAGCCCATCAGCAGCGAGGCCACCATCCAGAGGTCGACGTTGCCGACGCCGATCTGCGCCAGCCCCGTCACGCACAGCAGGATCATGGCGTGGAAGATGTCGGTGCCTATGATCCGGTCGGTGGTGAGCGGGTAAAAGAGGATGAGGAACACGGCGAGGAAGGTGCCGCTGCCGACGGACGTGAAGCCGATGATGAACCCGGTGCAGAGACCGAGCGCGATGGTCATGACCTTGAGGCGCGGCGTCATGGGGATGTTCTCACGGCGGTGCGCCTTGTCCACGTGCATCACGACCTTCACGATGAGCAGCACGCCGACCATCATGAGGGCCGAGCCGATGGCGCGGTAGAGGACGGTGTTGATCAGGTCGCCGTAGTGGGCCTTGGCATAGGCGACCGAGGCGACGCCGACCAGCGAGGCCGGGATGCTGCCGAGCGCGAGCCAGAGCGCCAGGGGGATGTCGACGGAGCCCTGGCGCCAGTGCTTCCACGAGCCGGCGATCTTGGTGACGGCGGCGTAGGTGACGTCGGTGCCGATCGCCATCGTCGGCGAGAAGCCGAAGAAGAAGATCAGCACCGGCGTCATGAGGGCGCCGCCGCCCATCCCCGTGAGGCCTACCAGGAAGCCGATCATGAGCCCGGCCAGGCTCAGGTAGCCGTTGAGGTTCTGGCCGAGAGTCAGGTAGATGACGAGGACGATGAGGCACCAGCCGGCCAGGCCGACGCCCCAGCGCCGCAGCCATGCCCCGGCCGTCAGCCCGGAGGGCTCGGGGCCGGGGCGGAACGGCGGCAGCGTGTCGTCGATGTCCGGGTCGAAGACGCCGGCGGCGGTGGCGATGCCGGCTGCCTTGTCCGGCGGCGCCAGAACGGGTGAGCGCTCGGCGACGACGACGTTGCTCTCGCTCTCGGTCATGCGTCCTCAGGTCGGCGTGGAGGCGGCGGTACCGGTACCGGCGCCCGAATGGCCGTGAGTATGGGAGCACTCTTCTTATCTGTCAAATAAGCTCAGAGAATGGAATGCGGCGGCCGGGACTCGGCGAGCCGGAGTCACGCCTGCGGCCGCGATTCGCATTAGCAGACCCGATACATGGGCGCGCTCAGATACGAAATGCGAATGGACGCGGGGCACCCTGAGCCGGCCCGGCGGGCCGGCATCGGCCGCCGCGCCGGCATCTTCGGCCGTCGCGCCAGCCTCGCGCCGCCGGGCGCGCCGGAGCCCGGCGGCCGTTCAGCCGGCCGTCGGGCCGCCGGCGTTCTCCGGGCCGCCGGCCGCGGCGTATTGCTCGCGGAAGAACGCGAGCAGGCTCTCCGCGGCCCGGCTCAGCACGCGGGTCCTGGAGCGCACGGTGTAGAAGTCGCGCAGGATGCGGAAGCCCTCGATGGGCACGATCGCGAGCGCACCGTGCTCGACCTCAGGGCCGATCGCCCAGCGGCTGACGAAGGTGACGCCGCCGCCCGCGATGGCCGCCTGTTTTGCCGACTCCATGAGCCCCATCTCCATCACGACGTTGAGCTTCTCGGCGCGGATCCCGGCGCGCCGCAGGTGGTTCTCGACCACGGTGCGCACCCCCGCTCCGTGCTGCTGCATGATCTGCGGCTCGGCGACGAGATCCTGCAGGGTCACCGCGCCACGCGTCGCCCAGGGGTGGATGGGGCCGCACACGAGGACGATCTCGTCGCGAGCCAGCGGCTCCGCGATCAGCTCCGGGCGCGGCGTGACGGCGCCCACGGCACCGATCTCGAACTCGCGGGAGAGCACGCGCTCGATGACCGCGTGCGTGTCGTCGACGTGCAGCGAGACGGAGACGCCCGGGTATTCCTGCCGGAACTGCGTGAGCATCCCGGGCAGGACGTGTTCACCGGGGCCGGTCGACGCGCCGACGACGATACGCCCGACGACGAGCTCGCTGAGGTCGAGGATGTCGGTGACGGCGCGCTCGTGCAGGTCGAGGATCTCGCGGCCGTAGCGGTAGAGGACCTGGCCGGAGTCGGTGGGGACGACGGTGCGGCGCGAGCGGTCGAGCAGCGTCGTCTTCAGCTCCCGCTCGAGACTGCGGATCTGCTGGCTGGCCGCCGGCTGGGTGATGTGCATCTCGTCGGCGGCCAGCGAGAAGCTGCGCCGGTCGACGATGCGGCAGAACAGCCGTATCTGGCGGATGTCCATAAGCAGAGCTTATCTCAGGACGCCCGGTGGCGGCCAGAGGGAGGCGCGGCCGGTCCGGCAACGAGGACGCGGGCTTCAGACCAGCGGCGTGGGCGGTTCGTCGCCGGCCTCCTGGACCAGGCGGCCGAGGCGCGCCCGCCGGGAGGGGCGGCGCGCCAGCTCGAGCAGCCGGTCGGCGAAGAGCCCGGGGTCACGCGGCTCGAAGGCCGCCGTGCGCGTGTCCTTCGCGCGGAGCACGATGTCGTCCGGTCCCATCACGCGCTTCAGGCGGCCGTCGGCGAGCAGCGCGGTCTCCACGGCGCCGGCCGAGGGCGAAAGCGTGTAGGCCGGCGTGCCCAGCGCGGCGGCTTCGCGCAGCATCGCGCCTCCGAGCCCGACGACGAAGTCGGCCGCGGCCAGCAGACCGACGCCGTCGACCGGGACGTCGGGCACGAGAACGCCGGGCAGCTGCAAGCCCAGCAGGCTCCGCCGCTGCCCCGCGTCGCGGGCGGCGACGATCAGCGTGAGGTTCCGCCGCCCGGCGAGGCCGCGCAGGAGGTCGGTGAGCGCGGTCTCGTCGGCCGGCGCCGCTTCGCCGGCCGGCGGTCTCGCGTGCGTCGCCGCCGGCCGCACGACGCCGACGATGCGCCGCCGCTCCACGCCGAGATGCCGGAGCGCGGCCGGGTCCGGCTCGGCGTCGTGGAGGTAGTACTCCTCCTTGAAGCCCGGGTAGCGGAACAGCTTGTGCGCCGGGGCGCCGGTGGAGGTGAGCGCGGTGAGGGGGATCGCCTCGGGGACGGCGACCTCGTCCACCAGGCGCACGTTGACGAGATTGCTGCGTCCGAGGCGGTCCTGATCGAGAAAGGTCATCTGCGGGATCGCCAGCGTCCAGGCGGTGAGCACGAAGTCGCTGGCGTGGCTGCCGGCGGCGACGTCGAAACGGCCGCTCGAGGCGGAGCCGAGGAGTTGCGCCGTCCGGTTGACCAGCCCGACGGCGCGGGTGCCGAGGCCGCCGCCCCGGTGCTGTGTGGTGAGCACGCCGCCGAGGCCGTAGCGGCGCAGGACGAGATCGGCGCCGGCGAAGCGGCGCGCCGTGAGCGTCACCGTGTGGCCGGCGTTCTCGAGCCGGCGCACGATGGGCGCGAAGAAGACGACCGCCGAGGCGTCGGTGATGTCGACCCAGATCCTCACTCCGTCATCGCTTCGGCGCGCGGGCTCTCACGCCTGCAGGGCGCCACGGTCGTCCCCGGCGTCCTGGCTGCCGATACTCTTCCCCAGACGGAGGGAGAGGCCATGCCCGGCGAGATACGACACGAGCGGATGCGACTCCGGCGGCAGGTCCGCCGGCGCGGAGCCGGCGGCGTTCTCGTGGTGGCGCTCGCGCTGGTCGTCACCTGCATGGCGGCGGTCGCCCTGACGGCGTGTGCCGGCGATGGCGACGCGCCGGCGGCGTCTGCTTCCTCGCCGACGCAGGACCAGACGCTGCGTATCGCGCTGCTGCATCTCGCACCCCGTGCCGGCGACCTCGATCACAATGCGCGACTGATCTGCGCCGCGGTCGGCGAAGCATCTCGCCGCGGCGCCGACTGGTGCGTGACGCCGGAGTTGGCGCTCAGCGGCTACCAGTTCCGCAGCAGGATCGGACTGCGCTGGATCGAGGACCTCGCGTCTGCTCGCGTCGCCGCGCTTGCGCGGCTGGCACGCGACGAAGGGGTCTGCCTCTTCGTCGGTCTGCCGACGAGAGACGGCACGGGAGGCAGGCTGCGCAACAGCGTCGTCGTCATCGACAAGACGGGCGAGGTCCTCGGCGCGTATCACAAGCGCGACGTCATTCCGGGTGCGGTCGAGGGCTGGGCGCAGCCGGGCGACCGTGCCGGGGTCTTCGACCTGGACGGCGTCCGGGCGGGGGTGCTGGTCTGCGCCGACGCCTGGCCGCGACGCCCGTCGCGTGAGACCGCCGACGCGGGCGCGGACATCCTGGTCTCGTCCGCCTGCTGGGCGCCGGGCGAGATGGGACCGCACGGCGTCTGGGAGCGGGACTCCCGCATCACGGGATTGCCGCTCGTCGTCTGCAACACGACGGGCAGGGGCACCGGCGGCGACCAGCGCGACAACGCCAGCGTCGTGGACGATCGCGGACGGCGACTGCTCACCTTCCGCTCGCCCGGGTCCAAGGTCTTTCTCGTCGACTGGGACCGGCGGTCCGGGTCGTTCGCGAGCGCCGGCTCGTTCACGCCGGCTGCGTCACGCTGACGGGCCGCCGTCAGGCGAGCCCGGCGGCGACCGCCGCGGCTACCTCCTGCACCTGCTCCTCGGTGAGGTTCGGGTGCATGGGGAGGGCGAGGTTCTGCGCGGCGGCTTCGTCGGTGCGGGGGAAGTCGCCGAGCTTGTGGCCGTGGTCCGCGAACGCCGGCTGCAGCTGCACCGGTGTCGTGTAGTAGGCGGCGCAGTCGACCTGGCGCTCCTTGCACACCGCGGCGATGGCGTCGCGACCGGGATGACGGATCACGTAGAGATGGTAGACGTGCGTGTGGCCGTCGGGCACGGCGGGCCGCACGACCTCGTCGGGCAGGTACTGGTCGTACCACTCGGCGACCAGGGACCGCCGCCCGTTCCACTCGTCGATGACCTCGAGCTCGATGCGCAGGATCGCTGCCTGCAGCTCGTCGAGCCGCGAGTTGAAGCCGATGTCGGTGAAGGTCTTCTTGTCCTTGCTGCCGTGGAAGCGCAGTTCGCGGGCGCGCTGCACCAGGACTTCGCTGTGGGCGGTGACGAGGCCGCCGTCGCCGTAGCCGCCGAGGTTCTTGGTCGGGAAGAAGCTGAAGACGCCCATGTCTCCGAGGCTGCCGGCACGGCGGCCGTTGTAGGTGGCGCCCCAGGCCTGGCAGGCGTCCTCGACGATGGCGATGCCGCGTGCCTCGGCCACCTGGCGGATGGCGTCGGCGTCGGCCGGCAGGCCGAAGAGGTCGACCGGCATGATCGCCTTGGTGCGCGGCGTGATCGCCGCCCTGGCGGCGGCCGGGTCCATGCAGAGCGTGTCCGGCAGGATGTCGACGAACACGGGCTTGGCCCCGGACTGGGCGATCGCCTCGGCAGTAGCGTAGAACGTGAAGGGCACGGTGATGACTTCGTCGCCGTGCCCGATCCCCAGCGCGCGGAGCGCGATCGTCAGGCCGTCGGTCCCGTTGGCGACGCCGACCGAGCCGGCGGTGCCCATGTACGCTGCGGCCTCATCCTCAAAGCCCTTGACGTTCGGGCCGAGGATCACGCGGCCACTGCGCAGCACGTCGAGCACGGCGTGCTCGATGCGGTCCTGCAGCTCGGCGTACTGTCCCTTGATGTCCATGAGTCCGACGGCCATGCGATGCGCCTCCTTGCGGCGGGAGAAGTCGAGCCCGGAACCTACCACAGCCCCCCCGGAGGGGGCTACCGTGCGCGGGGACCGGGGGACGGCTGGTCCAGGGACCCGGCGAAGTAGAGCGGCACGAAGACCAGGTCCTGCTCCGGCAGCTCGGCGTACGGTGCTGTCGAGAGGACGATCCCGGGAGCCGCTTCCGGATGCTGGGCAAGAAGCAGGTGGATGCTGCGCAGCCGACCCGCGGGCCCGCTCTTGACCTCCAGCGGCCGCGCTCGCGTGCCGATGCGCGTGACGTAGTCGACCTCCGCCGTGCTGTTGCGGGCCTCTCGCACCCAGTAGTGAAGGCTCTCCTGCCCCGAGGTGTTCGCGGAGAGCTCCTGACCGACGTATTGCTCCGCGACCGCGCCGTTGTGGATCGCGAGCAGGTCCGCCGCCCTGAGCTCGATCGAAGCCGGCAGCCCGGTCAGGCGACGCATGAGACCGACATCGACGACGATCGCCTTGAAGCGCTTGGCCGGGCGAGCGTCCAGAGGCAGGCCCACGTGATGCAGGGCGGAGACCCGGCGGACGATCTGCGCGCGTTCCAGGAGGACGAGAGCCTTGTTCACCGTTCCCCGCGCCCCGCGCTCGCTCAGCTTGCTGACGATGATCTGTTCTCCGACGGATCGCGCGATGCCGACGAAGACGTCCTCGAGGACGTCCAGGCCAGTCCGCGGTGTGTACTTGAGGAAGTCGTCACGGTAGGACGCGATGATCTCCTCGTGGACGGCGAACGCGTCGAGCAGGCGTCCCGTGTCTTTGAAGGCCGCCACAGCCGCCGGCATGCCTCCCACAAAGAGATAGTCCCTGAGGTGACCCAGCAGGAGGCGATGGGTCGTCTCGCTGACCGGGTGAGGCCCGGCACGCACGACATCCGCAGCGATGCCGTTGCCGATGCCGTGCAGGTACTCCGCGAATGTCATCGGGTAGACCCACTGGTACTGGACCCGGCCGACGGGCACCGAGATGTCGCCCAGTGCGAGCTCGAGCAGCGAACCCGCGGCGATCACGTGGAGGCCGGGAGCGTCTTCGAAGAAGTACCGGAGTGCCACGATGGCCCGCGGGCAGGCCTGGATCTCGTCGAGGAAGAGCAGGTCCTTGCCGGGCTCGATGGGCGCGCCGAGGTCCGCCTCCAGGTCGGAGATGATGGACCGAATGTCCAGGGCGCCCTCGAAGAGGTGATGCAGGTCGCGCCGGCGCTCGAGGTCGACGACGCGCACGTGACCGGGGAAGCGCCGGCGGCCGAACTCGTTCACGGCCCATGTCTTGCCGACCTGACGGGCGCCGCGCACCAGCAGCGGCTTGCGGCGCGGCGCATCCGCCCAGGTCTCGAGGCGTTTCAGGAGGGGGCGGTCCATGATTGGATAGTAGCATCATCAGTGCCGAATAACCATAGGAATCTGTCAACAAGAATAACGAATACCAAAGCACGAAGGCAACGGCCACACCCCCCCGGCTCGCCGATTCGTCAGCGTGTGCGATACCCTGTGCCGCATGCACTCCATCATCGACATCGTCGTCCAGTGGGCGACGGGCCTCATCGGCGACTGGGGCCTGCCGGCCGTCTTCTTCCTGATGCTGCTGGAGAGCGCCTGCATCCCGGTGCCGAGCGAGGCGATCATGCCGTTTGCCGGCTTCGCGGTGACCGAGGGCGACATGACGCTCATCGGCATCACGGTGGCCGGCGTGCTCGGCAACGTCGTCGGCTCCTGGATCGCCTACTGGGTGGGTCTGTACGGCGGGCGCCCGTTCATCGACAAGTACGGCAAGTACGTGCTGCTCCGCCACCATCACGTGGAGCTTGCGGAGCGCTGGTTCGCGAAGTACGGGCCTGCGGCCGTCTTCTTCAGCCGCGTGCTGCCGATCGTGCGCACCTTCATCTCTCTGCCGGCCGGTGTCGCCAGGATGCCGTTCTGGCAGTTCACCTTGTACACGCTGCTGGGCTGCATCCCCTGGGTGTTCTTCCTGGGCTGGCTCGGCACGCGTCTGGGGGCGCACTGGGAGGACATCCGGCCGTACCTGCACTACGCCGACTACGTCGTCGTCGCGGCGCTGGCTCTGGTCGTCGCCTGGGCCGTGCTGAAGTGGAGAAAGGGACGCCGGCCCGGCGGCCCCGGGCCGGCGGAGTACGGGGACGAGGCATGAACGTCTCGCCCGCGGGCGCCGGCAGCGGCCCCGTCGTCGGCGGCAGTTGCAGGGTGCGTGTGCCGGCGACCACGGCCAACCTCGGCCCCGGCTTCGACTGCCTCGGCATGGCACTCGACCTGTGGAACGACGTCCGCTTCACGCTCGAGGGTGAGGACGTCGTCGTGAGCGTCGAGGGACCTCACGCCACCGGCCTGCCGGCCGGTCGCGGCAACCTGGTCGCCCGCGCCTACCTGCGGCTCTGCGAGGCGGCGGGCGCTCCGGAGCCGGCCGGCCTGCGCATCGAGGCCGCCGTCCGCGTGCCGACGGCCTCCGGTCTCGGGTCGAGCTCCACCGCCATCGTGGCCGGCCTGCTCGGCGCCAACACGCTGCTGGGCCGGCCGCTCGACACGCAGCGTGTCCTCGAGCTGGCCGCCGAGATGGAGGGCCACCCCGACAACGTCGCGGCGGCCTTGCTCGGCGGCCTCACCATCGTGGTGCAGAAGGACGACCGGCTGCTCACCAAGAAGATCCTCGTCCCCGGGGTGCACGTTGCCGTCGTCGTGCCCGACGTGGTCGTGAACACGCGCTCGGCGCGCGCCGATCTGCCGGCCCAGGTCTCGATGAAGGACGCCGTCTTCAACCTGCAGCGCACTCCTCTCGTCGTGGAGGCGCTGCGCACCGGCGACTACGGGCTGCTCAGTCAGGTGATGGACGACCGCCTGCACCAGGCCGCCCGGCTGAAGCTCGTGCCGGGCGGCCGGACCGCCTGGGCGGCCGCCCAGGCAGCCGGGGCGGCGGCGATCGCGATCTCCGGCTCGGGACCGAGCCTCGTTGCGTTCGTGCGTCTCGCCGCCGACGCGACGCGCGTCGCGCACGCGATGGTCGACGCGTTCGCCGCCGAGGGGATCGCCGCGATCCCGCTCAGCTTGAGCGCATCGGCGGCCGGCGCCACGGTCGCCGCGTAGCGGCGCCCGGCCCTCCGGCCCTTCCCTTCGTGGATCAGAGCCTGGTCGACCGCGACAGCAGTACGAGGGTGAAGGCGCCCCCGAGGAGAAGCACGCCGCCGAGCAGCGCGAGCCACGTCGGCCCCCGCAGCCAGGCGACCGCGCAGACGACCGCCCCGGAGACGATGTCGCCGATCGCGAGCCAGGTGAGCACCTTGCCGGTCATGGTCTTCTCCTTTCCCAAGGCCGAGCACCCGGAGGCGGCTGCCTTCTCGCGAGCACTTGGGGTACAGTGCAGCCATGAGCGCCGGCTACGAACTCGTCGATCATACGTCCGACATCGGTGTGCACGCATGGGGCGCCA
>Ga0172370_10008411_pt1 | contig 12402 bp, 17 predicted proteins | sample LakKiv5m_FD_114538 | JGI IMG/M metagenome (GOLD analysis project Ga0172370, IMG submission 114538) | Freshwater microbial communities from Kabuno Bay, South-Kivu, Congo - kab_022012_11.5m | ecosystem: Environmental > Aquatic > Freshwater > Lake | place: Democratic Republic of the Congo...
AACGGTACCCCATGGTAGAATAACTCGGCCTCGATTAGATGGTCCACAAAACGGGTAAATGCCCAACCGCCCGTATCGCTTCTCAGATTTATTACTTGAGTGGCGTCGATTTCCCACATGGATTCTTCCTTTCGAAATGGGGAAATTCTGCGTCCTGAAAATGAGCTAGAGCCGTTTGCTCTTCTTGAAACCCGTCACGGTCCAGTGAAACGAAATGAAACCCGTTGCAGAACTGAGGGCCTGGTTGATGTTCATGGTTCACCGAGGCCACAACAATACCGCAAGCCATGAGAAAGCTATCATACTGAATTTGAGGATAGGGGTAAAGGGAACTAATATCGGATACTGCATTCCAACTCAGGACAAGGCCCTGATGGGGCCCTATATCCAATCTTAAAACTAGAAAAGGGTTACGCTTGTCAGCGTAACCCTTTGTAATCTTTGGTGGCGTCCCCAAGGGGATTCGAACCCCTGTCGCCGGCGTGAAAGGCCGGTGTCCTAGGCCAGGCTAGACGATGGGGACGCTGCATCGGAAGCTCCGCAGGCGGATTCACGGTCCCGCCCTGGTTCCGACTCATCCTTGTTCAGAGCTGCGTCTGTGGCTGCGAGGTCTCTGGTGGGCCGTGCTGGGCTCGAACCAGCGACTCTCTGCTTAAAAGGCAGATACTCTACCGCCTGAGTTAACGGCCCCCGCCCGTTCCAACTTTCGACAAGCCCCGAAAAGACACGGTGTCTCAAATATCTTACCAGACACCAGACCTTCTCCCCGGGTTCCAAGGGGAACGGTCCCTCGTCCCGGTGGCCGTCGACCAATACGGCGCACGCAACGGAGACAAACCTGCCCCTCCGGCGCCACCGCCGCATCTCCGGATTAAAACACAGACCCAAACACCCTGTCAAGAGGCGGTTATGCAAGCGCAATGCGGGGGGAGACCTTTTTGAAAAAAGGTCCTCCCCCCGCGCCCCCCTTCCAAAAACTTTAAATATATTGGCGGCTCCCGCTGGTCGCCGCTCGGCGCGTGCTCGCCCGTGCGTCAGTGCAACCCGAAACGGCATTCGTACGACGAGCTCAGCGGGGCCGTTCCGCCTCCGCTGGAAGCTGGTCTGTCTGCCTCAATGCCTCGTACACGATGATCCCGGCCGACGTCGAGAGGTTCAGGCTCCGTACCTTGGTAAGATCGATAGGAATGCGCGCGATTCGAGCCCCGAACCGCTCGAAGAGCTCCGGCCCCAGCCCCGAGGTCTCCGGCCCGAAGAGGATATGATCGTCGGCTGAGAAACGAACGCGATAGTAGAGATCTCCGCGCTTGCTGCCGGTGAGCACGATCCGTTGCGGGTCCACCGAGCTCAGGTAGTCCTCCAGGGTGGGCCAGACCTCGAGGTCCAACCTATCCCAGTAGTCCAATCCCGCCCGCTTCACGGACCGGTCGTCGATCCGAAAGCCCAGCGGCTTGATCAGGTGCAACCGCGCACCCACAGCTACACACAACCGACCGATATTGCCGGTGTTCGGAGGAATCTCAGGATTGACGAGCACCACGTTGATCATCAGAGAATACAGCCGGGGAGGGACTTTTTGCAAAAAGTCCCTCCCCGGACCCCTCTTCAAAAACTCCAATTATATCAGCCGCTCCCGCTGGTCGCGGCAAAGTCATCAAGAGATGCAGGTTCACGTAGTCGGACAGAACCGCGATAGTTGAATCGCGGTCTTCTCTGCTCATCCGTAGCCCGAAGGGCCCATTATAATGAAAGTTTTTGGAAGGGGGGAGCGGGGGGAGGACCTTTTTTCAAAAAGGTCTCCCCCCGCACTCCTCTTCAAACGACTTCCAACACCAGAGCCGCCACATCGGTGATGTTAGGCTCGGGCAGGCGTTCTGCCACGGTTGGATCGTTCACGATGAGAAACGCATCGTCGTGCGTGTGCATGCCGGTGAAGATGTCCGTCATGACCGGACCCGGAGCGTTCAGCGCGGCCTTCACGTCATATCCGTTCCGGGGGATGGCCACCAGGTCGGGAGCCAGCGAAAAGCACGCTCCTTGATACACCTCTTCCGCTGTCCGCACCTCGGGGAAGAGGCGATCTTCGAGCCGGTCGGGTCCGGCGGGCTCTCGAATTCCCACGTCCATCAGGCGCACGGCAAGGAGATCGTTTCTCAAGCTCGTTCGCAGCGCACGGGCGTCCGTCGCGCTCAACACGCCGTTCCGGAACCGATCCCTCGTGTTCAGGTAGATCCTGCCCGGATCGAGGGCAAAAGCACGGGACGCGGGGTGAATGTCCTCGAGGCCGGTCGGGGACGGCCGAGTGAACGAGAGATACCCCATGCTCTTCAGGAGGTGATTCAGGTAAACCTGCGTTTTCAGGCAAGTGAACCCGTGATCTGACAACGCGATCAATCGATCGGCCGGTCCCAGTCGGTCGGCAACGCGGCCGAAGAGCGAGTCCACTCGCCGGTAATAAGCGATGAAGTCGTCGTGGCGGGGATTCGCGGGATCGTATGCCGCGTCGAAGAAGAAATGATGGAGCCGATCCGTGCCTGTCACAACCGCGATGAACAGGTCCCACCTCTCGTGATCCATGAGCGTGAGCATCGCTTCTTCGTGCCGGTTCAAGGTGTCGAACAGGTCCAGAACCAGGCCGTCACGGTCGTGACGCGCTTTCACGGCATCCACGTCAATGCGGTAGCTCATCGACCTGAGCCACGGAATCAACGTATCCGGATAGACCGCACGCTCGAAGAGCGGAGCCACGAAGCCCGCGATCAGCACGCCGTTGAGAGGACGAGCCGGATAGGTGAAGGGGAGATTGACGACCACGGATCGGCGGTGCGGCGCAAGCTGCCAGACGGTGGGGCAACGAATGTCGTCGAACGACGGCAGGTGAAGGGCGATTTGATCATTCTTCAGGTCGGTAAAGCCGAAGATGCCGTGCTCGCCCGGATTGCGGCCTGTCATGAACGACGTCCAGGCCACGGAAGAGATAGGCGGCAAGGTGGAAGTCATTCGAAGGAACGTTCCTGCCACCGCGGTTTCGGCTAACCGCGGCATGACGCCCGCGTCCATGAAATGCTTCAACAGCGAAAAGGGGACGCCGTCCAGCCCGAGCACTGCAACCTTTCCCAGGGGCGGCATCATTCACCTGTCCGCGGACGTTCTGCCGGTTTCGGGCCATTGCCGTTCGGTCCGGACATGGCTCGCTTCCGCTCCCGCAAATCCTCGACCAGGGAATAGGGGAGGGAGCCGCGTCCCGGGAAGACTCCCATGCGCACATGAGGCTTGTTTGCGCCGTGGAAGTCGGTGCCTCCGGTCACGACGAGGCGGTAGCGCGCGGCCACATCGAGAAACATCCGGGTCTGGCGAGGCGTATGCTGTGGATAGAACGCCTCGATTCCCTCAAGTCCCTGATCGACGAGCGTCCTGATAATCCCGTCCAGCCGGCCCGCGTCGTTTTCGTTCAGGGAATGGGGATGGGCCAGCACGGGAACTCCCCCTGCTTCCCTGATGAGGCGGATAGCGACCTCGGCGGAGAGCTTGACTTTCTCGACGTATGCTGGTGCGCCCTTTCTCAGGTACCGGTCAAAGGCATCCTGGATACGGCTCACATGACCCTTTTCCACCATGATCGCAGCGATGTGGGGCCTGCCGGGCACTCCACCCAATGCCGCACGTTCCACCTCTGCGACGGAAATGAGCACATTGAGCGACCTGAGCTTCGATACGATTCTCGGAACCCGCTCCTGCCGCATTTGCCGAAGGAATTCCAGTGAGTCGGAGAGGGGGCCGTCATCGAGGCGCAGGAAGAAGCCGAGGATGTGCAGTATTCCCGAGGGCCACTGAGCGCTGATCTCTACGCCGGGAATCACCTCGACGCCGAGCCGCTCTCCTTCGACTTGGGCCGGCATCACCCCCGAGATGGTGTCGTGATCCGTGACAGCGATGGCTCGGATACCGCGGCGAGCAGCCTGGGAGACCACTTCGGCAGGGGATAGGGTCCCGTCGGACATGCGCGTGTGTACGTGTAAATCAATCATCCACAGTTCCGTTCAATGACAGTGGGCGCTGCGACGCGCCTCCGGGATTCCGATTCCGGGGCGACTCGTCGCGGGCGAGCCGCCTGGCGGTCAAAACTGCACGGTAAACGTTCGATCCGCACCGGGCTAGAATACTCCCTCGGGCGGAAAGACGTCAACGGCTCGCCTGCACTGGCCTCACCACGCGCAGGCGAGGAGTGCGGGCGGCAAGAAAAAAGTTGATGGCATGCTCGCGCAATGGTATAGTAGCAGTTTCGGAATTTTCGGGGCCCGGCCCGTTCCGGACAACCCTGCGCCTGCGGTCCCGTCGGAAGTCCGACCGGGTACCGGTTTCATTTCAGGGAGCTGTGATGGCAAGAAAGCTTTTTGGAACCGACGGTGTGCGAGGAGTCGCCAACCAGGAGCCCATGACCGCGGAGATGGCTCTCAAGCTGGGTCGGGCCATAGCCCACATTGCTGTTACCACTCAGCCGGGAAAACGGCACCGCGTCCTCGTGGGGAAAGATACCCGAGTGTCGTGTTACATGCTGGAGAACGCCTTGACCGCGGGTGTCTGTTCCATGGGGGTCGATGTGCTCCTCGTCGGGCCCATGCCAACGCCCGGCATCGCCTTTCTCACGTCCAACATGAGGTGCGATGCAGGGGCCGTGATTTCCGCCTCTCACAATCCCTTTCAGGACAACGGCATCAAATTTTTCTCCCGGGACGGTTTCAAGCTCTCCGACGAGCTGGAAGAGGAGATCGAGCGCATGATCTTCTCGAACAACATCGACGAAATCCGTCCCACCGCGGAGAAGATCGGCAAGGCGATTCGCATCGACGACGCGCTGGGACGGTACGTGGTTTTCGTCAAGAACACCCTCCCCCGGAGTATGACCCTCGACGGTCTGAATATGGTGCTGGATTGCGCGAACGGAGCCGCGTACAAGGCGGCGCCCCTGGTTTTCGAGGAACTGGGAGCGACCATCAGGCCGCTCGGTGTGAACCCGGACGGCCGGAACATCAATTTGAATTGCGGCTCGCTCCATCCCGAGACCATGTGCCGGGAAGTTCGCCGGACAGGCGCCCATCTGGGGGTGGCCCTGGATGGTGACGCAGACCGGGTGATCTTCGCGGACGAGAACGGCGCTGAAGTCGATGGTGACCAGATTATGGGCCTGATCGCGTGGGACATGATGAAGCGTGGCGAGCTGAAGAAGAACACCCTTGTGGCCACTGTCATGAGCAACGTGGGGCTCGATGTGGCCATGAGGGAGATGGGCGGTTCCCTCGTAAGGACGCCGGTGGGGGATCGATACGTTGTGGAAAGGATGCTCAAGGACGGGTACAACTTCGGCGGCGAGCAGTCCGGCCATCTCATCTTCCTTGACGAAAACACTTCCGGCGATGGAATCCTCTCGGCGCTCCAGGTGATGCGAGTCATGAAGGATACCGGAAAACCGCTCTCTGAGCTGGCCGATCGCGTGAAGAAGTTTCCCCAGCTCATCAAGAACGTTGAAGTCCGCGAAAAGAAGGACCTCGACGAGGTCGTGGCAGTGAAGAAAGTCATGGAAGAGGCGCGCAACAAGCTGGGAACCTCCGGACGTCTGCTGGTTCGCTATTCGGGCACTCAATTCCTGTGCCGCGTCATGGCTGAAGGAGAGGATCCGGAACAGGTGCGACACGTCGTCGACATGGTGGCCGATGCAATTTCAAGACATCTGTAATTCCGGGGCCCGTGCCCTTCACATCGCCCGAGAGGTGCTCGAAATTGAGATCGAGGGCATCCGGTCGGTCATGGCGCGGCTGGATGAGCGGTTCGAGGAGTGCGTTGACAAGCTTTACTCGCTGAGGGGACGAATCATCGTCACAGGGGTCGGCAAGTCGGGCATCATCGGCCGCAAGATTGCCGCGACCTTCACCAGCACAGGATCCCCGGCGATATTTGTCCACCCGGTGGAGGGGTTGCACGGCGATGTGGGCATCGTGACCCGCGATGACGCGTTGGTGGCGATCTCCAACAGTGGAGAGACCACGGAGCTTACGTCCATTGCTGCAACCATCCGGAAAAGGGGCACCTTCATTATTGCCGTGACCGGCCGCGCGTCCTCCACCCTCGCGCGAATGTCAGACCTGGTGTTGGACATTTGCGTTCCCAGGGAGGCATGCCCGTTGAACATGGCTCCCACCGCGAGCACCACTGCCACGCTGTCCCTTGGCGACGCGCTGGCGGTGGCCTTAATGGTACGCCGGGGCTTCCGCAAAGAGGATTTTCTGAAGCATCACCCCGCGGGGAGCATTGGGGAGCGATTGACCCTGAAGGTCGGGGATATGATGCTCGACTGCAAGGCAACGCCCCAGGTGGACGGGGACGCGAGCCTCTCCGAGATCGTGGCCAGCATCAGCGCGCAGAATCTCGGGTTTACCCTCGTGACCGAGGGAGATCGATTACTGGGGATCATAACCGATGGTGACCTCAGGAGGGCTCTGGAGACGGGAAATCACATCTACCAGTGCCGATCGCGGGAGCTGATGACTCCGAACCCACTGGTGATTCGGCGGGACCGGACCGCGGCCGAGGCCCTCGAAATCATGGAACATCGACTGATTACCGCCCTCGCGGTGATCGACGACGTTGGGAATCTGGCAGGAATCGTCCACCTGCACGATTTGTTGGGACGCGGGCAGGTGAAGTTCGCTCCGTGAACGCCGGTTCCCGCATCTGCACGGCCGCTGCGTTCAGGAGCCGAATCGCCTGCAGCTTGAATCACGGCCGTTTTTTCGGCATCGATCTCCGTGTGGACCGAACCCGTCGGGGTCGGTGAGGACGATCGGTGGGGTCAACCTACGGAGGACCGTCATGAAGTTGAAGAAAGAAGACCTGGAATACTTCCAGGGAATACTCCAGAAGCAGCTCGACGAACTTGTCCGAGGCGCCGGCAGGACTGTGGATGAGATGACGGACGAGGAAGGCGCGGCCGTCTTCCCGGACCCGACGGATCGTGCTTCCATGGAATCCAACAGAAACTTCGAGCTGCGGATTCGCGACCGTGAGCGGAAGCTCATCAGTAAGATCAGAAAAGCCCTGGAAAAAGTGGAAGACGGGACGTTCGGTTTTTGCGAGATCTGCGGGGAGCCAATCGAGTTCAAGAGGCTTGAAGCAAGGCCGGTGACGACCCACTGTATCGATTGCAAGACCTCGGAAGAGGAAGAGGAAAAGATCAGGAAACTGTGACGCGTGGGGGAAGAGTTTCCGAGAGACAATAAAAGCTTTCAATGTAACAATGTGGGCTAAACCATGGGTGAATTGAGCCGGACCACTTTCGTGCTCGGCTTGACGGGCGACCAATCATCCACAATCTTCCCGACGAGCGGGTCGATCGTCATGAAGGAGTTGAATCGGGAATTTGGATCCTCAACCTCACTGCCCCTTGCAAAGTTGATCTCCCTCGCGCTATACTGTTATAATCAATGTGTTCGATTGATTTGTGGTTTAGATTCGCAGGACCACAATGGAGACCGAGGCCTGAGCATCCTGGCAGTGACTGGGTATGCGCCTCTCCGAGGCGTTCCTCAGCGCTGCAAAATTCGTGGTCCGCGTGGATGCCCGGTCCCCCTTTTCGCATTCGGTGACCGATTTTCATCCGGAGCAGATTGCCTCGGGCTGGCGCGCCCGCAATCACCGATAATCGCCACGCCATTTCGAGCGAAGCAATCCCTGCGTTGCGGGGGCCTTACGAGTATCCCCCGGGACTTGCAAAGTCATGGAGTGTATGCTAAGAGCTTCTGAATCGGTTCTCTCCCGGATCGACCGGAGCGAGTGGGGATGATCGGACCGGCCGTCCATAATCGCGTTGCAGGAAGAGCGGAGTTCCCTCGTGAGTAATCGAAAACAACTAGACATGTCGGTTGAAATCACCCGAAAGCGCGTGCGCGTGCCCAGGCTGAGGATTTCCCGGCTCAGAGGCGCAACGGTGGCTATCGAAGCAAAGGTACCGAAACTTGTCGTCAGAGAGTCAGAACTGATTGCCGAAATGGAGCCCTTGTCTCTTCCATGCCCCGAGCCGGAAGTTGCCCAGGCGGTTCAGGTCTGCGTTCCCGCAGAGCAGCCGGTTGCTGTGGTCGCTCCGGAAGCGGCCCCGTCGAGTATTCCGGAACCAGTCCCGCAGCGTGCTTCAAAACCTGTAGCCGCAAGTACCCGGGAGCCGGTCCCCCCAAGCGCCCCGGAACCAGCACCGCGGCGGGCTCCGAAACCCCTTGCCCCAAGGACCAGGGAGCCGGTCCCCCCAAGCGCCCCGGAACCAGCACCGTCGCGGATTCAGGAACCTGCTCCGGCTCCGAAACCCCTGGCCGTGAGCACTCGGGAGCCAGTCCCTGAGAGCGTTCCGAAATCTGTCCCGGCTCCGCGAAAGAGGCGGCCCAGGACTCCGAAGGCCGAAGTCAGTCCTGCTCCTGTGGCTGCTCCCGTTCCGGAGCCAAGACCCATCAAAGTCATCCGCAGGCGTGGTCAGCAGGCCAAAGTGTTCGAGACAATGATTCGGGGTCTGCCCCGAGCGATGCTGGAGGGCGTGGAAGTTGCGCCGGAGGACGAAGGCGAACTGTTTTCGGAATAGGTCGCCGAGCCTGAAACGGACGGGCATTGAGTGTCCCAACGATACCTGAACCAGCCAGACTCATCATCAGCGTTCTCTGCTCACCCAACCATCCCCGGACCGTAGAACAGCGGCTCACTGAGATGCTGGGGCCTCTGGAAGAACGAATCGGGCCGATCGAGTTCGGTTTCACGTCGTACTACGACAGAGAGCTGGGACCGGGAATCCTTAGATGGCTGTTTTCATTCGAAAGACTGATCGAGAGGGCGGAGCTTGTCAGCATCAAACTCTTGACGAATGGAATCGAACAGACCTATACCATTGACGGCAAGAGGAGATTCAACCTTGATCCGGGGCTGATGACGCTTGGCAATTTCGTCCTCGCCACGGGAAAGAACAATGCTCACAGAATCTATCTCGACCAGGGAATCTTTGCGGATCTCACCCTTGTGTACCGCTCGGGGACGTATCGCGCGCTCGAATGGACCTATCCCGATTACGCTGATACGCACCTGATCACCATTCTGAATCGCTTGAGAGAACAGTACAAATGCACGTTGACAAGCAGGGCGACAGTACCGGGACCGTCAAGAGTATGACCGGCTTCGGCCGCGGGCGGGAGACTGCCGGCGACGTCGAGGTCCTCACCGAGGTTCGGTCGGTTAATCACAGGTTTCTGGACGTATCACTGCGGGTCCCTCGAATGTATAACTGCTTCGAGGCCGAGCTCAGGAGAAACGTCGGGGAACGGCTCCACCGTGGGAAGATCGATATGGCAATCACCCGCACCGGCGGCCGGGCGGGGGTTATGGACGTCGCGTTGGATGAAGGCTTGGCGAAGAGCTATCATCGGTGTCTCGTCGAACTGAGAGAAAAGCTCGGGCTGGCCGGTGACGTCACCGTTGGAGACATGCTTACCCTCAAGGAAATCGTTATCCCCGTGGAAGACGAGAGTCGTGTCGAGCGGGAATGGCCGCTTGTGAGGGCGAGTCTGGAAAGGGCGCTCGATGCGCTGGATCAGATGCGGACCAGCGAGGGATCAGCCCTGTGGCGGGACATCGAGGTCAGGCTGGAGCAGATCCGGGCGACGGCTCGGGCGGTTCGTCCCCTCGTGGATCAGGTCCCTGCGCAGGCAAAGGAGAGACTGGAAAAACGCGTACACGAACTTACCGGCGGACTGAATCTCGATCCTGAACGCCTCTTGCAGGAGGTCGCCATCATAGCTGACCGGGCCGATGTCACCGAGGAGCTCACTCGTCTGGAAAGTCATGTGGAACAGTTCCTATCCTTTGGCAAACAGGGGTCGCCGCTCGGAAGAAAGCTGGATTTCCTTTTGCAAGAGCTTCACCGAGAAGTGAACACGCTGGGATCCAAATCCGCGTACACCAATATTGCCGCTCACGTGGTGAGCATGAAGACCGACCTGGAAAAGATCAGGGAACAAACTCAAAACCTCGAATAAATGAAAGAAACCAAACATGGCACGTGTAACGGTTGAAGACTGCCTGGAACAGGTGGAAAATCGCTTCGCCCTCGTGGTACTTGCATCGAAGCGAACCAAGGAATTGAAGAGGGGGGCGCCCCTGCTCGTCACCCATCGAGACAATCGTGAAGTGGTGATGGCCCTCCGTGAGATCGCGGCCGCCAAGGTCCTCGCCAGAGCTCCGGAACCGGAGGAATCCTCCGGGAAATCCGATCCCGTCGCAGACTCGAAGTCCGATTGAACAGAAGAAGGGACTCATCCCGATCCCCGGCGGTCCTCTACGGGGTCCACGCGGTGCTGGAAACCCTGATGGCCGGCAAGAGACGCGTGGACCAGGTCTACCTCGTGGCAGGGAGCGCGGAGAAGAGACTGGGGACACAACTCAGCCATATCCAGGCTCCGGTGGAACAAGTAACCGCCGCTCAAATCCTGGCTATCACCCAATCACCCCACCACCAGGGCATAGCGGCTCGGGTGGGGCCGTTCCCCTATGTGGACCTGGTCGATCTCATTGATCGGGCCACCGGTAACGCCGGCCCGATTGTCGTTCTCGACGAAATTCAGGACCCCGCGAATCTCGGTAGTATTCTGCGTGTGGCTGAATGCCTCGGCGCCGCGGGCGTGATTCTCACCAAGGACCGGTGTGTTTCGGTGACTCCGGCCGTAGAGAAGGCCGCGGCAGGAGGTTCAGCGCATGTGCCCGTCGCAAGGGTCGTGAATCTGGCGAGAGCGGTGGAACAGCTCAAGAAGGCGGGATACTGGGTTTATGCTGCGGAGGCCGGGAACGGAGTTTCTCTCTATAGCCTTGTATTGAGCGGAAAGATGGCATTCGTGCTGGGCTCGGAGGGAAAGGGAATCCGCCGGCTTGTGCTGGAGAAGTGCGACCACTTGGTTTCGGTTCCCATGATTGGCCGGATATCCTCGCTCAATGTCGCCCAGACCGCCTCGATCCTGCTGGCCGAATCGCTCCGGCAGCGCCTGGCATCCGGTGAGGTCCAAGCAGGCGAGAGCCTTCGGCAATGAGAGTCCCAACCGGGGCTTCCGAGATGATGAACCGATGAAGATTCTCGTTGAGCCGGCGCCGTCGCTGCCCCTGTTCGCCGACGATCTGGAGCTCGTGATCGCGGTTGAAGAAGAGTCCGTGCCTGCGCTATACACGGACAACGGACTCCCGCGACCGGACCGCCATCTGTTGCTCGGGCTTATGCAGGCTGTTTCCATCGCTGTCGAAGAGAGAGATCCCGAGTCCGTCGTGTTCAAGAATGGGTGGAGCGCCACGCTCCAAACTGGATCAAAGGCAGCAGAGATCAGGCCGGGCCTCGTTATCGTGCGCTCAAAGGCAGGACGGTTCGCCGTGCTGGCACCGGAGGATTATGCGAGCTCCCGGCGGCTGGCCAGGCAGGCCGTCCGGTGGTTCACGCGGGCCATCCGCCTTGACGTCCCGTGAGAGGCGCTCATGGGAAGGCCCTGAGGGAACAAACCGCGGCCTCGGGAAACTCACGGATATCGAATGCGGTTGGAGGTGATGATTATGCCGAGGACGTTGCTGACGGGAATTGCGCTCGCCGCCTTACTCTCTTTAGCTTCCGTGAGTCTTGCGTGTGATTTGAACGGCACGTGGCACGCTTCCGGAATGGGAGCCAGCATCGAAATCAAGGCGATTCAGCAGGGAAATGCATTTAGCGGCGTGGCCTACGTTTCCACGGGATCCGGCCAGAGATCGACCTATCATTTCAAGGGCACAGTCGCAGGGAGCAGAGTTGAGGGCTCGCATCACGAGGGCCATTCGTTTTCGGGGACCTTGACTCCGGATTGCCGTTTGAAGGGAACTTTCAACACGAGATTCGGTCACCGGGTGCCCGTCACCCTGACTCGAGGGTGAGGGCGAGCTCATGAAAAGGTCATCCGGGAGAACCCTTTGGCCCCGAATCAGAACCATCGGCTTCCTGGTGGCAATGATTCCGGCGCTCCTGTTGGTGGGAGCGCTCTCTCTGCTCACCATGCTTCTGACAAGCCCCCTCACCTTGTACGCCGGCCTTGCGGGAAAGCATTTGACCGATCCATCGAAAAAAGACATCCGGGGAGTCGGTGCAGCCGAGGAACAGGATGCGGTGGCCGAACAGCGCCCTTGAGCGAAACCGTTATCCCGATGCGCAGTCAAAGAAGTGACAATGGGTGGGCAGGCAGGGAGAGACTGTCTCAGAGCCCGCGTCCATAGCGATTGCCAAAAATACTGTCCGATTACGTAAAACGTCCCTTGGAGCCCGGTAGGCGCCGGCCTCCGTGCCCCCTATGCGGATTCACATGATAGCGCACTGAT
>Ga0172370_10008413_pt1 | contig 12397 bp, 9 predicted proteins | sample LakKiv5m_FD_114538 | JGI IMG/M metagenome (GOLD analysis project Ga0172370, IMG submission 114538) | Freshwater microbial communities from Kabuno Bay, South-Kivu, Congo - kab_022012_11.5m | ecosystem: Environmental > Aquatic > Freshwater > Lake | place: Democratic Republic of the Congo...
GATCTCCGAAATCGCATCTCATATCCCATTCCTCGGCCCTTATCTGTCTTACCTTCATTGAAGGTCGGCGTATTCCTATGTCCCTGCCCTATTGACCTTTCCCCTATTTAGTGAGAAGATACGCTGGACTGTTCTATCTTGTTTATGAACTTGCGGAAAAAGTGCCGGTTATGGAAATCAGGCTTCCTGGCAGACTGCCGTCGCCTGATGCGCTGTGCGATATCATTCTCGGCGCTCGTGTGATGCAGTGAGAGAGGGCTATGGCATGAAAGAAATGACGCTCGATACGATCGTGAGGAAAAATGACGATATATTCACGGGCAACATCGATAATGAGATGGTGGCGATGAGCATTCAGAACGGCAAATATTACCAGATGAACGAAACCGGTTCGCGCATTCTTGCTCTGCTCGATCATCCTCGTTCCATAAGGGAACTGTGCGAGGCGATGGAAGGTTTTTACCGGGTTGACGGTACTGTGTGTCAACAGGATATCCTCGGGTTCATGCGGGAGATGGCGCAATGCAACCTGATATCAGCAGAGTGATCTGCAGATTTTTCTCAATGTCACGGGCCGATATCGCAGCGAAAACTTGACATCTTGTTCTTATATGTGTTAAACTTCATATTATTATGAATACTCATAAAGGAGGATTGAGCATGGAAACAAAAAAAGGCTTCGAGGAAAAGGACGGGGATACCTTACTGGCAGAGTGGGAGAAACCTTCCGTAAAGGAACTGGATATCAATTCAATAACCCTGTCGGGGTATACCGGTGAGGGATCAGATAACGTATTTTATAGCTGACATTTCCTAAATCTCGCGCCGTTGATGCTCCTGTATAAGTCTCAAACAGATTAACCGGGACCCTGGAATCATTTCAGTATCCCGTTGACAGTCCGGATTTCCGTCTGCGGGGTCTGTTAAGGCCTTTGCAGGCGTGCTTCACCGTTGGAAATTCCCTATGTCACGAATCGCTTTAGCGAACGAGATGGGAGGGGGATGGGGGCATCTCCTCACCCTCCGGTCGATAGCGGAAGGGTTCTTGCAGCGGGGGTGCGAAGTCATCGTGCTGTGCCGGGATGGCGCGAAGGCTCAAGGCGTTTTTTCGGGGATGGGTATCGCCGTTGAGCAATCCCCTCCGTGGCCACTCCGTCATACGGGTTTTTCCCTGAATTATGCGCAGAATCTTTGGCGGAATGGTTACCAAAACGCCCAAGAGTTCGGCTATCATTTCACGTGGTGGTCGGACAGATTCAAAATTCTGAAGCCCGACTTCGTTCTCACGGATTACGCGCCGACTGCCCTCTTGTCCGCCCTGTCCCTTAGCATTCCGCGGGGAGCGATCGGCACGGGATTCACCCTCCCTCCCATGACCACGCCTACGCCGTTTCTGCATCCGTGGATCGAGTCTCCGAGCGAGGCCCTTTGCCAGGCCGAAGACAAGACTGCTCATACAATCAGACGTTATGTGCGTTCCGTCCGTTCCGTGGCTGATATTTTTGAGGGGGCATTGAGGTTTCTTCTGGTATTTCCCGAACTGGACCACTTTGAAATCCGGACCTCGGAGAAATATTTCGGACCTGTCTTTGGTCCGACTTGCTACCATGAACCCGGCCAGCCCCATGGATCAGGACCCCGGGTCTTTATCTATCTAAGCGCAGCCAACCGCTACCTCAAAAACCTGCTAAACCATATCAGAAAGCTCGGACTCCCCACGATCGGGCACATCAGAAGTCTCCCCGATTCAGACAGAAAGGCCCTGGAGTCGCCGACACTGCGGCTGAGCAAGACCCTTGTGAACCTGGACCGAGCTGCCGCAGGATGTGACATAGCTGTAACGCAAGGTGGTCTTCACACGAGCGCCCGGATGCTCCTTTCCGGAGCCCGCTTATTGATCTGTCCGGAGCAGCTCGAACAGATCCTGCTTGCCTATCGGTTAAAGCAACGGGGGCTCTGTGAATTCGTTAGTTTTTTTAGCGAGCCTCATACGGTAACAGAGAGATTCGAAACCGCAGCTTCTTCAGCGCGCCTTGGAAAAAACGCTGATGCATTTGCCGCGAATTACGATGGGTACAATTCGGCGAATACGGTCACGGGGATCGTCGAGACATGTCTCAACGCGATGTAATACCGAACAGGAAAAAACGGTTAAGCGCCGACTGCCTGACGGTCTACCCGGCGGAGGCGAGGCTCGACGTTTCCAGCCGGTGTCAACTCCATTGTGTACTCTGTCCCGTTGCATCGAGAAAAGGACGACCTTTTATAGGCCGGGGCGTCATGCCTCTCGCTGACTTTGCCGAATTCGTTGAAAGCAACCCACAGATTCGGATCGTCGAGCTCGGAAATTCGGGCGAGGTCTTTCTAAATCCCGATTTGCCTGACATTCTGAGATACGCCAGAGAGAAAGGCGTGGCAACCCGCATCGCTGAAGGCGCCAATCTGAATGACGCATCCAACGAGGCCCTGGAGGCCCTTGTGCAATATGGTGTCACGATTTTGAGAGTGGCCATAGACGGGGCCACGCAGGACACTTACCAGAAATACCGAGTTGGTGGAGAGCTGAAAAGGGTTTTGAGGAACGTGGAGAAGATCAATTCCCTTAAGAAGCAATACCAAAGCAAACTGCCGCGCCTAATCCTAAGTTTCATTCCCTTCCCCCATAATGAGCATGAAATAAAAATGATCGCGGTCATGGCCCGTGCAATGGACATGGACATTGATTATAAGATCAACGTATTTCATGGATATCCCCCCCTGTCCAATCAGGAGGAACTGACAAAGCTACTCGGCTATTCAGATAAGGCTTCCTATCTTAAAAAAACAGGGAAAATATACATGAGAGACATCTGCCTTCAACTCTGGAGATCCCCGCAGGTCAGCTGGGACGGAAGGCTTCTCGGATGCAGTGGCAATAAGAGTGTCCCTTATGCCAAATATGCCCTTGGCGGAGCATTTGTAAGGGAGATTAACAGCGGACCTATCCAGTATGCCAGAAAGATGCTCATGGGACTCGCGCCTCAACAGGACGATATCCCATGCTCTTCTTGTGATCTCTTCTCTGACTATCAAAGATATGACCAATGGTTTACGCCGGAGGAGATCAGGGCCTCCATGGAACGCTGGCGAAAGCAGGTGCCTGAAAATGATGAACGCTGATATTCTTACGGTCAATCCGGTGAAGGCCCGGCTTGACATATCCACCGCGTGCCAGCTCAGGTGCCTCCTTTGTCCCACGGAAGAAAACAATGGCCGCACTTTTCTTAAAAGTGGGACCATGGCTCATTCCGAATTCACCCGTTTTCTTGATCATAATCCACAAATCGAAATGGTCGAACTGGCCAGTTCCGGTGAGGCCCTCCTCAACCCTGATCTCCCAGAAATAGTGAAAAGCGCATATGAACGGGGAGTCGCTACGAGCCTTGGGGGAGGGGTCAACATGAACGACGCTTCCGATGAGGCCCTCGAGGCCCTCGTCAGGTACAAAACGACCCGTATCCGGGTTTCGGTTGACGGCGTCACCGAGGAGACCTACCGGAGATATCGCGTCGGCGGAAGTCTTCACAAGGTATTGGCAAACATTAAAAAGATCAATGAATTCAAGGAGAGTTATCAATCCGAATTTCCAGAGCTTCTTCTCCAGTTCATCCTTTTCGGACACAATGAGCATGAGCTTGAAAAGGTCTTTGCCTTGGGCAGGATGCTGAAAATGAATGTTTTCATCAAATTAAACAGATGTCCGGATCTGCTTGCCGTGAGGGACAGGGAGAAAATCCGAAAGCTCCTGGGTTACGCCGACAGAGGGGAATTTATTGAGACGATGGGAATTCAGTACTGCCGTGATCTCTGTCTTGGCCTCTGGAAGGCCCCCCAGATCAACTGGGACGGGAGGCTGCCGGGATGCGGATGCAACACGAGAATTGCCTTTGCCGACTATGTCCTCGGTGGAACGTTCCTGAGGGAGATAAACAATGAACGGATGCAGTACGCACGAAGGATGCTCCTGGGAGAAGCGCCTCCCCGGGACGATATCCCGTGCTCCGGCTGCGCCTTCCATAAACAGATTTCGGAAGACCACCTGTGGTACACCCCGGAAGAGATAAGGGCCGCAACATCAAAACCTGCATTTTCTAACCTTCTGTTAACCCGGCGACAAAACGCCCCGCCATGACGCCCCTCAGAAGAAGCGACGCTGCCTTTTGAGAAGTCCGCGGGGTCACCGCGGCCTGGAGATCCTGCCAAGCCCTTCGCAGCACGTTTACATCCACATAGGCCGAAGCCGTCCCGTGGGAAGCGAGGGTGACCAGCTCCTCTTCCATCTGCTCCCGGTAATCCAGAAGCCGCAATGCCACGTCGGCCGCCTGCTTGCCGCGGACAGTGTTTCCTATCACCTCCTTCGGTAGGACGCCCGTCAAAGAGCGGCGCAGAAGCATTCGTTCCCCGCCGCTGTCTCGGCTGTACTGATCGTCGGGGACACCGAGGCAGAAGGTGATGAGCCGAACATCGGCCGTGGGATCCCGGATTTCCATCCGGAAGGCAGCGCCGAAGTGGTGATGGATATACCCTCCTGGGGCGTTCAACTCAATGGTCCGGCGCCGTTCCCATTCGGGGGTCCGGGGGAGTGCAAAGAAGGGATCGTGCCCTTCCGCCTTCATGGCCTCCCGCAGCTCTATGCGCCTGGCAAAGTCCTGATGAATAGCACTATATTGGCTCCAGGGCAGTTCCATGGGACGGAGTACCCGCCGTCGCCACAGGGGACCCAGAAGGGGACCCAGCAGATGCCTGCGGATCGCCCTGTACCAGGAACATTCCTGGTTTTCCTTATACGCCCGAAGGGCGCGCAGTCCCTCCACCAAGCGACCCTGGAGCAGAAGGAAGAATATCCGGTGGCGCCCGCCGCTCCAGGAAACCCCTCCATTTCCCATCTGCCCCGTGAGGAGGACCCCGAGCCCCCTACGTTGGGCCTCGTCATGTATTGCCTGAATCCAGTACAGGTTAACCGCCGCATGGAGTGGATGACCGCATATGCGAAGACCTTTATGGATGGCCGTAAGAGGGGAGTTGCCCTCGGCGCGGACGGCGACATGTTCGATATGGTCATACTTTTCGGCCAAGGTGTGGGCGAGAGGCCACTCGTCGGCCAGGGCGCCGGGAACCAGATGGGCGGCCGGGTAAATGGGAACGGACGTGAAGGCCTGCAGGAGCCTGCCCTCGTTTTGGAGGGCCTCCGCGGCGAGGGCTGTAACGGAACCCGAATCGAGGCCTGAGCTTAGTTGGGACCCGACGGGGAGATCGGCCCGGAGACGCACCCGGACGGCCTGTCGGAAATGGTCAAGAAAACCCTCGATGTACTCTTCATCTGAGGCGCGACGGACGGCGGGAGCATCCTCTATGCGCCAGTATTTTAGAAGTTTCAGGGCATGGGGTGTCACGGCCAGTTGGTGGGCGGGCAAAAGCAGGCGGACGTCTTCCCAGAAGGTCCGGGAACGCTCGGCTTCCTCACCCGGGAAGATGGCGAGATAGCGGGCAAGCCGCCATTCGTCCAGTTTCCAGGGAAACCCGGGCAGGGCCAGTATGGCCCGGGGGGTCGAGGCAAAGGCGAAAAAAGGGGGCTTGTAAAAATAAAAAAGCCCCGTATTGCCGAGGCGATCCCTGGCGATGAAGAGGCGCCGCTCCCGCCCGTTCCAGGCGGCAAAGGACCAGTCACCGAACAAGTACCCAGGGGCGTCTTCTCCCCAGCGATCAAAGGCAAGTGCGACGAGACAGCCGTCGGCGACGGTGCGCTGCTCGGGTACAGAAATGTGGAAAAGATCACAGAGTTCGTCCCGATTGTCGAGCCGGGCGGCGGCGGTGACGAGAATCCCCGAATCGGGATCTTCCCAGGGCATGCGTTCGTAATGGGCTTCCGGCGTGGTGGAGAGCTGGGCATGTCCCAGTCCGGCCGAGCCCTTGAGGCAACTGGCAACGCCGTCAGGTCCCCAGCCTGCCATGGCTTCCGCCATGGCCTGGACATGCTCCGGCGGAACCGGCCTACCGTCGAGACAAACAAATCCAAAAATGGCGCTCATGGAGACGCTCCTCTTTCTCCGTACTGTGCTCCGGCGTCTCTCATTAAAGGGTATTCTGTCAAAGGAAAAATTTCTCCTGTGCGATTAAGATATTCTTTTCCTTGCAGATGTTATACGTAGTGTGACCCAAATCACTGATTCCCACTCCTCTTACCGTTACAGAAGCCTCTTTGGATTATAATGTCAGTGATTTCTTCACTTCACCACATAACTATCAGGATCAAGGTTGTATAATTCGAAGATCGCGAGTTGTGGAGTGCAGAGCACTTAAATAGTTTGGAACAGAGCAACCCTTATTCTTTCTTATGACCCCTGTCCCGATCTGACGCCAAAAAATCGTAGGTGCCATCTCATGTCTATCAAGGCCCAAATCTTCAACAAAACGGAATTTAAAAAGCTGTGATATCATCCGGTTAAGGTCGGCCGAATAATCTTGAGATTGATTCCGTTGGTCAACTCATTGCCATATTTTGCTTTCTTTTGTAAATCTCAAAGATTTCGAGGCGCCAAAACGTTGAGATATGCCTTACTTATGTTGTGAGACTGGTTATGTTGCGAGAGCCTGATTCTTTTGAATTCGAGACAGCCGGGCTTCCATCCTATATCGCCAAAAGCCAATATTTCGTCAAGAGAAAAACGTTGTGATATCATCGGTCAGCCAGGTTGGGGGAACAAAGAGGTGGTCTTAGGGGCGATCAGCCCCATTTTCAGATGTATTTCGATGTCGGTGAGCAAAGAGGAGGAGCGACTGAAATTCTCAGGTATTGGCTTACCAGGCTTTGTTCAGGTGCCTGAGATTGGCGAGATAGCGATGGTCAGAGGAGAGGCGTATCGCGTTGCTTGTTCATTCTGAATGTGATATGCTCTTCCATAAGTTACGAATAATAGAGGCTCGGCTTTTAGGAACTCAGTTTCCATTCGCAGAGGCCTGACGTCAGAAGGGAAAGGAGAGAGGATCTCAGATCAGAATGGAAGAACGCATCCGATTGGGGGTCAGTCAATGTCTGATGGGCGACGCCGTGCGTTTTGACGGGGGCCACAAGCTGGATCATTTTATTCGGGACACTCTCGGGGCATATGTGGATTTTGTGCCGGTGTGCCCGGAGGTGGAGTGCGGGTTGGGCGTCCCCAGGGAGGCGATGCGGCTGGTAGGAGACGTGGAATCCCCCCGGCTGGTCACTATCCGGACGCAACAGGATCTTACGGACCGGATGCTCGCATGGGCCGGTCAACGGGTCCGTCAATTGGAAAAAGAGGACATGTGCGGCTTTATCTTCAAAAGCAAGTCCCCTTCCAGCGGCATGGAACGGGTCAAGGTCTACACGGGGAAAGGAATGCCGGTTATGCAGGGCGTGGGGCTCTTTGCCCGGGCCTTCAAGGATCATTTCCCGCTCCTGCCGTTGGAGGATGAGGGCCGGCTCCATGATCCCCAGCTCCGGGAGAATTTCATAGAAGGAATATTCACGCTGAAACGCTGGCGCGAGACCCTGCGGGCGGGAAAGACCATGGGCAATCTGGTGACATTCCACACCCAAAACAAGTTCCTCCTCCTGTCTCACAGCCCAACCCATTACCGGAGCATGGGCCAGTTAGTGGCTCAGAGGAAAGGCCTGCCCGCGGGAAAGCGCTACGGGGACTATGAGACCCAACTCCTAGAGGCCCTCAGATTGAAGCCGACTGTCAAGAAGCATGTCAATGTGCTCCAGCACATGATGGGATATTTCAAGAAAGTCCTATCCCCAGACGAGAAGCAGGAGCTCCTCGAGGTCATCTCCGGCTATTATCAGGGCCTCACCCCACTGATCGTACCGATTACCCTCTTCAACCACTATGTCAGGAAATATCAGGAGCCCTACCTGGCCCGGCAGACCTACCTGAATCCTCATCCCACCGCGCTCAAGTTGCGCAATCATGTATGACGATGGCGTGGGGCGCGATGGTCGGCACCAGGCGATGTGATCCGGTAGGACATGCTCTGATACGTGTCTCGGTACATTCTGTCTCAGCTTTCCTCCTTCTCCGGTTCGCAATTCGGATCTTACCAGCACTTTGAGTGTCAAGATAGATTCGATCGTCCCGCCTTGCGGGATTGCGGCTGGATTTTGCGGGCATATAATGGAGATTTTTCCCCAGCCAGGGCATGAAGGTGGAGACAGCGCCAGGCGGCTTGATCATGTCAGGCCGGAAAATCGAACAAATAAAGAAAACCGTTTGATTGAAGCTATGTTGGGTGGCCTTTTTTTTACGATTTGATTCAATACCATCACAACAATTCTCTTCGGGTGGCAAAGGCCCGTGGGAATCAAATTCGCAGTCGTCACCACCAATCCCAGAATGACTGCCGCACCAAAATCTCTTGTTACTGCATTTTCCGACAGTCCGAAATGACCGATGCCGGATTGATGAATTCTCACTAGTTCAAAGGGGGAGCAATATCTCGATCGACAACTGCCCATCCTGTCCAAAATTTACTTCGGCATGCCCTCCGTGCTTGTGTATGATGATCTTGGACAAGGGGAGGTCCGGGATCGTCTGATACGCTGTTACCGAGGTGAACGGGTAAAAGAAGTGATCCAGATCGTCGCGCGACAGATGTTCAACAGGATACTTGATATGAATGAGGAGCTCTTTGGATCTCTGGAAGCTCAGAATCTCCAGTGTGCCGGAGACCTGAATCTGATTGAAGGCGTTTCGGATGATGGCCTCCAGCGCTCGCTCCATTTGCAGCGGATCAGCAGAGACTGGGTTCATTCCTTCTGCCAGTTTCAACGTCAGGTGTATCCGCTTGTTTCTCCTCTCCGGCTTCAAACGGTGCAAAATGGAGCCGAGCATTACCATGAGATCCACGCTGCGGAATTGCAGGTTCAGGGGTTGAATATACATCAGAACCATGCGAAGGATTGACTCGAGACGGCCGACCTCTTTCACAATGATCTCGGCCCTGGCCCTGTTTGGATCATCAGGATCCATATGTGTGAGAAGCAGCCGTGCGAATCCTCCCGCGGAAACAAGAGGGTTTCTGATTTCATGAGCAAGCCTTGCTGAAACTTCGCTGATGGTCTTGATGTCCTGAGTCTCCAGGAGATGCTCCTGAAACCGCGCCTTGTCGGTCATATCCACCATGATCCCGTCCAGGCTGGCGATTCGGCCGTCATATGTGCGATATGGAACGGCATGGTCCAGAATGTGGACAATCTTCCCATCCTTATGCACGACCCTGTACTCCGCAAAAAACTCCCTCCCTTCTTCATAGCTACGCTTTCTCAGATCCTTGATGTATCCCTGATCATCGTCGTATACGCGCTCAGTCAACATCCCTGGGTTTTGGAACACCTCAGTGGCGCTGTAGCCGAAAACCTCCCGGAAAAATCCGTTCACAAAAAGGATTTCCTGCCGAGATCCCATTCTGTATACAACCAGGGGAACGTTCTCAACCAAAGTTCGGTACTTTTCCTCGGACTCGATGAGGGCATCCGTACGCTCCTGGAGACGATTTTCAGCCTGCTTGTATTCGGACACATCGCTCAGTATCCCCACTGAGCCGACGACGCGTGAATGCTCGTCCAGCCATGGGAATGAATGGTCCCTCAACCATCTAAAGGCACCCTGCTTGGTGTGGATCAAATAGTCGGCCCGGTACTCCCCGACCGTGCCCTCCAATCTTCTGCTCTTGATCATGTCCTGAGAGACGTCCTCGTATCCAGGCAAGTCGATTCGCTTGACCAGGCTGGCGAATCCAATGCCTTGCAGCTCTTCGGGATCGTAGCCGGTCAAGCTGAAAATTCCGGGGCTTAAATAGTCGTATCGCATCGATTCGTAGTTCAAGCGGTACAGGACATCACCCGTTGTTTCAGCCATGAAGCGGAAGCGCTCCTCGCTTTCTTGGAGACTGGCTTCAAATCTTCTTCGGTTGATTTCGGAACCGACAAGGGATCTGAGAAGCATGAGAGGTTCCAATTGATCTTCTGAAAAGGGGGGAAACTCAAGCCTGAATTCATATATCAGGGCCAGACAATCAGATAAACTGCCGACTGGGGCCACCATCGTGGACAGGTTGGACATGTTTGCCCGCTCCGGACAGACACTGTCGATGACAGCATCTATTTCATCCTGTCGGAAATAGTTACTCCGGATAAGGCCCTCTCCTGACCTTATGGCCGATGCCCCGATTCCTCTCTCTGGAACCGGGAAGATCCGTTCTTTCAAATCTACTCCACGCTCATCAGACCACCCGCCGATGACAAGCATGCCCCGTGGCCTGTCCATCAGCGCAATACACGATACTTGCGAGCTGAGCAGAGTTCTGGCTTCATTCGCAATGAGCTGAAGGCTTTCGTTTAAGCCCTTGCTCTCATTCAAGAGGCAAGCAAGCCTAAACAAACCACAGAGACTGCGGTTTTTCTCCTTAAGTTGCTTGGCGAATTGTCTCTGAGCCGACAACTCCTGATCGAGCAAATCCAGCTTTTTCGTCAAGTCACCCTGACTCGACCTGTCTGTCATATCTGTCTCCTGGAACGGCTGAAGCCTCTGTCCCCCCCTGGAGCAGCCAATTTTGGGGTCCCTTCGGGGACAGTCCTATAAATTACTCAAAGATAATAATCACCTCGCCAAGGTTACCCTTTCCCCTCAATCGTCTCAGTCTTTCTCGCTCCTGGATATGGAATGACCTCGATCGCACAGATCATCACATGGTGTAAGCACCGAGAGCGTCTAATCGGCTTTTCATGGCATAAATCCCCCCATCTCACATAACCCTCTGCACATCAATTGAATTATTTTAGGTTAACCCTCTAACTTTTTGTTATACACCGATTTTCGCAGCAACAAACTGGTATAATAAAAGCCGAACGGTTGAAAGGGCAAATGCCCGAAAAAAGCGGCTTTTCAGAGTAGCGTACAGATCCTGACATTATACGCTATGGCGGTTAAAATGTTAATTATGCCAACATAAAACATAAGCGATCAATTTAACATTTTTTGCCAATGGCGTCAAATACCCTTAATATTAAAGCATTCTGGGATGATCGGGTGGAAAAAGCCACTTTTTTACATTTTGTTTTATAATTTTATAGTTGACATTTTAAACGACATTAAATATAATGGCCACATGCTTGATGCAAAGTATTTTACACATCCAATCCATGATTGGCAACGCCGCTATGAGGCACTCCGATCCTCTTTCGTAGATCGGTTGCCTGCCCGTATTGTTGGCGACCGGTTTGGCTACTCGAAAAATTATGTCCTCCTGTTGCGTCATTTATTCACCCACGGAAAAATCGATTTTTCTGAACCTGTGCCTGAAGGGAAATTGGCCCGCCGAACCATCTCCTCAGCAGTAAGAGAGAAAATCAGAACCTGGCGAGAACGAAATCTCTCCGCCGGAGAAATCGCCGAATGTTTATCCGAGGATGGCATCGAAATATCTGTCCGTACCGTCGAGCGTGTTCTCCGAGAGGAAGGATTTCCAAAACTGCCCAGGCGCTCCCGTCTGAAAATGGGAATGACGGTCAAAGGCGCCCATATCCCCGATAAGTCCATGGTGATTACTGTAGGGGATATGGACGGCGAAAAGATGCAGTCTCCATCTGCAGGCATCTTTGTTTTTGCTCCCTTTCTATCCCAATTGGATATCGATGGCATCGTTCGGTCTGCGGGCTTGCCGGGAAGCAAGGTAATTCCAGCCAAGAATTATTTATTGTCCTTTTTAGCTCTCAAGCTGTTAGGGACGGAACGATATGCACATGTTGGGGATCACTCATTTGATCCCGGATTAGGCCTTTTTGCAGGGCTCAACGTCCTCCCCAAATGTACGGCCATGTCCACGTATTCTTACTCGTTGGATGAAGTTCACGTCCTTCGCCTGCAGGAAGCTTTTGTGACACAGGGCAAACGGCTGGGGCTCTATGACGGGAATATGGTCAATCTGGATTTTCATACGGTTCCTCATTATGGTGATGAATCACAACTGGAGAAACATTGGGCCGGGGCTCGGGGGAAAGTGATGAAAGGCGCTCTCACCCTGTTTGCCCAGGACGCAGAAACCAAATTGATGCTCTATACAGCCGCTGACATCAAACGCTCTGAGGCCGATGATCAGGTGCTTTTCTTTCTGTCTTTTTGGCAGAAGATACATCGGAGTGTGAAACCGACCCTTGTGTTTGACTCAAAGTTTACAGGCTATCCTCAACTCTCTCATCTGAACCTTCAAACAGGACTTTCCGAGATAATCTATCGCGCCGCACCGATCTGCTTAAATAACAGCAAGTTACACCCCATCCATCCGTAAGACCTACCGCACGTTCCATTTATCCCCCCAAAAATTACCAATA
>Ga0172370_10008416_pt1 | contig 12396 bp, 12 predicted proteins | sample LakKiv5m_FD_114538 | JGI IMG/M metagenome (GOLD analysis project Ga0172370, IMG submission 114538) | Freshwater microbial communities from Kabuno Bay, South-Kivu, Congo - kab_022012_11.5m | ecosystem: Environmental > Aquatic > Freshwater > Lake | place: Democratic Republic of the Congo...
CAAGAGAGTCTTTCCCTTTCATTTTGCGGTTGCCTGTAAGCAAAATAAGATCATGCTTTTGCACAAAGCGCCACACTTCCCTATCTGTACTTTCTTCAGGTAAACCGACATCAGAAAACTTGAGCAATTTGATCGGGAGTAACTCGAGCCATCCACTGTCTTTCAACGTACCCCAAAGTAAGACGGCTTGCCCTTCTAAATTGTGATCCGCCAAAGTATTCATGGCTGTGTTTTATATTTTTCTCTGTGCTCTTTTAGTTTTTTGTATATCTCTACATGTTCGGGCTTGGGCGGTAGCGCGGCAATCTGCGCGAAGCGTTCGCGGTTGCGTTCCTCCCAATACTTTTGGTTCTCTTCAGATTGCTTCAATACAAGTTGGTATTCGCCATCTACTTCGGCGCGGTGTTCTTGAATGTAATCTAGCGCGTCGGCAACCTTTTCATCGGGCAGGTTAAATATGTTCTGAATGTATTTGGGCGGATAGTTTTCAACTACATAGTCCATCAGATCATAGAGTGTAATGCGCGTGCCACGTAGGGTCAGTCCACTATCCGTGCGAATGACGTGCGGATAGCGCGGCTCACCGTTTGCTTCGCGAGCGTCGCGCCGTAGTTTGATCAACTTGACTTTGATCTCTCGCATTTCTGCTTCCAATTGAGCGAGTCGTTGCGCGAGTTCGTGGACAGATAAAGTGTTTTCCATGTTCATCCGATCTCCACTTTGGATCTTATCATGTGGGTCGTCACTCGCGTCCCGGGGATCGCCGGCAGAGGTTTAAATTCCGGTTCGCCGATTCGCACGGCGAGTCGTTTGACCATCACCGCCTGATCGCCCCACGCTTCAAACTTGAGATCGGTTAATGGCGCGCGCAGCCAATCTTGATGTGAGCGGACGCAGGCGTAGACCGGAACCGATTCGCGATCCGCGAAGCGCGACATGAGATCACTCAACAACTCTGCGCTGTAATCGAAACTGCTCGGATGCAGATAGGGTTGAATCCAAATTCCGAGCGGGCCCCGGCTCACGTCGAAGAACGCCGTGATTTCACCATTCTCCTCAAATACAAAGCCGTGACCGAAGTGTGCCGGAGGCGGCTCCACTTGTTGGATCAATCGCGGCGTGACGTTGCTATATAGCGTTTGAATGTTGATCGAGTCGCTGCTCTGTTGGGAGCGCACTAAGAGGCGCGGCGGGGCTGAGTCGGGGCGATGGGAACTTGTTCGCTTCCAAATCGTTTGACGAGTATAAATCGCAAAGCCCATCTTGCGCATCGCTTCAAATTCCGCGCCGTGTTCGTCCACTTCGGCGATCAAGTTGTGCGCGCCGCGTGAAGCGGCTTCGGCGATCAATCGCTCTAACAACGCCAACCATTCGTTATCTTCGGAATAAGCCGGGGCGAGAAAAATTAATCGGGCGTGGGATTCGCCGCCGCGAAGGCGAATCTGTCCGAAGCCGACACACTCGCGATCATCATCTTTGCGTAATACGAATGTAGGCGAACTGACGCCGGGGGCGATAAAGGAGAGGACAGCCGATTGGAGAGGATGCGCGCCGCGTGTGAGGGCAACTTCCGCATCGAAGCACACGCCGCGTTCCGCGAGTCGGCGCACCAAATTGAAATCGCGCCAATCAAAAGGTCGTATCATTTTTATTCAGACCTCACAGGTTTCTTAAAACCCGTGAGGTCTAACATATCAGCTTTTGGCGGCGAGTTCCATAAAGTAATTGTGGAATCGTCCATCGTCAGTTAATTCAGGATGGAACGATGTGGCCAGCAGCTTCCCCTGTTGCGCCGCCACAATCGCGCCGCTCTCCACCTTCGCCAACACTTCGACTCCACTCCCCACACGTTCAATTAATGGTGCGCGAATGAAAACGGCGTGGAAAGGTCGGGCGTGACTATTGCCTTGTCGGGCTAACGCTGGAATATTTAAATCCACCTCAAAGCTTTCCACTTGCCGCCCAAAGGCGTTGCGTTGAACGCTGATGTCCATCAGCTTGAGTAACGGTTGATCGCGCCGCGCGTCTTTCGAGAGAAAGATCGCTCCGGCGCATGTTCCCCAGATCGCTTTCGTTCTACTAAACTCGCGCAACGGTTCGATCAAGTTGAATTGTGCGGCAAGCTTTCCAATCGTCGTCGATTCGCCGCCGGGGATGATCAAGCCGTCGAGTCCATTCAGGTCGCGGGGCAATCGCACCTCAATTGTATTCGCGCCGAGTCGTTTGAGGACTTGCGCGTGTTCGTGAAAATCGCCTTGCAAGGCGAGGACGCCGATGTTCATTTTTACTTCTAGCGAGTTTCAGTGGGCAACGTCGCTTTATGGGCGCGACTGATCAAATTGATAATCGCCTCTTTCAAGAGAGTTACCTCGGTCAGATCGCCACAGCGCCAAGCGATGCCTTCGTGGTCAGGCGCTGCCGTTAACAACCCGCGTGGCTGATACTCTTCTTGAATGCTTGCCAACACCCGACCTTCCTCAATGCTGATCTTGCGGTCGCGAACAAAGGCTTCGGCTCTTCCTTGAATCAAACCGATGTTTGTAACCGCATCAAACCACCACGGCGTGTCGGAAGCAATGTCTATGATGCCAAACACTTCAACGGGATCAAGGTTGGGGTCTGGCGCCAAAATTGCCGCGCAGTAGGCGGCGTCACCCATCTTGGTGCGTCGCCACCATTTGAGTCCGTGTGGTTGTTCTAACACTTCCCATTCGTAATCGCCCGGGTCGGCGCCGAATCTTCCGGCGAGATGCACGGCTTCAAAGTGCGGGATGTAAGCACGGGCGCGCAACCACAACGCGCGCGGCACGATCATTTGCAATTGCGCTTCGGGCATTTGCGACGCCGTTTTGTAAACGTGGTTTGGCGGCGCAAGATTGATGAGGGCGCGACTCATGTTCGTTTTTAGACTTCCGAGATTTTTAAAATTTTGGAAGTCCGGTTTTCACCACCCTCGCCCGGCTAACAACTCGGTGCTGGGGATGTCGTGAACCTGCCGTCCAACCATCGGCTCGCCCAGGTTGCGACTCACTTCGGCGATGATCTGCGGATCGCGATAATGCGTCGTGGCTTCGACAATTGCTTTTGCGCGCTTGGCAGGATCACCGGATTTAAAAATTCCCGATCCGACAAACACACCGTCCACGCCGATCTGCATCATCAAGGCGGCGTCCGCCGGAGTGGCGATGCCGCCTGCGGCAAAGTTGACGACGGGCATACGTCCGAGTTCTTTTGTTTCTTTCACCAGCTCGTACGGCGCGCCGATCTCTTTGGCGAAGGTGAACATCTCTTCATCCGCCATCGTTTGCAATTTGCGAATCTCGCCTAGCACAGATCGCGCGTGGCGCACTGCTTCGACCACGTCGCCGGTTCCGGCTTCACCTTTGGTGCGGATCATCGCCGCGCCTTCGCCGACGCGGCGCAGTGCTTCACCCAAATTGCGGCAGCCGCACACGAAGGGAACTTTGAAGTCGTGTTTGTTGACGTGATTCGCTTCGTCGGCAGGGGTCAACACTTCTGACTCATCAATGTAATCAATGCCGAGCGCTTCCAGCACTTGCGCTTCGACGAAGTGACCGATGCGGCACTTCGCCATCACCGGGATCGAAACGGCGTCCATGATCTTGAGAATGATCTCCGGGTCGCTCATGCGAGCCACGCCGCCCGTGGCACGGATGTCAGCCGGCACACGTTCTAATGCCATCACGGCGCACGCCCCAGCGTCTTCGGCGATGCGCGCGTGTTCGGGCGTCACCACGTCCATAATCACGCCGCCCTTCAACATTTGCGCTAAGCCGCGTTTGACAGCGATTGTTCCTGTTTGTTTGTCCATTTCTCTACCTCCAGAAAAATTCTTATTCGATTTTACCACGCGGCGAAGTCGTTAAGAAGAAGAGTAGGATCGCCGCCGCGACGGCTAACACGGAGCCGAACAGAAACGGCGCGCGGACGCCGAATCCGTTGAACGATCCGATTCCCTGCCACAGGATTCCGGCGATCAGACTCGCCGGGAATGCCGCCAACCCCACTGCGGCGTTATACAAACCATAAGCCGTTCCCCGTTGTTCGGGCTGAATGAGATCAGCCACTAACGCTTTACTGACCCCCTCGGCTAACCCATAGTACAATCCATACAATACATACAATCCAAACACTTGCCAGCCCGCCTCGGCAAGAGCAAAACCGAGATAGATCAGCCCGTAAGCGATCCAGCCGGTGAAGATCAGTCGCTTCCTCCCGACGCGATCCGAAAGTTTGCCCGCCGGACCCGAGATGAAGGCGTAGACGATGTTGAAGCACAACACCATCGCCATGATCATCGTAAGCGACACCCCTCTATCCTGCGCCCGCAAGATCAAAAAGGCATCCGACGAATTGCCGAGCGTGAACAAGACGACGATGACGAGAAAGAATTTGAATCGGTTGTCGAATCCGGCTAACGAAAGTTTTGGCGGCGCGCCTAACGGTTTGAGCTTCACTTCTTGCGCGCCGACGATCAAAGTGATGACGGCGAACAGCGCGGGAAAGAAGCTGATAATCACTAACGTTTGAAATGTTGAGGCAGTGAGTTGAACCTCCCCCGCTTGTTGCGCGAGCGCGACGACGATTAACGCGACGAGCAATCCGATCGCTGCGCCCGCCGTGTCACCGGCGCGATGCAGACCGAACGCCGCGCCGCGTTGCGTCTCGTCAATCGAATCGGCGATGAGCGCATCGCGCGGCGAAGTGCGTATCCCCTTGCCGGTGCGATCCATCATTCGCACAGACAGCACCACACCCCAACTGTTGGCGAAGATCAGAAATGGCTTGGCGAAAGTTGAAAGGCTGTACCCCACAACGGTCAGCCATTTGCGTGAGCGAAGTTTATCCGAGAGCCAGCCGGAAAAAATTTTGAGCAAGCTGGCCGTCGTCTCACCCATTCCTTCGATCAGCCCGATGATGTTCGTCTTCACGCCCAGCACATTGGCGAGATAGAGTGGCAGAAGATTCACGATCATTTCGCTTGAGATGTCGGTGAGAAAACTGGTGGCGGTGACAATCCAAACATTGCGCGGGAGTTTTTGTTCTGTTGGTGCAAGGGTTTCTGCTGTCACGATTTTCCTCCAAAGAGCAAGCCAATGATTCCGCCTGCCACTATCACCCATGTGGAATCGATTTTGAATCGAATTAAAATGATGAATGAGAGAAGACATAACGCGATTGTGATCGGATCGATCATCGCCGAGCGCCCAAGCGTGATCACCGTTGCTCCGATCAACCCGACCACCGCCGCGTTGACTCCTTTGATAAACACCGAGGCTGCCGGTGAATTGCGTAAGCGGCTGATGAAGAGGCTGCTAGCGATGACTAAGATGAATGATGGAAAGAAGATCGCGGTTGTCGCGACGATGGCGCCCGGCGTCCCCTGAATCAAATACCCGACGAAGGTTGCCGTCGTCAGCACGGGACCGGGAGTGAATTGTCCAACCGCTATTGCGTCAAAGAGCTGTTTGGGCGTGAGCCATTTGTTGTTGATCACGACTTCTTGTTCGAGATACGCCACGAGCAAGTATCCGCTCCCGAACAGGGTCGCGCCTATCCTCAGAAAGACGATAGCGATCTGTGGCAATGTTGCCATATTCGTAATCTGTTGCAGTGTGGATGGCAAGCCGACGAGTAACGCTGTGCTTTTATCCAACGTTGCGCGGGAAACGATCAGCATCGCCAATCCCGCACCGATCAAGAGGATGAGCTGATCCACAATGCCCCACACGCCTAAAGCAAACGCGAGTATGCCAAGAGTGAAAAGCGTTTTGGTCTTGAGCGCCGTCTGCCCAAAGCGAATGGTAGCCACCGCGATAATGGCGACAATCACTGGCTTCAGCCCATAAAGAAATGCGCTCGCTTGCGGTGTCGCGCCGTAAGAGGCGTAGCCAATTGCTAACGCTAACACGATGAGAAATGCAGGCAGGACAAAACATGCGCCTGCTAAGATCGCGCCCCACATCCCGGCGCGCAATAAGCCAATGTGGATCGCCATTTCCGTTGAGTTCGGGCCGGGGATTAAATTGACCGCACCCAACAAATCCATGAACTGATCGCGTGTTAACCAAGTGCGTTTTCGTACCACCTCGTCTTCCATCATGGCGATATGGGCGGCGGGTCCGCCGAAGCCGATCATGCCAAGTTTCAAAAAGAGTTGGGCAAGTTCAATTAGATGGGTGTGTGGATTCACAATAGCAGCGATCATACTCGCTTTGAATGTATTTCCCAGTGAAGGACAGCCTGCTTGACGGCGTAGTTTTGCGCCCTACAATAAATACATCCGACTGTGCGATAGAACCGATAAGGTTACATACATGCTCATCCGCCTCAACCCCCGCCGCCGCGAATCTATTTATCTTCAAATCGTCTCGCAGATCAAGCACCTTGTCGCGAGCGGGCGTCTTAAAATCGGCGAGCAACTGCCCACCGTGCGCCAACTCGCCAGCGACCTGCGCCTCAACCCCAATACCATTGCCCGTGCTTACAACCAACTTATTCAAGAAGGCGTGATCGCCGCGCAACAAGGGCGCGGGACGTATGTCTATCAAACGCCGCCTCCCTCTGAGAATCGAAAGAGTCGCCGTGATCGCGTGACCGCCGAAGTCGAAGAACTCCTTCGTGATGCCGAGCAAATCGGCTGTGGGGCAGATGAACTGGAAAAAATCTGGCGGGAGCGTTTCGCCGTCTGGCGCAAGTCGCACCCCCGGCGTTAGCCGTTTCACATGAAACGCCACCCCGCGTCGAGTCTATCGAGTTTATAAGGAGACCTTCATGTCCATCTTCCTCCGCGCTCTCAATGCGCTTCTCATGATCCTTTTGCCGGTTGCGCTCGGGGTCTCCCTCGCTCGCAAAGCGAATCAACCCTGGAAATTGTTTGGCATCGGCGCGCTCACCTTCATCGCTTCACAAGTGGTGCATCTTCCGGTGCTGTATGGCTTGACTGCACTCTTCAAAGCAAAGATTTTGCCCAATCCGCCTGTTGAGTGGTCGTTGATCTTCAACGCCCTTGTCTTGGGTTTGCTAGCCGGATTGTGTGAAGAGATCGCCCGCTATCTCGCCTATCGTTTTTTCCTCAAACAGTCGCGCACTTGGGACAACGCCTTGATGTTCGCAGCCGGACATGGCGGCATCGAAGCGATCCTTTTGGGTTTGCTAGTCGGCGCCACGCTTGTGCAGATGATCATTCTTCGAAACACCGGACTCAGCTCTCTGAACTTGCCCGCCGATCAACTCGCACTTGCCCAAAAGCAAATCGCCGAGTATTGGGCTGCGTCTGATTACACCGCGTTGCTTGGCGCGTTTGAACGACTCTTGGCTATCATCACCCATCTTGCCCTCACGGTGATCGTTTTGCAAACATTCATTCGTAACAACATCTTGTATCTCGTCCTCGCCATTGCCTGGCATGCGATCATTGATGGCGTCGCCGTCTTCGCTGCAGGCACAGTGGGTCCGTATTGGGCAGAAGCGATCATCACCGTGTTTGCTCTTGTAAATCTTTTTTGGATCTTTGCCTTTCGATCAGGTGACGCCGCCCCACGTGCGCCGACGTCAACTTAACGGAGACCGCACCCCCTGTGATCGCTTTGTGATCCAAAAAGAAGTTACGCGGTAACAGGTAGGCACTTTTTGGAGCCGCGTGTGTCAATGATCAAAAATTTTGTTGTATACTGCGCGCACCGATCCCTTGAGGAGAAAAAATGAAAGTCACTTGTTTACAAGAAAATCTTGCTAAAGGTCTGAGTGTTGTCAGCCGCGCGGTTGCTTCACGCAGCACCCTGCCCGTGTTGGCAAATGTCTTGATCGCCACCGATCAATCTCGCTTGCGACTCGCCGCGACGAACCTGGAACTTGGTATTACTTGCTGGATCGGCGCGAAGGTTGAAGAAGAAGGCTCAACCACCGTTCCTGCAAAAACTTTTAGTGATCTCGTCAACACATTGCCTCAAGGCACGATGGATATGGGGCTCAATGTTCGCACGCAAACGCTCAACGTGCGTGGCGGCGCATTTGTCAATGACATCAAATGTATTGACGCCCAAGAATTCCCTATCATCCCTCCAGCCGATCTTGCGCAAGGCATCAGTTTGAATGTTGTGGATTTGCGCGAGATGATCGAGCATGTGATCTTTGCCGCCGCCACCGATGATGCCCGCCCGATTCTCACCGGCGTGTTAGTTAAAGTGGAAGGCGAGAAATTAACCTTCGCCGCCACCGATGGTTTCCGCCTTTCGGTACGCACGGCGAGTCTGTCAACGCCTGCTCGCGAGAACATCACCGCGATCATTCCAGCGCGGGCCTTAGCCGAGTTGGCGCGTGTTTTGGGCGATGAGTCGGAAGGGTTGGTGATGGTGTTGCCGCCCGGACGTGGGCAAGTGATCTTTCATTTGAAGGATGTGGAAATCGTTTCGCAACTCATTGAAGGCACCTTCCCCGATTATCAACACATCATCCCCAAGAGTTTCACCACGCGCACCGTGATCAGCACACAAGGATTTTTAAAAGCGTGCAAAGCGGCAGACATCTTTGCCCGCGAGAACGCGCACACGGCGCGGCTCAAGATCACCCCCGGTGCCGAAATGACTCCGGGTACTTTGGAGATGACGGCACAATCGGCAGAGACCGGCTCCAATGAAGCGAAGGTAGACGCCACCATTGACGGCGGCGGTGTGGAAGTTGCCTTCAACGTTAAATACCTTGTGGATGCATTGAATGTGATCAATACACAGAACGTAGCCATTGAAACTTCAACCTCCACTGCCCCGGGCGTGATACGCCCCGTTGGACGCGATGATTATTTGTATGTGGTCATGCCCATGCGCTTAGGAAAATAGAAAACAGAAGTTAGATGTCGGATGTTAGAACGCAGGGCTGCACGCTCTGCGTTTTTGTTGAATCTTTAACCCTTGAGTTTTCTCTATGCCCTTAACTCCCCTCACTCCCGATCAATTACGTCGTGTTAGTGATCCTGAGGTGTTCAACTTCAACACCACGGCTGATCTTTCTGTTGCTCCCGAGATCATTGGTCAGCCGCGCGGTACACGCGCTATTGAATTTGGAATTGACATTGACAGCCCGGGCTACAACATTTTTGTTTTGGGTGAAGAAGGAACCGGACGCACCACTGCCATTGGTCGCTTCTTGCGTAATAAAGCAGAACGCCGCCCTACACCTCAAGATTGGATGTACGTCCAAAACTTTGCCGAGCCGCATAAGCCACGCGCGCTCAATCTGCCAGCCGGTCTTGGCGCGACGCTGCGTGACGACATGGCTGGTCTGGTGGAGCATCTCAAGCGCAGCTTGCCCCAAGCGTTTGAACAAGAAGCCTATCTTGCCGAGTACAACAAGATTCAAAATCAGTTTGAATCAGAGCGGGATGCGATGTTTGCTACGCTTGCCGAAAAAGCTCTGGCGGTGAATATCGCGGTTGTGAACACTGCCAGTGGTATTGCCATTGCCCCAACTCACAACGGCAAGCCGCTCTCGCCGGAGGAATTTGAATCGCTGCCTGACGCCGAACAAAAAGAGATTGAGGTGGCGCGTGAGCAGATCAAAGATGAAATGGAGAGCATGTTGCGCGTGATTCGGAATGCTGAGAAGACGGCACGCGAAGCGCAGCGTCAACTGAATCGGCTTGTAGCAGCATCCGTCGTGGATCGGCATCTCGACGAATTAAAAACCAAATATGCACCACGCGATGAAACGGTTTTCTATTTAAACGAAGTACGTCAGGACATCATCGAACACGTCACCGATTTTCTCCCTTCGGAAGATTCTAAGGGGGATGCCGCCACGCAACCCAGACCTGACTTCCGCAAATACACCGTCAACTTGGTTGTTGATCACAGCAAGACCGAAGGCGCGCCAGTAGTCGTCGAACTCAATCCGACGTTTGCCAAACTGCTGGGACGCATCGAAAACGAATCTCGTTATGGCATGTTGCTCACCGATTTCACTTTGATCAAAACAGGTGCGCTGCACGCCGCGAATGGCGGCTATCTTGTTTTGCGAGCGCGCGATGTTTTTTACGAACCGTTGGCGTGGGATGCGTTGAAGCGATCTATGATCTCCGGTTATGTCCGCACGGAAGACATCACAAGCCGCACGGGATTCGGCGCGACCAAGACCCTCGATCCTGAACCCATCCCTCTTGATCTTAAAGTGGTCTTAGTCGGCTCACCCGATATTTACTACGACTTGCTGCATCTCGACGAAGATTTCGGCACGATCTTCAAAGTGAAAGCCGATTTTGTAAGCGAGATGCCGCGCACGACTGAGAACGAACATCAATACGCGCTATTCATTGCTACGCGCTGCGCCGAAGAGAAATTGCGCTCTTTTGATCGCGGTGCGGTGGCGAAGGTAATCGAATACGGTTCGCGTTTGATCGGCGATCAATATAAGTTAAGCGTCCGTTTGGGTGAGGTGGCGGATCTATTGCGCGAGGCGAACTACTGGGCGGGCATAGCCTACCACGATGTGGTGAGCGTGGACGATGTCCTCAAGGCATTGGACGAGAAATTTTATCGTCACAACAAGAGTGAAGAGTTGTTGCGTGAGCGCATCCTTGAAGGGTCGGTCTACATTGACACAAGCGGGGCAGCCGTTGGGCAGATCAATGCCTTAAGCATTGTTGATTACGGTGATCACACCTTCGGGCTTCCCTCGCGGGTGACGGCGCGCACTTTTGTGGGACATGGCGGCATCAGCCAAATTGATCGTGACACGAACATGACGGGCCCCATCCACAACAAAGGTTTGCTGACGTTGATCAGTTATTTCAATTCAACGTATGCGACCCACCGCTCGCTTTCGTTCTCGGCGCAGATCACCTTTGAGCAAAATTACAACGGCATCGAAGGCGACAGCGCCTCGTGCGCCGAGCTATGCGCGCTGCTCTCAAGTTTGTCGGGGCATCCCATCAAACAATCCGTCGCCATCACCGGCGCAGTGAATCAAAAAGGTGACATCTTGCCGATTGGCGGCGTGAACGAAAAAGTGGAAGGCTTCTTCACCGTGTGCCACGCGCGTGGACTCACCGGCGATCAGGGCGTGATCATCCCACAGACCAACGTGCGCGATCTCATGTTGCGTGAAAACGTTTTAGAGGCAGTGAAAGAAAGCAAGTTTCACATTTATGCTGTTTCGACCGTGAGTGAAGCGATTGAGATTTTGACCGACGTGCCTGCGGGCGAGCGCAAAGATGGCAGGTTCCCTGACAAGACTGTGCATCATGCGGCAGAGAAACGTTTGCGCGAGTTAGCAAAGGGGCATGATCGTGATCGCGACGAGGACGACAAGAAGCCGCAGAAGAAAAAAAGCCCGGCGAAGAGGAAACCAATTCGAAGACGAAGACGTTAACCAGGAACCCGCTTTCAGATAGAAAGCGGGTTCCTTGATTGAATCATTTCCATCCGCACTCACCCACCAACGGCACAAAACGCACCGGGCAAATTTTTTCGATGTGCCACGCGCCGCGCCGCTCCCAAACCTCTAGCGTTTGATCGTAATGGGTGCCGATTGGGATCACGATGCGCCCCGACTCCGTTAATTGATCGATCAACGGCATGGGCATCGCTGGGGCGGCGGCAGTGACGATGATCGAATCAAAGGGGGCGCGGTCACTCCATCCCAAGCTTCCATCCCCTACTGCAATTTCTACATTTGCAACTCCAATCTCGTCCAACACTTCTCGCGCTGAGTCGGCTAACGCTTGATGGCGCTCAATCGAATACACCTGATCTGCCAACCCTGCCAATATCGCCGTTTGATAGCCTGAACCGGTCCCTACTTCTAATACCGTTTCATCGCCTTTCAACTTCAACGACTGAGTCATCAACGCCACGATATACGGTTGTGAGATCGTCTGCGCTTCGCCGATGTGTTGCGGCGCGTCATCGTAAGCACACGCGCGATACTCAAGCGGCACAAACTTCTCGCGCGGAATGTGATTCATGACCGCCAACACCCGCTCATCGTAGATGCCGCGCAAAATCAACTGTTCACGGATCATCTCGGTTCGCGCTCGTGTAAAGTCCATAACGCGATTAAACCACTTTTTTCTCTGCTACAACAAAAAGACCTTCAAGATTTCCGAAATCTTGAAGGTCTTTGCTACTTGCTTACAGCTATTCGCTATCCGTCGTAACCAAATCTTTGTTCTTTCCACACATCGGCTTCGTTGTGATAGCCTGCTTGTTCCCAGAAGCCGAGTTTGTCTTTTGCCATAAACTCTAGCCCGCGCAACCACTTGCCGCCTTTCCAAAAGTAGGGCGTCTTGTGATCTTCACCCACAATGGCGCCGATCACGCCGCGCAGTGGATAACCATGTTCGTCATCAATGGGTTGACCGTCGAAGTGAGTGGCGAGCAA
>Ga0172370_10008418_pt1 | contig 12391 bp, 10 predicted proteins | sample LakKiv5m_FD_114538 | JGI IMG/M metagenome (GOLD analysis project Ga0172370, IMG submission 114538) | Freshwater microbial communities from Kabuno Bay, South-Kivu, Congo - kab_022012_11.5m | ecosystem: Environmental > Aquatic > Freshwater > Lake | place: Democratic Republic of the Congo...
GAAAATGCGCCGAACATGAGCCCCGTGAAGAGGCTCGACGTGCCCAGGGTTACCACGAGGGTCGGCAATTTCATGAAACCGATGAGAAAGCCGTTCAGCGCGCCCATGAGGAGGCCGAGCCCCGCCGAGATCGCGTAGGCGAGGAGCACGCTGCCCGAGTAGTTCGACGCGAGGAGCATCCGGTCCGTCACATACATCGCGAGCGAGGCGATGGCGGTGAAGGACACGTCGATTCCTCCCGAGACGATGACCATCATGCAGCCGATGGAAAAGAGCGCCGGCACGATGAGCGAGCGCGCGAGGTCGACGAGATTGTTGCCGGAGAAAAACTGTCCCGACCGCACCTGAATCAGAATGCTGAGCAGGACGATCGCGGCGAATACATATGGTTCCGATCTTCGTGTGAGCCGTTCGGCGGAAATCACCTTCGCTACCTCCCTGTCCCTTACGCGATGCCGGTGGACAACTCGCTGAGTGTCGACTCGGTGGTTGCCGATGGATCGAGCTCCTGAATGAAGGCCCCGTCGCGCATCACGAGAATTCTGCTCGCGCAGGCGAGCACCTCCGGAAGATCGTCCGACACGATGATGATGGCCAATCCGCCCGAGGCGAGTTTGCGCATGAGCGCGTGGATGTCGTACTTCGAGCCGATATCCACGCCCATCGTCGGGCCGTTGAGCATCAGAATGGAGAGATTGTTGGCGAGCCAGCGGGCGAGCACGACCTTCTGCTGGTTGCCGCCGGAGAGCGTTTTCACCGGGAGCTCCGGATTCTTCGTGGCGATCGAGAGGTCCTGAATCCACTTTTTCGTGGTTTCGGCGATCGCGCGCGTCCGGAGGAACCCGAGCCGGCTGCTCAGCTGGTCGAGCACGGAGATCACGAGGTTGCGGCGGATCGCCTGCGGCTGGAAGAGCCCCTCGGTAAGGCGATCGGCGGGAACGTAGCCGATGCCATGCTTGATGGCGTCTTTCACGTTCGCGATCTCCGCTTTCTTTCCTTTGATGGCGATGCTCCCCGAATCGGGCTTGAGTATGCCGAAGAGGGTCTCGACGAGCTCGGTGCGGCCGGAGCCCAAGAGCCCCGTGATGCCGAGGATCTCCCCGGGCGCGAGATCGAAGGAGATGTCCGAGTAGGCCCCGCTCAAGCTGAGCCCCTTCACTGAAAGCACTGGCGAGCCGGCCGCGGAGGGCGCCTCGTAGCGCTCATCCTCGAACTGCCGCCCCGTCATGTGGTACACGAAGGTCTTGCGGTCGAGGTCCACCGTGCGGCCATTCGCGACATTCTCGCCGCTCCGGAGGATCGTGTAGCGCTCCGAAATCTCGAACACCTCATCGAGCTTGTGCGACACGAAGAGGATCGAAAGGCCGCGCGCCTGCAGCTGCTTGATCACCGCGAAGAGGGCTTTCACCTCTTTCTTGGTGAGCGCCGAGGTCGGCTCGTCCATGATGATGATCTTCGCTTCCTGCAGGAGCGCCCTGCTGATGGCGATGAGCTGGCGGTCGGCGACCGAGAGATTCTCGACGCGCTCGTCGAGGTCGACCTCGAAGCCGATCTGGGCGACCGCGTTGGAGGCGATCGCTCTCGCGCGCTTGTAGTTCATGAACTTGCGGTTGCCCATGAGTTCCATGTTGAGCGCGAGATTTTCCATGACCGAGAGGTTGGGAAAAACAGAGAAGTCCTGATAGATGACCTGAATGCCAAGCTTTATCGCTTCGATCGGGCTCAGGTGCGAAAAGCGTTTTCCATTGATTTCGATGGTGCCGGCGTCCGGTTCGTGCACGCCGGAAATGACCTTGATCAGCGTGGATTTTCCGGAGCCATTCTCGCCCGCGAGGCAGTGGATCTCGCCCTGCCCGATTTCGAGGCTCACGCCCTTGAGCGCCTGCACGCCGCCGAACGATTTCGCGATTCCCTCAACTTTCAGCACTGAGGTCGCCATCACCACCTCCCCGCTAGTAAGGGCGTGGGGGAGCGCTACCGCCCCCCCACGCCTGTGAAGATATGAACAGACTGAAATTAGAAGCCGAAGCTGTCGACATTGTCCTTGGTGATCGTGATCCAGCCCTTGCCCTGCAGCACCTTTTTGGAGCCGGGGGCAAACTGCATCGAAGTCCAACCAGGAGCGGTGAGGTTGCAGCCGTTCTCAATCTTCTCTCCCTTGAGAATCTTAACCGCCAACGCCAGCTGCGCATAGCCCGCGTCTTTGGGGTCCCAGAGAAGCACGGTCTGGAGCGTTCCATCCTTGAGGTAGACCTTGTTCTCGTTGGGGAGTCCCACCGAGGTCACAAACGCCTTGCCCTGGAGGCCAAGCTCTTCGATGGCGCGCGCGACGCCAGGCGACGACAGCGAGGAAGTTCCGAAGATGCCCTTGAGGTTCGGGTACTTCTTGAACAGCTCTTTGGCGCGCTCATAGGCTGTGTCGAGGTTGTCCATGATTTCGACGCGCGGCTCGGCGGCGAGAAGGGTCATGCCGGGATAGTGCGCCTTGGCGTAAGCCACGCCCGCATCCGCCCACTCATTGTGGGACGCGTTGGTGACGTTGCCGACCATGGTAGTGTACACGCCCTTGTAGTTCATCATCTTCGCGAGTTCCATCATGATCGTCTGGCCGAGTCCCTCGTTGCTGAACGCTTCGATGTCATAGAGGCAGTTCTGCTGCGAGGCGCCCTCGTGATCGATAACCACGATGCCTTTGGAGAGAGCCAGTCCGAGAACTGGTTCGAGAGCCGCGGGGTCGACCGGCACTACGCAGATCGCGTCGACGCCCTGAGCGATGAGGTCTTCAATGACCTGGGCTTGCATGGCCGCGTCGGTCTTGGGTGGCCCTTTCTGGAATACGTTGAGGCCGGTATCTTTGGCGAATTGTTTGACACCAGCTTCCATGCGCACAAACCACGCGTTTGTCGCATCCTTCGGAACCAGGGCGATTTTCCACTGGCTCGACGGTTTCTTCGACTTGAAGTTCATCGGATCATAGTTCTGGGCGAATAGAGGAATCGCCAGCACGAAGATCATGACGAGCGAAACCGCCAGTAACATCCGTCGTTTCATCGTTGCCTCCTTGTTGTGGATTGGGTTCGCTTTAATTATAGCACCGTGGAATGAGGTGTCAAGAAACTTTTTAGTGATAGTACAGTGATAATTTAGTAATTGATATTTCTTATATTCAAGATTTCATACATGAATCTCGACCTGGAACGAAGGAATCGGCGCAAAAGCGCCATCGCCTCAACCGGCAAGCATTCAACTGCCACGAGTGCAATTATATATATTGATTGCACTTTTTTCGCATGCGAGAGAATTCGGTGGATTCCGAACGCGCGCTCCCGCAGCGGCTGCCCGCGCCGAGAATAATTTACTAAATAATTAGTTTTTCTTGACAATCCGCGCGCGATGACCTACCATATCGTATCCGTGTATTAAACGAAGCGAGCGCGCATGGGCATTCGAATCAAGGACATCGCCGAGGAACTCGGCGTCTCTCCCACCACGGTATCTCTCGTGTTGAACAATAAACCGGGAGCAGGCGAGGACCTCCGCAAAAAGATACTCCAAACGGCGAAGAATCTAGGCTACGAGGGTCCCCGTGGCTCCAAGGCAGGCTCGCTCTGCCTCCTACACATCGCCCGGCACGGTCACACCGTGAACCGCGACCACGATGTGTTCATCGCCGATTACATCGAGGGTCTCAGCCAGGGCGCGAAGCTCGCCGGTTTTTCACTCGAGATTGTCATGTTCAAGCTGGCTCCCATGGAGCAGGTATTGGAGACCGCCCGCGCCAAAAGCGCCGACGGATTCATCATTCTGGGCACCGAGCTGAGCCAGGAAGACGTCGAATCCTTCAGCGCGATACGAAGGCCGCTCGTCTTCATCGACACCTACCACGAGTTCCTCAACTACGATTTCGTCGACATGAACAATGAGGACTCCGTGTTCATGCTCCTCTCGCATCTCTACAAACTGGGGCACAGGAGTTTCGGCTTCGTGAAAGGCACCATCGAGACGCGGAACATCCGCCTCCGCGAGGAGGGCTTTTTCGCGGGGCTGCGTCGTCTTGGCCTCAGCGCCGACCGCGCCCTCATTTATTCCGTCGACCAGACCTACCACGGCGCCTACAACGACATGAAGGCCATTCTGGCGAGGAAACCGCACCTGCCAACATCGCTGATCTGCAGCAACGACATCATCGCGAGCGGTTCCCTGAAGGCCTTTTCCGAGATGGGAATACGAGTGCCTGAGGACATTTCGGTAGTCGGTTTCGACAATCTTCCGCTCTCGGCGATATCAGACCCCCCGCTCACCACCATTCAAGTGTCCAAGTCACAGATCGGCAAGATGGCGGTACAGCTCCTCACTTCGAGGATCCACGGCGATCCGAACATCCCCGCCGTCAAAGTGCTCATCGGCGGCAAACTCATCGAGAGAAACAGCGTGCGACGCATCGAAATACCTTCAGAAAAAGGGGGAAAGCAATCATGAAGTACTCGATCATTCTCGGCAATCTCGGCAACACTTGCGACAGGTTCCTGTCGTCGGGCTACAAGGACCAGCCCTCCAAGGCGACGATGATTCAGCAGGCTTCCGAAATTCCCGGCGTCTCTGGCGTCGAGCTCGTGGGAACCTGGGACATCACCCCCCAGAACGCGGATGAGATCGGCGCCCTCCTCCAGAAATACGGGCTCGCGACCGCGTCGGTGCTGCCCGACCACTTTTCGCAGAAGCGCTGGGGACGGGGAGCCTTCACTTCGCTCGATCCCGCCATCCGCGCCCAGGCGCTCGAAGAGACGATCATCGCCGCGCAGCTCGCGCGCAAACTCGGCTGCGGCCTGGTCAACCTCTGGCCAGGGCAAGACGGCTACGACTACCCGCTCCAGGCGGACTTCGTGCAGGCGCGCGCGTGCATCGTCGACGCCATCCGCAGCGCCGCGAAGGGCTTCCCCGACATCCAGTTCGCTCTCGAGTACAAGCCGAAGGAGCCGCGCACCCACTCGTACATGGCGCGCGCCGCCGACACGCTCCTCCTCGCCCAGGAAATCGGTCTGCCGAACGTCGGCGTGACCATCGACACCGGCCACTCCCTCGTCGCCGGCGAAAACATGGCCGAGGCGGCCGCCCTCCTCACGAAGTCCGGAAACAAGCTCTTCCATATGCACTTCAACGACAACTACCGCTTCTGGGACGACGACATGATCGTGGGTTCCGTCCACTTCGTCGAGTTCGTCGAGCTGCTCTACTGGCTCAAGAAGCTGAATTATTCGGGCTGGTACTCGATGGATCAGTATCCGTACCGCGAAGACGCGCAGGGCGCACTCCGGGGAAGCGTCGAATTCCTCCAGGGCATCGACGCAATGCTCACCCCCAAGGGAATGGAAGAGATTCGCGGCGTGATCGCCGAGGGCGACGCGGTGAAGTCCGCCGCCTGGATCAGGTCGAAAATGTTTCCGCTGAGGTGATTCCGCTGAAAAACCCTTGAGCGCCTTGAGAAGCGCAAGGGCCGCCGCTCTCAGCCGAGCGGCGGCCCTCATTTTTTGTCCATGTCAGTCGCGGGCATTTCGGACACGCGCACGATCGCGCGCGATCACGGGCACACGCGCGATCGCTAGCTCGTGCACATGCGCACGCGTCCGCACGCGCTCACTTGTCGTACGCTTTGTACAAGACTCCCGCGTATTCCGCGAACTCAACGATCGTCGCGCCCGTCACCACGTCGGCGATAGTCCATACATTGTCCTTGTTCTGGTCGAACTTCTCGGGCAGGAACCCGTTTCGCTTGATGAAGCTCTCGATTTTATAGATGTTCGGCTCCCAGGCGTTCCAGTGCACACGGTACTTCTTGTTCTGGCTCTTTCCCTTGTCGAGCGGGGCGCCAGGCACATCCTTGAAGAACGAGCCGATCTCGTATTTCTCGAAGCCGCCCGAGGTTTTCTTCAAGAGCCAGAAATTGCCCGCGCGCATCTGTTTGAAGAACCACTCCATGTGCCCTTCGCTGGCGTTGAAGAACGCGTTGGCCTCGCCGACCTTGCCGGAAGCGTAGAGAATGTAGCCGTCGGGCTTCGCGCCCGCTTCAAACACGATGTCGCCGACCTGCACGTACTTCGCGAATTTTGTCGCGGTCTTCGCGCCGTGGAAATCGAACATCGCGGTGTAGATGCTGTCGTCGCCCACCGCCGCGAGTTCGGCCTTCGTAATCCCGTCCTGCGAGAAGTTGCCCCAGAACAGCATCGTGTTCATTTCGTCGATCGTGCAGTCGACCACGATGCCATCCTCGATGGTCACCGCGCCCTCAGCGATGTAGTATCCCTCGTTGAGCAGCGTGTAGGCCTTCTTCACCAGGGTTCCAGAAACTCCTTGCGCATACACCGTCGCGCCGACGCACACCAGGATGAATACAACCGCAAGGAGTACAGACACACTTCGCCTTGTCATAGTACCTCCTCGATTGAATTCCTTGTCTTTGGGAAGGGCCGCGCTCTTGGCAAAAGATAGGCAATTCTTTCAATAATAAAGAGTAGTGCATGGGATGCCATATGTCAATAAAAAAAGATCGAATTAATTTTACACACTACAGCCGGCGATCCGCTTAGAAAATTTAAGCCAATATTTCAAAAAATCTAAATATGGCGTACACGGACCGGTTTGCCTGTTTTCGCCGATTCCATTATCGCGAGAATGACAAATGAGACATTGGCAGCATCCTCGAGGCTCACAAGAAAATCTCTTCCCATTACAAGATTGTCGATGAAGTGCCGAATGCTCTCAAACGCGAAACCCTTCGCTTTTCCATGAATGAATTGTTGTACGAGAACATCCGGCCGATCGCTCTTCTTTTCGGTAAAACGCTCAATCAACTGGCTATTGCTTAAATCGAGATTGATCATACCTTTATTGCCAGTTATATTGAACTTTATATCGTTCACGCATGGGCTCGAATTCGGTGTAATCCAGCCATTTTCGAGCGTAGCGATTCCTCCTTTTTTAAATTTGAGAATGCTTTGAAAAATATCCTCGGTATCGACACCCTTCGATTTCAGTACACCTTCACTGGATACCGCGAAGACTGATTCAACTTCATCCTTGAAAAACCATCGCACGGTGTCGACAGCGTGGCTCCCAAGGAACCACAAGATTGATGATTTTGCGGCCCATGTGAGCATGTCCGTGGCAACCCACATCTGATCATTGAGCCTGAAATACGCGCTTCTCGGTTCTCCCAACTCTCCATCATCAAGCGACTGCTTTGCAATCGCAAACGGCGGGCTCCAGCGATTGTGGAGATCAACCATAACGCGAACCTTGTTTCTTCTTACCGCTTCCACGATGCGCTCAACATCCTCATAGGTCGTAGCGAGCGGTTTCTCAATCAGCATATCGAGACCTGCGTCAGCACAGTCGCAGGCTGCGCGTGCATGAGCAAAATCGGGTGTCACAATAGAGACTGCGTCGAGCGCACATGCGGAAATCATTTCAGTGTGACTGCTGAATGAGTAGGGAATTGAAAATTCCGATGCAAACGCGTCTGCTTTGGACTTATCCATATCGCACACCGCAACGACCTCGACTCCAGGGTGCTCCCGATAGAGAAACGCGTGCGTTTTTCCCCATACTCCCGCGCCTACGATGCCGACACGAATCTTACCCATATAGACCTCTCTTAGAATGTCATTATTCTGTATCGTATGAAATTGACCGAACTACAACAAATAATTACCTTCGTATTCTCATCCTTTCACCGCACCAAAGGTAAGGCCGCGCACGAGATTCTTCTGCACCAGAAACGCGAACACGACTATTGGAGCAATCGCAACAACGCCAACCGCCGCCATCTCACCCCACAATACTCCTGTGACCGACAGAAACGCGGTGACTATAGTTGGGACCGTCTTCGCATTGAATGTGGTCAAGAAGAATGCAAGTGAAAATTCATTCCAAGACTGGATAATGCAGAAAATAGCTGTCGCGATCAATCCAGGAGAGATGAGCGGAAAAATTACCTTGAAAAAGCCTTTGATCCGCGAACATCCATCAAGCCAAGCCGCTTCTTCGATTTCAATCGGGATATCCTCAATAAAACCGCGCATCATCCAGATCGTAAATGGAATATTGAAACTGAGGTAGATGATGATCAGGTAGATATGGGTGTCCAAGAGCCTCAAGAGCCGCCCCAGAACAAAGAAAGAAATCACCACCGCCATTGGAGGTAGCATTCTGAGTGAGAGTATCCAAAACGCAAGGCTCTCCTTCCGCTTAAAATTGAAACGCGCGAAACCATATGCCGCTAGCGTTCCAAGGAGAAGAGAAATTATCGTGGTACCACTTACCACAATTATGCTATTCTTTATATTGAAGAGTAAATTCCGCTTTTCAAAAACATTTTTATAATTATCTATTATTGGTTTAAATACCCAGACAGAAGGATCAATGACATCGACTCTCGCTTTGAGCGAGGTCAAGAGCATCCAGAAAAAGGGAAAAATGCAAAAGAGCGTAAACAATATCAAGAGAGCGTAAGTGATGAGGCTCTTCGCTTTCCATTTTTTTTCAATATACACATTTCCCTCCTATCTCTCTTCTTTTATTAATTTTGTAAATTTTGAAAAGAGGGGCGAGAGGACTAAAATGATCATCACAGCATATGCCGATGCTCTCCCGATCCAATTTGTATGCTGAAATCCAATCCTAAAAATTCGCATACTAAATACTTCGGTCGCGCTACCTGGCCCTCCTTGCGTTAGTGCATATATCGTATCAAATATCTTGAATGAATCGACCAGTCTTAAAATGATTGCAATCAGCGCAATCCTCATCATCATGGGAAGAGTGACAAAGAAAAAAATCTGCGGGCCGCTCGCACCATCAACTCTTGCTGCCTCCATGGGCTCTTCTGGAATGGATTGAAGCGCTGCGAAGAGCATAAGGACCATAAAGGGAGTCCATTCCCAAATATCGACAAGTATGACACTGGGAAGGGCCATATTGGTGCCAAGCCAATTTACATTGCTCAACCCAATGAGCCGCAAAAGAAAGTTGAGTACGCCATACTCTGTATTGAGCATCAGCTTCCACATAAGCGCGATGATTGATGGCGTACATACCATCGGAATAATAATGAGCGACAAAAGCAACCTTCGACCATGCCGGATTCTGTTGAGGCCAAGTGCGACAAGCATGCCAAGAACAAATTCAAACGATACTGTTGAGACGACAAAGATGAGGGTTATAAGAAAAGATTTCCAAAACAGAGGATCTTGGGTAAAGAGATATATGTAATTATTGAGCCAAACGAATTTCTTCGCTTGCCATCCAACCGATAGATCATAATTCGTAAGGCTTATGTAATATAAAAATATTGTCGGGAAAATCACGACACCCGCAAGCACGAGAGCCGCCGGCATAATGAAGATGTAGTGTTGTCTGTTTCTTTTCATGCCTTCTCCATCACTGGCTGCCCCTTAAGGGGCAGCCAGACCATTATCCTGCGCGGCTACTCGTTCATGATCGCTTCGCACTGTTTCTGAGCCTGATTCATAGCATCCTCGGCAGTAAGTTCTCCCGCGAGAACGCGTGAACCGAAATCACCGCCGATTTCAAGCACTTTAATTGCTTTGGGATTCGCGGGAATCCAAGTTCTTCCCGTTTTCACTAGGTTGTCTGCATCGGTAAGTGTTTCGAGCATTACAGGCAGATATGGATGCACTTTAAGCACATCGGGGTCATTGAGCAGCGATTTGCGTACCGGAGTTCCTCCGCCAAGTACATATTTCTTCGCGTTTTTTTCGCTTGTCATCCACACGATGAATGCCCAGGCAGCTTCCTGCTGTTTCTTGCTCACATCACTTGAAATTCCAAGACTCCAGCCCGCAAGTGCTGCAAAATTTCCAGCAGGGCCTGCGGGAGGAGGTGCAAAGGCCACTTTATCCGCGATTTTTGACTTTGTCTTATCGAGTATCCATGGCGCGATTGCTGTCGCGTCGAGCCACATCGCTGTCTTCCCAGCCATGAATGCGGAAATGGCCTCTTCATGCGTGTAAACGCCAACATCAGGGGGCGCGTTCTTGAGAAGATCGACATAATATTTAAGGGAGTAAATCGTTCCAGGGGTATTGCAGGTTGGCTTCCATGTCTTCTGATCAAGGAATTCTCCGCCCAGTGAATACATGAGCGTCATCCAGCCCGAGGCGAAATGGATGCCACGCTGAGCGCGCATAGCGATACCATACAAGCCAGGCTCTTTGCCATTGAAGAATTTTGCAAGCTGAAGCATCTCATCGAGTGTTTTAGGCGGTTGTTTTCCGTATTTCGCAAACAGATCTGTGCGATACCCTAAGAATCTCGTTTCGCCATCGATCGGGATACCGTAGATCGTTCCATTATAGCCGCCAACACCATTTCTAAACGCAGCGGAGATGTCGCTATAATTATACCAATCTGGTGTCAATTTAGCATTATCAAGCAATGGTTTGAGCGATACCGCTACGCCGCTTGGCGAATATTCGGCGAGATTGAAAGCATCGATCATCAACACATCATAAGTTCCCGTTTTTGATTGATGTTCCATGAGGAGCTTCTGGCGTAAAAGCCCCTCTTCCATTATGTCCCATCTCACTTTTATGCCTGTCGCATTCGTGAAGTCCTTCTCCATAGCACGTATGGCATCGGTAGATGTGTGGCCAGTCCCTGCAATAGTGATTGTCGTTCCACCATATTGGCTCTTCACATACGAGCTCCAGGGATCAGTCGCCTGGGCAAATAAAAGTCCCGCAAATGCAACAGCGAGGACCACAATGAGGCCCATCCTTTTCAACATAATTACCTCCTATCGATAATACGCAATCAACGATTGCGTTTTAACGCAAAAAATAGGGAAATTCAGTCTTTATATATGTATCAAAAGCATTATCGCAGGCTCCAATAAGCGCTGAATTTGTACCATATTCTGAGACACGGATTTCTGGAGGTTTAAAATAGGATATCTTTGCGAGAGCTTCTCTAAGAGGATCGATTATATACTCTTGGGTTCCTGGAACGACACAGATATCACCACTTAAAAATATCGAATCAGGATCGAGAACGACATAGAGATTGTTGATGAATACAGCCAATTTTTTAACGTACTCGAGTAAAATGCTCCGTGCAGCCTCATTGCCCTTTATCGCCAATTCGAACAGCTCAATCACCGCGCGAAGGCTCTCATCCTTAAAAGAGTAATCATTGTAGGGAGATTCTATATTGAGCATTTCATATGCCTTCGCGCAAAGCCAAACAAAGGAGTGTGTCTTGGCATAGAGATTGTTGATGAGTTCGTTTTCATTATAGGCTGTAAGGGCAAAGCCAATCTCGCCCGCAGTACAATCCATTCCCCTGAAGACATGGCCGTCGATGATAATTCCAACGCCTATCTCAAAACCCAAATCGATGCAGAGAATATTACGTTTCTTAGTTTCTTCAATTTTCCTGTATTCAGCGAACGCCGAGAGTTTGACAACGTTATCGACGAGAACCGGTTTCTTGAGCATTGCCTCTAGCTTTGGCTTTACATTGATATGATTGAGTTCTTTGTGAAAGATGGCATTTCGAATCTCACCGGTTTCCGCATCTACAACTCCGGGTGAACCTATGCAAACAGCTTTCAAATCTTCAAGACTCTTCAATTTCCCTTCACCGATCATGTCATTGACTGCATTTAAAATTGATCGCGTAAGTCCGTCTTCAATATTCGATGGATCGTATATCAGCTCCTGAATTCGCATATAGGGAACCGAACTTAAAAGCCGAATCGCAAGTTTTTTCTTCAATAAATCCACGCCAACAATGAATCCATTCTTAATAGCCACACGATAATAAGGAACAGAGCGCCCGTTTGGACTGCGCCGGACGCCATCTTCTTCAATAAAACCAGCAAAAAAAAGTGAGTCGATCACACGTGATATCGCAGGAAGGCTTATTGATAGGGCCTCGGATATTTGCGATTTATACGAAGGGCCATGAAGCAAGAGATAGTTAAAAATTAAGGATTTATTGATTTTATATTGGTTTTGGGAATTGCCAACATGCGACATCTTGATAAAATCCACATGCCCTCTCTTTTACAAGCTAACTTACTGTAAATTATCTTATATGATATTCGTGTTGTCAAGAAAAAAGACTGTGTTGTCTTAAGAGAAAAAACTAGAAAGAGAGAAGTTTCTGTGGCTTGCCGCTCAGCCCTTCCCCCGCCGGAACTTTCCGAGGCCGACCACCGCGAGCACGATGAACACCACCGCGAACCCCCAGACCGCGGCGAGATTCGGCAGGACATCGAGCAGCGTTTTCCCTCTGATCATGAGGTCGCGGAGGGCCTGCCCCGCGTAGGTGAGTGGGAAGACATAGGAAAGCGCGTTGATCCACGCGGGAC
>Ga0172370_10008420_pt1 | contig 12389 bp, 9 predicted proteins | sample LakKiv5m_FD_114538 | JGI IMG/M metagenome (GOLD analysis project Ga0172370, IMG submission 114538) | Freshwater microbial communities from Kabuno Bay, South-Kivu, Congo - kab_022012_11.5m | ecosystem: Environmental > Aquatic > Freshwater > Lake | place: Democratic Republic of the Congo...
ATGGACCACGGCGACATCGTGGAGCAGGGCACGCACGAGGAGCTCCTCGCGGAGTGCGGTTTCTACGCCGAACTCTACAACAGCCAGTTCGACGAAACGGGCGAGGCCAAGGCAGCCTGCGAGAGCGCCTAACCCGCGCGGTCGGCGAGCACAAATGAGCGCGGCGCCGCGTCCGGATTTTTCCGGACGCGGCGCCGCTTTTTATATGCGCGTCTTTCCCTCCGTGGCGCAGAACGACTAAAAAAGAGGCTGTCCAGGTTTCCCTGAACAGCCTCTCTCGCAATGCTGTGAATGTGAGCTTTCGCTCAGTAGTCCATACCGCCCATGCCGGGGCCGCCTGCCGGAGCCGCGGGAGGATTCTTCTCGGGCAGATCCGTGATGGCGCACTCGGTGGTGAGGAGGAGGGCCGCGACGGAGGCCGCGTTCTGCAGCGCGCTGCGGGTGACCTTGGCGGGGTCGATGATTCCGGCCTTCACCATGTCGATCCATACCATCTTGGCGGCATCGAAGCCGATGCCCTTCTTCTCGTGCTTGGCCTTGTCGGCGATGATCGAGCCATCGATGCCGGCGTTCTCGGCGATCTGGCGGATCGGCTCCTCGAGGGCGCGCTTGACGATTTTGTAGCCGACAGTCTCGTCGTCGGAGAGCTTCGCGGTGTCGAATTTCTCGAGGGCGAGTGCCGACTGGATGAGGGCGATGCCGCCGCCGGGAACAATGCCTTCCTCGATGGCCGCACGGGTGGCGGAGAGGGCATCCTCGACTCTGTGTTTCTTCTCTTTCATCTCGACTTCGGTGGCTGCGCCAACGTTGATCACGGCGACGCCGCCGGCGAGCTTGGCGAGGCGCTCCTGGAGCTTCTCGCGGTCGTAGTCGCTGGTGGTCTCTTCGATCTGCTTCTTGATCTGGGCAATGCGGTCTTGGATGTCTTTCTGTTTGCCGCCGCCATTGATAATGGTGGTGTTGTCCTTGTCGACCTTGACGGTCTTGGCGGTGCCGAGCTGAGTCATCGCGGTGTTCTCGAGCTTGAGGCCGAGTTCGTCGGAGATGACTTCGCCGCCGGTGAGGATCGCGATGTCCTCGAGCATGGCTTTGCGGCGGTCGCCGAAACCGGGCGCCTTGACGGCGCAGACATTGAGGGTGCCTCGGAGGTGGTTCACAATGAGGGTCGCGAGGGCTTCGCCTTCGACATCCTCAGCGATGATCATGAGGGGCTTGCCGGTCTGCGCGATCTTCTCGAGCACGGGCAGGAGGTCCTTCATGTTGGAAATTTTCTTGTCGTGGATGAGAATGAGGGGGTTCTCGAAGACGGTGGTCATCGAGTCGCGGTTGGTCACGAAGTAGGGCGAGGTGTAGCCGCGGTCGAACTGCATGCCCTCGACATACTCGATGGTGGTCTCCATCGTCTTGGACTCTTCAACCGTGATGACGCCGTCTTTGCCGACCTTCTCCATTGCGTCCGCGATCTGGGTGCCGATCTCGACGTCGTTGTTCGCGGAAACGGAGGCGACGTGCGCGATTTCCTCTTTCTCCTTGATCTCCTTGGAGTTCTTGCGGATCTCTTCCACGGAGAGCGTGACAGCCTGGTCGATGCCGCGCTTCAGGGCCATCGGATCGATGCCGGCCGCGACCGACTTGAGGCCTTCCTTGACGATGGAATACGAGAGCACCGTGGCGGTCGTGGTTCCGTCGCCCGCGATGTCGTTGGTCTTGGTCGCCACTTCCTTGAGAAGCTGTGCGCCCATGTTCTCGTACGGATCCTCGAGCTCCACTTCCTTCGCGACGGAGACGCCGTCCTTCGTGACCGTGGGGGCGCCGAACTTTTTGTCGAGAAGGACGTTACGTCCCTTGGGACCAAGGGTGACCTTGACAGCTTTGGAGATTGTCTCAACGCCGACCAGCAGCTTTCGTCGCGCGTCTTCGCTGAACAACAATTGTTTCGCCATACCTTTGCTCTCCTGTAATTGGCAGTGTTTCGCCGGCTGCCGACAGCTGCATCGATGCAACGATGCCGCGGAACCGGAAATTCTGATTTGGATCGGCTCTAAAAAGCCTGTAATAAGATAGTAAAAATGAGAAAAATCGGCAAGAGGAGCATAGGCCTTGTTGGCGGGTTTTGCAACTCTCCTCAAGAAACCCCGGATAGATCCCTAGGCAGGACCTAGATGCGACACGGTCTCTTCATGGATCCTTGCGGATATATACAAGGTTCGTGGCATTCTTCATGGTAGGCTCTGAAACCGATCTATGATAGAGTTCCATTGTGAAAGAATCCTTTTCAATACTCTACAGCGATGACGCGATACTCGCGATCGACAAGCCATCAGGCTGGCTATCGATACCAGACCGCTGGGACCTCGACGCCCCAGTCGTCCTGCACGCGCTTTCCAAGGAGCAAGGAACACTCTTCCCTGTGCACCGGATCGACAAAGACACGAGCGGCGTGCTCGTGTTCGCGCGCACCGCCCAGGCGCACCGCGCGCTCAACGATCAATTTTCAACACGGGCCGTCGAAAAGGTCTACTTCGCGATCGCGCACGGTGAGCCGGCCGAAGACAGGTGGGAGATCCGCCTCGCGCTGCGCGCCGACGGCGATCGGGAGCACCGCACCATCGTCGACGCGGCAAAAGGCAAATCCGCCGCGACCGTCTTTGAGGTTGTAGAGCGGTTTCGGGGCTTTGCGTTCATCAAGGCAATGCCGGAGACCGGAAGGACGCACCAGATCCGCGTGCACCTCGCCGCGTCGAACATGACGATCGTGGCCGATCCTCTCTACGGCGACGGCGCGCCTCTTTTGCTGTCCGAAATCAAGCGGAAATGGAAGGGAGACGCCTACGAAGAGCGCCCGCTCATGGCGCGCACCGCGCTTCATGCGGCACAGGTCGCGCTCACGCACCCGGCGCGCGGCGAAAAAATCGTGATCGAGGCGCCTCTTCCCCGCGATTTCAAGGCCACGCTCGCGCAGCTGCGCAAGACGCGGGCGAACAAAAGCGACGAATCAAGCTTGTAACATGCGCCGCAACGAAGCGCGAACCTGTCCCGCCCGTTAGCTCTCGAGGGTGAGGCGGTCGCGTCCGCTCGATTTGCTCACGTAGAGACCTTTATCAGCCCTCTCAATCATGCTGGCGAGAGAATCGCCAGGAATGGCCATTGTCCCGCCAGCAGAAATGGTGATTTTCAGCTGCGCATCGCCCTCAACATCGAGCCAGCTCGAGGCGACGAGCGCGCGGACGCACGCCCCGACACCGGCGAGATACGCTGGCGTGCAGTTGGGCACGAGCACGACGAATTCATCTCCTCCGAAACGTGCCACCGTGTCGAGGGCCCTCACCGCGCGAGCTGCGGTTCCCGCGATCATCCGTATCGCCATGTCGCCGGTGACATGACCGTAGGTATCGTTGACACGCTTGAATTCATCGATGTCGAACATCAGAAGCCCAAATGGAATTTTCTGATCGCGGAAGGCGGCGAGCCTCGCGTCGCCAGTCAGCTCGAAATAGCGGCGGTTTCCGATGCCGGTCAAGGGGTCGGTGAAAACTTCGCGGCGGAGCACCTCGAGCTCGCGCAGCAGCTCCCCGCGGTCGCTGATCTCCTCGAACACTTCGATGACGCGAGGCTCGCCGCGCTCATCCTTAGCGAGAATCGAGCGAATGTGGACGGGAAGGCGCTTGCCATCCTTGTGGTGGAGGTAGGCCACAAGGTCGCGGGGCTGGCCGTCGCCGAGGGTCGCGCGCAGAGGGCAGCCCACGATGCAGAGCTGCGTGCCGTCTTCCGATACGTGGCGGAGAATGTTGTCGTAGCAGTGGCGCTCGACGACCGACTCGGCGCTGTAGCCGGTGATTGCCTCGGCCGCTGAGTTCCAGTATTGGATCTGCCGGTGCGCGTCTACGATATAAACGCCCTCGTTGATCGCGCGGAGCAGGGGCTCAAGCCCGCTGGTGCTGAGGAGTGTGTCTTCCATATAAAATCTATCTCCAGTTCGCGTTAAAGTCGGCGAGAGCGTCGATGACGCGCGCCAGCTGGTCTGTGGGCGGCAGAATAGTCGTGCGGAAGTGGGCGGTGCCCGGTTTCTGTCCGAAGCCGCTTCCCGCGACGACGCAGATGCCCTTCGCTTCAAGGAGGGCCATGCAGTACTCCTCGTCGCTCCTCCCTTGGGGCAGGGCAATTGAGGGGAAGGCATACATCGCGCCATCGATTGGCTGGCAGCTGAAGCCTGGTATGCGGTTGAGTCCCTCGTGCATGAGTTTCGCGCGCCCGGCGAGCTCCGAGAGAATCGCGCTCCGCTCTTCGGCGTAGCGGTTGTAGCTCGGCTCGCCCTGGACGGGAGGGCTCACGAGGAGAAAGGTCAGAATCTGCCCAGGCAGATTCGCGCAGAGCGCCACCGACTGCAGCTTCGTGATCTGCGCCATGACCTCCTCGGGAACATTGCGCGCCTCCATGTAGCCGCCGCGCTGTCCGCATTCGCCGAAGAAGCCCTTTGAGATCGAGTGGAAACTGAAGAGGCTCACCTCGCGCTCTCCCATGCTCGACATGATGTGGGCGAAGGAGATGAAGCGCGCGCCGGGCTTGTAGACATTCTGCTGATACACTTCATCGGCGAGGATCGTGAGGTTGTGGCGCTTCGCGAAGCGCAGCACCATGCGCATGTTCTCCTCGGAGAGGACGCCGCCGGTCGGATTGCCGGGGTTGATGACTACGATGGCCCGTGCGCGCACGCCACGCTTCATCGCGTCGTGGATTGCGTCCTCGAGCATCGTCTCGCTGAGACTCCAGCCCGATTCCTCGTCGAGGTAGTAGCCGACCTGCTGGCCTCCGTAGAGCGTGATTGTCGCGGAGTAGAGGGGGTACTGGGGAATCGGGATAAGGATGCCGTCCTTTTCGGATGATATGAGGAGGCGGAGGGCGGTCTGCACGCCCTTCGAGGCGCCGTCGGTGAGGTAGATATGGTTGGGATCAACCTGCTGGGCGAGGCCGCCGAAACTGTCGCGTGTTTTGATGAACTCCGCGATGGCCGCGCGGACAAAGCTCAATCCTTTCGACTCGCTGTACGCGCCGAGTCCATACTTGGACGCTTCCATGATGAACCCGGCCTTCTCCAGCACATCGCGCTCGAAGACTCCCGCGCCCGCGCGGATGAGTTCCGGCTGCTCGCAGGCCGCGAGGACGTTTCTAACATAGGAGAGGGGTTTCTGGCCCAGCGACTGGGGGTTCCCGATGTTGCAGTAGATGATCGGCCGACCGCTCTGTTCGAGCTCCTGCGCCCGCGCGACGATGGGACCCCGCACCGCGTAGTGGGTGTGGAGAACGGCGTCTCCTAGGTCGGAAATCTGTAGCGGCATGGTACCTCCCGGAAAGTGTTGAGTATTTTAGCACTGTCGAGGCGAGGGAGTCGAGCATAGTGCCACGCGCGGCGAACTTGTGTAAGATACGGCAATGAGTGCGAATCCAAAAGAAACAAGGTCCGAGGAATCGGAAATCGCCGCGCCGCAGGGGCGTGGCACTGACGCGCGCAGCGTGCGTCCCGAAGCGCCTCGGGCCTATATGGTCGGCGTTGCTTCATCCGAACTTCGGAAGGAAGAGGCGAGGGAACTCCTCGATGAGCTTCGCGGTTTGGCGGACACCCTCGGCCTCGAAATTGTGGGCGAGAATCTCGTCAATCTGAGGGAGAAGACGCCATCCCTCCTCCTCGGCTCCGGAAAGGCCCAGGAAATCGCGGACGCGGCTGAGGCGGCGGGGGCGGACACGATTGTCTTCGACCACACGCTGAACGCCATTCAACAGCGCAACTGGGAGAAACTCTCTTCGAAGAAAGTCTACGACAGGGCTGAGCTGATTATTAAGATTTTCGCGTCGCGCGCGCTCACGAAGGAGGCCAACCTCCAGGTGGAGCTCGCGCAGCTGCAGTACTCGCTGCCGCGCCTCGCCCACTCCTACGACGACCTCATGCGCCAGCGCGGCGGCCGCTATGGCACCAAGGGCTCGGGCGAACAGAAGATAGAGCTCGACCGGCGGGAAATCGAGCGGCGCATCCACGAGATAAAGGATGAGCTCGAATCGGTGCGGAAAGAACGCACGGTGCAGCGCCGCCGCCGCGAGCGCGCGGGCGTGCCCAGGGCCGCCATCGTGGGCTACACCAACGCCGGAAAATCCAGCCTCCTCAACGCGCTTACCGCGGCAAGCGTCAAGGCCGAAGACAAACTCTTCGCCACCCTCGATCCGACCACGCGGCGGCTCGCGTTCGCGCAGGGACAGACGCTGCTCCTCACGGACACGGTTGGCTTCGTGCGGAATCTCCCCCATGGCCTTGTGGAGGCGTTCAGGAGCACGCTCGAAGAGGCGGCGCAGGCGGATCTGCTGATCCACGTCGCGGACGCGTCGGACGCGAAGGTGGACAACCACATCGCGACGACGTTGCAGGTCCTCGGGGAAATCGGCGCCGAGGAGGTGCCGCGCGTTCTCGTCCTCAACAAGATCGATCTGGCGCGCCCCGAGAGCGTCGAAGATTTTCTCGCGCGCTACCCAGGGAGCATCGCGGTGTCGGCGACTTCGTCGCTGGGGCTGGGCGCCCTGGTCGAGCGGATTCAGGCGGCGCTCACGAGCGGCATGAAGGTGCTGACGCTCCGGATTCCGCACGCGCAGTACCACCTCGTGACTCTCGTGATGCGCGAGGGAACGGTGCTCGAGGAGAAGCACGACGATGATTCTACCTGGCTGCGCTGCAGGCTGCCTGAGCGCCTCGAGTGGAAGGTGAAAGAGTACGCTGAGTGAAGGTCTGCGCTGCCGTTCCGGACGCGCAGGGTGAGCGCACGCGATTCGAGCGCGAGCGATTCGAGCGCGAGTAGAAAATGAAAGGATGTGTGATGGATCGAATTGAAAGTTGCGCGGTGGTGGGAGTTGGCGCGATCGGCGCGTCGCTGGCGGCGCGGCTCTTCGACGCGGGCAAAAAGTTGAGCGTCGTGGCAGAGGGTGCGCGGAAAGAGCGCTATGAGCGCGAGGGATTCACCGTGAACGGCAAGCACTATGTGTGGCCGATCGCGGATCGGGAGGCGGCGCGCCCTGTCGATCTTGTCGTTCTCGCGGTGAAGAACTACAGCCTCGAAGAGGCCATCGAGGAGATGCGGGCCTTCGTCGGTCCGGGGACGATAGTGCTCTCGCTCCTCAACGGCGTGGACGCCGTGCCGAGGCTGCGTGCGGAATTTGGAGAAGCGAGCGTGCCCTACGGCATGATCATCGGCATCGACGCGCATCGCTTCGGCAACGAGATCCGCTATTTGGCCAAGGGCAAGATTTTTTCCGGTTTCGAGAAAGGGCGGTTCTCCGAAGGCAACCTGAGACTCGCTTCCGTGGTGCGCTATTTCGCGGAGAGCGACATCGCCATGACGACCCCGGACGATATCGAACGGGAGATCTGGTTCAAGTTCATGATCAATGTGGCGGTGAACCAGTGGTCGGCGATTCTTCGCGCCTCGTATGGACAGATACTCTCGAGCGCGCACCTCTCGTCGCTCATCGCGCGGACGATGGGCGAAGTGATCGCGCTGGCCGCGCGCTTCGGTGTCGCGCTTGGCCAGGCGGATATATCGCGGGCGATGGCCTGGCTCGCGACGCTCACTCCCGCGGGAAAAACTTCAATGCTCCAGGATGTCGAGGCGGGGCGGATCACCGAGGTTGAGGCTTTCGCGGGCGCGATGATGCGGCTCGGGGCCGCGCAGGGTGTGGCCACCCCGATCAACGCGCTGCTCTACGACGTCATTCGGTCAATCGAGGAATCGTATACCTCAGCGTGAGGAAATTTCGCCTGATGCGAAGGCCCGCGCGCTTCCGTCGCGGCTCAGGATGAGCGAGCCGTTATCGTCGACGCCTTCGCAGATTCCTTCGATGATTTCTGGGCGCTTGGGGTGGCCCGCGAGGAAGCGGAGCCTCTCGCCGTGCCCCCAGAGCCGCACCTCGTAGCCGCGTTTCCACTCCGGATCGGCGATGGACTCCAGCACCGCGCGGGCGAGCGTGCGCGCGGCGCCATCGAAGTCTTGCCAGAGCGGCGGTAGCGTGCCGAGCGCCTCTTCGAGGCTCAAGGGAGGGAGTGCGGCGGCTGGGGTGTTGAGCGCCGCGCGCCGCGCATTGATGCCGATCCCCGCGAGCGCACGGCCATCCACGGTTTCGCAGAGAATGCCGCAGATTTTGCCATAGGCGCCCGAGGCGTCTATGGCTTCAGCGCTGGTCAAAGCGTTCGCGCGGTTTGGCGCGCCGGGATGTTCCGGGGTCTCGCCGCGATGAGGGATGTTGCGCGCCGCGAGCACGTCGTTTGGCCATTTGAGCCAGAACAATGGACGGGCGCCCGAAAGATTTGCTTCCGCCGATGCTTCGAGCGCGCGCGCGATGCCCAGCCCGACTCTGAGCGGCAGAGCCTGGACAGACGCCGACCCCTCAGGAAGGATGATGGTCATGAGAAGAGATTGGCCCGGCGCGTCGATCCACTGGCGTCCGGCGATTCTGCCACGCCCCGTGGTCTGCGTGTCCGCGCGCACGATTCCCATGCCGGAGAATCCTGTCCGCGCGATGCGCCGCGCCTCATCCATCGTGGAGCCGAGGCTCGAGTAGGAAAAGAGCGGGAACTGCGCTGTGGTGGCGGTCATCTGCGCTCCACGCTAGCCCAAAATGGCGCGGCGGACAAGGCGGGGTCGCAAAACGCTTGGATGCGGGCCCGGGCTTCACAGGAGGTTTCGGCCGCGAAAGTGGCGTCCGCGAAGGCGGCAAGTGTGCGGCTGAGATTCTGCGCTTCCTCTCGCCCGCGCCTCTGCGCCTCTACTTCTCCGCGCGGGGCCTTGAAGCCTGCCTGAGGTATGCTATCATCGACCTATGCTTTCTTGCATGAAGAAGCGAAGGCGCAATACGTAACGATTTTTAAAAGAGGAGAGGTGTTCCATGTGCGGGATCATCGGTTATACGGGACCAAGGAAGACATCGAGTGTGCTCATTGAGGGATTGCGGCGCCTCGAATACAGGGGTTACGACTCGGCGGGCATCGCGGTGGGCAATCCGAATACGGTCTCTCGTCTTCGAATCATACGTTCAGTGGGAAAAATCGCCGAACTCGCCAAGAAGCTTCCCAACGATATCGACGGCACCTGGGGCATCGGCCACACGCGCTGGGCCACGCACGGCGGCGTCACCGAGGCGAACGCGCATCCGCACACCGACATGTCCGGCAAGATCGCGGTGGTGCACAATGGCATCATCGAGAACCACAAAACGCTTCGCACGATGCTCGAGGGCAAGGGCTACATTTTCAAGAGCGAGACCGACACCGAGGTGATTCCCCAGCTCATCGCCTCATACTACGAGGGCGACCTGCTCAAGGCCGTGCTTGCGGCGCTCCAGCACCTCGAGGGCACCTACGGCATCGCCTGCGTCCACGCCGACGAGCCGGGGCGCATCGTGGGCGCGCGCAACGGGAGCCCCCTCATCCTCGGCGTCGGCAAGGACGAGATGTTCCTCGCGAGCGACATCACCGCGATGGTCGCCTACACGAACCGTGTGATCTACCTCAACGACGGCGAAGTCGTCGATATCACCCGCGACAGCTACACCATCACCGACCGCCACTCGAACGCGCTCGACAAGAAGGTCGACGAAGTCACTTGGGAACTCGGCGCGATCGAAAAGAGCGGTTTCATGCACTACATGGAGAAGGAGATTTTCGAGCAGCCTGAGTCGATCGCGCGGGCCATGAGCGGCCGCGTCGATGAGGAGAACGCTACCGCCAAGCTCGGCGGCCTCAATCTCACGCGCAAGCAGCTCGCCGACGTGCGCCGCGTGCGGATCATCGCGGCCGGCACGAGCTGGCACGCTGGCACCACGGGCTCCTACCTCCTCGAGCAGGTGGCGCGCATCCCCGCGCAGGCCGAGCTCGCGAGCGAACTGCGCTATCGCAACCCCGTGGTCGAGAATGGCTCGCTTTGGTTCGTGGTGAGCCAGTCCGGCGAGACGGCGGACTCGCTCTTCGCGATGCGCGAGGTGCAGCGCAAGGGCGCGACCGTGCTCGGGATCTGCAATGTGGTCGGCTCCACGATTCCGCGCGAGTCCGACGGCGGCGTGTACGTGCACTCCGGTCCCGAAATCGCGGTGGCGAGCACCAAGGCTTTCACGAGCCAGCTCACGGTGTTTTACCTCTTTACTCTCCTCATGGCCCGCATGCGCGACATGTCGCGCGAAGAGGGGCAGAAGTTCGCCCGGTCGCTGCTCGGCGTACCCGATATGGTCCGCGACGCCCTCGCGCAGCGCGACCACATCCAGGCTGTCGCCAAGAAGTACTGCCATGCCAAGGACTTCCTCTACCTGGGGCGTGGGATTCTCTATCCGATCGCCCTCGAAGGGGCGCTCAAGCTCAAGGAGATCTCCTACATCCACGCCGAGGGCTACAGCGCCGGCGAGATGAAGCATGGCCCTATCGCCCTCATCAGCCCGGAAGTGCCGAGCGTCTTCCTCGTGTCGGACGACTTCCTCCACGAGAAGACCATCTCCAACATGCGCGAGATCAAGGCGAGGGGAGGGCCCATCATCGCGGTGGGCGTCGAGGGGGACAAGGAGGCCATGGCGCTCGCGGACGACTTCATCGCGGTCAAAAAGGCCGATCCGCGCTTCTATCCCTTCAGCATGGTCGTGCCGCTGCAGCTCTTCGCGTATTTCTGCGCGCTTGAGCTCGGGCGCGATGTCGATCAGCCCCGCAATCTCGCGAAGAGCGTCACGGTAGAATGAAGCGAGCCGCGTGGCGGGTGCTTCCGATCGTCGTCTTCGCGATCGCGCTTCTCGGGGCGCTGGCCTTCAACATCGCCCTGGTGAGCCGAAGCCGCGTCGCGCTGACATCGACGATTCTCCGCAATCCCGCCACGGTAAAGACCGAGCGCTTCCACGTGGTCGCGATCCTTCCCGACACCGCGGACCCCTTCTACACGCACCTCATCGAGGGCCTCCGTGAGGAGGCCGACGCTCAGAACGCGGCGCTGCAGCTGTTCTACTACTCGCCAGGAATCATCAGCGAGGAGGGCAGCACCTCCGAGGAGGTGTGGCGCTGGTTCGAGATCGCCTTGCGCAGCAAGGTCGACGGAATTCTCCTATTCCAGCCCAAGGGGCTCGATGTCCGAGGATTCGCGCAGGAGGCCGCCGCCGCGCGCGTGCCCTTCGTACCCCTCGCGATGGACGCTCCGCAGAACTGGACGAATTCGGGGGTCACGGGCGACTCGATGAGCCAGGGCAGGGAGGCGAGCAGCCTCGTGCTGAGCCTTCTCGGCGGCGCGGCGAGGATCGGCATCATTCTCTCTTCGGACACATCTCTCGGCTACGCCTACAACGAAGAACCCTTCTACAGGGGTGTGGCGGAGACGCTGAAAGCCAAGAGCGGCGCGGCGATCGTGGCGGCAGTCCGCGAGGAGGAGAGCATTCTCGGCGGCGAAGACGCCTGCGCACGCATGCTCACCGAGCACCCGGACATCAACGCCATCCTCTGCATCGACGCGAAGGCCACCATAGGCGCCGCCCAGGTCATCATCGACCGCGGCATCGTGGGACAAGTGATCATCGTGGGGTCCGACGAGAACTCGGAGGTGAACCGGCTCATCGACAGGGGTGTCGTGCACTCGAGCATAGTTCGGGACGCCACGGCGATGGGGCGCATGGGCATCGCGCTCGCCATAGGGCAGAGAATCGGCATCCGGGGGCCAGAGCGCGTCTCGGTGGGCTTCCGCGTGATTCCCACGAGGGGAGGCTCGAAGTGATCGACCTCGGCTCGCTCGCGCGCCCCTGGAAGCCGAAGCGCCACCGAGGGCTGCGCAACCGCATCGTGCTCAACTCGGTGGTCATCCTCTTCGTCCTCGTCATCGCGACCTCCTACACCGCCTTCGCCTCCTTCGACCTCGCCCGCTCCGTCGAGGTTCTCTTCCGGAATTCAGTCTCGATGGAAGAGCTGAGAAACACGCTGCGCGACACTCAGGAGAACCTCACCGGCTACCTCAGCGCTAAAAACTCCGAGTCGCTCAAGGACTTCATCCGCACCTCGACGATGCTCACCGGCATGACGATGCGCCTCAACAGGGAGAACAAGAGCGACGATATTTTCCTCCTCGAAAAGGACCTCGCCTTCCTCGTGGACAGCTACGTTTCGAGCGCGGAGGGCGCGGTGCAAGCCAAACGCGGCAGGGATGTGGCCCAGTACGTGAGCCTCTACGAGGACGCGAGGCGAACCTCGGCGCTTATCGAATTCCTGAGCACGCGGATGGATACGATCCACCTCGGCCAGTCGCTCAAGGGCTTCTCGTCGTACAAGACGAACATCAGCCTCGCGCTGCTCTCGAACGGCATTCTCCTTCTCGTCGCCTTTCTCCTCTCGATGGCGCTCA
>Ga0172370_10008423_pt1 | contig 12388 bp, 9 predicted proteins | sample LakKiv5m_FD_114538 | JGI IMG/M metagenome (GOLD analysis project Ga0172370, IMG submission 114538) | Freshwater microbial communities from Kabuno Bay, South-Kivu, Congo - kab_022012_11.5m | ecosystem: Environmental > Aquatic > Freshwater > Lake | place: Democratic Republic of the Congo...
TATTATAAGGCAATTCACAGGCATGGAAATAAGATGAAAGAATGCATCGATCTGGCCATTAAAATTCAAAGTGCACCACCAACCACAAGAACTTCGGAAGATCTGGCCGACGTTCTTGGAATTATCCAGAGGATGACCAATCACCTGGTCTTGCAGATGGAAAAAGCAATTTCGATGGAGGAAGAAATATGGAGTATTGTTGAAGCCGCAAAAGACATCCCCGGAGCAATCATTTATATCGGTCCATGGGGTGCCATCCTTGAACAGACAACGCCCAATTGATCTTTCAGGGAAACAACTTAGATGAAAAAAGCCCGCAGCAACGGGCTTTTATCTTAATCTGTGAAATATCCGGTTAACCTTTTAAATCTCAAGAACAAAGATATGAATAATGAACAAATATTGCTACATAAAAAGAAAAGCACTCCTTATCCTCAGCGAATTTTACAAGAAATCCGGGATGAGGTCTCCGAAAAAGACCACCCTGATGATCTGAACTCGATCCTAATACGAGAGTCCGAGAAATATATCCGGGTTGCAACAGACTATTACAGGCTGAGTAATATTCTAAATGCCCGCAAACAAAGTACACCTGTTCAGCAGCCCTGGAGAAAGGTGCAATTTTAGGGGACTTCGGGAAAGATATTTTCCGATATATTAAGAAATACGTGGCTTTTGTAAACATCCCGGACAACTCAGATACCTATCAGAAGGAACACATTCACGACGGGGACACTTATTTTAATCTTTACGAGCAGATGAAATTTGCACCTGCGCCGGGCGATGTGCGAATTCGGTAAGTTACCTGATGGCAGTTTTGAGACCTATCTCATTGATTTTTCTGAATCCAACAATGATACTCTATTCAATGTTTCGGGTGTCATTAGACTGAAAGAAAAATTTTTAGAAACTTTTACAGAGATTGAGAAATCTAATCAATATTTCAAGGTCGATCATTCAGGATACTGTTTAATAAAGGAACGAAGGAAAAACCAGATCAAGTTTAAAAGTGTTTATGGAACCAACGTCAAAGACCATTGATTATCATTACTCCATTGAACTGACCGATTATCTTATCATAAAAAATCTTTTTGGTACTTATTAGGGTACTTAAAAAATTAAAACCCACGATTGACGTGGGTTTTAGTGGTATTTTCGTACACTGTACTGACCAATTATCTAACTTTTCCCTAATACAGGATTTTACGAAAGTGGTTGATTTTATCGAAGATACAAAGGATTTGGTCTAATCTTTCAAACATCTCGCCGGGAATGCATTCGCTCTGGAGGAAGGATACAAGGAAACGGAGTAATTGTAAGTGTTCATCCCGTGAGACAGCGCCTTGGTCGCTCCCCATGAAGTGGATGACCAGAACAGGGTGGCAAATCCGTTGAAATTCCAACTCGTACTCATGTAAAAAACACCACCGGTCAGGGCCCTGAATCCTGCGATAATCGAATCCTGTAACGGCTTACCTGCAAAGGCACTCCCTGAATAGAAATTAAACAGGGTCGTCCATTCACCTTCGGTGGGGATGTGCCATCCCGGCGGACAAAGCCCCTGATTGGCAGGTGAACCATCATACTGCATCAGTTCATCCCAACGATAAAGACCACCATACGATGAACAATTTGAAGTCAGGTTGTTGTAACAGTACTTCTCGGAAACACAATTATCATTTTGAAGTTGTGGTGAATTGACAATCGTTCCGTAATTCAGATTCGCCGCCATCCAGCATTGACTCCCGATTTGAACAGTTGGGTATACCTTGTTGTCACGGATATCGGTCAGGTTGTTTCCGCAAGTAAATGCAGGGGTTGACTGGACAAGAATGGTTTTGTTCTTACTGGCACTGCAAAGACTGACATTGGTATATGAATAAGTGATGGTTTTTAATCCAATCCCTGCCATTGATGGGGTGAATACACCTGTGATTGAGTTTACACCGAGTCCAGAATAAGTACCACCGAGTGGAATACCACCCTTCAGTTTTATGGGTTTGGCGTTTAGGGTTGTTACGGTGTCGAAACAAGAAGTAAATGTTACGATGGGTGCGAGTGTTCCGCTTAGAATGATTTTATTCGAACCGGCAGGATTGTTCGAAACACAGGAAAGGTTCGAGGTCATGACACACCGCACACTATCATTATTCAAAGGATTTAAGGAATAGTTGGGTGAATTTGTTCCGACATTGACACCGTTTACTTTCCACTGGTAAACAGGATTATTTCCCCCATTACTTGGTGTTGCAATACAGGTAACGGGTGAACCGGGACAGAATGGATTCGGTGAAGCGGTTATCGAAATCCCGGCTGGGAGACCAACAGTTCCAATCATAGATACAGAATTACTGGATGCTGGATTACTGGATGTACAGGGTTCGGAGGATGTGAGTGTGCAAGTGACGACATCTCCCGAAACAGGGTTATAGGCGTAGGTTGGAATATTTGTCCCGACATTAACTCCATTGACCTTCCACTGATAGGATGGATTCGTACCGCCATTGGTCGGGGTGGCCGTGAATGAAACAGAGTTACCGATACAGAACGGATTTGAAGATGCTGAAATAGAAATGCTGACGGGTAGTAATGGATTTACGGTCATCGTCACTATATTGCCGGATGCCGGATTACCGGAGGTACAGGCTTCCGAAGAAGTCAGGATACAGGTTACAATATCATTATTCAATGGAGTATAACTGTATGATGGATTATTTGTACCCACATTGATACCGTTGACTTTCCACTGGTATGAGGGCGTTGTTCCCCCATTGGTTGGTGTTGCCGTAAATGTCACCGATGTTCCGGCACAAACAGGATTCTGGGAAGGGGAAACCGAAACACTGACCGGGAGATTTGGGAAAACTATCATTGATATCGTATTCGATGAAGCGGGGTTGTTCGATGTACAGACCGTGTTGGATGATGTCAGGACACATTGAACCACATCACCGTTGTTGGGTGAATAGATGAATGTAGGCGAATTTGTACCAGCGTTGAGTGAGTTCACCTTCCACTGGTAAACGGGATTTGTTCCACCATTAATCGGGGTGGCGGTAAAGGTAACCGAAGTGCCCTGACAGATGGAGTTTTGTGTGGCTGCTACTGATACCTTGACGGAATCACCGACTATTACCGTCACAGGAAAATTCACCATATTCCCAGAGCAACTGCCAATCTTTGGTGTTATATGATAAGTGACCACACCAGCTATTATCCCAGTATTAACAAGTGTCTGCTGAATAACCAACCCTGAATCGGCCGTGAAACCGGTGACTGTCCCGGAAGTCAGGGTTGCTGTCCAGTTGAAAATTGAACCGGATGGGGTTGATGTCAATGGAATGTTGGTGGTTTCACCGGAACAGATGGAATCGTATAAAGGATTATTGGTCAGTTGAGGTACAGGAGTAGTAAATAACTGAACAGTATCTCTTCCAATACAACCATTGGAATTGGTAACGATTACGCAGTAATTTCCTGACAGGTTCGTGGTATAGGTTTGATTCGTTCCCACGGTCATCCCTGAACCGATATCCTTCCATTCGTAACTACAACCGGTACAAGCCCCGGCATCAAAGGTTGTAGAAGTGCCTGCACAGATTGTCCTGTCTGGGCCAAGAGCCGGAGATGGTCTGGGATAGATGGTAATTGTTTTCCATGAGGTATCAGTGCGGTTATCATTATGTCGGACATATAATTCAACCGTATAAACACCGGGAATTGAAAAAAGATGTTTTGGGTTGGGAAAGGTGGAGAAATTGAATGTACCTGATGCCGGGTCTCCAAAATTCCAACGAATACTGTCAGGTGGTGGCCAAATATCACTGTTGAATTGTATGGAATCATTCTGGCAATTACCCGTTGAATGAATGTAGGCTTTGTATTTTTGAAGAAATTGGGGGAGGCCATAATAAACATTATTTCCATTAAGACCAATGGCATTTCTTTGGAAATTACTTCCCGTCCCATATGTTTCAGGATTATGGATTACACCTAAGGAATCTGTAACCCATTTTGGAGAATAAATTTTCCCATCTGGTGCCAATTGTAACTCCTGATAACCACCTTGATTGAAGAGTGAATCAATTATAAGTTCACTTTGAATGAAATTGGTGGAATCATTTTGTTCGGCATTATATTGGACCAATAAATTGGAAGGGATGTTTGGAACTGTGGCGAAGTTATAGAAAATCGTAAAGTAAATAAACATTGACTTTCTTGAAAATTCAACACCGAAATAATGACATGAGTCGCTTCTGTATTTTGGGCGAATTGTGAATAATGGTGTAATTGTTCCATATTCAGTATTAAAGTTACAAAGTTCTGCGATTGTATCGTTTACATAGTTCGTTACCAATCTATTACCATCTTGTGATATTTTCATTTCACCAGATAAAAACTGCATCGGTAAGGATGTAGGTGTTATAAGACTGGGACTGACCACAGGAGTTGGATTAATCCCAGCAGATGTTAAACTATAAACGAGATAGTTATTTGGTTGCATGTTTCTTACAATCAACCACACATCTATGTTGTTATGTTTACGAGTTCCTGTCATCCAATTCGCAACATTTCCACCTCCCGGAACAGGGATATTTTTCATGCCTGTAATAATATCCCCGAGACCACCATTGAGTTCCATATCAATTACAGAGTAATATAAGCCTTGTGGAAACAAGGGTAGAAACCCATATGGCCCCATATAAAACAGGTAATACCTATTAACATTACTAAGATTTTGTATTGAGTAAACAGGTTGGCTGTTATAATTCGTTCCTAACAAACCTGACCCATTCGGCATCAATTGATTATTCTTATTCCAGACTGAAATTCCATCACTATAAAACAACAAGTTCCCAAGTGAGTCAGAAACACTAGCGGTGGAATTTATGGTATTTATTGCGCTACCTGAAACAGAAACGGGTGGAAGAATGTTGAAGTCCAATCCAGCATGATTTCCAAAACGCCACTGATTCCACTCGCCTTGTGCATTCACAGTGAAAGGATTACATGCGATTAATACCATCATTGAAATCGTGAAAAATCTGAAAAAATCTGGAAACCGAAACTTTAACTTCTGTTCCGGTTGTTCGAAAAAGGGAAGATTATGTGCATTTCGGCCAATCACACCCGTAAAGGTAGCAAAAAAATCAGTTGAAAGGAAAGCTGCAGATAATCAGATTCTTCCAAAGATTAGGTGTAGGACTGAACCGGATATCTAACTGATGTATCTGTCAGATAAACAGAGAATAACCCTTTTTCATCTGAAAGGTCGTAATGAAAATGAGGTAGGTCGATGAAAGAACAGGAAGTGTTGAGGCAGGGAATACCAGAGGAGGAGGTGAATGGGTAAGTGGTTGATAATAAGTGTAAAGTGTAAAACGAAAAGTGCAAGGTGTAAGTTGTTACACTTTGCACCTTGCACTTTGCATTTGTCGCTGTACCCTGAGCCGGAATCGAACCGGCACGGGAATTACCCCACTGGTTTTTGAGACCAGCGCGTCTACCTGTTCCGCCATCAGGGCATTTTCACCCCATCCTTGTGAGGAGGGGGCGGGGGTGGGTTTTCCCGATGCAAAAGTACGTATTTACCCGATATTTCCAAAACACCGGATTCCAACACGATAAATGGCGATTATAGATATATGTAATACACTCGTCGATATCTTCCCCAAACATACCAAAAAGTTCATGATGGCTGGCACTCAATAAGTAACTTTATGATTTTCAATGCGTCATAAGACAAATCCGGCCAACGTCGCCGGGATCTCAACAATCATTTAACAACAAAAAAACTGTCATGAACAAACTGTTATTATTGGGCTGCGGATGCCTCCTAAGCGTATTTGCATGCCTGGCTGAAGTACTTGTCGTACCGGATGACTACCCCTCCATCCAGGAAGCCATCACCGCATCGGTCCCGGGTGACACGGTGCTGGTCAAAGAAGGAACTTACAATGAACTGATCAACTTCATGGGGAAGGACATCATTGTCGGATCCCTTTTCTTTTCGACCGGTGATTCGTCTTACATCGGGCAAACCATCATTTCCGCTCCTTCACAAGGAAGCGTTGTGACATTCGCAAACGGAGAAACCTCTGCTGCTCTCCTCACCGGATTCACCATCACGAACGGGACAGGGACCGTAGAAAACGGAGGCTTGCTGATGGGAGGAGGGATCTATGTGAAAAATGCAAGTCCCACCCTGGATCACCTGTACGTCGTTTATAATGTTGCCGGAGGCATGGGAGGCAACGGAGGAGGGATCTATTTCAACAATTCCACCTCCCTGGTAACGGACTGCCTGATCAGCAACAACGAGGCCAGCCGTGGAGGCGGGATCAGGCTTACTGAAGCCGATGTGACTCTTAAAAGTACCTGGATCCGCAACAACTACGCTGTCGCTGCCGGAGGAGGCCTTATGTGCTACCTGAGCCTCCACCCGCAAATAGACCAGTGTATCTTTACCGGGAACCAGTCTGCTTATGGCGGGGCCATGTCGTTCTACGAAAGTCATCCGCTGATTGACCGGACCACTGTATATGACAATCATGCGATAACCGGTTCAGGGATCAATGCTGAAAGCTACTCCTGGGTGCTTTTAATCAACTCGATCTTATGGAACAACAGCTTTCAGCCAGGTGTCATCAGTGAGATCCATCTGACCGGAAGTACAAACAACCTTGTCGTTACGTACAGTGACATAACCGGGGGTATGAATTGGATCATCAACCCGGATGAAAGTGTCATCACCTGGCTGGAAGGGAATTTGGATATCGATCCGGAATTTACGAACCAAACCGGGTTGGATCTGACGCTAGATGAATCCTCTCCTTGCATAAATGCTGGTACTGCATTGTTTGTCTATAACGGAGATACCCTGGTCAACATCACCGATTATTCAGGAACAGCGCCGGATATGGGCGCCTATGAGCATATGGAACCTGTTGCATCCGATCCCCTGGCACAACAAAGATCGCAAATCTGCCTGTGGGTGCGGCCAGGAAACAACGAGGGGGAATCGATCCTCTGGTTCACACTGCCGGAATCTATGCATATAAGCCTGAAACTAACGGACATGCGTGGAAGAGTGATCTCACTCCTTGCTGACCAGACTTTCCCGGCCGGAGACCAGTCCGTGCGGATACCATCCGCCGGTCTTTCCCCGGGACTATACCTGGCAACCTTGATTTCAGGAAATCATCTCTCCTCGGTTAAATTATTGATCGAATGATCCCGGCCGCCTCCGGGAACAGATGACTATCCCTGGACCGTGGATGGCATGGAGGTGTGGATTAGGATTAATTCTGATCCACCAGAGACAGCTTCCTTCCCGTACTCTTTCTGACAGGCAAGTACCGGCTTTCATCCCTTTGGATAGCTGGATCTGCCCCGGAGGGAAAAACACTTCTATGGATCAGCAGGGTTGAGGCAGTGAGTCATCACAAAACTATGTAGCACCCAGGGACCTTCGTTCATGGTACCACGGTCGGCGATCCTGCAGGAAGATTTGTAAGAAAAAGTACCTTTTGATCGCGGATGCATAATAACCCTTGCATCCTTGCTGTGAATCCCTTATTTTTGACAGGTAAATCCAAAAAGTGATCCCATGGCAGTAAAGGTCAAGATCTTCGCAGGAAGAACATCCAGTTACCTTGGTGAGCAAATAGCCCAGGCATATGGTACCGAACTGGGGAAAATGTCGGTTATCAACTTTGCCGATGGGGAGTTTCAACCCTCCTTCGACGAAAACATCCGTGGCACCGATGTCTTCCTGATTCAGTCCACCTTTACTCCTTCCGACAACCTGATGGAACTCCTGATGATGACCGACGCTGCCCGAAGAGCTTCGGCACGAACAATCGTGGCCGTAATTCCCTATTTCGGATTTGCCCGGCAGGACCGCAAAGACAAGCCGCGTGTTTCTATTGCTTCCAAACTCGTTGCCAATCTGCTGATGGCGGCTGGGGTGAACCGGATCATCACGCTTGACCTTCATGCCGACCAGATCCAGGGTTTTTTTGACGTGCCTGTTGACCACTTGTATGCTTCTTCCATCTTCATTCCCTACATCAAGACCCTGCATCTCGATAACCTCACATTCGCCTCCCCTGATACCGGTGGAACCAGGCGGGCCGGATCTTACGCCAAATTTTTTCATACCAACTTCGTGATCTGCTACAAGCACCGGTCGAAGCCCAATGAAATCGCTAAGATGGCCCTGGTGGGAGATGTGAAAGGAAAAAATGTCATCCTGCTTGACGATATCATCGATACCGGCGGAACACTATGCAAAGCCGCGCAGGTCATTTCCGACAACGGAGCTGCATCAGTCCGTGCAATGATCACCCACCCTATCTTCTCAAAGAATGCTCATGAGGATATTGAGAATTCGGCCCTCGAAGAACTGGTTGTCACCGATACCATCCCTTTGCATAAAGAAAGTCCCAAAGTAAAGGTGCTCACAACCGCTGATCTCTTCGCCGAAGTGATCAACCGCCTGAAAAAGAAGGAATCTATCTCCTCCCTCTTTAAATTCTAAAGATTTTTTCCTTACCTTTGCGGCCCGATTCAGGTGTTGGAATGCAGTTATCCGGGATCTAGGATTGGTTATAATCTTCACTAAACATAAACGTATTATGAAACAGGTATCATTGAGCGGTTCTCTGAGAGAGAACGTAGGGAAAAAAGATGCCAAAAAACTTCGCAGGGAAAATAAAGTTCCTTGTGTATTGTATGGCGGAAAAGAGCAGATCCATTTCCTTACCGATGAAAAGCTCTTCTTAAAGATTGTTTTTACCCCGGAGGTCTACATCGTTAAACTGAATATCGATGGGAAAGAGTTCAACACCATCATGCAGGATCTGCAATACCACCCGGTAACGGACAGGATCCTTCATGTGGATTTTCTGGAAGTTACTGACAACAAGCCCATCACCATCGCAGTACCGGTGAGGTTGACAGGGTCGGCGAAAGGAGTGCTGAAAGGCGGACGGCTGATTACGAAAGCCCGGAAGCTGAAGATCAGCGCTTTACTGAAAGATTTGCCCGATGAAATCGAAATCAATATTGCTGACCTGGACATTGGAGATTCTATCAAGATCTCTGACCTCCATCGTGATAACATCAACTTCCTTGATGTGCCAAGAAACGTGGTTGTTGGCGTCAGGTCTGCACGAAGCATCGTAGAATCGGTTGAAGAGGCCCCGGCCGCTGCGGAAGGAGCTGAAGAAGCTGAAGCCGAAAAGCCGGCACAAGAATAACACTGAATACGGGATCCGAGATATGAGCTTTTTTATCCCGGATCCCATATCCCGGATCTTGCATCCCGTTTCATGAAATACCTGATCATTGGTCTTGGTAACATCGGTGACGAGTATACAGATACCCGCCATAACATTGGATTTGTTGCGGCTGATGCGCTGGCACTTTCGCTGAAAACAACCTTTGAATCAGGACGTTATGCATCGGTGGCCAGGGGAAAGCTCAAAGGGCGTTCTGTCACCATTATAAAACCAACAACATACATGAACCTGAGCGGAAAAGCGATCCGCTACTGGATGGCTCAGGAAAAAGTCCTTCCGGAAAACATCCTGGTCATTGCAGACGACCTGGCTTTGCCGCTTGGGACCCTGCGGATGAGGAAGCAGGGAAGCGACGGAGGGCATAACGGACTGATCAGCATTATTGAAACGATTCAGACAACCGAATTCCCGCGACTCAGGATCGGTATCGGTAACGATTTCGCAAAAGGGTACCAGGTAGACTACGTCCTGGGCAGATGGACAAAAAACGAGGAAAAAATCCTTATCCCCCGAATTGAAACCGCAGTTGAAATGATCCAATGCTTCGTGTTGCAGGGCGTGGACAGAGCGATGAACCTCTTCAATTCGTAATTCGTAAATCGAATCATTCGTAATTGGTTAGATCCATCCTATTAACCAGTAATAACCTATCGCCGTCCATTCCCGGAGGATGATCACTTCATAGATCAGGTAACTCCAGAACCGATAGCGCAGGGAGAGGCTCTCTCCCACATCAGGAACCCATTTCCGTCCTCCCAGCTTTTTTGCAGAAAAAGATAGTCCTGATTCCAGGTCTTTCTCAAATGCCGGAAGTCCATCAACATACCTGAATCCCACTTTCTCAAACACGAGTACAGACCTGTAGAGATGCTCGGGAGAGGTGACCAGCAAGATCCGGGATCCGGGATCCGGGATTTGGGAAAGATCAGATCTGTTGTTGCTGTCACTGATCACATATCTTTTATCTCGCATCCCGTATCTCTTCTCTTGTATCATTTTTTTGATCAGGAGCGCTTCAGCCCGTGTGTTCATTCCCGAATCCTCCAGCAAGATCCGCTCTGGAGCAACTCCCCTGCCGATGAGTTCAGATCTCATCTGGTTCACCGAACTCGAGCTGTCTTCCCTGTCACCGGGCAATGCAACAATGATCAATGCATCAGGAAACTGGTTTCCGGCTTTAGCGCCATAATAGGTCCGCATCAGACCGGTTCCGCTCGGGATCCCGCCTCCTCCAAGAACCACGATATAATCCGGAACCCCGGTGATGCCCGATTTGGAAATCCCCAGGTTGTACCGGATCCAGAAAGGAGCAGAGGTGAACGCAAGAGTGATCATGACGAGAGCAATGATCCCGAAAAAAATCAACGCCCACTTCCCGATCCTTAAAATTATATTTACAAATACCCTCATACCTACGTCATTCATCATCATTAGGGACGAGGCATCCCTTGGCCCCTACCCCTTAATCTTCTCCCGTAATACGCCCGGGACTTCGCTAACCGCAATCCTCTCCTGAAGCATGGAATCCCTGTCGCGTATCGTAACGGTGTTATCTTTAAGTGTCTGGTGGTCAATCGTAATGCAATAAGGGGTCCCCAGCGCATCCATCCTCCGGTAACGCCTGCCTATTGTATCCTTCTCTTCATAGAAACACCGGAAATCATATTTCAGGACATCCATGAGTTCAACGGCTTTTTCGGGCAGACCGTCTTTTTTGATCAGTGGCAGGATAGCTGCTTTGATCGGGGCCAGGCGTGCAGGAATGCCAAGTACCACCCTTTCTGAACCGTCAACCAGCCTCTCTTCCCGGTAAGAATTGCTCAGGACGGCCAGGAAGGTCCTGTCAAGGCCGATGGAGGTCTCGACAACATATGGCACATAGCTCTCATTAATCTCCGGGTCGAAATACTGCATTTTTTTACCGGAAAATTTCTGATGGGCGCCCAGGTCAAAGTCGGTCCGGCTGTGTATCCCTTCAAGCTCTTTAAACCCGATAGGGAATTCAAATTCGATATCAGCGGCGGCATTTGCATAGTGAGCTAGTTTGTCGTGGTCGTGGAACCGGTATTTTTCGGCCGGTATACCCAGGGAAAGATGCCATTTCATACGCTCATCCTTCCAGTAGTGATACCACTTCATCTCTTCGCCCGGGCGGACAAAAAACTGCATTTCCATCTGTTCGAATTCCCGCATCCGGAACAGGAACTGGCGTGCGACGATCTCATTTCGGAATGCTTTCCCGATTTGCGCGATGCCAAACGGGATCTTCATCCGGGCCGATTTCTGGACATTAAGGAAGTTGACAAAAATGCCCTGTGCTGTTTCGGGGCGCAAGAAAATCGCACTTGCATCTTCATTTACCGAGCCCATCTGAGTAGAGAACATCAGGTTGAACTGTCTTACATCAGTCCAGTTCCGGCTGCCGGAAACCGGACATACGATTCCAAGCTCCTCAATTAAAAGCTTTACATCAGCCAGGTCATTCCTTTCGAGAGCAGGATAAAAACGGTTTTTGATCTCTTCAATTTTTATCAGGTTTTCCCGCACCCTGGGATTGGTCTCCCTGAACATTGCTTCATCAAAGGTATCGCCAAACCGTTTGGATGCTTTTTCTACCTCTTTTTCGATCTTATCTTCGATCTTCAGGATGAAATCCTCAACCAGAACATCAGCCCGGTAACGCTTCTTTGAATCCTTGTTATCGATCATCGGATCGTTGAAGGCGTCAACGTGCCCGGAAGCCATCCATACTGTCGGATGCATGAAAATTGCCGAATCGAGGCCCACAATATTTTCATGGTACTGAACCATCGACTTCCACCAGTACTCTTTGATATTGTTTTTCAACTCGACCCCGAATGGGCCGTAATCGTACACTGCACTTAGTCCGTCGTAAATTTCGCTGGAGGGAAATACATACCCATACTCCTTGGCATGGGATATGATTTTTTTGAAAAGTTCTTCGTTGCTAGCCATGCCGCAAAAGTAATGAAAAAGGGATTAACGATCAGGGATTTCAATCAGCCTGTCATAGTCCCCTTCACCCCTCATGGAATTGGCAAGAAGATCGAACCATGGATCGA
>Ga0172370_10008424_pt1 | contig 12387 bp, 8 predicted proteins | sample LakKiv5m_FD_114538 | JGI IMG/M metagenome (GOLD analysis project Ga0172370, IMG submission 114538) | Freshwater microbial communities from Kabuno Bay, South-Kivu, Congo - kab_022012_11.5m | ecosystem: Environmental > Aquatic > Freshwater > Lake | place: Democratic Republic of the Congo...
CCACCATGGACGCGTTGATTCCTGGCGATGCTGTCTCGCCCGGCGCCACCGACGCGCACGCCGCGTGGTACCTGGATCAGTTGCTCGGTGCCTTTCGCAGCCAGCCGCCGCGCATCTACGCCGGGGGGCCGTATTCGGGAAGGCACGGTGGCATCAATGCTTTTTCGAGCTTCCAGCCGCTGACGCGCATCGAGACCCTGAGGTGGCGCACCTACCTCGAAGGCTCCAAGGACGCGAGCGGCAACGCGATTCCCGAGCGCGAGTGGAATGGCCCGGTCAAGGGCCTCCAGCAGCACTATGCGGAAGGGCTCGATGCCCTCAACGCGGCGGCGCTCAAAGACAATGGCAAAGGTCTCGCGCAGATCGACGCCGATGCCGTCCGGACGCTGCTCGATTCGGCCGACGAGACGTTCGTGCAACTGGTCTACCAGCACGCGGTCGAAGGCACCTACGGCGATCCGGTCTACGGCGGCAACTACCAGCAATCTGGCTGGAAAGCCATTGATTACGAAGGCGATCGCCAACCCATCGGCTACACCGCGCGTCAGATGTCGCATCCCGAGGAGGGCTAGACCATGGCGCAGGATTTCGACGCCATCATCGTGGGTTCCGGGGCGGGCGGCGGCATAGTCGCTTGGGTTCTCGCCAGCAAAGGTTGGAAGGTCGCCCTGCTGGAAAAGGGCCGCAGCGCCTACCCTACGCTCGGCGCGCCGGTGTTGCGGCAATCCCTATTTGGCAATGACGAGTTGCGCAGGCGTCGCTACTTCGGCTTTCACGATCCGTTCATCGAGCCCCGCACGATCGTCCAGTCTGCGGGCGGACTTGCCCAGCAGAAGGAGTTTCAAGGCCTGGGCGTCACGGTCGGCGGTGGCACGGTGTTCTACGACGGTGACTCACCGCGCGTGACGCAGCTCGACCTGCGCATGCTCTCGACGTTTGGGCCAGTTCCTGGCGCCAGCATGGTCGACTGGCCGATCAGCTACGAAGATCTGGCGCCGCACTACGACGAAGTGGAGCGGCTCATCGGCGTGCAAGGCGCAGCCGGCGCTGATCCTTTTGCCGAAAAGCGCGGGCCGTATCCGATGCCTCCGGGTCGCCCGGCCAAGGTTGGCACGATCTTGTCCAAGGGCGCAAAAGTGCTGGGTTATCATCCACACCCGATGCCGATGGCCAACAACTCCATCGCCTACCGCGGCCGGCCGGCGTGCGTGGACTGCGGCTTTTGCGCCATGGGCTGCCCGATTGACGCCAAGGGCTCGACGGCGGTCACGGTCATCCGCGATGCCCTGCTGACGGGAAACCTGACCCTTCTGCCCGAGTGCTGTGTCACGCAGGTGCTCAAGACACCCAAAGGCGATCACGCCACAGGCGTCGAATTCCTCGACAAGGACGGCAAGCCCTCGACTTTGAACGCGAAGCACATCATCCTCGCTGCCAACGCCATCGAGACGCCGCGTCTGTTGCTGGCCTCCGGCATCGGCAATTCGAGCGGGCTCCTCGGTAAGAACCTGATGTTCCACATGGTCTTTGCCGCAGTGGGCACCTTCGAAGAGGAAATTCGCTCGTACCGCAGCCGCGTGGTGGCGCACGCCCTTGCGGACTTCACGGTGCCCGATGGTTCCAAGGACTACATCCGCGGTGGTTACGTGGAGTTGGGTGGCCAGATCCAGCCAGTTGAGTACGGCGCCACCCTGCCGCGCCAGGTGCACAAGGCGTTGATGGTCAGCGGAAAATTCCGTCGCAAGATCGCCTCCGTATCAATGATGGGCGAGGACGTGCCCCAAGAAGGCAACCGCATCGAACTGGACCCGAAGGTGCGCGATGTCTACGGCCGGCCGGTGGCGCGCGTGACCTATGTGCGCCACGTGCACGACCAAACTGTGATTGACCGGTACATGCCGAAATTGACGGCGATTGCCAAGGCGGCCGGGGCGACAGGCGTGATGGAGGTCGACTTCGTGAAAGAGGACGGTGTGCCCGAATCGAAGCACCTGCTGGGAACGACGCGCATGGGCGACGATGCCAAGCTATCGGTGACCGACAAGTGGGGAAGATTGCACGACATTGACAACGTGTGGGTCGCAGATGGCGGGGTGTTTCCCACCTCGACGGCCTTCAATCCCACCCTGACGCAACAGGCCCTGGCGCACAGATTGGCAACCTATCTGATGAATCCTGCTGGACAAGGTAAGGTGACGCCATGAAGCGCGTGTGGCTCGGCGCCGGGCTGGCATGGCTGACACTGGGGGCGGTGTGGGTGGCGCAGGCAGTGCCCGGCGACGACAGCGTGACGCCAACCGGCATCGGCTCGGATCTCACGGTCGCCAAAGCGTGCGCGCCTTGCCACCTCGCCGCGGCGGCTGCATGGGAACACCTCTCGACGCATAGTCTTTTGTACGACTGCAAGCGCTGTCACACGGTGCTGGAGGGGCAGCCACTCAAGGGCCATGCGACCACGGCGACCTGCACCGAATGCCACAGCGAGCAGAGCCATCCCGCCGGCACTGATTGCGCAGTCTGCCACGCCGTGCACGGCAGCGAAAATGCTTTTCTGATGCGGACTTTGATCGCTACACCGACCGGCATGGCTTCTCTGCACCTGACTGCGCCCGAGGGGGCGAGCGCGGCCGGCCTGGCACGGTCGGGTGTCAAGGGCGCCGCGCCAGGCGGGGGGGCGTGCGAGGTATGCCACACGAATACGAAGTACTACCGCGCAGATGGTTCAGGGGCGGCACACCCCGCGGCTTGGTGCGGCCAGTGCCACAGCCATGCGGTGGGGTTTGCCGCCGGACAGGTGTACTGATAACCTCCGCGCCCCCGCGCCACAGCCGCGCCCGAGGCCGCCATGCTCGAAACGATGACCAAAGGCTTCCGCTCTGCTCGCCACCGCTTGCAGGGCTACCGGGAGCTCGACGAAGACACCCTCGACGAGGTGCTCGCCGACATCCGCGCCAGCCTCTTGGAGGCGGACGTCGAATTCGGTGTGGTCAAGAAATTTCTCAGCGATGTCAAGCAGAAGGCCCTTGGCGAGACCATCCAGACGCGGGCGACCGACAAGTCGGGCAAGACACTCAAGGTGTCACCGCAAGATCACTTCATCAAGATCTGCCACGACGAGTTGGTCGCCCTCATGCAGTCGCCCGAAGAGGGGCTAAAGCTGCAGAAAAAGGGCGTGTCGTCGGTGATGATGGTGGGTTTGCAGGGCTCCGGCAAGACGACGTCGGCCGGCAAGCTAGCGTATCTGCTGAAGTCTGGCGGACACCGCCCGCTGCTGGTTGCCGCCGACATCTACCGTCCGGCGGCCATCGAGCAGTTGAAGGTTCTGGGCCAGAAGCTCGACGTGCCGGTGTTTTCCGTGCCAGGTCTGGCGCCGCCGGAGTTGTGCGAGCAGGGTTTTCGCGAAGCGCAGAAGACCGGGCGCAATGTCGTCATCTTCGACACCGCGGGACGTCTGACGATTGACGCGCAACTGATGGACGAACTGGCGGAAATCCGCCGTCGCGTGCCGCCGGACAATACGTTTCTCGTTGTCGACGCGATGATCGGCCAGGACGCGGTGACGACGGCCAAGGCCTTCAACGACAAGATCGGCATCGATGGCGTGGTGTTGACCAAGCTGGACGGCGACGCGCGCGGCGGTGCGGCGCTGGCGGTACGCGTCGTGACCGGCGCGCCGATCAAGTATGCCGGCATGGGCGAAGGCCTCGACAAACTAGAGCCTTTCCGCGCCGAGGGCATGGCCAGCCGCATCCTCGGCATGGGCGACATCGTCGGACTGATGACGGACTTCGAGAAGGTCGTCGACGAGAAGAAGGCCGAAGCCGACGCCAAGAAGATGTTGAGCGGCAAGTTCACGCTCACGGATTTCTTGGACCAGATCAAGATCCTCAAGAAGATGGGCAGCCTGCGCGACGTCATGGAGAAGCTGCCGTTCTTTTCCGACGCGATGGCCGACGGCGCAAAGTTCGACGACAAGGAATTGCTGAGGATCGAAGCGATCATCCACTCGATGACGCCGCAGGAGCGCACCAAGCCGGAGATCATCAACGCCCGCCGTGCGACACGCATCGCGCGGGGCTGCGGCCGCAAGCCGGCAGATGTGCAAGATCTTCTCAAGCGTTACGACGTCATGCGCCAGCTGATGACGCGCATCGGCCAGTCGCCGGGTCTGCTGTCGCGCCTGCCGGGCTTTGGCCAGATGGGGCAGATGGCCAAGATGAAGGGCGTGGGCGTCGATGAATTCTTCGATGATATCGAACAGATGAGCGCGGATGGCCAGCCGGCTCAGGCCGCCAGTCAGAAAAAGCTGCCGCCACAGCGTGCGTTCGACCGCGACAAGCGCAAGCAGAAGAACAAGATGGCGGCGCAGGCCCGCAAGAAGAATCGGAGAAAGTAGCCTTCGTTGCGGTAGTCAGCGCACGCACCGCACCCGGTAGCTGTTCGACACCGCGTAGCTGCCGCTGTAGCCGAAGAAGTAATCGAGATACCAAGCAAAATCACCTGCGCCAGCGCGTTTGGTCGCTGACCACACGCCTTCGAGCGGCGTGGCGGGAAACGCGTCGACGTCGATCGCCGGCTTCTGTTTGCGCCGGTCGACCAGCGACGAGAGTTCGATGATGTCCGGCAGACGCCAGCCGCCGCCGTCCAGCTTCAAGTCCGCGCAATACTTGGCAGCCTGACTCCAGCCCATCGCCCCACTCGCCAGCGCGTCGCGTTGCCAGGTGCGCTGGCCAATCGTGTCGAATACTGTGCTATTTTGCGAATTTGCAACGAAGCGGCCATCGATCGAGACAGCCGGCAAGGTACCATTGGCGCGTACGCACCGCACATGATTCTTGTAGTTCACGCCAACGGCGTAGCTGGAGCCCTGGTCGAAGAACACCAGCCAGGCGTACATCGAGGTGCCTTCCAGGGCGCCAACGGTCCAGAACCACTCCGGAGGCGTAGCGGCGAAGGCGCCGGTGACCGCGGGCGCGCTGTGCGTGAAGTCGATGAGCGTCTGCAACTCCGCCTCGGTGGGCACGCGCCAGTCGACAAATCCGGCCAATTGCAGGCTGTTGCAGTAGGCCTTGGCCTGCGTCCAGGTGCCGGTGTTGGGGGCGCTGCCCTGCTGCCACATGCGCAGCGTCTGCGTGTCGCTGACTGTGCCGTCGCCGCCCGCAACCAAGAGCGCCTCGGGGTTCAAGGGACGGATGCCCCAGACGGGAAAGTCGGGCGCACATTCAGTTTTCTCGTCGACTTCGACGGCCACGTAGCCGGCCAGGCAGGTTCCGGGAAAGGCTTTGCAGCTCTGGCCGTCGCCGACGTAGCCCTGGTCGCACTGGCAGCCGGCTGGCTCCTGGCAAGTGGCGTGGAGGCCGCATGCGATCGTCTTGACGACACAACTACCTATTTTTGCGTCGCAAGCCTCGGTGGTGCAGGCCTTGCCGTCGTCGCAGTTCACGGGTTTTCCGGCACCGCACGCGCCGAACTGGCAGTGGTCGCCCACCGTGCACGGGTTGCCATCGCTGCACGCGTCGCTGTTGACCACGTGAAAACAGCCCAGAATCTTGCACTTGTCATCGGTGCAGACGTTGCCGTCCTCGCAGGCCGTCAGCGCGCCCGGCTCGCAACTGCCGCCCTTGCAGCCGTCGCCCACCGAGCAAGGGTTGCCGTCGCTGCAAGGCGCCGCGTTGTCCGCGTGCCAGCAACCTCCCGTTTTTACGCAGCCGTCCTCGGTGCAGGGGTTGCCGTCGTTGCAGTCGGCTGGCTGGCAGGGCTTGGGCACATCGGCCACGGCATCGCCGGGCTTGGCCGGCACATCGCCGGCGACATCTGGCGCGCCCGCATCGATCGGCCCGCCATCGGGCGCGGTCAGATCCGGAGCGACGTCTACCGCCCCGCCTTGGTCCGTCACCGCCACATCGGAGTTGGGCACATCGACAGGTTCTGGGGCATCGTTTGCCGCCGACGTATCGATATCATCTGTCACTTCAGCCAATTGCGGAAAATCGGCCAAGCCGCCGGGATCTGGCGTTCCTGGCGTGGCACCTGCTTCGGCGCCATCCCAGCCAGGCGTCAGCGGCGCACAGGCCGCCGTCGCGATCAGGAGCAGCAGCAAGGGCCGAGACATCGCGCATCCGTGGCGGCCGCCGTGGGCGGCGTCGCATCATCCCGATTGTCCTCAGCCAACGCGTCCTATCTCGGCAGCGAGGCGATGAGCGCCTTGACCCGTCCGCGGTAGTCGTCCAGGGCCGACTCGAACGCCCGCGCGCGGCTGCTGTCACTGGAGGCTTCGGCGTAGGCGGCGAGCAAGGCGGCGGTCTGGCCGCCCTTGCCGCACAAAATCTGTAAACTCTTGAAGATATCGATGAGACCCTGGTCGAAGACCTTTTGCGCGGCGAGACGGCCGTAGGCCTGGCCCAACTGGTCGAAGTTGTGGCTCATGTCGCGCGCCACCACCAGCACATCCGCCGCAGGCATGCCGCCGGTGCGCAGCGCCTGGCCGACACCCGCCAGCGCGTAGTGACCATGAATCACTGAAATAAGTGAAACTTCGGCGATTCCCGACAGCATCGCAGTCGTCAGATCCGGATCCTGGCCGGCCTTGCGCGACGCATCGAGGGAGGCACGCAGCGATCGCACCAGTGCTGACAGCGCTGCATCGCCATGAAACGTTTCATCTCTTGGCTTTTCCGCCTGCGCCGTCGGCGCCTTCGGATGCGGCTTTGCCAGCGCTGGCGCGGCCATGCACAACGCGATCACGACTACCCCGAGACGGCGCACAGGGACCTCCAGCTACACGGCTTTTTGCAGTTCGGCCGCGCGCCTCTTCAACTTCTCCGGCATGTCAGGCGTCTCGATGAAGTCCTGCAGGTAGCGGCTCTTTTGCTTCTTGAGTTCCCCGGCGGGAATGCTCGCCAGCGCTTCCAATGCCTTTTCGCGGACTTCCATGTCGGGGTCGCCGAACAGGTTGGCCAGCGGATCCATCGCCTCGGGCAGCTTGGAGGCCTGCAGCACCGCGATGGCCGCGAGTTTGACCTCTTTGGACTGATCGAAGGCCGCCTGCCGCAAGGCCTCCAAGTCCTCGCCCACCGCAGTCTTGTCCGCCAGCGCCTGGATGCAGGTCAGCCGCACCGCGGAATCCTGAATGCCCATGCCTTTCTGGAAGACCGGACGCAAGTCCGCTGCCGTCTCCGGCGTGCGCAGCGTCAGCAGGGCGGCAAAGACCGCGCGGCGCACTTCCGGGTCCGGTTGCTGGGTCAGCTTGATCAGCGCCGGCAGCGACGTCATCTCCTTGCGCTTGGCCAGACCGCCGATCGCCTCGATACGCACTTTCTTGTCGGTATCCTTGACCATTTCATCGAGCAGCTTGCCGGCGTCGGCGAACTTGGGGGACGAAGCCGTAATCGCAATCGCCACTTGCAGACGAATGTCGGCATCCGGGTCTCTGCGCATTTCCGACAGATCACGTGCAATTCCATCGTCCTGCAATCGGGCGAGCGCGAACACCGCCGAGCGGCGAATCTGCAAGTCACTGTCCTTGCGCGCCTCTTGCAGGATCGACACGACGTCTGGCCGCGGCCGGCTGCCCTTGGCAAACTCCGCCAGCGCGCGGATGGCCATCTGGCGCACATCGAGGTTCTTCGACGTTACCAACTGCTTGACCTGCTCGAGCCGGAGACTGCCCAGAATCGTCACAGCGGCCGTCATCATGAAGTCGCGATCGCGGGCCCGCGCCGCCGCGGCATCGGCGAGGGGCGAGATCGCGCGCTCCTCTTTGAGCAGGGCGAGAGCATCAGCAGCAGATTGGCGCACTTCCGGCGAGTCATGCTTGAGCGCCTCGATCAACTGCGGTGAGGCCGTGCGCGCGCCACGCTTGCCATAGGTTTGCACTGCCAGAATCGCACCTTGCGGTGTGCCCTTTTGAATGAGGTAAAGCAGCGCCTTGTCGCCCGCTGCCGGCGAGCCATTGTCGATCAGCACCGTGGCGATCTGCTCGCGCATCCTGGCCGAGAGCTGGTCGCCGTCCATCGCCTGGAACAGCAGGTCGTATTGCTTCAAGGCTTCCAAGCCCTTGAATGCTGCATCGCGCACGGCGCCGTCCGAATGCGACAGGGCGCCGACCAAGGCCGGCGCAGCGATCTTGACCTGCGAGGACTTCGAGAGTTTCTCCACCGCTTGCAGTGCCTCGCTCGCCGAGCCGGTCTTCAACTTTTCGCTTTCCAGTAAATCGTTGTACTTTCCCACACCTGCTTTGGACAGCGCCTTGACTGCGCGCAGCTTGAGCTCGGCATCGCCGTCACTTTCGATGATGCCCTCCAACCCCGCGATCGCCAGCTTGGAATTGGACAGCCCGGCCGCGATCATGGCGTCGAGCGCAGCGCCGCGCACCTGCAGCGACGCGTCGGTCAGTGCTGGCAGCGCGTCGTCGGCCTTGAGCTTGAAGGCTTCGCGCAGACCACCGTCGGCAATCGCTTCCAGAATCGCGACTTTGGGACGCAGCGCCGGCGCCGCCATCGCGTCGGACAGCAGTTTCTTGAGCAGCGGATCGCCGCGCTGCAGGCGGTGCATCGCGTCCACGGCCCCGATCGGCTGGCCACCGACGCGCACAAAGGCCTCGGTCAAGACGTTGGAGTTGTCGTGAAAGCGCAGCAGATCCCACACCGGCAGCACTTGCACCTGCGCGCCGTAGCTCAACTTTTCCGCGGTGACGGTGCCGGTGACATAGGGAGGCGCGCCGATCTCGGCAAAGCCCTGCGAGGCCAGCGTCCAGAACACCTCGGCCAACACCTGATCGGCATCGGCGATCTTGTCGAGCACCAGCGTCGCGCGCGTTCCCGAGTCGATGCGCAGACTTGTTGCGCCATAGGCTTTGGGCGAACGGGCACGCAGGGCCTCGAACGCCTTTTGCGGCCGCGACGAACTGCCCGATTCCGCAAGCCCCGGCTTGGCCTGGGGCACGATGAGCGGCACCACGACACCGCCGAGATCAACATTCTCAAGCACGTACAAATAGGCTTCGGCACGGTCGACGGCAAACGTCCACCTGGCCGGAAGCAGCGCGAGAGCCGTCAGCGCCAAGGCGAGGCCGGTGCGCAGGGAACGCAAACCCATGAAAGAACCTCCAAAAGACCGTCAGGGCGTCCAGCGCGGCCGACGTCAAGGTGCAGAAGCATCCGTGATCGGCGCGCGTCGATCAAGGGCAACGTCCCGCGCGGCGGGATGATTCATCGGCCTGTGCATCAGAACCGCCAGTCCACGCCGAAGGTCGCGGCAAGTTCGAGGGTGGTGGCAAAGACCGGCCAAGGGCCGCCCAGGCTTTGGTGCCAACGGCGCGCAGCAAAGACGCTGGCGTAGATCGGACCATCGACGCGGTAGCGCAGGCTGGCCAACGCGGTGGTCTGATCGTCCAAGAGATCGCCAGAGCCTTGAGCGTGGCGGCGTGCAAAATGGGCGCGCAGCTGCAATCCCTCGATCTCGGGAAGGATCACCCAGGCCAGAAGGCCGTAGCCGTCGTTCCTGGCCCACTCGCCTTGGATGGAGATCAGGCCTTCGCCGGGCGTCTCGAAATCGACTCCGACCATCGCCCCCGGCACGGTGTGGTCGGAAGCGACGAAGCCATAGGCTGTGCAGCCGCGGCCGCCGGCCGACGTGGCCATATGGAAGTTGCATCGGTTCTGCTGGCGTTCGATCTCGTAAAGTGGGCCAATTTGCGCGGGATTGTAGCCTGGCCCAAGGATGCGGCCTTCGAGGCGCAGGCGCACGCCGGTACTGGCAAACACGTCGGGCATGGCCGCAAGGAGTCCGAAGTGACCGCCGAATCCAAGCTTGCCGTTGTCGCCTGCGAAGTACTCCGCCACGTTGCCGTCGATGTAAGTGCTGATATCAACCTGGCTTGCGTGCCAGAGACGCGCGCTGGCGTCGAGTCCGGCGCGTCCCAGGCCCCACATCCAGGTCGTGCCGATCTCGATGGCGCGGTTGGGAAGTTCGTCGCGAAACAGGCGGGCGCGGATCCGGCCCATCACCATGCCGCGCGGGCCGCCGTTCTGGTCGGCCATGCCCACGAGATCGCTGGCCAGCGCGCTGACGCCGATCGCGCCGCCATCGGCCTCGAGCATCAGGCCCGTGCGGTAGTGGTCCATATCCACGTTGTTGTAGTACCTTCCAACAATCGTCCCATGCCCCAGCGTGACCCCGTTCAGTTCGCCCAGACGCACATGCACCGGTTCGCCGGCCTGCCCCCACTCGGCAAAGCGCAGAATGCGCGTCTTGTTCGACCAGCCGTTCCAGTCCTCCTGGCGCAGCCCCGGCGTCGGCCCGGCTGCCGGCGTGCCGCCGTCGTAAACGCGCAGGCGCAAAGGCGCATGCAGGCCGGTGTGGAACTTGCCGCTCGACAGCTCCAGGAAGGGCAGCAGCAGCGTGTAGGCGTCGCTTTCCAAGACACCCGCACCCAACTCCGCGCCCAACCGCAGGTTCGTCGCTGTTTGGGCCTGCGTCGGCGCGGCGAAACAGCAGGCGCCCAAGGCAGCGATGGCCAAGGTTCGCTTCATCGTTCGCCTGCATGCAACTGCGCGCGGGGATGCGCCCTGTCGTACGTCTTGAGCAAATGCCCAATCGACGCATGGGCATAGCGCTGTGTTGTCGACAGCCGCGCGTGGCCGAGCAGTTCCTGGATCTCGCGAATGTCGCCTCCAGCGTCCAGGAGGTGCGTGGCAAAGGAGTGGCGCAGCGCGTGTGGATTGACCACCTTGTGCAAGCCAGCTTCCATGCAGCGCTTTTCCAACATTCGCCCGACGGAACGCGACGTCAGCCGGCCACCGCGCCAGTTGAGAAACAGGGCGTTTTCTGCGTCGGCGCGATCCGGCGGTGCGGCGCGGCGCAGCAGCTCTGCGCGTACTGGCAGGTAGTTTCCAAGGGCATCCAAGGCTTTGGATCCGAATGGCACGATGCGCGTCTTGCGCCCCTTGCCCTTGACGCGCACCAGCCGTTCGTCGCGGCGGACATGCTGACAATCCAGGCCGGTACATTCGCTGACGCGCAGCCCGGCGCCATAGATGAGTTCGAGAATGGCCAGATCGCGCAATTGCAGCAGCGGATCGCCGTCTTGGGGTCCGGACAAGAGGGCGATCATCTCGTCAACGCTCAGCATGCGCGGCAGTTTCTTGTCCTGGCGCGGCCCGCGCAGGCCGTCGGCCGGGCTGTGGTCGATCTTGCCGATACGTTGCATGTACTTGTAGAAACTGCGGATCGCCGACATGCGCCGCGCCACCGAGCTCGCCGCGAGTTGGCCATGCAGGTCGGCCAGGTACTCGCGCAGCAGGTCGCGATCTGCGCGCGCGGGCGACGTTCCGGCAGCGACGGCGAAATCAAAGAAGTGACCGAGATCAATGGTGTAGGCACGCAGCGAGTGCTCGGACAGGTTCCGTTCGTGCTTGAGGTGGCTGAGAAAGGCGCGGATGTCGGCGTCCATGGGGCGAGCATGCCGCGACCTGGCCGCGTGTCGAATTCCTGGGACAGCGGCCGGCGCCCCCAAGCGTCACACGGCGCTGGCCTGGCGCCTGATGGCTATGCCGTACAAGCTCTTAGCGCACGCGGTCGCGCGTGTAGAGCACCTTGCCGTTCTGGTCGATGAATTCGCCGTGCAGCTTGCTGCCGTTGATCTCGACCCAGAAGAAGCCGACCGAGCTCGCGTTCTGGAAGTAGGCAGGATTGCTGCCACCCAAGCCCGTGTGCTCAGAGCCGGCACCCGAGACGATGAACTCGGTCGTGCCGCATTTCGCTGTCGGTTTGAGCCATTGCATGCTGTGGTCGTGGCCGTCGATCAGCAAGTCGACGTGACCGCACACCAATGCATCGTAGGCTGCCTTGACCGCGCCCGTCGCATTGCCGTGGTCGCCGTTGGACAGATAGGGATGGTGGGCAAACGCGATCTTCCAGCCCGATTCGGCCGCTGTCATCTTGGCTTGCCACTGTTCGATCTGCGCGGCGCCTTGCCCTTGCTTGATCAGGTTGGAATCCAGGCAGAAGAAGTGCACGTTGCCGTCCGTGCGCTCGTAGCTCGTGGCCGGCAGGATGAACTTGGTCTGCGTCGCCGCCCATTGCAGCCAGATCGGGCCCTTCCACAGGTCCGTGCCGGCGCCCGCATTGCCGCCGCCGTAATCGTGGTTGCCCAGGGTGAGCCAGAACACCGAGTCGACCGGCGCAAAGGGCTTGATGATTGCACTGGCAAACGCGGGATCTGTCACGGAAGCCGGGCCTTGCGGGTAGATGTTGTCGCCGAGCAAGAGCACTTCGTCACAGCCGGACTGCGCGCACTTGGCGGCCAGGGCCTTGCCGACGGCATACTCCAGCGCGCTGTTGGCGCCGGTGTCGCCCAAGGCGGCAAAGCGAACGATCTTGGCAGGG
>Ga0172370_10008430_pt1 | contig 12380 bp, 12 predicted proteins | sample LakKiv5m_FD_114538 | JGI IMG/M metagenome (GOLD analysis project Ga0172370, IMG submission 114538) | Freshwater microbial communities from Kabuno Bay, South-Kivu, Congo - kab_022012_11.5m | ecosystem: Environmental > Aquatic > Freshwater > Lake | place: Democratic Republic of the Congo...
GCCCTAAAAAATTCAATCTTTTCATAGACGCGGCGGCGTCCTTCTGCGAGAACTTGCGCAGTAGCAAACTTGCGGAAATATAGTTCATTGACAACCGACAAAATGATAGTTTCCCACAAGATGGTCGGGAACCAACGACCTTCGGCATTAATCAACATATAATTATAGATAGCATCTTCATCGTCATCAAAGAAACTTTCCCCAGGCCGCTTTTCATTAAAAATAACTTCAACGGGAGGCAGGGCGGGATGCATGAGCAAATCCACAAAATCAGGATGATTCTTAAAAAATGAAAGATTGCCTACATACTGCTTTTCATCTTCTGAAAGTGAAAGGGTGCGGACATGTTCAAGTTCTTCTTCTAATTCGTCGGGGTCGATTATATTGGCCAAATCCACAGAGCTACGATTTGTGAACCCATAACGAACTTCAGTATCAGGGAAATAGTGATAAGCATGGAGAGCCATACTGATTTTGTAGAGATCTAAATCCAACAAGCTTTGGATAATCGGTTCGTTCACGATTTTGCTCCCAGTCCGGCTTTCATTGTAACCGCAGAAGTATTATCGGTCAAGGCAGAGAAGGAATTTTATCGAATAATTTATCTTCTGCTACGAGCAATCCATCAACACAAAAATGACAACCCATGAAAATTTGCAAATCGCCATCATGCTCAGTATATGGCTGGTGGTTATTAACTTCAATATTGGGATTATTGAATTTATTTTGAAGCCACAATTGAACAGCAGCTTCTAATTCTTTGCCAGAAACAGTTATTTTTGTCTTCATCTTGAATCTTTAGGAGTAAACCTATAAGCCGGTTTCTGTCGAGAGCGATCATCCATCTCGGAGTGTGCTTTTAACACACTCTCATTGCGCGCTACCTTGGACTCGCCGGGCAGGGTCAACATCCATTTTACGCTTGCACCTTCTAAGGTTTGCCTCTGCCAGCTTTTCTAAGAACTGGCGGCTAGGTTTTAATCCAGCGTTTCACTCATCACCTTTACAGGCTGATCTTTTCTCTGTTGCACTTGCTCGCACCTCACGGTGGGCGGCTGTTAACCGCTAGAATTGCCCTATGGTGACCGGACTTTCCTCGGGCGAGGAGCCCGCAATCGCTTAGCCTACTCCTGATTTCATTATACTTGATCTACATCTAGGAGTCAAGATCTAACACGAATTTAATATATTCTAAAATCTTTTAGATCTTTCCATTCTGATAAGTTCTTCAACACGATCAGCTATCTCTTCTGAAGTAAAATTTTCAAATTTCCATACCTCTGTACAAATATCTATAAGATTTTTTTTCATTTGACGAATTATTTCAAGATGCTCGCTTCTTTCCGGTTCCTGTGAAGGGATAGCTTTATAATATAAAACTATTTGTTTTATCAATGGTTGTATTTCTGCCCCCCTATGATAAGCTATAATATTTTTTGCTGCTATTTTTATGAGTTCTCTGAGTTGATTCATCTGTTTCTCCTTTTGTTGTTATTCTCCTTTCGTTATTATTCTCCTTTCGTTGTTATGCTTCCTACTAAAATTAATAATCTTGTCCGCAGGAATCTCCTGCGGACAAGATTATTAATTTTAGATACCACCGAAGCCGCCAGCGTTGGTTTGGCTGAACGACAATGCGCTCTGACTTGCTCGAACTGCGCTGGATGAGACAACTTGGAAGGCCGCACGAATTTCCTGAGGAGTATTCCCAGGGGTGAGGATCCATTTGTCGAGGATGCCCATTTCTTGGAAAACTTCCGTGAAGTTCGTCTGGTGATCATCGATGCCCATGCCAGCGATAATATGCTGTTCCATCGTCAACATATCGCGCACTAATGAGGCGACATCCTCTACCCTACTGTAACCATTAGCCGCACCATCGGTCACTATAACCGTAACTGTTCGCGCAGTTACGCCCTTGCTAGTATAATCTTGCCATTTGGCAAGGATGGTAGCCAAAGTCTTGACACAAGTCTCATACAAAGGAGTACCATTATCAGGATTATAGTTGGTTCCGTCCAACTTCACTGCATCATCTAGAGAACAGAAGGGATGCAGAATACCACTGTTCAATTTGACACAATGAACAAGAATATTGTCTTTGACCTTAGCCTCCCGCAGGGAATCCAAGATCATATTGTATCCATTGCGGACAATTGTGGTATTGTTGCTGAAATCAATGGAAGCCGAGTCATCCAAAATGATGGTCACGAAGACCACTTCATCTGAGCCCAAAGCATCCACTGAAACTCCAATGGCAGCATTGATGTCTGCTCCCAGATCATGGGTCTGCAAAACATCAAAAGTTGTCTTCGAAATGTCTCCCGCATCGAGAGCATCTTCGAATAGTTCGTTCACGTTCACCGATTCGCTCATTGTTCTTTCCTTTCGAACCATTTAATTGGAGTTATTGTAGGCTCCAGTTTTGTTTTGTCAAAATCATCATAACATATCCTGGCATCAACTCTTTGAATCAAACCATTATTGAAATAATTAATCCAATGATCAATCCCGCCGAGGTTACACCATAAAATGAATACCAAATCAGGATAGGCTTTACTAAACTCGCCTATATCTCTTTCATGATAAAACCATTCACATTCTTGTCCTAAAAGATATTTCTCCCATTCTTTGGGGAGGACAATATTCTCTATTTTTTCAATATCAAAACTTAAATCTAAATTTCGTATATCTAATATGAACATATTAAATTTATTCTTCACTGATTCGTTTTTCCTGTCGGGGCTGGATATCCAGCCCCGACAGATTACTCACAGACGCACATCCGGCCATTGTTCAATCGGGGTCGTCGATTGAACAATATGCATACCAGCATCAGAGAACTTCTGAAATGCTTTATCAGCATCATCAGTGAAGTCGATGACTGGAGTCACGACGGGAGAGGTACAATCTTCGAGCAGATAGACTTTTCTAACCAGCCGAGGATCTTTATCCAACATCCATCCCAACAGATCTTCAATTGTCCAAGCCACGCAATGGGATTTGGCCCATCCTCCAAGAGCGATCACATCAAAGGATGCCAGTTTCTCCAGAAAACGGACATTGCGCTGAACGTTGAGCGGAGTTGAACCACCGGTTGAAGGATCAAAAGTGGTCAGAACTTCCGGGCACATGATCGAGTAATTCTCGGTCAGAGGATGCCCGCCCTTAGTTTCGGGGATCCATTGTGAATCTCTTGCGATGGTATGAACATGCAAAGCCTCTTCGATAGAGGGAACCAAAGCATGACCAATCCCGCCGAGCATTCCATGATAAGGCCAGACACACAGCGCATACTTACCAGAATTCTCTAGCTCCTTGACGTAGTGAAGGAGATGATTTTGCAAGAATGAGTAATTGCCATTGGCAACACTCCAAGCAACGCCAGGGTTGATGCGCCACTTGCCTCTGCGGACATCATCTGTGCTAATCAGCGTAAACGGCGCCGGATTTTCGCCAGCATCATTAATCAGCATATGAGCGTGGAAAATCTGGAAAACCTTATGAGTATCCATAGACGCCGCGATCTGTGAAATGTTAGCCATTTCTCGATAAATGAATTCGACAAGTCTTCGGCTATCATCCACCGCGCCGGTGCCGGAACGGCCACCAACATATAGTTCACCCTTGGGACAAGCAAAGGTGATCTGGGGATCAACCAGCATCAAACAGACTTTTGTATGGTCCGAAGCTGCTGGTTTCAGATTGTTCTTCTTGGCCCAATCGAGGGCCTGAACCGCACGAGTTTCGTAATCAACCTGCCAGATTTCTCCGACCTTCTTCGGATCGAACCAAGCAGGGATGTTCAATTGCGTTGCCATTGTCTCTTCTCCTTTTGAGATTATCGTCTCTGTTCCGTAGAACCTGCGTCGAGGGCCTTTCTTTCACGGGGCCTTCAATTTATTCCTATTATTTAAGTATTGGAATTGAAAATAAACCATAGTTAAAGACAAAATTCCGATAGGAAAAACCAAAAATAATTGATCTGCTGTTTTTAATGGTATTGTTTTCAAATATGTCCCGAATGCCACAAGGGAAGCATAACTTACTATACATAAAAATAATGACTTCAAAGGTGATGATTTATTTTCTTCGATATCAAAATCATCTAGGCCACACTCCAAAACATATTGGGCATCATTAACTATGGTCTCTGCTGATTTGGTACAAATATATTCAAGATACCAACGAGAAGCCGATTCTATGTCTTTGACTACCCATTCATATCCTCTAAAAAATTTTGGGGCGGCCTTTTAGAACCTTCTCTTTTGCCTTAGCTATTAAATCTATAACTCGCACATTTTCCGTTAACAATTCTATTTTATATTGTCCTGATAAATAGTTGGCGGCGTTGACAACATCCACAATGTAATTCATTCGATAAGGCGTCAACAAACTTTCGGTAGAGATTCTATGTTTTGCATCAATGATACATGCCTCGATATCCACCTTCCCCTTTACTGATGGGATCATAGGGCTAAAGTCCAACAAATCCTCGTCAATAGTCCATTGAACTTTTCTAGTGTTTATTGCATGAATTAAATGATCGTGAGCCTCTTCCAAAAGTATATACCAGAAAAAACGCTCTACATTCCTATTCATTTAATTTCCATTCTTTGCATTTTACTTCTCTTTATCAAATAAAGCCCATCGGATGCTGCAAGTAAATGAATACCCGAATCTACAAAAGGTTCTGTATCAGGGAAAGTTGCTGCTTGGAAAATCTGTCCAGAAGAGACCTCCATGCGAACTATTCCATCATCAGTTGGGATGAGTAACCAATTGGCCGAAGCATAGTTTCCTCTAATAGATCCAAGCCAATGGTCATCATTCTTTTCAGCCTCTTCTTGAGCAATAACATTACCTTTCTGATCAATAACATAGCAACGATTGATAGTTTTACCATTTTCTAAAACAGATAACAAAAACCAGCAATGATCCTTACTAAAATAAGAAATATAATCCAATAACTGGCCTTTGATGGGAGGCAAATTAACTGAATCATTAATACCTGATTTTTTAGCATCGAAAACAAAACCTACGAAAAGATTACCGGCCTGATAGAAACCGAAACCGAATTTTTCTCCTACCCAGAAGATGCTGCGATTTTGCATAACGCTACCAATTTGCTCTGGGCCATAAACACCATCCCTATATAAATTACCAGCGTTAATCCAATAATAATGTTCTGAATTAGCATCAAAGACAGGCAAATTGCCGAAACTATCGATGGCAATAGATTCAGTACCCGTAGGGCTTAAAACTCCAAGCTTTCCAGGCTGTGCAATCAAAGTTTTTCGTCCACTAATTCTAAAACGCATACGCTTATTAATAACTCCGCTTAAGACAGTTGTTCCATCTTCGCGCTTAAACGCATTCTGCTCATGATAGATATATTTAGGAATGCCACCTTGAGCAGTAGAATACAAGATCATGCCGGGAGTCGTGAAAACAGTATGGCAAACAACAGTACCATTGATCACAATGGTCTGCCTCACAGCGGCAGGAGCAGCGACAGCACAAGATGGGCATTTGTTCCTAGCATGGATTATACCACAATTGGTGCAAGTTGTCCAACGCATCTGTTGAATTAGCTTGATCGGGAATTCTCCCCTGGCGTCCTTTTCGAATGTCAAATGAAAATAGTCCAATAATTCATCAGGAAGAATATCGATAGGTAGAGCAGGCTTTGGATAAATCACTTCGGGATGGAACACCGTAATACGATGCAAGGGCCGTTTACTCGGAGATAACTTTTTGTTCTTATTTTTAGGGCGATAGACTCCACCATAAGGTCCTGTTAACAGACATAATTCCATTAGAATGGCGGTGAAAGCATACCAGTCCGCATTTATATTGTATGGTTTCCAGAGGATAAGCATATCTCCTTTAGGATCACAAAGCAAAGGATCAAGATGTGCTGAATTGAACATTGTCGAATTAAACGCACCGAACTGATAACTATCTGCATCGATGAAAACTGGAGGCTTGCTAAGATCGTTGGGCACCATTATGTTAACACCGCTAAAATCTCCAACAATTACACCTTTCGCATGAAGCTGTTTAACTGTTTCATGTATTGACCCGGCAATTCTTAGAGTCTCATTCGGATCAATATTTTGACGGAAATTTTTATCAGTGTATGAAAGCAAGAGTTCTGCATCATTAACAAAGACCATTGTGTATCCCATAATGGTCTTTGCATCATAGGCCAGATCTACAGGAGCGATAACATTCGGAGGCAATCCCTTTGGGAAAACTGGCAATTTATCTTGATGCTCTTTGATACGGACAGTAGCAGCAGCTTGAGCCATAGGATCGCCAAGATAAGTGCTATCATCCGATGTTTTGAAAACTTTGAGAGCGAGACGCGCGTCATATCTATAAATAGATGCTTCGCCCCCACCGCCAATGAAAGTTTTGGGGGTTAAGCGGAAATCTTTGCCATTTACTGTGACGCTGTTCATGGATGAGCTATTCTATCTCGGAAACTGCTTCCTGTCAAGCCCATGAGAATTTAATGATTCGATTATATTTTACTAAATTTAATTTAACTCCGACAACCATGATATATGACCGGAGCAATCAGTTTACTCATTAGTGATCGTTCTTTCTAACTTATTCTTATTTGATAGATGCCTTAAAATCGGCTAAAAACTTCTTTAAAGGATCTTCTGTCCTAATATATTTTTTAAGTTCTCTTTCGGCTTCCCTCATAATTGCTTGCAGTTCTTTATCTTTCCATAGGGGATTCTCATGGGTTATTGACCTGCTACCAATAGTTATTTTCATAGGTTTTTTCCATGTGAAAAAATCAATTCTAATATCAAAACCAGCAATAATTGTAGTAGCTCTAGCAAACTCAGCATTCGTAATTATCCATTTATACTTTGGGGGAATATCTCTGCCCCACCACAAAAATCTCATTGTTCTGTCCTTCTTGCCGAAATGATCGTTGTATCATCTTCGAGATAGCGCCCAATTCGCTGCATCACACCGCATTCGGTCCTTCTCTCTTGCTGGCGTTGCACAAGCCTCAGGGTGCGCTGAACCCCTTCAGGATGGCCCACAATGCTATCGTCTGAATATAATCGCTCCACAGAGGGAACGACCTCACCATTCGACATTAAACAAATATCAGCGACCTTTTCGTAATCACTGAAACCATCCGAAGCGATTAGAAAATTGTCAACATCTGAAATTGGAATCTCTTCAATGACTCGAATACGATGATCATACTTATTAAAACCTTCCAAAAGACGATAACTAAAGAATGGGGGAGCGTTACCAGGGAAAGGACCAAGTTCTCTCCTCTCCCCATTGATATAATAAATGCCGTCACCAGCAGCAAAAATTTTCAATGTTTCTTCCGCAATAACGAATCCCAGGATGGTGAAAAAGAAGTAATCCTGAAACTCTTGAGTTTGATTTCTGCTGTTACAAACTTTCATCGGAGGGATCATGAGTCTGACTAAATTTCTCAAATATGACTCAAAATCTCTATTCAAACTGTCCTCAAAAGAAGATCCATCAGGGATTAGAGCATCAATGATAGAACTCGGCAAAATTTTAGCGGCAAATTCTGCCCCAAATTCTGTCCTCGCTCCGCTGCCCATCCCATCGCACACAACCCCCACATTAATGGTTTCAAAATTCTCTGATGAGGGGAACCATTCTTCACGACTCATCAAATTGAAAGCATCTTGATTCCGCTGTCCTTTGAAAAGACGATCTGTACCAATATGATGCTCACCAACAATTGTTCCACTGGAGAATTCAAATTTTTGCATGTCTACCGTACCTTTCTCAGAATTTGCACCCCAATACAGGCATATACATCAATTACAAGGATTTAAGAGAATCCTAAGGAATATCCTATGAGGTTAAGCCTCTAGAATTTAAGATCTTTCCCTGTGAACAGATATAGAAGAATCGAGGTGAATTCTTCTATATCTGTTCACAGAGGGAATCTAGGCTCTATGAATTTCGATATCTGAGCCATTGATTTGGATGCTGTAGCGATCTGTCTGCGGGTTATTGCAGGCGATACCACATTTTCGGAGAGTTCTTGCAGAGATACGAATGTTGTCATCCTTATCAGGATAGTATGACGTGAGACAAGCATAAGAGCGAAAATTCTCCGTGAGCACAACCCCTCCATTATCGGCATAAACGACGATGGCTCGCATTCCATTCCACCCTAATTTGCGCGTCAGAATATTAGGAATGCAGAGTCGGCCTCGCCGATCAACTCGCTGTCCCAACTGCGTCCCTGTGGTTGATGTCACAGTCGGGGCAGGGATTGGGTTAGGGTTTACGACACTAATCCCATTAGAAGTAGCTGCCGCCGATCCTCCAACATTAGGGAATTTGGAGCGATCTTTAGGATCGTACCGTGAAATATCCGCACCGATGGGATGATACAGGAAAGCTTGCCGCGAAACTCCAGGGATATCGATCAAAGTACGTTCATAACCGGGCATCTGGCCATTAACGTAAAGATCATGCACGACATGCTTTACAGCATTATGTCGCTCGGTCATACCTTTTTCCTGCTTGGCAAACAGGCTGATATCAAAGGCAGTGAACATACTGCCTTGGGAAACCTTTTGAAAGGTTAAATCTGAGATGAGTTGTTCTGCGATAGGATTCGCCATGACGGTCTCCGTTGTAGCATTATCATATCATCCATCGTGGAATATGTCAATAGGATTCGAATTCCTGATGATAGTTTTAACGATGGCACGAGAGACATATAATAGCACGAACCTCACAGCCTGTCAACTGCGAGGTTCGTATAGGTGTTACTTATAATTCACATCATTTGAATTCAAGATTCGTGGCTGGTGCTGCTGTGGGTTCTGCCCCAAGTGCCGCAGGACCCGAGTTAATCATTACATCTGGCAAAAGATCCATTCCAGGCTGACGTGTGCCATAGCTCTTTTGTTCATAAGCTTTACCCATACCAACACTATAGACAAGTCTAATTTGTTTAGCTAAAGGTAATAATTGATTTTGCCATATATTTCGACTTGTTATTATAGCGGGATCATTAGGGGATTTAGAAGCTAAAGCAGAAAATTGTTTCCACCAGTTATTAACGTTACCTAACCAAATCTTTGCTTCGTCTTGATTAGTAGGATTTCGATATTTTTGTAAGCCTGTTATTAATAGATTTTGGGCATCTGTCGATAACTTTGTAGCTCCTGTGGCAGGAGGGCCTCCTATCATCATTTGTTCAGGGGTAAATACTCCAGTAGGAGGTGTTGCTCCCTTGATTGGGTTAACATAACCAGCCCCTGCTGCTGGTGCTGCTGCTGCTGGTGCTACACTAGCACCAAAACCAGCACCGGGAACGGCTCCCATCTGCGCCAATTTCATCATGCCATCCACGGCGACACTGGCTTTTTTGATTGTTTTTTCTGAAAAATCCTCTCCAATGAAGTCTTTATACCAAGATTCGGGAACCCATAGCAGAGAAACATCTTGAGATTTTTTGCCACTGGTTATATTTAATCCTGTATTGCCTTGACCCTTCGGGACAAAGGCAGCAATTTTGATCAATCTTTCAGCATATGGTCCATCAAACATTAATTCTTGAACCATGGAGGCATATTTAGAAAAATTAGATCCTGGCACAGTTATTTTGAAATCCAATGGTTTCAATTTTTTAGGAGCGAGACCATTATTTTTAAGTAATGGTAAAATATCGGCTACTACTTTTCGAGCCCCTTTATTCTTATCCGCCATTTTAACTAATGGCCAGATAACATGCTTTAGAAGATTATTAATAGAGCAAAAAACTACTTTTTTGCCTTCTGGCTCTGAACAAACATATTCTGCTGTTTTGGCCAATCCTTTTTTAGACAGGGAATCGGCTAACTTTTTGAACATATCAACACCTCAATAATCTTCTTTCTCTACTCGTAAATAAGAATCCTTTTCTCTAGTGAAACTTTATTACACCGAAAATACAGGATTAGGAGTGTTCCGAAAATAATTGATAATAGATCATGGATAACATATTCGATATGATAATGAGAGAAGAATCAAACTGTAATTATCACGCTGTTGATAATCATATGAAGAAATTAGCTCAGGAATTAGCTCCTTATCAAAAAGATCAAGCCTGGGGAGTCCCCGCTGCCATTGGTATTGGAGGTGGAGTTCCCATAGGTAGGATGGTTTATTTGAGGAATGATATTTTTAAAACCATAGAAAAAATGAGAGCATCTGGTGTTAATATTACAGCTTCAGAACAATTAATGGGAAGACTTACTAGAGGAGCGCTTGCAGGTAAAAATTGGGTATCAGAATTAAGACAACTTCTATCAATGAGTAATAATACACAAGGCATAGCTGCACTAAATAAAATAAAGGGAGCAGGTTCTTTAGCAGAAGAATTAGGTGGATTAGCAGGACAAGCCAAACGTGTAGGAGGATATTCTGCTAAAGATGTATCAAGTCTTATGCTCCAAAAAATTCGCGAGAAGGGGACTCTTGTTATGGATGATTTGGTGGGGATTTCTCGCCAAACTGGAGCCTCCCAAGAAACATTAATGAATGCGGCGACGGCTTTAGCAAAAAGAAAGTTGTTAGACATGGGCAACCTTCAAACTATAAAGGATTTATTTAGACAGATGTCTCTCTATCGAGGAGGCGCTGCCGCTGGTCGAACAACTCCAGAGCAATTAGCATCTTTAGGATTAAAAACAAATTCTGGAATCACCGGAACAATGGATGCTGCACAAGCTTCCCGAGCAATCCAAATAGAAAAAATTCTCGGACAATATTCGGGTCAATCCATTGAAAAAGCGATAGAATCTGTATCTTCTTATGGTTTCCCCCCAGAAGAAGTTAGGACTGTTATGGATGGCATGGTTAAAGGAATATATCCTAGTGAAGCTGCAACTGCTGGAGAAGCTGCAACTGCTGGAGAAGCTGCAACTGCTGGAGAAGCTGCAACTGCTGGAGCGAGCAATTTTCGAAAAGGGATTCAACAGGCGTTATTCAAACAACCCGAAACTGCGCTGGGCAAAGCTTTGGGATATGGCGGAGCCGCTGTTTCTCTTGGGACAGGAGCATACCAAGGAGCCCACGGCAATGAACAAACTTCTGGAGAGATGTTCGGAAATGCCGCGCAAGCAGGAATAGAAACACTGCCGGGAGCATTGGCTATTGGTGGAGCCGCCGGGGCTGGGCTTGGCGCATTGACTGGCGCTGGAGCAATGTCAGGACTCGGAGCCGGGCTTATTGCCGCCCCGGAAGTAGCTGCATTAGCTGGTGCTGGTTATTTGGTTGGTCGAACAGGTAAAGAGGCTTGGGAAGCCCATAAAGCAGGCCAAGAAGCAAAAGCGAATGAAGCCCAAGCAAACCAGATGGGGAATTTTGCTGCTCAAATGACAGCTTTACGTCCTCAAATTCTCGAAAAATATAGAGCTATTCAAAATGCAAGGGCCTCTAAAAATCCTCAGGCGATTATTGCTGCACAACAACAATATGCGGCAATACTGCAAAAATTTCATGATTTAAGATCCCAGGCGTATGGTCAGAAAATAGAAGGGGCACAACAGGGACCTTGGGGTTGGACACAAGAACAGATAAATCAGTGGAGACAACAAAATAAGGTAGCTGGTTAACGATATTTGGAAGAGATATCAATCGAACAAGAATTATTCAAAGAACTATAACGTTCCTTTATCTAAAAATATGGGGAAAAGCGCACACTGCCATATCATCGCCCTTGAGGTGTGAACTCAATTAGACGAGTAATATTGCATTGGCTAGTTCTGTAAACAATCATTTCATTATTGCGGACTCCGCTTTTGTCTGCTTTAGCGAAGGTGGAATCATATCCTTTGACGGGAAAGTTCTGAGAAGGCCCAGACGGGGTATAAGCTTCTCCCATTGCCACATCTGCCAACAACATGAAACAATGATCATTTTTCGTTCCAGACCAATACCCATAAGCATAATTTAAGCTTTTAGAACTTTGATCTGAGAAGTAAACTCCATTGCCAAACATACGTCCAGCACAATATCTAGAATCATAAGGTGGGATGATTAAACCACCTTTCAAAATAGATAGCAAGTTAGGAACCTTGGTCCCATGCCAAAGTTCTATGATATTAGCCATCTTTGCGCCATCGCGAGAGTACTGATCTTTGACCTGCCGAATTTCTACCTCAAAAACACGTTTGGGGCGCAAATGAGCGCAAGCGTGCATTGACTGAAGAGTCCTCATATACTTATCATGAATGCGCTTAATCTCCACAGAGTCGGTAATAGGTTCAATGCGGGTATTAAAGATCTTCTCGACTTCTACGACATCCTTCCCATTTTCATCTTTACCGCCACCAGCCAGGATGATGATGATAGAA
>Ga0172370_10008434_pt1 | contig 12375 bp, 15 predicted proteins | sample LakKiv5m_FD_114538 | JGI IMG/M metagenome (GOLD analysis project Ga0172370, IMG submission 114538) | Freshwater microbial communities from Kabuno Bay, South-Kivu, Congo - kab_022012_11.5m | ecosystem: Environmental > Aquatic > Freshwater > Lake | place: Democratic Republic of the Congo...
CCGTAGACCGCATTGTTGATGAAGATGACGGTGATGTTTTCCCCCCGGTTGGCTGCGTGAAAACTCTCCGCGATGCCGATGGCGGCTAGGTCTCCGTCTCCTTGATAGGAAAAAACGACGCGATCCGGCAGGACCCTTTTAATCCCGGATGCCATGGCCGGCCCCCGGCCGTGCTGCGCCTCGATCATATCCACATCGAAATAGTTGTATGCCAGCACGGCACATCCCGCCGGAGGGACGCCGATCGTAATGCCCCTGATGTCGAGCTCATCGATGACCTCGGCGATCAACCGGTGGGCGATACTGTGACCGCATCCCGCACAATAATGAAAGATCGTGTCCTTCATGCTTTTCGGTCTGCCAAACACCTTTTTCATTTTTTGTCCTGTACCTTGTCTTGCCATAGGCCGGAAGCGGCGATTAATAGTGTTCGATGATCCCCTGCTTGCGGTCATACTGACGCATGATGACGTTGGCCAGCTCCACAGGGGTGGGAACCACACCACCGGGGCGGCCGTGGAAACCGATCCGGGCATATCCCTGGAGGGCCAGCCGCACGTCCTCGAGCATTTGTCCTGTACTCATTTCAAAGACAAGAAAGTTTTCAAATGTCTTTGCCAGGTCGCGCAGCTCGTTTTCCGGGAACGGCCAGAGGGTGATGGGCCGGAAAAGGCCGGCCTTCAGGCCCGCTTCGCGGAGCCGCTTGATCGCCCCCTTGGCGATCCGGGCGGCTGTCCCGTAAGCGACGAGGATGAGTTCCGCATCCTCGGTCCTGTACAGCTCGTGACGCGTTTCGCTCTTGGCGATCACCCGATATTTTCTTTCCAGCGTCCAGTTGTGCTCCTCCATATCCAGGGGGTCGAGAATCAGTCCGCGGATGATCTTGCTCTTGCCGTTTCCCGCGCCCGTCATCTTGTATATGTCCGGATAGACCCGCGGTTTCGGCTCTTTAAAAATCACCGGTTCCATCATCTGGCCCATCATGCCGTCGGCCAGTATCATGACCGGCGTCCGGTACCGATCGGCAAGATCAAAGGCGTCCATGGTGAGGTCGGCCAGTTCCTGCGCGGTCGCCGGCCCCAGGACGATCACCCGGTAATCTCCGTGGCCGCCTCCCCGTGTGGCTTGGAAGTAATCCCCCTGGGCCGGGGAGATGTTCCCCAGGCCGGGTCCTCCCCGCATCATGTTGACGATCACGGCGGGAAGCTGACAGGCCGCCAGGGTAGAGATCCCCTCTTGCTTGAGGGAGATTCCTGGGCTGGAAGAAGAGGTCATGGAGCGGGCGCCTGCCGCGCTTGCCCCGGCGACCATGTGGATGGCCGCGATCTCGCTTTCCGATTGGATGAAAATCCCTCCTTCGACTTTGCGCAGACGTTCCGACATGTACTCCGGGATTTCATTTTGCGGGGTGATGGGATAGCCTGCATAAAAACGGCACCCTGCACGGATCGCGGCTTCCCCGATCACCTTGTTTCCCTGCATCAGGACTTTATTCACGGTAAACCTCAATCGCGATATCCGGACAGGAGATCGCGCACAGGGCACACCCTGTGCACTCTCCTTTGTCTTCGTTGAAACGTACGGGTCGGTATCCTCGGGAATTATACTCCCGAGAGGGGGTGATCAGGCTCTTCTTGCAGGACTGGATGCAAAGATGGCACTCCTTACAGAGCTCTTTGTCAATGGTAATATATCCCTTCACCTGTTGTTTTCTCCTCGAGTAGGGTGACGGCTTCTTTTCCACAATCCATGGTCCGTCGGCCGTGTTCGCCGTCCTGAATGCGGCGAAAATAGATGCTGTTTCCCTTATGTATGCTGGCTTTTTTGCGCATAACAGCCAGAAAGTCAAGGTGAAAAAAGGATAACGAGGAAAATCATTAAATAAAGTATTGTGTTATCTCGATATGTCCTGTTGGGGTCTAACGAAATCCTCCGTTGATTCATACTGGAGACATAGTTAAAGACCCAACGGCTCACAACCTGCTGATTTGAAATCCCTCCAGTTTGATCGCGACCGAGCGCTGGAGGAGTTCGATTCCGATGACGAAAAGCTCTTTGTCGTAGTCCGTCTTAAGGACCAGGCCTTCAACCCCTTTGAAGGGTCCGTCGATGATCATCGCCGGTTCGCCGACCTTCGGGTACTGGAACTGTTGCACCTCCACCCGTGATTGGACGATCCGCTGGATGGCATCGATCTTGGCATCCGGGATCGCAATCGGTTCCGCGCCTCGGGGTTTTCCCAGGATACGGACGACGCCGAAGGTCTTCAGGACGTCCAGTTTGATAGCGTTTTCGAGGGAAAAGAGTTCGACGAAGAGATACCCGGGAAACATCGGGATCAGGATCCTCTTGCGGCGGTCTTTCCGCTTGCTCCAGACCTCCAGTTTCGGTAAAAAGGCATGATAGGCCTTCTGGGTAAGGCCGAGATAGACCACATCCTCGTGGCGGCTTTTTGTATGGATGGCATACCAGGGCATGGCTTTCCTTTACAGGCAAGGGGCGATTTGCCGCCTGCCATTTGTGCAATTCCAAAAGTGCCCTACAACAACGCCGTTAATATTTCAATGGTGAAATGGCAATGATATTTAGGATCAATGGGTTAACTCTGTCTCTTGGCGAAAGGGAAGGGCTGCTGCCGGCACAGGCCGCATCACTCCTCGGTCTTGCTGACGCAGCGGGTATCGATTTACAGGTGATCAGGAGGTCCATCGACGCGCGGCGCTCCCGTGCACCCCGCTTTGTTTACCTGGTCACTGTCCGCCTGCCTGACGGGACTCCCTTCTGCGTTGATAAGAGTGCGGCCGGTATGACCGTCACGCAAGAAACCGATGCGCCGCAGGAAAGGCACGCAGCGCCTTCCGGAAAACAGATCTCTGCGTCGGGACGCAGGCCTGTCGTCGTAGGTTGCGGCCCTGCAGGGCTTTTTGCCGCTCTGACCCTTGCCCGGCAAGGAATACCGGTCCTTCTCCTGGAGCGCGGTAAAGCCGTTCCGGACAGGCTCATCGACGTCCGCACTTTCTGGGATCAAGGGATTCTCCATCCGGAAAGCCACGTCCATTTTGGTGAGGGAGGCGCCGGGACCTTTTCCGACGGCAAGCTGACCAGCCGGGTCAAAAATCCTTATACCGGCTGGGTCAAGCGGATCATGGCGGAGATGGGGGCGCCGGCGGACATTCTGATCGATGCCCATCCCCACATCGGGACGGACCGGTTGCGCGAGGTCGTGGTGAATCTGAGAGGCCGCCTCATTGAGATGGGCTGCGAGATCCGTTTCAGGTCCCATGTGACCGATTTCATCGTCCATGAAGGAAGGCTTGCCGGGATTGTTATCAATGATTCAGAGGAAATCCTGACAGATCGATTGATCCTGGCCATCGGTCAGTCTGCTGACGACACCTATCGGAAGTTGGCGGAAAAGGGGATTGCCCTGGGACTGAAGCCCTTTGCCGTCGGCCTGCGTGTCGAGCATCCCCAGGAGGTCATCAATCGGATCCAGTATGGGCGCTGGGCCGGCCATCCAGACCTCCCGCCGGCCGATTATTTCCTCAAGGCAAAGATCAAGGCATTGGATCGTTCCGTCTATTCCTTCTGCATGTGTCCGGGGGGCCGGGTGATCGGCTGCAGCGCCCAGCCGGGCGGCGTCATCACAAACGGGATGAGCGGTTTTAAAAGGGACAGCCCTTACGCGAACAGTGCCGTGGTCGTTAATGTCAAAACCGAGGATCTGGGCGGCAAAGGGCCATTGGCCGGTCTTGTATTCAGAAGGCATTGGGAGGAGCGGGCTTTTCTGGCAGGGGGCGGGGACTATTGCGCTCCGGCGCAGAGGCTGATCGATTTCATGGCGGGAAAGGAAGGGGCCTCTGTCGGCAGAACCAGCTTTTCCCCTGGTATCCGGAAAGCGGATCTGAAGGATCTTCTCCCTTCGTTTGTCGTTGAGGCACTGAAATCGGGTTTCAGCGAATTCGAACGGCTGATGCCGGGTTTTGTCAACGAAGAAGCAATGCTTTTGGGTGTGGAGACCAGGACCTCATCGCCTGTCAGGATCCTTCGGGATCAAGCCGGTCAGAGCGTGACAACCGGAGGGCTTTTCCCCTGCGGCGAGGGGGCGGGCTATGCAGGGGGGATCATCAGTTCCGCCCTTGACGGGATCCGGGCGGCTGAGCATCTGGTCGTCACTCTGGGCCGTTCTTGTTGAGGAGGGCGTCGACAATGAGATCATCGCCCTGGCGGCGGATCTGTCGAAAGGAAAGGGGCAGGGCGTCATCCATTTTCCGAATCCCAAGATCACCGATGGCGTTGATCCCCTGACCGACGATCTTGGGGGCGAGGATGACGATCAGGCGATCGGCCAGATGCTGCTTGAGAAATGCCGTGATGAGGGTTGCACCGCCTTCAACGAGGAGGGATGAAATCTCTCGCCTGCCAAGGGCGGTCAGGAGTCCTGGAAGATCCACATGCCCTGTCGGATCTCCCTCCATTTCCAGCAGTTCGATCCCTGCTCTCTCGTAGAGTCGTCGTCTTTTGGCGGATGCCCTCCGGGTGGTGGCCACGATGGCCCGGAGGCCTCCTGTCACATGAAACACCTTTGCCTCAGGTGAGGACCGCAGCCGTGAATCGGCCACGATTCGCAGGGGATTTCTGCCGCGGACGAGGCGGCAGGTCAGTTCCGGGTCGTCCATAAGGATGGTGCCGGACCCCACGAGGATCGCGTCATGGAGACTGCGCAGGCGGTGGGCAAACCGCAACGAAGGAGGTGAGCTGATCCAGCGGGAGTGGCCGGTGGCGGCCGCGATCCTACCGTCAAGGGTCTGGGCGAACTTGACCGTGACGAAGGGCAGTCCGGTCCGGACGTACTTGAAGAAGGCCTCGTTGAGCTCCCGGCATGCCTCTCCAAGCACCCCCACCTCTGTTTTGATCCCATGCCGCTGTAAGGCCTGAATCCCTTTTCCGGAAACCTTCGGATTGGGATCGGTCGTCCCGATGATGACGCGACCAGGGCGGCAGGCGATCAGGGCGTCGATGCAGGGTGGGGTTCTGCCGTAATGGGTGCAGGGTTCGAGGGTGATATAAAAGGTAGCCCCTGCGATCGATTCGGTTGCACTTTCTATGGCGTTGATTTCGGCGTGCTTCTCACCGCACCGGCGGTGGTATCCTTCCGCGATGATCCGGCCATCCCGAACGATGACAGCGCCGACCATCGGATTGGGGCTGACGCACCCTTTTCCTTTCCTGGCCAGCCGGAGTGCCAAGCGCATGAAGCCTTCATCCGTCGAATGGGTGATTCCTTCTGTCATGGCCTACTTATAACACGTACCGTCGGGATGACAACTTTTTTCTGAGTGGTATGAGCGCAGCGACAAAAATCCCAATGACTCATAGCGATTTTTTTGCGGCAGGACAGAAGGAAAACGCTGCCGGGTTTATGTCGGGGATTTCATGAATGAAAAAACCCAAAGGTTTTCTTGTTGTGATCCTTTTTAAAAATGTGCTATGAGTGCGGCACCGATTGACGTATCGAAAGGAGAAAAATGATATGAAGGGCGTCGTCTTAGCCGGAGGCTTGGGGACGAGGATGTACCCCCTGACCAAGGTCACCAACAAACATCTGCTTCCGATCTACAACAAGCCGATGATTTATTATCCCATCCGGACCCTGGTGAACGCCGGGATCGATGAGATCCTGATCGTGACGGGTGGGAACAGTGCCGGCGATTTTCTCCGTCTTTTGGGAAACGGCAAAGAATTTGGTCTGCGCCATCTGAACTATACCTATCAGGAAGGGGAGGGCGGGATCGCCGCCGCGCTCAGTCTTGCCGAATATTTCTGTGACAACGACAAGCTGGTTGTCATTTTGGGTGATAACATCATCGAGAGAAACATCTGCTCGGCTGTGGAGTCGTTCCGGGCGCAGAAAGAAGGGGCCCGTATCCTTCTTAAGGAAGTCTCCGATCCTCAGCGTTTCGGGGTTCCGGTTTTCGCGGGCGATAAGATCGTCCGTGTGGATGAAAAACCATCATCTCCCGCATCCAACTATGCAGTCATCGGTATCTACATGTACGATCACAGAGTGTTCGATTTCATCAAGACCCTCAAACCCTCCGAAAGAGGGGAGCTGGAAATCACCGATGTCAACAACTTCTATATTCGTGAAGGAAAGATCGCCTGGGACGTGCTTGATGGGTGGTGGACCGATGCGGGAACTTTCGATTCCCTCCAGTATGCAGGCAATATGGTGGCAAAGACCGGGGCGAATAAAATCTAAAGGAGAGGCGATGATCGACGGGGTGCTGATCAAAAAACTCAAGGTGATAGCCGACGAACGGGGACGACTGATGGAAATCCTCCGTGCCGACGACGAAATGTTTGCCGGTTTCGGCCAGGTGTATATGACGACTGCCTATCCGGGCGTGGTGAAGGGATGGCACTATCACAAGAAGCAATCGGATAATATGGCGGTCGTCCAGGGGATGATGAAGATTGTTCTGTATGACAGTCGGAAAGGATCGAAAACCTTCGGCGAGGTGAACGAATTCATCGCGGGTGTCCACAACCCGCTCCTCGTCCACATCCCTCCTTTTGTCTTTCACGGCTTTAAGTGCATTTCCCAAGAGGAGGCGATCGTCGTCAATACACCGACGCATGTGTACAATTACCGGAAACCGGATGAATTTCGGGTCCATCCTCATAAAAACGACATCCCCTATGACTGGGAGCGTAAGGACGGCTGATGGGTAGTTCCCTTTCGGGATTATGGAGCGGTATCTCCCCGGCGCTGTGGCTGAGTATCGTTTTTGCCCTGGTAGGCGCCGCTGTTGGAAGTTTTCTCAACGTCTGCATCAGCCGGATTCCTGAAGGCATCTCCATCGTTTCCCCTTCCTCCCGCTGTCCTCAATGCGGCCATCCCATCCGCTTTTATGATAATGTTCCCGTGATCAGTTACCTTTTCCTTTTAGGAAAATGCCGGGACTGTCGGGGAAGGATCTCCTTTCGTTATCCGTTGGTCGAGCTCATCACGGCGGTCTTTGCCTGGCTTCTCTTCCAAAAATTCGCCCTGACACCGGCCTATCCGGCCGCTTTTGTCTTCATCTGCGTTCTGATCGTCATCGCATTCATCGATGTCGATCAACAGATCATCCCCCATCTCCTCACTTTGAGCGGTATCCCGCTGTTTTCCCTTTTGGCCGTCCTATACATGGGGCTTAGTGCAGTGGACTCTTTTCTCGGCATCATGATAGGGGCGGGCACCCTCTATTTTGTGGCTGTTTATTACGAGGCGCTTACGGGCAGGGAGGGGATGGGAGGGGGTGATGTCAATCTCCTTGCAATGCTGGGAGCCTTTTTGGGCTGGAAATCCCTCTTGTTTATACTCCTTGTCAGTTCACTTATCGGGGCTGTCGTGGGAATCGCGGTTATTTTGTTCAAGGGAAAGGATATGCGCTATGCGATACCCTTCGGCCCTTTTCTTTGCGCAGCGGCCGTATTCCACCTCTTTTTGGGGGATGATATGACCCGACTTTTTCTTTCTTTCCGGATATAAAGGGTCTTGTCAAGTCCGACGGTTCAGCGAATACGGCGTTTGAGACGAGCCAGATCCAGGACCGTGATCCGATTCCGTGAGATCTGGACCAGCTCCTTCTTGCGAAGGATGTTCAATTCCTTGTTTACGCTCTCCCGCGTCGCACCGATCATGCCTGCCAATTCCAGCTGCGTTACGCGAATAGGAAAAAGGTCGTCTTCCGCCGTTGCAACGCTCTCGTGAAGTTCCACAAGTTTTCTTGCCAAGCGGTGCGAAATTTGAAGAAAGTAGGCCTCGGTCAGCAGATCGTCGGTCCTGCGAAGGCGACTGGACAAGGCGCAGAGAATCGCCCTCAGGGCGCTCTCCTTGTTCATCAGGAAGGAAAAGAAATTGTCCCGGTCAAGGAAGTGCAGCTCTGTCTCTTCTGTTGTCTCGGCGTTTGCGGAACGCGGTTGCCCGTCCAGCAGTGCCATCTCGCCGAAGAATTCACCAGGCCCCAGGAGTGCCAAGGTGACCTCGTTGCCTTGACGGGTCGAAGAGAAAATCCTGATGTGACCGCGGATGATGATGTAAAGGGCGTTTCCCGGCTCGCCCCTGCGGAACAGAACGCTTCCCTTCGGGAATGACTGACGATTGATCCTTTCCGTCAAGCTGGTGCGGTCTTGCTCCTCGAGAGAGGAGAAGATGGGAATTTGACCGAGAACGTCTGTTGGATTCATATCGAAGCCCTTTCCTCAACGATCCTGACTATTATAGACAGGCAGTACCGGTCTTTATTATGATATTTTATCGCAGTTCCTTCCCATAGTCAAACTTCATCCCTTTAATCACATTCTCACTCTGTAAATGTGAAGAAAATCACACAGAAAAGCCTTACAAACAGAGGCCTTTCTATTGACAAAAGGATTTTCTTGTCCTTATCATGCACTCGAAGCCGCTTTTTTTTGAAAATATTATGGAAATTGGAATTTACCTCCTGAATCAGGTGATCGTCATGACAGTCGAATTGGATTTTACTGAAACTGACTTCCTTTCTCGGACTGCTCCCTCTGGTGGCACAGTGGCGATGCGCTTAACCGATTGAGCGGTGAGGGTCCATGAGAACCAAAAGGGAAGAGGGTTTTACTCTGGTTGAACTGATGATCGTTGTCATGATTATGGGAGTCCTTGCAGCCATTGCCGTTCCCAGTTACCAGATTTTCAATGCCCAGAGGAGGTTAAACGGGGCAGCCAGGGTGGTGATGTCGGATCTCATGGAGGCAAGGATGAAGGCGGTCAGTCTAAACCAGATGGTAAAGGTTTCCATCGGAAGTGCCGAATATCAAATATGGAATGATGCGGATGGCAACGGAACCGTGGCCGATAACGAAGGCGATGATATCGAGAAAAACATCAGTTCGGAGTATTACGATATCACCCTCAGTGCATCGGCTAACCCGATCTTCAATCCTCGCGGGGCGGCTACCTTAGGAGGGACGGTCACCGTGACGAATCCACAAGGGTCAAAATATGTGATTGTCGCCCTTACGGGACGGGTGAGAATATCCGATACACCCCCCTAAGAGGTTCACGGAAGAGAGAAAGAGAACCGAGATGGAGACGCAAAACGCATCAGAAGGCTCAATGAAAAGAGTAAAAAAAATGGCAATGACAGTGTCAGGATTACGAAACAGCAAAGGTTTTACCCTTGTTGAGGTTATGGTCGCCATAGCGATCCTGAGCATCGCTTTGCTGGGATTGGTTTCGGTAACTGTCATGGTGATCAAAAGCAATTCGTTCAGTAAGGAAATGACCAAAGCAACGACCCTGGCCAATGACAAGATGGAGGACTTGAAGAAAAGCAGCTATTCAGGTTTAGTTTCCGGAACGGACACGAAAACAGACCCGTCAACGGACACGTCTAGATTGATTTATACGAAAACATGGACAGTAACACAAAATTCACCTATAGTCGGCACGAAAACGATTGATATAACAGTCCAGTGGAATTCGCAAGGAACCTCCCATAATGTGACTGTCAGGAACATTATAGCGCAATAGTCATCGTTTTGTGGAAGAGCGTTTGATATGAAAAAATACAGCATCAAAGGTTATCCGGCAAGAGCGTCAAGCTCCCTCGGCAGAACAGCCGGTATTTCACTGGTCGAGCTGATGATTGCCATGGCCGTCGGTCTGGTGGTCCTGGGGGCTGTATACAGCGTCTTTACCATTCAAAATAAAACGTTCGGAAATCAGGAACAGATGGTCGAGATGCAGCAAAATGTGAGAGCAGCCATGGACATGATGACTCGAGAAATTCGCATGGCGGGGTATGATCCTCTTGGTGTGAATTCTGATAATGATACCACCAATAATTTTTCTGGCGTAACGGTGAATACGTCACAGCTTCAGATACGATCGGATACGAGAGGTGTAGGTCCAGATGATCCACCAGATGGGATTATTCAAACCAACAGTCAAGAAAATATTATCTATGTCTTTGATACAGGAAATAAGAGAATCACCAGAAATACCGGTGGCGGTGACCAACCCCTTGCTGAAAATATCGATTCTTTTTCTTTCGCATATCTTGACAGCAGCGGTAATCTGACCGCTGTTTCCGCGGAGGTCCGCCAGATCAGGATTACAATTACCGGAAGAACTGCCAAACCTGATCCTGCTTATGCCGCCAACAGTGGGTATAGGCAATATACGTTGACATCCGTCATTGCATTGAGAAATTGAGCTCCGGAGGATTTATGGTGCAAGAAAAGGGATATCTAAGAACGCCTCTTTACAACGAAAAAGGCATGGTTCTAGTCGTCGGTCTCCTCCTGGTTGCGGTCCTGATGATCTTGGGGACGACCGCCGTTCTGATGAGTACGACGGATATCAAGATCAGCAGTAATTACAAGAGCGGCTCGCAGGCTTTTTATATAGCAGAGGCGGGGCTTGAAAGGGCGAGAGGCCAACTGAAAACAGATCTCTCCGGAAGTGACACATCTACGCTAGTACAAACGGCACTTTCTCAAAAACTGGCCGCAAGCGCGGGCACCAATAGTGTACTTTCTAATAGTAACGATAGCGCCAATTTTTATACAGGTGGAACCTTCTTGACTGATGATGTCCCTTATATAACAACGACCTCATTCGGCGGCGGGACTTATCGTGTCTATCTGACCAATGATGTATTAAATACAGGTGGGGTCACATCAACTACGGATACGAACCAAAGGGTGACGCTGACATCCTTTGGCTTCGGCCCTAATAATTCCCGGGCCGTTGTTCAGCAGGTCGTGGAAAAGATCGTTCTGCCTCCGCTGCCTGGGGCGATCGTTCTGCCGGGACCCAATGTGATTTTTGATGGGGCAAATTCCAATGCCTCGGGTGTTTCCGGTGGTACAAAATCGGCGATTTCTCTTACCTCAACCACCGCAGAAACTGCGGTTCAGACTAATCTAGCTGGCCCACCCGACCGAACATCTAATTATACATGCACTACCCCTCCCTGTATAAATAATGATTCCGCTACGATTGACCCTACTTGGACCAGCGTGGCCGGTATAGAAGGTCTATACAACACCTTGGCATCGATGTCCGGCACTATTACTTTGGGGAGCCCTGGAACAACGACGACGCTCACTGCCGAACAGGTGGGAACGACAACCGACAGAAAGATTGTCGTGGTGAACGGCAATGCCATCCTTGGACCCGTCAATGGCGCAGGCATTCTCGTTGTCACGGGTCAGCTGACTTTGAGCGGTGATTTCAACTACCATGGTTTGGTCATGTGCATTGGACAAGGTAGCCTTTTTAGGACCGGAGGCGGCAGCGGAGAAATCGATGGATCAGTATTTGTTGCCAAAACAAGGGACGCCTCAAATAACCTTCTTGCGACTCTTGGGACGTCCAGTTTCAACACCAATGGTGGTGGTAATTCAGATATTGTGTATGATTCAGATGAGCTGAAAATGCCCGCCGATGCATCGTTTGTCAAAAAGTCGTGGAGACAGTTCCTTTGAAAGACACTGGTTTCTTGAACCTTGTCTTTAGAAAATATTTACGGGGATGCGCATTCATTCACTTCTCGACTTTACAATGATTAAATCATTTGTAAAAAATCTCATGTCCGCGATTTTAGAGATCTCCTCGCGAAAGTCCTCTGCCGCTTGATGGGAAGCGATTTTATCCCTCAACGCGGTGAGGTCTTTTTTTAAGTCCTTAAGTTCATCAAGAGTCAGGTTTTTCCTTGACTGAAACTTTTTTTGGAGTGCGTTGAATTCCTCAATCAGACGAGGTTCTTTATTTGCAGCCTCGGTCCCACTGTTTTTAGGTGCACTAACAATTGCCTGTTTTTGTTCAGGATGTTGTTCCTGCTGAGACAAACTTTCTATCGTTGACGATAGGAGTCCGTCCTTTCCGGTTTGTTCTGAGTCTGCTTTTGCATCGTAGCTCGTTGCATATTCCTCAATCTGAGTGATCTCTACTCTCTCCATCCCCGCGGTCCCGCCTGGTATGGAGAAAAAGATCAGCCTCCCTTCATACCAGTACGCAGGGGTTGCCAATTGCCTGCCGTTTTTCAGGTGAAGGAGGTAGGAGGCATCGCCAAGGGCCGGCACCAAAAAAAGGGAAAACATAATGACGGCTGAAAAGGTTTTTTTCATGGCGAAAAATCCTTGTAGTCAGGTTAGTGCCCAAATCTGTGCCATAGGATAGATGAAATATCTTTCTTTGTCGAGCTATTTTCATTCATTATTCTGTCAAGAGCACATAGAGATGTCCGGTTTTGTAGCACATGAATTGTCCGCTTTGTCTGTTCCTCTGGAGTGAAGATTTGAGGGCAGAGAGGAGAGCGGCGGACGTTCGCTTCCTCAGGCTGC
>Ga0172370_10008435_pt1 | contig 12374 bp, 1 predicted proteins | sample LakKiv5m_FD_114538 | JGI IMG/M metagenome (GOLD analysis project Ga0172370, IMG submission 114538) | Freshwater microbial communities from Kabuno Bay, South-Kivu, Congo - kab_022012_11.5m | ecosystem: Environmental > Aquatic > Freshwater > Lake | place: Democratic Republic of the Congo...
AAAAAAACTCCTTATTTCCAGGCACATAATATACTGAAAGAAATATATATACTTTTAATTAATCAAGGCGAAGCGGCCCACCGAGAACAAGTCTGGCTGCCTGATATCCGCTATGACAATTTTAACTTTAGGCATTAACCCTTCCGGCCATTTCAATAAAATATCTTCAAGCGTCTTATGAATACTTTCCGGGCTTGTATTTAAAATAGTGATATTTGCCACCTCGGGGAAAGTCTCCAATGCCAAATGGGCTTCTAAATGAGGAGCGGTTGGTCCGACAATAAGCACATTTTGCCCATTTAGGCGAACTGGGTTAAGTTTCATATTTTCCTGGGCTGATTGTATAAGCCTTCTAAATGTTCGCTTTTCTTTATCCGGCTGGCGATACAGCGTCTCTTTAGAATCCAATTCTGTAAGATGGCCGTAATATTCTTCGCCCATTCTTAATACCCCATCTTCAAAATAAATTGTGGCTTTCCGCCGCTTATTGTTAAGCCGCTTGACATTTTCCATAATCTCGGCTAACTGTGCCAGGGCTAAAGAGCGCTTTTCTGGATTATCCAGTGAAGATGCTGTCCTCCCATGCGCCAAAACAGGGACATCATTAGCTTCAACTGAAAGGTCAAAAGAAGCGAGCATATTTTGCCGAAGGGCAAAAGAACATTCGGAAGGTCCATTGAAGGCCTTACGGCCCTCCTCGTCCATTATCGGCGTTATTATTTTATCGTCTTCTACGTTAGCGATATAAAAGCCAAAGGTCCAATTCAATTCTTCTGTCGGGAACAACAGTTGTATGTAATCATGCACTTCCTCCAATTGTGTATGGTTAAAACTCCAGATATCATAAATATACCGCCCGCGGTGATCTGGCATTAAGCCAAAGTAAAATCTTACTAATTTCGTTTGTTCTTTAAGAAGGGAACAATCGCCCACCATAGTTGAACTTGCCCCAGCTGGTTTATTGCCTATTGCTAATAACTTATCGCCAATACGCGATACGTAACTTGTGATACGCGAATGCGGCGCCAGCGATGAGGAGGTCAACCCCTTTTGCCATACCTCCATAGCCCAACCATGCCCCTTGGATTTACTTTGTAAAGAACTAATATCAAATCCTATCCGGCTTTTCAGCTGTGATGATAAAAAGTGCGCCGTATTTATTCTTCTGCGGAAATGAGCGCACAATTGAGGATAAAGGTCAATGTATCCTTTCTCTTCGCTATAAGGATTAAGAATAAGGAAACCCCTGGGTCTAATCCATTTATTAATTACAGGCAGATATTCATGATAATAGAGTCCAGGTACTTCGCAGGCTTTTTGATAAACTGCATCCAACCTTCCCGCCAGTTCCTCATTCAATTCAGGGCTTGGAGAGACTCCGTTGTCCTCAACAAATATAATCTCGCTCTTATCGTGGATACCCAAAGGAACAAAAGATAACGCGATTCTTCCCTTTTTGTCTTTCTTAATATCAATAACCTGGTCTTTTTTTAGGCCCATAGCCTGAAGTTCCTGGATAATATATAGTTCCGGCTCTTTATCAAAATCCGAAGTCCGATTATACCCATAATAGTATTTATGCTGGAAATATGCCGAGTTTTTATCCAGCAGCCGCCACTCCTTATGATGCCTTATCAATTTCTTCTCTCTTATATTAATCCCGGAATCATTTATAAAATGCGCCTGCGCGAAACGAGTAACTGACCAGGGATTGCCTATGTCTATGCCCGCGAAGTTTGAGGCTATCGCGAATGGTTTAGACAGCGGATTGGCGAATTTAAGCATAGCCCTATTGCCTGAAATAACCGGTTTTGAAAGTATCTCGTTCAGGTCAAGATAGGCTTCCGGATCGGCTGCCAGCGGCGAAGCGCTAATTTCGCTACCAGATGATAGTTGCCGGAGCCCTTCGTCATATAACAATAACTTCTCCTTTAGCCATCTGAGATCTAATACTGTTTTAGGTTCACCTAACTCAAACTTAAATTCCTGGGTAGGAAAATCGCCGTATTCAATAATTCTTAGCATCAGCATAAGCGTTTTTCGAATATTCTGCAGCACAATGCCGATGTTCTGGATATCTTCAATATTGCTGATAGATCTGTTGTCACTAAACATGAAGACTCCAGATTGGCTCAATAAATCTACTTCTTTGAAAGTAGGGCCGAAGGATGCCGCCTGAGAAAATGTTGTAAATACAATTTTGGTTTTCCAATCTTTGCTGTTGATGACCTTTTGAGCGTAAGCTGATATTTCCCTGCTTAACTGCAATAGTGTCTCGTTCAAATTATCCGGGATTTTGCCTTCGCCGAGCTTACTTAACATATCATCGCACAGCCCTATCCATCTATTCAGCGCTACCGTAACGTTTTCTCTGGCCAGCGGCGAGGCACCTTCCTGCAGGGACGTTCCTTGACTCAATTGAGGGATATTCTCTGAGCCAATCAGGAGGGTGTCCCCCGCCAGCGGCGAGGCACAGGAGAATTGAACGAAGTGCTGTTTTGTAGATTCCCATTGGCTAATTAAGTTTGCGGGTAATATTGCCAGTGCTTCTCGTAAATATTTATTTTCCTGCAAAATATTTAAAAATGCGCTTGTTCCCGATAATATTTCTTCTTCAGTCAAACCCAGTTCCCTGCCTAAATGGCGTACTCTGATTTCTGATTCTTTTGGCTCCAATATAACATACGTTGCCGCCTCATCAGCCGCCCTTAAAAAGCGCGCCTGCTCTTCGGTCAGCTGGCGCAGCGCAGGATACCTGATGAGATTCAGGTATTTCTCAATGGCTCGCCCTTGTTCATCTGTCATCGGATAATCTGTGCCGCGGACAAAAACTATGATGCGATCCAGATTGATCCTTAACTTCCGTAAAATCCGGCTGATTTCTTTATTATTGCGTAAATATTCTACAGTCTTAACAACCTTCGGCTTAGAGCCTGTTTTTCTGCCCGGGTCAAGGTCATGCAATAAGCCGGCTATTGCCATTTCCAATATCCGCTTAGCATGATAGCCTTTATGAACGGCGATCAGTAAAGACAAATACGCTGTTTCCAGGCTGTGGTTAAAACAATGGTAAGATAGCTTAATTAAGTTGTCTCTTCCATATTCCGCTTTCACAAACGAATATAACTCGTCTAAGTAAGCTTCCTGTCCTTCGCTAATTGCCAATTTGGACTTAATTTCGCGCCATAAAATATCGTGCAGATATATATGCTCAAAACCAGGTCCTTGCAATCTTTGCTCCATGCCCCTAAGCCCGTCCCGGGAAAGTTTCCGGCTAATTAGGTAACGACAACCCGATTTACCATTAGACCTCTGCTCTGAAGCAAAATATGCCATTACCCTGGATCCTTCATATTTTCCATCGATGAGAAATTCCTTAACACCATAATCAAGCGCCCTCATTGTGCGGCAATACCCCCCGACGTAACTACCTAACCCTCTTCCTCTATGTCCAGATTTGGGTATTTCTATTGTATAATGAAACCTATCTCCTGCGGATGCTGTACCATTTTCTCTTTTGACAGTAAATATGCTATTGCCAACAGGCTCTTCTTTTAAACCCTCGCTCAACAAATTAATAAAATGGCCTATAGTATCATATTCAGCATCTTTTGTTTCCCGCCAAACCGCCTCTCTTATTAAAAATATACCTGCGCCATTACGCACGATTGCTAATAATCCCGCCCTACATAAAGGAACCAGCCCCGCCGCATAAACATTGTTTTCCTCAGACACCATCTTACTAATCTCCAGCAATGGGATATCCTTTAAGGTTTCAACGCCTGATAGCGGCGAGGCACCCTTAGCACACGCGGACAGCATGCTACCATCTATTCTAATCTTTTTTAAGAAAACATCGGGCATTATGCCAAAAACAAGGGTAAGTTGTTCAACGAGAGATAACTCTGTATGTGTCGTGCATTTCTTATTTGTAATCCCCCTCCTAAGGGTGATTGCGTAGATATCCGCAAGATGAATTCCGCCTCCCATATGCACATCATCTTCAGTCCAGCCCCTCTCTTTCATTAATCTGTAGATTTCCTGGTTTAATCTATCCAGCTCACCGGCCGACAGGATCGCCACTTCAGGTTCGGGATAACAAAAACCTTTTTTCCGGCGTAGATTACGCCCCTTATCTTCAACGCTCTCTCTGGGCAGATCTCCCTCTTCTCCCTCTACTATAAGCGAACCCAGGCTTTCCAATAATAGTGCCTCCGAATTCAAGGATTCCAATTCTTCTGGCTCTGGACTGTCAATGTGGGCTTTAAGTTCACCCTTATCAATCGCTAAAGAAGAGCTTGCGGATTGCCCTTCCAGGTGCCCCCAAGAAATATCGGCAACGTTTACCAGATTAGAAACAAGATGATTATTACCGATTAAATCGGAAGAAAGATTGCGGCATATGTGCGCATAGCTCGGTTCTTAGAATATTGAGCAGAGTTTCCGGGCATCATCCTTGCTAAGCGCTGAAAAATCCCTGCCGAACAAGCCCCAGATATCTTCAAATAACTCAAATTCATCCGGCATCAATATATGTTCAGCGCGCCGCAGGAAATCATCTTTTATCTTGTACAACCAAGTCGTGTTTTGATTAAAGAACAAAAATCCCGTTTCTTTACGCGATGAAACAGTCATCAATTCGGTAAGGGTTAATCCGCCCATGCACATACTGACTATATCGGCGCTATTCATTATTTTCGTATTTAGAAGGTAGGGGACGTTTAGATTGACTAATGTTACATTGGCGCCATTGCGGATTGCCTCCCCCGAATTCAAATCAAGAAAATCAAATCCTGCCTCTGAACAGTAAGAAAGGAGCGCTTTAAATTTTCCCTGCCGCATCCTTTCCCACATTTCCCTTCCTGTTGAAATATCAAAATCGGGTATTTGTTTGTTCATCAAAACAGAAAAATCGTCAAGAAGCCTGTTATCAGAGGGAGACCGGACGGTAGGCAAGAAGCTGAAGATTATTTTATTTTGCGCGCCAAACTCATTATTCATTATCCCGGCCCCATAGATGAGTCCCGCGTAATAGGGTACTAGGTCAAAACCTTCCAATGCCCAGCGCGGGATGTAAACATATCCCTTTTTCGCGCGGGAGAATTCATCCGGTTTAATAAACTCCTTGCCCCTGGAGCCAAAGAGCCGGTCCAATTCCTGCCACAGACCGTTATTATCATTGTCTAGGCCGCGCATATTTTCATCAATGAACAAACCGCAGGAAAACCTGCCGAAACCGGTAGGCATATAAGCGCGCATGGCATCTTTTTCTCTTATAATTTCCATGCGGTAATCGCTGCAAAAACCATATTCTCCTATTCCGATGGTGACTCTCCCATATGACGGGATATCCCCTTCCGAAGGAATCACCCTTACGGCAAAAACGATGTCCGGCTTATCCCCGCACAGGGAAGCATCTCTTTGTTTTATCGCCACCGAATCAAACGCGCTCGCCAGGCGTTGCGCAGATTCATGGTCCTTTTTTTCACCAAACCATACCTCTATGCGCTTTCCAGCCATACGCGGATGCTCTTTGAGCTGTCGCGCAAGCAGTAAAGCAGGGGTTATGTTCCCAAAACCCAGCACTGAATCTTTGAGGTAAACAACCACAGTGCGGTAATCATTTTCCGTAATATAATTATGTGGGCCATTGGGAATTAATACAAATCCCGCATTTGATAAGCCGCTATCTTCCTGTACCTGATCACCAGGCAACCGCAGGCGCCAGTCGGAAGCCGGTTTTCGAAACACCATCTCTGCCAAATTCAAACGAATAGGAGTAGAGGCGCTGCTTGCCCTGCTTGATGGGGGGGCTCTGCCTGAATAGGCCTTTGGAAGCTTCTTTTTAATAACAATAAGCCTGTTATCCTCCAGGCAACTGACATAAAAACCTTGTCGCGCGAATATATTTATTAAATCGTTATGCAGCCTTCCATCTTTACTGCCGCCTTTTTCGTCAACATAAAAAGTAAACGCCATTTTCGCGGCGTCCGCTCCGATCATCCATAAATTCCCGGCTATTGTTTCCATCTTCGCGATGGATTCTTTCGTGTAATAATTGGAGCTTTCCGGGAATTTAAATTTCAGGAGTAATAATTGCAGCAGGTTATCATTCTTGACTATCAAATTAACGGCTGCCCTTGTATTTTCCTTAGAATGCCTTAAAGGCGAACCAGTTTTGGGGTGATTGGCGAAAACGGGGACAGTAAAAAACAGGGATAAAATAACTGCGGCAGCCAACGGCGGAGCCTTGCTTAACCCCGTTGATTTGAATAAAAACCTGATTCTTTCAGCATGAGAAAGAGAAGCCCGGGGTGAGACGCTAAAGGGCGAAGAACCGTTTCTTTCTCTTGCCGATACTATAGCTACGAGGCTAAGCAGTGACCATTTTCTAATCTCATTCTTTCGCCCCTGTTTAAAAGATTCTATTATCCGCCGTAATTTCAAGGCATCTTCATTAGAAGCACAATTGGGCAACACGAATTTACGCCACAGCTTGCCGCCAGCCTCAGGTAATAATTCAGTATAATGGCTGACAGACAGAATGCGCTGGCGTATCCAGGCCGCTGTTTTTATGCTCCCCGGCTTCGATCGCCCTTCATAGATGCGCTCTATTGAATAGTAATAGCCGCCCCTCACAAAGTTTGTAGCACAGTGAACAAAATATGGAGAGTTGGTTAAACGGGTTTCTTCTGCGCCTAAATTTAAATATTCATAGAGCAGGCGCTTCCCAGGTTGCCTTAATACGGAGGCGATAATCTTTTCAATTTTATCAGGGTTGTTAGTACGCATTGCTATAGCCATTAAGAATTCTTTCAATATTTGCGTAGAATAACTTTTTTCCATCCTGGCTAAAAGATGGGTGATATATCTTTCTTTTGACCGTTTTCCCCCTTTTTCAAAACCGCTCCTTAGGCTATCCGGCTGCGGCATAGCAGGTAAACCTTTAAGGGTAGCGACATAAGTCTTCGGGAATAGTAAAATAACGAACGCTGCCGCTATTATTCCCAGGAAAATGTAGGACGGCGTGATGTTATGCAACCCAAACATATCCGAAAAGTAATCAAGGCACAGAAACCCTACTCCCGCTAAAACCAGGCATCTAAATACGGTGGTGGAAACCGGACTTGCAGAATGTCGCCTTTGCGAAAGCCCGCCGCCTTCAAGCCCTTCCAGGACCATGCTCGAAATGTTTTCTGCAAAAATACCCGGGTTTCCAAAGATGTGCCGCTCAAAGGATCGGGTAGATAAAATACTCATCCCTGTCCTATGCGCAACAAATTTTTTTACATGAGGATTCCCGACAAGATATTCCCCATATGGGATCACCCAATTTATACCAAGAGCAGCTTCCTGAGTATAGGTTATATCGAACTTCACTCTCGCCTTGCGATGTATGGCGTCGCAGACTTCCTGCTTCTTCTCCCACAGAAGCGTTGTGTCGTCTCTAGTAATTACAGCTATCGCTACTTTAAGGAATTCCTGATTTGATCCCATGGAATTGGCAACGGTGGGACTGGAGCCGTTCTGAGAGGTTTCTTTCATTACCTTACGAATAATCTCAAACGCCCTTGCGATTTCCCGAGGGCCAATGGTTTTGCTTTCCAACAAATCATCAATTTCAGCTATGCCGAAGCGCCTAAGAACTAACAACTTGGGAAGCAACCGCCTTTTAAAAATATGTTTGTCGTCATAACCGATATTTCCTGCCAGGCTTATTGCTTCCAGCAACGCATTTCTATCACCATCATCACAGAAATCATCGCATCCAAGAACAATTCCATCTATAATATCCTGCAAGAATAACAATAGCGTCTCAAGAGAGGTAAAAGTGGTTATGTCCCGGTTGTCCATACCTCCCCCGACTATGCCGATAATTTTCCCCTGGAATAATACCGGCCCGCCGCTTGTGCCGCATTCTGAACCGGTATCCACGTTCATTAGCTGTTCAAAATGGCCAAAGGATATCTTTTCAGCTGTCAATGTTATGACCCCCTGGTATAATCCCAATGAATCTTTTCCAATTGGGTACCCCAGGATAACTCCATGTTTTCCGCAAATAAACTCTTTGAATGCCAATGCCGCGTCAGCCAAAGATATAATCCTTACGGATTCTTCCGGTATTCCTTGTTTTTTAATTCTTAATACTGCTAAATCAACCGAAGAGGAGCGAAAAGTATCCGTTACGACCTCCGCCTGCACCTGCATTCCGCTGTGAAGCCTTACCATAATATCGGTATTATATTCGCTGCGGGAGAACGCAAATGGATTGGTTACGTGGGAAGCGGAAAGCATGTAATAATGCTCCTCGCTCGCGTGAAAGATCACTCCTGTCCCTTCCCCGATATCCGATATATCCCGTATCCCCAGCTGTCTAAGCAGGAACCCCCGGTCATCTTCTTCAACATCACCCCAGCCTATTCGGACCTTCACAACTCCATTTTGTATTCCCTTGATAAAAAACCTAGGCCCTAAATAATAAACAATCGTTATATTTAGCGGGCTGCCGGCCGTGTCCCGCCCAGGCTTAACCTTATAACGCATCTCATCCAGCGGAGAGGAAATGCCTTCCGTATCGGCCCAGACCTGAAGCAATGTTCTGATTTTGTTGAGTTTAACGAGATTGTCAACTCCCGCAGGATGCGCTTCGCCTTTCATGGTAATCAGGCATCCCAACGGCGAGGCTGCCGAACTTAAAGATAGAAGGGTGTTAATGAGAATAAAATCCACGGGAAGGTAAATATAAGAAGGGAGTTTACCTTCTCTAAGGCCTAACGCGTAATCTTTTAATTCTGCCAGCCTGGAGCGTAAATTTGGCACCAAGTCCTGCGGACCCCTTACCAATATGCCGGGGGTCAAGCCTATGAAATCAATTTCCGGTCGGTCCCCGATTGAAAGTGCCTGATGGGCTTTCACATTATAATATTTAAATGCATAGTTATACATTGCCGGAGCGGGCTTGCCTATCCCGATATCCTGCTGGGTCACCACCAGGCTAAATAGCTTGCGGATATCCAATGCCTGCAACACATTGAGCGTGATCGCCCTGCTGTTATTACTTTCCATAACAAGGGTAAATTCCCTTGATAGTTCGACCAGCAACGCCCTCAGCGCTTTATCCGGGCTAAAGTATTCACCTGGATGCAATTTCTTGCCAATCTCTTCAAAATAGGCGTTTACATCCAAACCGAAGTGGCGCAACATCCCGGACATACTGTTTTTTTCGGCCTTTACCCTTCTTACATCTTGCTCAGTTATATTCCTTCTGCCCTGCCTCCATAATTGCTCCATAGCAAACTCATAACATATTTTTTTATTTGCTTCGCTAAATTCCTTATTCTTGATCAATGTCCCGCCCAAGTCAATCAGCAGCAACCTAAAATCCACCGGCACGATACTGCTGGAGTCCAGCAATATCAGCGGCGAAGCAGCGACTCTTCTTTTGCCTATTACGCCTTCTAAAACAGCGTGCCATCCTGAACCCTGTTTTTGTACTGTGCTGAAATATTTTTCGAACCAGTTTTGCACTCTTGCGTTTGGCGTAAGGCTAATGATCTTCCACCAAAAATATCTTCCCTCACAAAAAACCGCGATATTTTTGGCAATCTTAGACATAAATCCTTGGTTCCTCAGGGTTATCTCTGCAAGGGAGCTACTACGCCCCAGCGTTATCTTGCAAAAGTTAACTCTCTCTTTAGGCAAATCTGCATTCATGTGAATAATAAATTCGAATTCTTCATTCTCCGCATCCCCCCGCAGAATTTTACGCAAATGCCATCTTATGCGCCAAGCCGCGTCAATAAGCATTATATAGTCTATTTTATTACAGGCCTGGTCATCTATCTCCAGGGCGGCAGCTATCAAATCATTCGGCGAAAAGACCGACTTCCACCTTAGGGTTCTTTTCAGCTCTTTACGCACATAATCAGTGTTTCCGGAGATATCAATGACCGGAACCGGCTTATCATTATTCAACCACTTGAATGCCTCAAGTATTTCCTTGCTCCAAATTCCGGATAACTTTTCCACTGAGGTTTTAGTTATAGGGGATACCCGGTGCTGCGTCATCGGAGATGCACAATACGAAGAAACAATCCAAGGTTTAATATCCAACACTTTAATTTTCTTCTGGTTTAAGTTTGCGAATATCGACGCAGATTTCTCTTCTTTTAATTCTATACGCAACCCCCAATATTCATCATCTGGAAATACCTCAATTAGGTCTTTTGAATCAAATAATTTTTCCATAACTCTTTTGGCATCTCGCGTAGGCCTCGCATAAATGAAAGACCCAAGAGAATCTACCTCTCTCATATAATGCACTACCATAGCGAACAAAAGTGTCCCAAGATAATATTCTCCGCGATAGAGATCGTTAACCAAGAACCCATAATCCTCAAGGAAATCAAGTAATTTCTCCAACCTTTCTTCGAACTTGGACCTCTTAATATATTGTCTTAAAAGATAGCTATACTCTGAATAGATTACGGCCTCATTAGGCATCTTTGTATCAATTAAATAGTATATCCCCCCTGCTATATGCTCCTGTTCCCCTTCTGATCTATATGCCACAAAACATCTTACCTTTAGATTTCCAATCTCTATCGCGTGAGCGTAAAATTTGAACAAACCTAATTCGGAATTTGTTTTAGCAGCAATCTGTAATCTGCATACAGGTTCCCACCGGTATGGCGAGACCGAGAAGGCACTGGATTTATTTACACCGTTATTATTTACCGCGGAACCAGCACTATTAGATACTTTCTCTTCCACCATTTTATGGACTTCTGCCGCAAGCGCGAACTTATCGCGGATTAATTCATGCGCCAAGATCTTTCCGCTCCTTTTCTTTTCTAACTCAAGAGAAACAATCTTTTTCCACAGTTCCATGTCAAAGATTTTAGATAGCGAAGGAGAATAATCTCCGCCCAAGAAAGCTTTTATCATGTCTTGGGGATCAATAATAAGGAACAGCTTGCGGCATAACCATAATTCCGGAAAATATATAAACCACTTATAATCTTTGGGTAACTTTTCCATAAAATATGGATGCTTATCTTCCGAAACAAATAGCCGTATTATCTCTATAATTGAGGCATCTGCGATATCTGTAGTCTTCTGTTCCTGTAAGAAAAATAAATAGGTAAATATCTCCGAAAACCCCTCATTTAAATATTCCGAAGGAAAACCCTGGGAATTAAGATGGGCTCCTTCGTGGCATAAACCTCTCTTCAATACTGAATACGGCGCATTATCCGGTCGGACAAATATTAAACCGTAAAACGGATAATAGCTGCTTGTACTATTCAATAGGCTGGAAAATACTACCCTGCCTTTCAGAGAAAGATAATTGACAGATAAGGCCTGCCGGAAGTACCGCTCTAATTGCTTATCCATATTTTCCAATCTCTCCTGAAGCGGTTGCAAGACTATCTCCGCATTCTCTATTAAATTACGATATTCCTTAACACTTCTAAGCATTTCTTGTTTAAGATACTCTTCTCCGCGGAGCTCCAATAAAAGATGGTTTCGCTCCCAGATGCGAAATGGTAAATTATCGTATATGATTCTACGCTCACTTTCCGGAACTACAAAATTATAGATCTCTTTTATTATTTTATCATTCGCCAGTGGTGAAGCTGAGCGGAGGCTTTCCAGTGCTATCACTCCCTTATATACGTTGCCATTCAAACCGTTTATGCTGATAACATCGCCTTCATTCAGCTTAGTATCTCCTATTAAAACAGAGCCATCCTGTATGTTTCTATCTATATCGTCTATACCCTCCAACGCTACTTTCTTAAGAATTACCGCAATGTCTGCGCTATGGGATCCCCTTCCTCCGCTTTTAGCAATAAAGGCGCCGGCATTCTTGATATAAACTGTGTCTTCCGGGCAAGCCGAATCCATGACAAGGACTAAACCGTCGAGCCCATCTGCAATGGCGGATCTTAACAATAGCTCCACGCGTTTCGGAGTGATGCGCTCAGGAAATATAATTTGACCGCGATAACAGCCCGATATCCCAACTCTCTTGCCTTTAGCCAAAAACCTTCCCTCTTCTTTTGCTTTGTGTTCATCTTCCCTGGAAAATCGAAAGCCTTCTAATGGAGCAAGATTATTACCCGTCTGCACAAACCACGGATTTCCTTGTTGAATAGTAATTTCAATTTTTTGCGGATACCCAAAATAATCTTCAATTGTCGCGGCAAAACCTTCAATTTCCCCAAAGATAGGCATCTTTTTATGGATACTGTCCGATATTAGTGTTCCATCTGCGATATCTTTGCCCTGAATTGCATAACTAATCTCTCCTTCAATATGGCCCTGAGAAACCGTGGCGACTAATGCGGCAGAAATATCTTTACCAACGC
>Ga0172370_10008440_pt1 | contig 12366 bp, 9 predicted proteins | sample LakKiv5m_FD_114538 | JGI IMG/M metagenome (GOLD analysis project Ga0172370, IMG submission 114538) | Freshwater microbial communities from Kabuno Bay, South-Kivu, Congo - kab_022012_11.5m | ecosystem: Environmental > Aquatic > Freshwater > Lake | place: Democratic Republic of the Congo...
ACGAGCGGGATGCCGCGCGCGCGCAGCACCTGATGGCGCGGCGGACGCAGCTTCTCGTGCGATGGCAGGTTGATCCAGACCTGCACCGTGTGCGCCTCCGCGTCGCCGGCGGGCATCTCGCTGTGCAGCACGCCGCCGCCAGCCGTCACCCAGTGCACGTCTCCGGGGCCCAGCACGCCCACGTTTCCGGCCGTGTCCGTGTGCTCGAGCCCGCCCGAGAGCACGAGCGTCACGGTCTCGATCCCGCGGTGCGGGTGGTCGGGGTAGCCGCCGGGCTTGCGCATGCGATCCTCGACCATCGCGAGGAAGGGATCGGTCGACGCGCCCGCCTCTGGACCAAAAGCGACACGATTACACATGGTTCCGTCAGCGCGCGGGGGGTAGGCGGTGGCGGGGCGGCAGTGGATGGACAGCGGCATGGCGTGGCCTTGGTTCGGGGCGTGTCGACTCGCCTACTTCGCGACCTTGGTGATCCCGGAATCGGCGTAAAAGAGCAGCGTGGCGGTCTGCGTGAGATAGAACGCGGGGTCGGTGGTCAGGAGCACGGCCTCGCCGCCGCCCTTGGGCATCCGGTAGAGCTTGCCCTTCGCGTCGCCGGCCTTGTAGCTCGTGAAGAAGATGTTCTCGGCGTCCAGTTCGATGTTCAGCGGCGCCCCGTAGCAGCAGCCGAGGATCTGCGGCGCGCCCCCGTCGGCGCTGGCCATGACGACGCCGCCGCCATAGGTGCCCCAGTAGACGAGCTTGCCGTCGACCGCGACGAATTCGGGGTAGCTCTGCGCGTCGGCCACCGTGTCGAAGCCCTGGCCACTCTTTGATATCTTTAGAATCTTCCCGTCCGGCAGCGACTGCATCTTGTTGCCCGGCACCGCCCAGTACACGTTCGTGTCGTCGATCGCGACGCGCGAGGCCGACGCCAAGTTGCCGGTGAGCACCTTGGGCACGCTCTCGCCCCAGGGCAGCGCCATGATCTGCCCGTCCTTATAGGCGTTCTTGATGTTGCCGAAGTTGACCCAATACAGCCCCGACGCGTCCACCGCGATGCCCTTGGGCTCGGCCTGATCGGTGACGACGACGGTGGGCTGCTCGCCGCCCGCGACGGGCACGCTCCGGATCTCGCCGACGAACTTCTCGGGGTCGCTCTTGACCGTGAAGTAGACCTTCCCCTGCCAGAGCTGCATGTGCTGGACTTCACAAACATTTGGCACAATCTGCTCGGGCGCGCCGCCCTTCAACGGCATACGGTAGATGCCGCTCGTCGGGCACTCGAGCGAGTCGCTGGTCGTGCCCCAGTAGACGAACTTCTCGTCGACCTTGAGGACCGTCGGCTTCGTCGCGCTCTGCACGAGCAGGACCGGCTGGCACAGGCCCGCCTTGCACGCCGATCCCTGACAATGATGGCCACATTTACCGCAGTTGGACGCGTCGCCGGAGACGTCCAGGCACTTGCCGTTGCAGGGCTCCGTGGCCGCTGGGCAGCCGCACTTGTCCTCGATGCAGAGCGTGCCGGGGTCACAGGCGAAGTTGCACTCCCCGCAGTGCGAGGCGTTGGAGGTCGTGTCGATGCACTCGCCCGTCTCACAATTCGATAGTCCAATCGGGCACTTGCACTTTCCACCATCGCACGTCGCGCCCTTGGGGCAGACCTTGCCGCACGCGCCGCAGTTCTTTGCGTCGACGTCCTTCTCCACGCAGAAGCCGTTGCAGTCGTTGTCGGGGGCGCACTTGCACTGGCCGGACTGGCACGTGTAGTTCTTCTGCCCGCAGGTGGCCGTCAGATCGACCTTCGCGTCGCAGTCGTTGTCCTGGCCGTCGCAGGCCTCGGCGCCGCTCGGCGTGCAGAGGCAGACCTTCGCGCCGTTTGGGCCGTCGCCGCAGGTCCACTCCGGACCGGGGAGGCAGTCCGCCGCATCCGAGCAGCCCTTCGAGCACAGGCCGTTCGGCAGGCACACACCGGACTCGCATTCGCTGCCGTCCGTACAGGGCGCGCCGAACGCGCCGGGGCCGGTCACGGGGCCGGTGTCCGGGGGCTCGGCCACCTCGACGGGCGGCTCCGTGTCCTCGGGTGGGCTCGACGCATCCTCCTTGCCGACGGGCTCGAGCTCCTTGAAGCCGATCACGTCCGTCTTCTTCTTGGTCGTCCCCGTCTCCGGGCTCGAGCACGCGACGAGCGTCAGCACCAGGCCCAGAGTCAGAAACCAGGGGGTGCGCAGCGACATGGGACCTCCGAGGCCGGTCGCCCGACGGCGCGGCTCGATGAACACATGAGTCTACGGGCTGCGGGTCGGGGCGACAAGCAGGGCCACGGGAGGCTACGGGGCCTCGACGCGGAGGTCGCCGACCACGCGCCCGGCGACGTTGCGCACGAGGAGCGGGCCGAAGTCCTCGGGCAGGACGATGGCCCCCGATGCGTAGCGCTCGAGGGCGAACAGGACGGCGGCGGGCAGGGCCTCGGAGACGCCGGAGTGGACCTTGACGGCGAGGCCCAGCGCGCGGCCGGGCAGCGCGACACAGAAGACGCCCTGCGCGCCGATCTTGACCGCGATGGGCTCGGTCGAGGCGCGGGCGAGCAGGAGGTCGAAGCGGTCGGTGCCCGAGGTCAGGTCGGGGCGTGCTGCCATGGCGCGGCCGACGCGGCCCAGTCGGGGGTCGCGGCCGGTGGTCATCGCACGCGCGAGCAGGCCCCAGGCCCGCGCGATGCCCGACAGCGGGAGGCAGAAAGTCGGCACGCCGCAACCATCCACAGCCAGCGCCGGTGTGGTGCCCGTCCACGTGGCGATGCGCTCGAAGGCGCGCCGCTGCACCCCGTGATCGGCGGGTCGGTAGTCGAGGTCGAGCCCGAGGTGGGCCGCCGCGCTCAGCATGAACGCGTGCTTTCCCGAGCAGTTGTTGTGAATTGGGGAAAATTCCCCACCTGCGCGAAGCAGGGCCTCCGCGCTCGGCGTGTGGGCGGGCGGGTGCGTGCCGCAGCGCAGATCCTCGGCGCGCCGGCCGAAGCGGTCGAGGATGCGCCGCACGATCGCGACGTGCTGGGGCTCCGCGCTGTGCGACGCGGCCCCGACCGCGAGCTCGTCCTCCGGCACGTCGGGATCGCCGAGCAGCTCCAGGTTCGACGCCAGCTGGAACGGTTTTGCGGCCGATCGCCACGTCGTCTCGAGATCGGGGCCGATGAGCTCCGCGGGACCGATGTGCGGTTGCAGCGCAACACTGAACGGGTGCTTGGACTCGACGCACGCGCCGCGCCGCTGTACGACGAGCGGAGGAGATGACATCTGCCGCCTCACGGATGGACCTGCGCACCGGCCTCGCGAAGCGCCGCGACGAATGCCGCCTCGTGCTCGGGCGAGACGACCCATCGCTTGTTGCCCTCGAGCAGCACGCCGTCGCTCGGGCGCGTCGTCCAGATGCGCGCCGATCGCCCGTCGACGCGGTACCATCCCGTGTACAGGCCCGGCATCGCGGTGCCCGCGACCCGCCAGCCGATGCGCCCCGTGCGCCGGCGCGCGACCAGGCCCGACGTCACCTGCCGGTGCGTGCCGAGGATCGTGCGCACCTCCACCCAGCCCGGGCCGACGACGTAGCGCATGCGCTCGGCGCCCCAACCGCACAAGGCCACGAACCAGGCCACCACGGCCACCAGGGCGAGCGCGAGCAGCGCGAACAGCGCGCGCAGACCGGAGGTGGCGGCGGAGACCTGCGTAGACTCGAACGCGGCGCCTCCCTCGAGCGCGCGCAGGAACGCGGCAGGATCCTCCGGAGCCACCACGAGGCGTGCCGCGGCGCCCGTGTCGATGACGACCGCGCCAGATCCGCAGTCGGCGGCCTGCCACACGTCGCCGAGGTCGGCGTAGCGCCAGCGGCCCGAGCACAGGCCTGGCATCCCCGTCCCCATCACGCGGCTGCCCTTCTGCAAATGCACGCGCCGCGCGTCGCTGATGGACGCGAGCGCGACGTCACGATCGGTCAGGAAGAAGCCCGTGCGCGCGCCGGCGTGCAGCCGTCCTGCGTCGATGCGCAGCGTGATCGTCGGCGGACTCACGGCGAATGAACCGGCGATCAGCATCGGCGCCACCAGCACCAGGCCGAGCACCAACGCGAGGGCGCGGCGCAGCGACCGCGACGTCACGGGTGGGCTGAACACGCGCAGTCGAGGCACGGGCGGGGCAACGCTGCGGTCGGACGGCGGCTCCTTCATGCGCGCATCGTAGCGCCGGCGGGCGTGGATCGCGACCCCGCGCGGGCACGCTGTCGACCCGTCGCGCGGCGCAAGCTACGGTGTGTGGTGGAGGTGCGCGATGAGACCGGCGGCGGAGCGGCTCGGGACGACAGGCTGGGCTGCGGCGGAGATCCTGGCCTTCGCGCGCCTCGATCACCCGCACGTGGCTGCCGTCGTGCCGCTCGGAGCCGCGCCGGACGGCCCGCGCCTCGTGTTGAGCGAACCGTTCGGGGGGGCGAGCCTCGACGACCGGCTCGGAGGCGAGGCGGGCGACGAGGACGCGGTCATCGCGCTCTTCGCTGGAATCGCGCGGGGCCTCGCGGCGATGCACGTGTCGGGCCTCGTCCACGGTGCGCTCGAACCCGCGTGCGTGCGGCTCGACGCCGACCTCCGCCCGCGCATCGCGCCGCCCCGCGCACTTTGGGATCCCGGGGCCCCCGATCGCCCCGACCCGCGCTACGCGAGCCCCGAGCTGCTGCGCGGCGAGCCGCTCGACGCGCGCGCCGACCTGTATGCGCTCGGCGCCCTGCTCTTCCACGCGCTCGTGGGGGAGCCACCCTTCGCCGGCGCCCCGGAGGCGATCCGGCACGCGCACCTCACGCAGGAGCCCGATCTGCTCGACGTGGCGCAGGGCTTCGGCTTCGCGCTCTACCAGACGGTGGCGCTGTGCCTCGAGAAGTCGCCCCGCGATCGCTTCGACGACGCGGCGTCGTTCCTCGAGACGCTGACCGCCGACGCGCGGACGGTGGCCCGGCGACACGGGTTGCGGGGCTGACGCGGCCCGCTGGTCGTCAACCCGACGCGGAGCGGACCGTCAGCGCCTGCTCGGCGCCTTGCCAGGCGGGGGCGAAGGCGGTGTCGCCGGCGGGGGGGCAGGGGTCTCGAGCGAGCCGAACGCCGAGCGCGCGCAGACCGTCGCCGCGTCGGACTGCGTGTTCGCGAGCACCTTACGTGCGTTGTCGATCAAGGCCTTGCGCGCCACGCCGAGCGGCATGCCCCGATCCAACGCCCGAGCCACCGCCGTGACCTTGTCGCCGTGGCCCCCTTGGCGCGAACACAGCGCGCGCGCGAGATCTCCGAGGCAGGTCGATCCGCGCGGCATCCCCGCGAGGTAGCTCGACACGTCGCCGACCGCGACGAGCCTCCCGCGCTGCTCGGTCGCGACGCAATGCCCGCCGGGCGTGGTCTTCGACGACGCACTGAGCTCGGCCTCCACGAGGCGCGCGCGGAATTGGTCGGCGACCTCTGCGTCGACGAAGATCCACTCGAGGTGCGCGTCCGCGTCGCGGAACAGCGGCGATCGCAGCAGTCGCTCACAGGTCGACCAGCGCTCGGCCGCGGGCAGGTCCCGGGCTTGCACGAGGCAGGCGTCGAGGCTGAAGATCGGCGCCGTCTCGAGCGTGGTCGAGGCCTGTGCGGCGACCATGCGATCGGCCAGATCCAGCAGGCGCGGCACCCTCGGACCGAGCTCCGGTGCGCCCTCCACGAGCGCAAGCGCCGCCCACTTCTCCCGCACGACAGCCCGCGGAAGGCCAAGCGCCCCGGCTGCCTGCTCCTCCCCACGCGTGACGCCGAACGCCTTCGCGGTCGCGACCAGCGTGGCCACTGCGCCATAGGTGCCCATGTCCTTGTACACGCAGCGACCCGCTTCGTCCGTGCGGGTGTCGAAGCCGAAGCGCGCCGTGAAGCGGGCGAAGAGCCCCGCGCCGAGGTCGCTGCCGATGATCTTGCGCGCCCGCGCGTCGGCCCGCGCGCAGTCGAGCTGAGGCAGCTCCAACACCGAGGTGAAGGCGCCCAGCGGCTCGCCGGTCTTGAAGATCTCCGCACGCGCCAGCACGACGGTCACGACGTTCGGCCAGCGCGAGAGGAAGTCGCGCAGGCGTTCGAAGACCACGTTGCGCTCGCCGATGCCCACCTCGTCGAGCGCGTCGACGACCATCAGCCAGCGAGCGTCTCTGAGCAGCTTGTTCAGCTCCGCCCGCTGCGCCTGGTCCGTCGCGACGCCGAGGTCCTTGGCGATCTCCTCGAAGACCGTGTCGCCCCCGGCGCCCGGCGCGCGCCCGAGGCCATGCGCGAGATCGACCCGGATCACGGGCATCGTCTTGCAGGTCAGCGCCTCGAGCGAGTCGGCGAAGCGGATCTTGCCAACGCCCGCGTGCGCGCTCACGAGCACGAGCCGCTGGGCCCCCGACTCCAGCATCGACACGAAGTCGCCCTCGTTGAGGATCACGCCGCCCGGCGGCAGCCCACCCGGCCAGCGATGCACGAGAAATTCCACGGGCACATAGAGGCCTAGCGCGATATCGGCCTCGCGATCCACGTTGCGACGCTCGCAGATCTCGCGATCGCGCCGCGCCGGGGTGCCCTCGAGGAAGCTCGTGAGCTGCACGCTGTACTGCGCCGGTCCACACGAGCCGAAAGCCAGCGCGAGGGCCCCGATCGGGAGCATGTGGGCAAGCAAGCTACGCATCGACGACGCTCCAGGGCGCGGACAGGCCACACGACGGCGTGACGCTAGCACGACGCGAGGCCCGCGTGCACGCGCTTGCCCGAGCGAGGCCCACGGCGCTAGGCTCGCGCGCCGCGGGCACGGCACCCCGAGGACTCGGCGCGACATGAAGCTCCAGACCACGCTCTTCGGCGACAATCACACCTTCGCGTCCGTCAAGGAGGTGCTCGCCAAGGCCAACGAACCGCGCAGCGGCGACATCCAGGCCGGCGTCGCGGCCCGTTCGATGCGCGAGATGGCGGCCGCGAAATGGGTGCTATCGGACCTCACGCTCGAGGACCTCCGCGAGCATCCATCGGTGCCTTACGAGGTCGACGAGGTCACGCGTGTCGCGGAGGATGGGCTCGACTTGGCTGCCTTCCGTCGCGTGGCGGGCTGGAGCGTCGGCGAGTTCCGGGAGTGGCTCCTCGATCACGCGACCACCGGCGAGCAGGTGGCCGAGGTCACGCCGGGCCTCACCCCGGAGATGGTCGCCGGCGTGACGAAGCTCATGAGCAACCTGGATCTCGTGATGGCCGGTCAGAAGGCGCGCGTCGTCGTGCGCTGCAACGGCACGCTCGGTCTCGCGGGCCGCATCTCGAGCCGGCTCCAGCCGAACCACCCGCGCGATTCGGTCGAGGGGGTCCTCGCGGCGGTTCGGGACGGCCTGAGCTTTGGCAACGGAGACGCGGTGATAGGTGTCAACCCGGCCACCGGATCGGTGCAGTCGACCGTCGAGATACTCAAGGCCGTCAAGGATTTCATGCGCCGATTCCGGGTGCCGACGCAGAACTGCGTGCTCTCGCACCTCACGGTGCAGATGGAGGCGCTCAAGCGAGGCGCGCCGCTCGACCTCATGTTCCAGTCGATCGCCGGCACCGAGAAGGCCAATCGGAACTTCGGCATCGATATGAAATTGCTGGATGAAGCGCACGACATGACCCTGCGCGAGGGCACGGCGCAGGGCCCGAACGTCATGTACTTCGAGACGGGGCAGGGCACGGCGCTCTCGGCCAATGCGCACTACGACACCGATCAGGTCACGATGGAGGCGCGCACCTACGCGCTGTGCCGGCGCTATCGGCCGTTCCTCGTCAACAGCGTCGTGGGCTTCATCGGGCCCGAGTACCTGCGGGACGGCAAGCAGATCACGCGCGCCGGCCTCGAGGACCACTTCATGGGCAAGCTCATGGGCATCCCGATGGGCTGCGACGCGTGCTACACGAACCACGCGACGGCGGACCAGAACGACCAGGAGAACCTCGAGATGCTGCTCGCGCTCGCGGGCGTGAACTACCTGATGGGCATCCCGATGGGAGATGACGTGATGCTCAACTATCAGACGACTTCGTTTCATAATAACGCGGCATTGCGGGAAATTCTGGGGCTAAAGCCCGCGCCGGAGTTCGAACGGTGGATGGAGTCGATCGGCCTGTGGCGCAACGGAAGGCTCACGCCGCGCGCCGGGGATGCGAGCGTCTTTGCCACGGGCCTGTGAATTCCGCCGCGCGGTTCCTTGCTCCGCCGCGTAGCGTCGATCGGCGCGCAGCACTGGGGCGTGCGCGGCGGGGGCAACCGCTGGGCGCGCGGCGGCGACGCCGACAACGCGTCCTACACCACGCGCCACCAAGCGTGCGTGCGCTCACCGCGCGTCACTTCGGCAGATCCTTGCGCTGGCAGCCGAGCAGGATGTCGACCTGCGCCTTGCCGTCGCCCTGCACGGCGTTGCAGCTCGCCGGGCAGAGCTTTATCTGCTTGGGAGACGCGGGATCGTCGTAGAACCAGCCGCCCAGCGCCGGATCGCAGGCCGCCGGGGAGTCCGCGTAGCCGAGGCCCGTCGGTGGCTTGCCCCCGGTGGTGATCTGGACGTTGACCTTCGCGTAGTCGATCGACTGGCCCGGCTTCGGCGACGGGATGACGTAGGTGCAGCCCAGCGCGGCGCCCTGGATCTTCTTGAGCGCGTCCTCGAATTGCTTCACGACGTTTGCGTTGGTGTCGACCAGGAACGCCGAGCCGGTGCCGCCCGCGGCGGCGATCGCGTTGAGCTTGGCGAGCGACTTGCCGACGCCGATGACGAAGGTCAGCACCTTCGGCTTTCCTCCGCCGCCCGCCAGGCCCGCCGCCGCGACCTTGGAGATGGTCGGGATGTCGGTCGGCGCGCACGCGCTCGGGTCACCGTCGGTCGCGAGCACGGCGATGACCACGTGGCCCGGATGTGCGAGCGCGTAGCTCTGCGCCTGCTGGATCGCGCCCGTCAGCGCCGGGTACGTGGGTGTGCCGCCGCTCGGCTTGTGGGCGTTGAGCGACTTCTGGAGCGCGGGCGTGTTGCCGGGCAGGGGGGCGATCGCCACCTCCGGCTTGGCGTACGTCGCCGCGGAGCAGGTGGATCCGAGCGGGAAGTACTGCAAGCCGACGCCGATGCCGCTCGACCCGGGCGCGGCGAAGAAGGCATTGAGCGCCGACTTGATCGCGTTGAACTTCGAGCCCCCGCCCGTGACCGTGCTCCCCATCGAGCCCGACTGGTCCATCATGATGTACATGTCGAGGGGGACGGGCTCAGCCGTCTGCGTGTCCGACGCGCACTGGCACGCCCCCTGGACGCAGCCCGCGCCCTTGCAGTCGATGTTGCAGCCGCCGCAGTTGAGCGGATCCACGGCGGTGTGCGTCTCACAGCCGTTGAGGGTGAGGTTGTCGCAGTCCGACCACCCGGCCGAGCACGCGAGCGCGCACAAGCCCATGTAGCAGCCCGGCGCCGCGTTCGGGCCGCCGGTGCAGGTCTTCGTGCACGCGCCGCAGCTCTGCGCCTTCCACCACGTGTCGACCTCGCAGCCGTCGAAGGCCTGCCCGTTGCAGTCCGTGAAGCCGAGCTGGCATGTGTAGGCGCACTGGCCGTTCTTGCACGCGGGGTCGGCCCACGTCGCCCCCTTGCACAGCGTCGCGCAGTTGCCACAATGCGCTGGATCGACAGCGAATTCTGACTCGCACCCGGTCGACGGATCGTCGTCGCAGTTGCCATAGCCGAGGTCGCACTGGATCGAACACACGCCCTGCGTGCACACGGGAGTGGCCTTGTCCCCGACCTGACACGCGTTTTCGCACTGGCCGCAGTTCAGCACGTCCGAGCTTTTGTCCGTCTCGCAGCCGTCTTCGGCGTCGCCGTTGCACTCGATCCAGTCGCCCATGCAGACCTTCTTGCAGAATCCCCCCACGCACAGCGCCTGGGTGTTCGCCGGCACGGGGCACGCGCCGAAGCACTCCCCGCAGTTACCGACGTCGCTGTCCAGGTCGGCCTCGCAGCCCGTCTCGGGGTCGCCGTCGCAGTCCGTCCAGCCCGGATCGCAGGTGACGGTGCAGCTGCCGGCCTTGCAGATAGGGTCGCCGTGCGGTCCCGAGTCGCAGAAATGGCCGCACTTGGCGCAGTGTTGGCCGCTCGTCTGGAGGTTCGTCTCGCACTCGCCGTCGGGCGGGTCGTCGCAGTCGCCGAAGCCCTCCGGACAGCCCGGCGTGGTCTGGATCTCCGGCGCGACGTCCGACGAGCCGCTCGCGTCGTCATCGCCGGCGTCCGGCTGCGCGTCTTCTCCCGGCGATGCGCCGTCGTCGAGGGCCGCGGCGTCGGGCTCGCCTGACACCTCTTCGGTGCCAGCGCCGCCGTCCTCGGGATCGGGCGGAGCCTCCCCCTCGGCGTCCTCGGGATCTCCGCCGCCGATGTCGAGCTTGAAGCCGCCGCCCGTCACGTCCTTGGCGACGAGCTTGTTGCGCGGCTCGGGCGCCGCCTCGCACGCCACGAGCGCGCAGAGCGCCACGCACAGCGCGCTCCAGCCGATCAGTGCTTCAACCAGGCGACGTTTGTGCACGATCCCCCCACGCAACGGGACGAGCATGATAACGAGCCACGGGCCGTCGCGCTACTGGTCGGACGACCCAAGCCGAGGCCTCGCGCCGGAGCGGCGATCGTCGCCGCGATGTAGCCCGTTTTCGGTTGGTTGCATCCCCAGTGAGGGCCCTTGTGGCCTCGGTCGTCGCCGCCCGTGGCGACGAGTGGGCGGTAGTGGATGAACTCGTGTCGCAGAGCCACCGCGGCCGGCGTCACGGTGACGGCCCAGACGTGGTCCTTCACTGGCGCACAGTCCCAGATTTCAAACAGTCCCGCGCACTTGCCGCTAGCGTTGACGCCCGGGCACGCGAAGTACGGCTGTCCCGAGGCCTCGTCCGTGCCGTCCTGGCGAACCTGGACGTAAGAGATCCACCGCGTTCGTGGCGGCCGCCAGCGCCGCGAGCGAGACGAGGCCCATGTCGATGAGGCAGGGGAGGCTGAGGTCGTAGGCCGCGTCCACGTCCACGGGGTCGCGCACCGCGGCGGAGGCTCTCAGCTTGATGTGCCGCTCCGCGGTCTCGCGCTCCCACTTGAGCAGCTCGGGCACCTTGTAGCCCGAGTCCGGCGACACGGCGACCTTGGGCGGCGACTCCGCCCCGGAGCGGTCGCACCGGGAGAGGTCGCGGCGGGCGCGGCGAGCGACGGCTGGGCGAGCCGGGCCGGGTCGGCGATCTGCGCAGGACCGGAGAACGTCTCGCAGGCGCTCGGCGCGAGGACGAGCAGCGCGAGGAGCAGAAAGCGGTAGTGGAAAGCGGCGGCGGCGACGTTGGTCTGGGTGGGCTGCACGAGGCACCTCCTTGCACACGGGACGTCGCACGAAGCATGCCAGGCACCGACAACAGCATAACAATATGATAGTACGAATGACTTCGCGAAACGTCCTGGGCCTGACCGCGCCCACCGCGCCGATTCGGCGTGATGCCCCGCTGGTCAGACCATCACGCTCCCGCAGGAGATGTCGATGCCCTGGCCCGTCACGGCCGCGCCGCCCGTGCCCGCGATGAAGTGCGCGTACTCCGCGACCTCGGCGGGGTCGATCATGCGCCGGATGGGCAGGGCTCGGAGCGAGCGTTGTCTAACCTCGTCGAAGCTGCGTCCGCTGGCCTCCGCGATGGCCTCCATGCCGGCTCGGGCCATGTCCGTCTCGACCCAGCCGGGGCAGAGCGCGTTGACCGTGATGTGGCGCGCGGCGAGCTCCAGGGCGAGCGAGCGTACGAGGCCCAGGAGGCCGGTCTTCGCGGCGCTGTAGGCGCTGTTGCCTGCCGCGCCGAACCGCCCGAGGACGGAGGACACGAAGAGGATGCGGCCGCCGGCCGGCATGGGACGCCCGTTGCCGTCGAGCGCGGCTTGCGTGAGCCAGAAGGCGCCGAGCAGGTTTGTCTCCAGCACGTCCCGCCAGCGTTGCCGGTTGGCTTCGCTCGTGTCGGCGGCCGGCGTGACGGTGTTGGAGCCGGCGTTGCCCACCAGCACGTCGACCGGTCCGAAGCGCTCCACGGCGAGCGCGATGGCGGCGTCACATGCGCTCGCGTCCGCCACGTCGAGGGGCACTGCCATCGCCCGGCCGGCACCCAACTCGCCGGCGAGCGCGGTGCAGGCCTCGAGCGAACGGGCGGCGAGCGTCACCCTGTCGCCGCCGGCCACGAAGCGGCGGGCGACGGCCGCGCCGATGCCGCGGGAGGCCCCGGAGATGAAGACGTGTCGGCCATCGGACATGGAACTGCCTCGCGTGCACTGGCACGCCGCGCGCCTGCCTAGCACGCGGCATCGGAAGCGGGAAGGGGACCCCCGCAG
>Ga0172370_10008443_pt1 | contig 12363 bp, 19 predicted proteins | sample LakKiv5m_FD_114538 | JGI IMG/M metagenome (GOLD analysis project Ga0172370, IMG submission 114538) | Freshwater microbial communities from Kabuno Bay, South-Kivu, Congo - kab_022012_11.5m | ecosystem: Environmental > Aquatic > Freshwater > Lake | place: Democratic Republic of the Congo...
AAATTAAGGGGGAAAAATGAATCAGCCGAATTTTTCAGATAAGCCAAGTGTCGACGACATTTTGAGAAAACATTCTTCTAAAATTGAAAGCCAAATAAAAAGTTCTGTGGTTGGAAAAAGTAACGAGTATCTTAAATTCAGAGAAGAAATGATTCCGCAATTTTCTCGATATGAAAAGTGGTGTCATAGTTTGGGTAATGTTATTAAATTAAAAGTTTCAGAAAAAGATTCAAACGAAATTTCTAAATTTCTAAATATTGCGCATCTTAATGTTGAGCCGTGGCAGGCTTTGGGTTTGAGTATTATGAGTTTGATTTCAGTTTTTTTTATTGGATTAATTATTTCTGTCGCGATAGCAATGGTTAAAGGTAGCATTACCGAATTTCCGTTTTCATTTTTTATTCTGGTTGTAATTCTTTCAATGTTTATTTTTTATTTTGTGAAAGGTTATCCTCGTCGATTGGCGAATCAGTGGAGATTAAAAGCAAGTTCGCAAATGGTTCCTGCTATTTTGTATATTGTGGTTTATATGCGGCACACTTCAAATCTGGAAAAAGCAATTGGTTTTACTTCAGAACATCTTTCTCCACCGCTTGCGTTAGATTTTAAAAAAATTTTTTATGATGTTGAAATTGGGAAATTCTCGTCGATAAAAGAAAGTTTGGATAATTATCTTGAAACGTGGAGAGATTACTCAGTTGAATTTATAGAAGCGTTTCATTTGATTCAAAGCAGTTTGTTTGAGCCGAGCGAAGATAGAAGAATTTTCATTTTAGAAAAATCTTTGCAAGTTGTTCTCGACGGAGTTTATGACAAAATGCTTTTGTTCACGCACGATGTGAGAAGTCCTTTGACAAATGTTTATATGCTCGGAGTAGTTTTACCGACGCTGGGATTGGCTTTGCTTCCTCTTGCGAGTGCAATGATTGGAGATTTTTTGAAGTGGTATCACGTCGTAGTTTTGTTTAATATGATTGTTCCATTTATTGTTTTTTATCTCACAGACAAAATTTTATTTTTACGTCCGGGTGGATATGGCGAGACAGAACTTCTTGAAAAAAATCCTTATTACTCAAAATACCGAGATAAAAAAATTTATTTAATTTCTTTTTTAATTTGCGTTCCGTTTTTTATTTTGGGAATTTTGCCGTTTATTTTTCAATACACTGGATTTCCAGAATTAATTGGTTTACAAAAAGATTACACTTTTTCTGAAATTGGTTTGAGTTTTTTTGGCGAAGAAAATATTTTTAGTTTTCTCGATACTGGAAATGGAATCACCGGACCGTTTGGCGTCGGCTCTTTGCTTTTGAGTTTGCTAATTCCTTTAAGTGTTGCTTTATTTTTTTACGTCGGTGCTAAGAAGAGAACAAAAGAATTAATTGTCGCGAGAAAAAATACCAAACAGCTTGAACAAGAATTTAACAACTCGCTTTTTCAACTTGGAAATAGAATTGGAAACGGCACTCCGCCTGAACTTGTCTTCGGACAAATTTCTGAATCTTCTAAAGGTTTGATGACAGAATATTTTTTTAGAAAAGTTAATTATAATATTCAGCAAATGGGTTTGAGTTTAGAGAAAGCGATTTTTGATTCGCGTCGAGGGGCGATTGTTTCTTATCCATCGGATTTGATTGCGATTAGTATGCAAATTTTAGTTGAGTCGAGCAAAAAAGGTTTGAGAATTGCAGCGACGAGTTTGATGAGTATTTCAGAATACGTAAAAAATATAAACAAAATAACTGCAAGATTAAGAGATATGCTTGCGGAAATTATTTCTGATATGAAAAGTAACATGACTTTTTTGGCGCCTCTTTTGTCAGGCGTAGTTGTAGGTTTGGCGTCGATGATTACTGCAATTTTAATAAAATTAGATTTATCTGAATTAAGTCAAGGAAGTGTTGAGGGGGTTGGAAGTTTAGCAAACCTCGTCGGAACTAACGGAATTTTTCAAGTTGCAAAAATGATTCCGCCGTATTTTTTGCAAATTTCTATCGGAGTTTATCTTATTCAAATTATTTTTATTTTAACTGGCGCGCTTGTTACAATTGATTCTGGCGAAGACAAACTTGAAAAGACAAATAAGTTCGGACAAAATTTAATGAAAGGAATAGTTTTGTATTTGGTTACTGCTTTTATTTCTGTTCTTGCTTTGTTTATTTTGTCGTCAGTGGTTTTGAGAGGGGTTGCTTAAAAAGAGAAATTGTAAGTTTGTATTTTCGGATTAGGTTTAAACAAAAATTTTTAAATAGAAGATTATTTTACTTTTTTATGGGTGATTTAGGTGATAACGAAATTTCTAAACCGAATTATGTTTTATTAACTCTTTTGATTCTTATGGGGGTGTTTATCTCATTGATGTTTGTTCTTCCGCGAGTCAAAGGAGATTTAATGTTTAATATTGGCCAGAGTATTATGAGTATGTTCTTTTTGGGTTTAATAACTCTTTCAGTTTATACGATTCATGTTTCAATCCCCATTATTTTTTCTGTAATAATTGCGTTTAAGACAAATTCCAAGTTTTTAAAAACATTTTCCTTGATTATCCTCCCGCTATTTCTTTTGACTCTTTCAATGTTCGTAGCGGAAAATTTTAAATTATATGGTATTTTACCTACATTTAGTTTTGAGGTAAGTAATTTTAATGGGGCAGGGGGCGTGGGATTAGGAGGATATTATTATCTTGGAGAAGATTTTAGGCCCCTTACTTCTTTACTTTTTATCGGAATAATCACTTTGACATATTCAATAACAATCTTTTTTATAGGTAGACTAAGGGATGGTCCTCTTTTGATAATTTTCATTTTAATTTTTTTTATTTTTATTTTCTCTTTATTTTTGTTGTATTCTTCGTCAAAAGAGATGAGCGAAAATTATCTAAATTATCAATGCACCCATTTATTTAATTATATCTTAGAAAAAAAATATGGGGTAGATTTTTCTCTGTATGCAGATTCATTTTCAAAGAAAGGGGAAGAATTATTAATTAAACGAAGTGCTGATTGCAAGGAAGATTTAGAAAAACAATTGGAACATTATTCGAATAGTTATGCCGGTCTTTGGAAAGAAAAGTGGTCGAGAGTTAACGAGACAGACTTGGAACTTATTCGTATTTGGGCAAAATCTTAATCTTACTTTTTGTTTTCTTCCATAATTTTATCTTTTATTTTATCGCATAAAAACTTAAATACTTTATTCAGTAAATTATTTTATGAGAAAGTTTTTTCAAAAGGCTTCTCGGCTCGCGCAGGTTTTGTTAGCGTCTTCTATCTCGTTTCTTCCAGCACAGCAAATTGAACTTGAATTAAAACCCGGACAGCGACAAACTGCAAAGCAAGAAATTGTTTTGCAAAATCTACAAAAAGGAGAAGAGGTTGAGAAAGATACTGTTACATTTAACGCAGAACTTAATTCTAAAGGAGATGAATTTACTCTTGAATATTTTACAAAAGATTTTGATAGAAAAGATTGGAAAGGAACTGATAAAGAAGATGAAATTCCGATTTATCGACACACCCCTCTTTCTGGAGATATGCGACTTTTGATTCGACATCCGAATTCAGTTGTCGTCGGAAAATCTGAACAAAAATTTTTTGTGGTTCCAGAATATCAATGGCAAGATGCGATTCCGTTTGAAGAACATAAAACCGCACAAGCAGTTATGAAAACAATTGAAGGAGGTATAAATTATCTTAGAACTACTTCACCAAAATTTGACACTATTTATCGTGGATTAGAATTTTTAATGAAATATGATTTAAATAAAACTTATGGAAATGTTTTTGGCGAGGGAAAAGATCCGCGAGCAGAATTAATGGCGAGCGTAGTTGAAAACGGAGTTGAAGAAATTTTTTCGTGGATTAATTTGTCTGGCGACGAGGAATTAGAAAAAGTTAAAGAAAAAGTTCAGGAAACAGTTACAGAAAAACTTCAAGAAGGTTATGACGAAATGTTTGAGAGAGAAAATCCTCAACTGAAAAATAATCCGAATTACTCGACGACAAGAGTGCCGATTTATTTAACTCAAAAATTCAAAAGAACTCACACTGGTTTTGCTGTTTCAATTCCATTTAGTGGAAAACTTTCTGAAAACGACGAAGTTTATTTTTGGGCAAACCCTGCGTTCGGAGATAAGTCTGCAACTTCACAAAATCCGCATCAAGTTGGTTTTGCAAGAGCAGGACCTGTTAAAGTAAAATTAAATTTAAATTTAGAAGGAAAAGCAAAAGAGAAAAAACCGGTTTTGATTTCAAATAAAACTCTTGATTGGTATTTACCGAATGAAAATGAGACAAGAGGATTTGTTTTAGAAGAAAGATATAAACCTGGCACAGAGCCTCTTTCTTATGATCAACTTGAACAGATAAAAAATTTAAATTGGCTCGCTTATTTAAAGATGGAATCAGAAATATCTGATGATTTTGAATTTAGGGAATTTAAAATACCCTCTAGGAAAAATTCTGAAAAGAATTTTGGGGTGCTTGTTTCTAGTCATCCAATTAGTGAAGAGGAATTAGCTAGACAATTAGACGATCCTAAATTATCTACCCCAATTATTTTGAGTAAGGGGAGAGTAATCAATCCCTGTTGTAATTGGCAACGTTATATGGAATTTGATTTTGAACAAGAATGTCTTTTTTTAAATTTCCTTATTAATTATTATACTCGTGTCGGAGGTGAGATAATCTACCGACCTTCGATAATGGAGTTGATTAGAAAATCAGTTCAACAAACAAAAGGAAAAGAAAAAATAACTTCTAAAGAAATGAATAAGGCTATTTTAGAATCTTGGAAAAAACAACACGCATTTTATAACGGGGATATTAATGATGCATCTAGACAAATAACTACGGAGTTATCTCAATATCCTCCTTCGATTATCTCTTCTTCAGTATATTCTCTTCGTGAAGAGTGGGAAGATTACTTGCAGAGGATTAGCCCTGAACAAATAAAATCTGAGAGAACTCTTTTTGGAGATGGCTATCCTTCCATACTAAGTAATTTAAGAAGTGCTTATTCAGATGGGTTGCAATCTGCGTGGAAAAACCAACATGGAAGGAGGTAATTAAATTCTAAGCCCTTGTTATATCAAAAACTTCGCAACCGGTTTTGGTTTTTAGTTCATCGAATTTTACAAAATACGGCGGGATATAGGTGTCTTCTCCTTTTGATGCTTCTGAGCCAGTAACAATATAATATTCCTCTGAAAGCGAAATTTTTTCTTGGCCAATTATTTCTTTTGGATAGATTGATTTTTGTTGTAGATAAATTTCTCCGTATAAATAATTTAGATAACTTTGTGTTTTGTCTTTTTCTGTTTTGTATAAATAATTATAAAGTTCTTCGTATGAAATTTGGTTAGAGAATTTTTCTTGTAATTTTTCATCAAATTTAATTTGACTACAAATTGCACAATGAAATTCTGTCCAATCTGTAAATTTATCATTTTTATCTAACCAACCCTGATAATCTACTTTTCCTTCGCCAAACATCCACCAGCAATCCAGCATTTCATTTGCTATTGCGTTGAATAATTGTTTTTTTATTTCGTCGTCGGATTTTGACAAATCAATTTCTATTTTTGAATCAGAAGAAAATTCTTCGCAATCACTTCCACCAGAAATGCAAATGTAATTTGTTTGACAATCAAGATTTCCTCCAAAAATACTTTTGCTTCTTAGTAAAACTGAGTTATGACAAATTTCTTTTTGGTTTGTTTCCCCTAAGTTCAGTCGATATAATAAATATAATACAACTGCAAAACAAATTATCAAAATAATAATTGTTACAATTTGTTGAGTTGTGAGTTCTGCTTTTTTCATCTTAAATTTCTCTTCTTTTTTTGAAAATTTAACGAGGTAAAAATTTCCTGATTTTTCATCCCATTACCCCTAATTTTTTTAGTAATAAATAAATTCCTCCGACGGCAATTGCGAAAAAAACAATCCACACAAGGTATTTTAAAAAATCGTCGAGAGTCATAGTGTAATTTGTTTTAGCTCAGGATTTATTTTTAATTTAATTGGCGGATTTTCAATATTGATTATATCTTCTCTTTTGTAAAATATTCCTTTGAGGCTATAAGAAATTCCTCCCTGATTTTTTATTTGAAAATTAGATTCTTGACAAGTTCCGAATTTATCACAAGAGTCTGCGAGACTTTTTGTAGAGAGTGGGAAATTCCATAATCTTATTCCACAAATGCATAAACAATTTCCAGATTTAAAACCAAGACATTGTATTGGCTGAATTTTTTCAGCGTCGTCGGAAAAGGGGAAACTAAGTAATATCCAACTTTTAACTTTGAACGAAGTTTTAAGACGAAAAATTTCAAATTCTTTTTCACCGGCGTTTATTTTTTTAACCATTTCGATTAAAGTTGATTTTGCAATTTCGAGTTCTTTGTTTGCAACTTGATTGCTGTAAAGAGAAAATAAAAAACCTGCTAAAAATAAAATCACAATTATTGAAATAATTATTTTGACAGTTTCTTCTGGTAAAAAAAATGCTTTTTTGTTTTTCATATTAGACCCAAAATTATTTTTCCTGTTGGAATATTTTTAAAAAATTGTATGAATGTGTCTTTGAAATAAAATCCGACGCCAAGAACAACCACGACGACAACTAACGCGCCCAGAATAATTTTTATTATTTCACCTGTTGTTAAACTCATCTCCCTATCCTCAAAATATTTTTTATTTTATCTATTAACGAAACTCCGGTTTGTTTTAGAACAAAAACTGAAAGCACGACGAGAACTAAAATCGCGACTGCAATCAAAACCCACGGAAGATATTCTGAAATCACCGCTCTTTTATTTTTCATTTTGTTTTATAATTTCCATAATCTGTTTTTTTAATTGAGGTAACTCTTCTTTAATAATTTTCCATACAATGTCTAAATCTATTCCAAAATAATGATGAATCATTTTGTCTCTTGTTCCAATAATTTCTCTCCACGGCACTTGAGGATTTTTTTCAATGAAATTCTTTGAGATATTCTTGGTTGCTTCGCCGATGATTTCGATACCTTTGATAATTGCATATTGTTTTTGATAATTTTCTTTTAATTCTGTCTTTGAAATATTTTTGGAAAAGTCCTCTATCTTGTTTATATTATCTAAAATATGTTGTAAAAAAATCAACGGATTTTTTTCATTGTTCATATTATTCTTACCTCTTCATTTAGAATTTTCTTTTTTAGTAAGGGATTTATACTTTTGTAAGTAATGATGTCAAATTTTTTACCTATCTCTTTTTCTAATTCAAACTGCATTTTAACAAACGCAAATCCCAATGGTTTTTTGAGTCGAACTAAAATATCTATGTCACTTTTTTTTGTTTCTTCCCCTCGAGCATAACTTCCAAAAATTCCTGCTCTGACGACTTTGTATTTTTTTAAAATTTTTTTAATTTTTGTTTCAATATTTGCTCTTTTTTTCATCTTAATAAAAACTTGAAAGAATTAATAAACCTTGTTATTTTCTCAATCCTAAAATATTGTAGGTGTCGATTTGAATTAAACCTTCTCGAGGAATTTCTTGTCCTGTAATTTTTTGAAAATCATTTGCTATTTTTTCGAGTCGTCTTATTTCCGTAGGGGGAACAGATTTGTCGTCGTAATATGTGCAATTAATATTTCTACAGCAATAATGAAGTGAGTGATAGTCAAATCCAAAAGTTAAGCTTTCACAGCCAGGACATTTTGCTCTTTGAAATTCTACATCTTTTCCTTCTCCAAAAAAAACTTGTCTTGGAGTCATTTCTCCTGATTGAACCGCTTGAAAAATTTGAAATGATTTTCTTCTTGCTCTGGTTTCTTTATTTTCTTGTTCTTTTTCCCAATCTGTTTTTTCAGACATTATTCTCCTCCTTGAGAAATCTTCGCAGATTTTCTTAATCTTTCTCTGTATGCAGATAAATGAGTGTATTCTTGATGCAACAGTCCTCTTAATCTTTCAATCTCTTGATTTACTCTTTCGTCGTCGAGAACTAACTTGAAGTCCATTGGATTACCGCTATATCCACAACTATGCGGACAATAAATAATTTCTTCTCTAAGAATCGGAACTATTCCGGTGCATCTTGGACAAATTCTAACTAAAAAATTTTGTTGCATTTTATTTTTCTGTTTCTTTTTCTGTGATTGAAATTTCTATTGGCGCGCGTTCAACATATGCTAAAACCTGACGCGGATTTGTACCTTGAACTAAACTATTTATTACTGCTGAAAATTCAAGTCTGAGGTCAGAATTATTTTGATTTTTTGTAACAAAATATGCTTCAGGAGAGGTTCCTCTTTTTTGAATGGTAAATTCTCCAGAATAATTTGCTATAAAATTTCCAGGAATATCATTTCTCTCTCTTGTTGTTGCTTGCAAATCTGCATCTATTTTTGTTACTCCAAATGGTTCTAAAATTTTTAATCTTTCAAATAAGGTTTTCATTCTTCTTCCTCTTTCTCGTCGTCATTAACACCTTTTTCACTTACCCAGAAGATACATTCATTTTCAGGAAGATTTGGTGAGTCGATTAATTTCGCGACGCGCGAACCTTTTTTTCCACGACGCAAATAAATTCTGTAAGTTGATGCGTGGCCGACAATGTTTCCGCCAATTGCAGTTGTTGGATCGCCGAACATCATTGCAGGATTTGCCATAACTTGATTTGTAACATAAACTGCGAGATTAAAAGTTTCTGCGATTTTCATTAGATTGTGCATATATTTATTTAATTTTTGTTGACGGTCTGCGAGTTGTCCTCGTCCAGAATATTCTGCTCTGAAATGTGCGGTTAAAGAATCGACAATTAAAAGTTTTATTGGCTCGCCTGCTTTTATCATTTCAGAAACTTTTTCTAACAAAAGAATTTGGTGGTCTGAATTAAATGCTCTTGCGACGAAAATATTTTTCAAAACTTTTTCAGGATTTGCGCCAAGAGATTCTGCGATTTGTTTTATTCTTGCTGGACGAAAAGTTCCTTCTGTGTCTATGAAAACTGCTTTGCCAGAAGCCCCGCCTTTTTCTTTTGGCATTTGAACATTTACTGCAAGAGTTAAACCTAATTGGGTTTTTCCAGAACCATAAGCACCGAAGGCCTCTGTGATTGCACGACTTTCAATTCCAACTCCGCCTAATAAATTATTTAATTCTCTACTTCCTGTGGGGATATTCAAAACGTTTTCTCTTTTTTTTGCATATTCTGTTCCTTCTTGAAAACCTAGGTCGAGCATATTTCTCGCGGCTTGAATTGCTTTTCGCGCGACAGCTGCACCGACGCCAGCAGTATCTGCTAAAACCGCAGGACTCATTACAGCCAAAGACATTAAATCAAAAACCCCCGCTGATTCTAACTTTGCTGCAACAGCAGGACCAATGCCCGGCAAATCAGTGAGTTGCGGTTCAGAGATTACATTTTCTTTCACCTCTTTTTCCCCTTCTTCCCCAGAAATTGCATCCTTGATTTTTTCTACTTCTTCTTTTTTAATTGCCATTTTTTTCTCCTCTCAATTTTTCTGAATTTTGTTCTAAATATTTTTCAATTTGAAATCTTCCGGTTATTTCTGTTGCATCTAAATCAAATGGGTTGTCGTCGTTAATTACCATTGCTGGAAAATTTTCTGTTCTTTGGTGGTGATAGTTTAAAGAATAATCTTCGCCTTCAGATAAATTAAATTCTTTTAATAATCCAAAAATTTTTCTGTCCCTGTTTGCCCTGCGTTCAAAAATAGAAATTGGTTTAGAATAAGGAAAATAAATTTGTATGGGGGTTGTCATAAAAAACAAAACCTGAATTTGTTTATAAAGATTATTTCAATCTTGAATATAGTTTGGAATATAGCATTAAATCGATAAGTATTAATATTCTTTTTGTCTGAAATTTAAATGAAAAATTGTTGTCGAGAAAAAGCAAGAAAATGGTTTGAAGAACACGCGACTGCGGTTTCGTCTCCAAGCGAAGAACGACAAAGATATAACCAAAGAGTTTGGAGAATTGTTGATGATTATAATCGCGTGATTGAAACTGCGACGAGAAGAGCGGGAAATTCCAAATTAAAATTTTGCGAAGCTGTTGATTATTAATTTTTAGAATTTTACTTTAAAGTTTGCGCGACTTTGTCGCGACATTCCCGCCCACCCGCCCAAGAAAAATTTTTTTTCATAAAGAATTTTAATGTTACGCGAAATTTTTATTCAAGTTTCTCGTTAAAAAAATAGAGTTTCGAATTACAATAAAGAAATTACGCGACTTTCGAGCGACTTCAATAATAATCCATAAATTTGGGGTCGCGAGTAGCGATTTATTTGCTCCAATTTCGCCTCCGGCAGAAATTTCAGCCAAGAAAATTATTAATGTGACGCGGGATTTTTATTCAATGTTCTCGATGATAAAATCTGGTTTTGAAAGAATTAATTCAAATTCTCGTCGACAAAATCATTGAGCAAAGCTAATAAAAATCATTTTATCGTCGACAAAATCTCAAACAAAGTTGTTCAAAAATTATCTTTTAATTATCCTCGACGAATTCGTGTTAAATAATTTTCAATTATCCCAACATTTATTAATCTGTTTGACTATTTTTCTAAATGCAAAAAAGAGGGAACTTGCTCACAGAAAATATTATTTTTATAATTTTGAATTTGGTTTTTGTTACAATACTTGTGCTGTTTATTTTTTCAAGAATGTCGTCTGAAGCAGTTATTGAAGAAAAATACGCGAAGCAAATTTCGTTGATTGTCGACGGAGCAAAGCCAGTTTCAGAAATTCATTTGAACTTGAAAGACGCAGTTGAAAAAGCAAACTCCAATGGAATGTCGTCAGAAAATATTGTGACAATCTCTGGAAATAAAGTAAATGTTAAAGTTAATTCAAATGGCGATGGCTACACTTATTCTTTTTTTAATGACGTCGACGCGAGCGCGTATTTTGATCCAACTTCGAGTTTTACTTATATAATTAAAATAAATAGCTATGCAAAATAAAATTAAGATGAAAATAAATTCTAAAAAAGCAATGGAAAAAGTTGTTGCAATTTATTGGTTTGCTATTTTGTTTATCGTCGCTGCTGCGTGTGTTTATCTGGTTTATTCTTTTTATGGAAAGCCATATGATGTCAGAGAAATTGAAGCAAATTTTTTGGTGAATAAAATCGTAGATTGTATTTCTGAAAATGGAATTTTGAATCGAGAAATATTAAACAGTCCTAATTTTTTAGAACAATGTCACATAACTTTTGACGTCGAGGAATTTAAGGGGTGGGAAGAAAATCAATTTGCGATAGAAATTTTTGTTTGCGAATTTGCATACCCCGACGGACAAAAAAATTGTGCATCGAAATTATCTTTTGGAAATCAAAATTTTAAAAAAAATTGTGAGTTAATGTCAGGAGGAAAATCCCCATTTTGTCTGACGAGAAATTCTTATTTTATCGACGTCAATAGGGAAAAAGTTTCAACTAAAATTTTTGTTGGAGTGAGAAAAACAGAAAAAAATGATTAAGAGGGCACAGGTTTCAGATTTAATGAGTTGGATGATCACAACGCTGGTAGTGATAGTTTTAATTTTTATTTTAATTTTTTTTGTTAACTTTTCTTTCTTGAATGACGCAAAGGTTGAAAGATATAATTCAATTCGAATTTCTGATTTTGTCGTCGGTGAAAGTTTGTTGGCGTATTCGATTACTCAAGAGCCGAGCGGAAGTGTTTTTTATTATGACATAAAATCTGCTGGAAATTTAGACGAGCAAAAAGACAACGGAAAATTTGCAGGTTTGATTTTCAAAAATCTTTATCCTGAATATTCTGATGCTTGGTTGGGCGTGAGTTACTTTGAGGAAAAATTATTTGGAAAGGTAATTAATGGAAAGAGTATAAACCCCTTTGATACAAATCGTCCTTTTGAAGGAAGGGTTCATAGTGAGGTAGGATTTGGCGATAGAGAATATAAATTTGCTAATGTTAAAATAAATTTTGAAAAAGAAAAATTTTTAGAATTTCTTGGGAGGGTTCAATGATTTCTGACAAACGAGCAAATGTTCCAGAAGTGATTCTTGTCCTCGGTGTTATCGCGATTTTTGCTTTACTTATTTTTAGTTTTTTAGTTCTCAAGGAAAAAACAAAAAGCGCTTTTGGTTCTGTGGCTTTTGTAGAAAAATGTTTTTTTGACGTCGAGAAATTTTATTTTTATCAAACTCTTTTTGGAATGACTGAATTAGATTCTGCAAATTTTATCGGGGTTTCTATTTCAAACGACGGCAACGGAGATTTTTTGAATTTTAATCTTCGAGATCCAAACACCGACGGGGGAATAACTCAAATAAAATTTTACAAATAATGGGAAACATTTATAAATAAAAATTGAGTAA
>Ga0172370_10008444_pt1 | contig 12362 bp, 14 predicted proteins | sample LakKiv5m_FD_114538 | JGI IMG/M metagenome (GOLD analysis project Ga0172370, IMG submission 114538) | Freshwater microbial communities from Kabuno Bay, South-Kivu, Congo - kab_022012_11.5m | ecosystem: Environmental > Aquatic > Freshwater > Lake | place: Democratic Republic of the Congo...
AGCATGATATTCATAATACCGATTCCGCCCACGAGTAAGGAAATGGCAGCGATTCCGGATAAAAGGGCCGTAAAGGTGCCGGTCATCGATGAAGCCGTATTCAGAATATCCTGTTGGGAAAATATGGAAAAATCCGCGGCGGTCGGGTCGCTTAATTTATGGCGACCGAGCAATAAATAGCCGACTTCATCCTGGGCGCCAACCATAACGTCGGCGCTTTTGGCTTCCATAGCGATCGAGCTCAAATAATTAACGCCGAATAATTGTTTTTGCGCCGTGGTTAAAGGGACATAGATGACATCGTCCTGGTTCATAAAACCGGAGCCGCCTTTGGAAGCGGTAACGCCGACAATATTTAACATCTGGCCGTTAACCCTAATTGTTTGGCCGACCGGATTGGCGTTTTCGCCGAATAAATCGGTCACTACCTGCGGACCGACAACGGCAACTTTGGTCATACCGTCAACGTCTCTTTGGCTGATAAAATTACCCGAACTCATCGTTACTTTATGGACTTCGGCATAAGTGGGGGTGGCGCCAACAATCTGCGTGTTTGTATTGCTGCCGCCGGTTATCACTTGGGTTCTTCGGGAAAGTTCCGGAGAAACTTTATTGATGGTGGTGATTTGCGGCGAGGAAGAAATCGCTTTGGCGTCGTCCATCGTCAGCGTTGTGCTTCCGCCGGCTGCCCCCCTGATTCCTCCCTGACTGACAGCTCCGGGTTGAACCGTCAACAAATTCGAGCCCAACGATTCGATTTGCGATTGGATGGCCTGCTGACTGCCCTGGCCCAAAGAAATTAAGGCAATGACGCTGCCGATGCCGATGACGATACCAAGGATGGCCAACCCGGTACGGGTTTTGTTTAAGGTCAGCGTTCCCAAACTTTCCAAAAATAATCCGGCAATATCCATTTCGAATTTTAACTTTTAACTTTTTTCTGCGTGTGTCCATTGCCATCGGCCGATATTTTCCCGTCGCGGATATGAATGATTCTTTTTGCGTGTTCGGCGATATCCGGTTCATGGGTGATCATGACAATCGTATGTCCTTCATCGTTCAGTTTCTGAAAAATATCCATGATTTCACTGGCTTGGGCCGAGGCAATGTTTCCGGTCGGTTCATCGGCCAACAGAATGGCCGGATTCATAACGAGCGCCCGGGCGATTGCCACTCTTTGTTGTTGTCCTCCCGACAATTGATTGGATGTGTGTTCGAGCCGATTTCCCAAACCCACCATTTCCAAATATTTCTTTGCTTTTTCCAATCGTTCTTCTTTGGGAACGTCGGCGTAGGCCATCGGCAGCATGACATTTTTCATGGCGGTAGTCCTGGGAAGCAAATTATAAGCCTGAAAAACAAAACCGATTTTGCGGTTGCGGATATCGGCCAGTTCATCATCGGCCAATTCACCGACATTTTCGCCGTCAAGAATATATTGCCCGCTTGTCGGTAAATCCAGTGCGCCCAAAATATGCATAAGCGTCGATTTGCCGCTCCCCGACGGCCCCATAATGGCGACGAATTCGCCTTTGTCGATCTGAAATGTAACATCGGAAAGAGCGACCGTTTCCAGAACGTCGGTTTTATAAATCTTGGTAAGATGAGTTGTTTTAATGATTGCTTTTTTATTCATAGTTAACGATTTATTCTGATTGTATTACCGCTTCGGTTGCCGAATCCGCCGCCGAAAACCGATTGGGTTTGGCTTGATTGTTGGGTTGAGGCGGTCGAAATTGTCCCGGTAATCACCGTATCGCCCTCGGACAATCCGGAAATAATTTCCGTTTCCGTATCCGAAGAAAGCCCGGTTTGGACGGTTACCTGTGTTGGCTGGCCGTTTTTCATCACTTGAACAAATGAGGTGCCGTCGGTTTGTTTTTGCACGGCTGCCACCGGCACAATTAAAGCATTGTCTTTGGTATCGGTAATAATACTCGCCGAGGCAGCCATATTCGGCAAGATGGAATCCGATTCGGTATCAAGTCTGATAACCGTCGGATACGTGGTTACTCCCGAACTGACCGTACCGGCCGTATCGATGCTGACAACCTTTCCCGTAAAAGTTTTATTCGTGAGAGCGTCGAATTTAATCGTTGCTTTATCGCCAAGCCTGACTTTCGGGACGTCAATTTCCGTCAGGCTGACGGAAATCATCGGCAGGGCTTTGGTTTTGATATTGGCGATTTTTGTCGCGCTTTGGGCGCTGTTACTTGTGTTGGTTGTTTCGACAATGACCGATCCTTCCTGAAGCGACAATCCGGAAATTATTCCCGAAATCGGCGCGTAGATCGTCGGCGAGGTTTGCTGATAAGACAACCAGGCCGAATTGAGAGCGGTTTGTGCCTGATTGACAACATTCTGCTGATTTTTATATTTTGCTTCGGCTGCCAGCCAGTTGTCTTCGGCAATATGATATTCGGCCAAAGCCCGATTGGTTTCGTTCGGTGTCCCGTCGGAATTTTGGTAGGTTGAATTTGTCGCCAAATCCTGATGTTTTTTCCATTGGGTAAACATGTCGGATTGGGTCGTATACATGTTGGCGGTAGCACTGTCCAAATTATTTTTGGCACTTTGATAGCTGGACCAAGCCTGAGCGACATTTTGTTGGCCTTTAAGATCGAGTTCTACTTCGGCAATTTTGTCGCCCATTTTTATTTCGTCGCCGTCTTTGACATACAGTTTCGAAACGACGCCGGTTGCCAGGGTACTGATGGTGCCGTTGTTGGCGGTTGAAACCTGTCCCGAACCGGTGACGGAAACAATGAGCGTTCCTTTTTGCGCGACACTGGTTTGATACTGAGCGGTTGCTTGGCGCGATCCGGCAAGTTTTGAAAAACCAAACCATCCCAAACCTCCGACAATAACAAGCAGAATGATTTTTTTGACAAGGGGCATGCGGACAAACCAATCTTTGATTCCGACGATCGATGATTTGATATTTTTCATAAGATTTAAATTATAAAAGCCAAAGCTTAAAATCAACTGAAAAACGGCGGCTTCATGACATTGGCCGGCTGATTCTTAGGCAACTGGACGGCAAAAGTCGTTCCTTGTTTGAGTTTGCTCTCGACGTTGATTGATCCGTGATGAATGTCAACGATTTTTTTGGCAATGGAAAGCCCAAGGCCGTAGCCGTCGGCATTTCTTTTCGAGCGGGCGGAATCGGCACGGTAAAAACGATCGAAAATATGAACGGCATCTTTTTCGCCAATACCGATGCCTTGGTCGGTCACCGAAATAATGACCGAGCCGTCGGTTTTTTTCGAACTTAAAGTGATCGATGTTGTTTTGGGGCTGTATTTTACGGCGTTATCCAAAAAGATAACCAACAGATCGATGATTCCATGTTTACTCGCTTCGATTTTAATGTTTTCGGTTTCGTTTTTGATCGAAATCTGTTTTCGTTTGGCGAGCGGCATAATTTTGCGGATCGCTTCTTTGCTTATTTGTGCCAAAGATACGGTCTCGAATTTTAAAGTACCGTTTGGTTTATGGTATTGGGTCAGCTGCAGCAGTTCGTCGGATAAAGACTGGAGTTTATTGACCTCACCGATGCTTTCCGATATTAAAGTTTTCGCGTTCTTAAGCGACAAATTCCTATCCCTCAAAGACACTTCCATGGCGGTTTTGAGAGAGGTTAAGGGAGTTCGCAGTTCATGGGAGGCATCGCTCACGAAGCGGTTTTGTTCCTCGACCATTTCTTTGATCGGCTCAAGCGTTTTCCCGGCCAGGAAATAGCCCAGTCCGCCGGAAGCGAAAAATATCGTACCGTTGATCATGACAAGCATCAATAAAGTTCTTTGCTTGGCTTCTTTTACCAAATCCAAGTCAATAAGGGAAACCGGTTCGAACGCGGGCCGTATGTTTTCATCGTAAAATCCTCTTTCGATCCTTAGGCGTTGGATGCGGGCAAAACGTTCGACTTCACCGATGATGCCCTCGTAAATTACGGCACTGAACGAAATGCTGACAAACATGATAATCAGCAAATACCAGGCAGTGAGTTTGAGTCGGGTTTTATTGAACATGATTTAGGCACATATTTTATAACCGAAACCCCGAACGGTCCGGATAAGGTTTTTTTTATTTTTAAAGGGAAAATCGATCTTATTGCGTAAGTTACGGATATAGACTTCGACCGTGTTCGGGAGAATATCGGCGTCATAATCCCAAACATGGTCGATGATTTGATCTTTGGTAAGGATTTTATTGGCGTTTCGCATGAGATACTCAAGGAGGGAAAATTCTTTGCTTGAAAGTGAAATCGATCTGCCGCCGCGTTCTACGTGAAATAATTTCGTGTTGAGGTTTAAATCGCCAACAGCCAAGGTTTCGTTAAATGCCACTTTCGGTCTTCGGGAAAGGGCCCGGATGCGGGCCAGTAATTCTTCGAAAGAAAACGGTTTGGTCAAATAATCGTCGGCGCCGGAATCCAGCCCCTGCACTCTGTCTTCGATTTGACCTTTGGCCGTAAGCATGAGAATCGGCGTATGGATTTTATTTTGCCTGAGTTGCCGGCAGATGGTAATGCCGTCCATCTCGGGCAGCATAAGGTCAAGAATAATAAGGTCGTAATCCTCGGTTGAAGCCATATCATAACCTTCGTTGCCGCCGTAAACCGCATCAACGGCATAAGTTTCCTGCTCCAAACCCCTTTTTATCGCATTGGCAATCCGGTGTTCATCCTCGACGACCAAGATTCTCATATGGAAATTATAAACCCCAAACTGAATTTCCGCTGAATATTTTTTTGCGAGATAATGTTATAATATTACATGCGTAATTGGTCAGTGGATGAAAAACAATTCAAGAATCTTGACAAAGAACAGTATGCTGTTTGGCGTCTGGAACAGCTTATTAATTTTGGTTTGGACGGCGAAAAAATCAGCGAGAAGAAATTGAAAAAATACTGGAAGAAATTAGACCTTGATCCAAAAAAAAAAGACTATTTAAAATTAATAATATTTTCTTAATCTTCTCATGTCTAAAATATTAGACAAAAACCAAGAAAACTTTCTTCATTGCTTTAGTAGCAATAAATTACTCACCGATAAATTCTATCTTTCCGGCGGAACGGCTCTTTGCGAATACTATATTCCTTACCGTTATTCGGAAGATTTGGATTTTTTTACGGAGGAAGAAGTCGATCTTGAACCAATTACGGTTTTTTTTAAATCAATAAAAAAACAATTAGGTTATACGAAATTTGATATTCAAACACGATTTAACAGGAACTTATTTTTTATAGATTTTCCGCAAGATGCGCTAAAAACGGAATTTACGTATTATCCATTCACAAGAATTGAAAAAGGTTTTAAGAAAAACAATCTTCAAATCGACAGTATTTTGGATATTGCCGTTAACAAATTATTTACAATCTACCAAAAACCCAGGAGTCGTGATTTTATGGATTTGTATATGGTCAATCAAAAGAATTTGTATTTAATTACAGATTTAATAAAAAAGGCGCGAGCGAAGTTTGACTGGCAGGTTGATTTGTTAACTTTAGGTTCGCAATTTTTACAAGCTTCCAGACTGAAAGATTACCCGCGGCTCAAAATTAAACTTAACCATAAAGACTGGCAAAATTATTTTGTCGAAGAAGCTAAAAGATTGAAAAAAGATATCGTTTTTTAATTCTTCCGAATAACTTTATAAATATAATTCAAAGATACGCCCTGTCTTTCTACCACATGAATAAGTTGGATTTTAGGCGCGTTTTTCATCACGGCCAAACCCCGCTCGTAACAAACAATATAATCCGCTTTTAAAATATTGTCGTTGACGTTCTTTGCCTCTTTCAGATAATAATTGAGCGAGTCCGATCGGGAGCAAGTAAAAACATTTGTTTTTTGTTCATTTTTGTTTTCTAAATAATCTTTTAACCAAAGCAACGCCTCTTTGTCGCTGGCGGCCCAATAATCGATTGAAAAGCGTCCTGAAGCGCCTTTGATGCCGCCCATGAAGGCATTAAAGTAGCTGTATTCATACGGATGCAACTCCAGATAGGATTTAGAAAGGGAAATAAGACTTGATACCACGAGAACGATCGTCAAAATCCTGGCGGCTTTATTTTTGAACGATTCGATAAACGCCATGACGGCCAGCAAAATCAGTTGCGGCAATAAAAAAAGATAATGGCGGAAAGCATTATAAATTACCGGGTGAATGGCGGTATATAAAATTATTTGGAATAAAAGGGAAAGGGTCAGGAGATATTTCAGACGGTTCTTTTCCGGCGAAAATTTTTTGAAAAAGGAAACGGCCGAAAGGAACAGGATAAAAAACGGTGTGGCAATGGTAATCCATAAGAATAAATAGGAGTCGGGCCGGTCAACGGTAGAATAATATTTGCCGAAAAACAAGACGTCGCCGTTCCATGAATATTCTTTGTTGACTTTTACGAGCTCCAACAAATGATTGTAGGGGTCGGCGGCAATATAGGGCATATTGACCAGAAAAATCAGGAAAGCGATAAGAAAAATCAGAAACGTTTCCAGCAAAACATTAATTAACCAGCGGCTAATTTCCTGTTTTTTTTGACTGAAGTCAATAATGATTTGATAAATAAAGAAAATCGGCAGCAAGGAAAAACCGACAAATCTAATGGCAGCTGTCATCCCCACCAATAAGCCGATTGCCAGTATTTTAACTTTTTCATTCCATGTACGCGAAAAAAATATCGTCATCAAACCGGCAAAATAAAAGATCGCAAAAGGTATGTCTTTGGGATTGGCCGGGATGTGGCCTAAAAAACGCGGGGTAAAGAAAAGAAATAACGGGCCGATGACCGCAAAGTACGGTTTTTTATACAAAGACAATAAAACTTCATAAAAAAGACAGAAAATACTTGAAGCGACCAAAAGATTTAATAAGTGATAATTTTCATAGGTTCCGTCATTATTTAAAGCATAAAGGAGAGCGGCATAGGAGCTGTTGTAGAAAAGAAGGTTTTCGTTGCCGTTGTCGGTTTCTTTGACGACAAATCCTTTTTGCAGGTGCGGATCATTGCCTCTGACTTTTGTATAAAAATATTTCCCCCTGGCATAAACGAAAAATTCATCCATGGTCATACCGTAATCCTTATAAGTGGAAAAAGCGAAAAAGAAATATAGGGCCAGAAAGATAAAGATAAGGAGGCGCCGTTTCAAAAACGGGAAAATCATTTTTAACATGGCTAATATTATACAGTTAGAAAGGTTTGATTAGGCTTAAACCGTGGCCGCCGAGGGCAAGGAGAATCGAGCCCGTTAGATTGGTGACCGCGGTTGTCCAAAGATAAAGATTGACCGGCACGTGATAAATACCGCCCATAATGCTTATAAGTTTTCCGCCGTAGCCGGGGATTAACCGGCCGAAAATGAGAAACCAGGGCGAGGCAACCGGCAGTTTGCTTAGACCGAAAGGCAGTTTGTCTTTGCTTTCCTTGAAGTTGGTGATATTGCTCAAATGCGCGCCCAAATAATATTCGATCAAAGCGGCGAAATTATTGCCGAGCCAGCTGATGATGATGCCGAATACGGGCCCGAACAAAGCTCCGTTAATAACCGTCAGCGGATCGGTGGTAATCGGGGTGGGCGCAAGAATACCGTAAAGCAAAATGCTGACGAGCGGCCCGGCAACACCAACTGCCCGGATAAGGTTGTCTACTTCTTTGATGTTTTTGACGACGTAAATAATGAAAAAAACGGAAAAGACCAGGCTGACAAATGTCCAAAACTTAGTTCTCTTATTGCCAAGCATACATTCTATTATAACGATAATAATGGAAGATTAAATTTGAATACGCGAGAAAAAATAACTGCCCAAACTTAGCGCAATTAAAGTGACGATTCCCAATACCAAAGTATCGACGAATAAACCGTAATAGCTGAGGTTGATAAGCGTTCCCCTTAAGGCATCGACACCATAGGAAAGAGGATCGATATTGGTAATAAATTTCAATGCTTGGGGAAGTCCGTGCAAAGGAAACAATGCGCCGGAGAGAAAAAATAAAGGCATGACCAAAAAATTCATAATAAGCTGAAAGCCCTGCATGTCATCCAGGGTTGACGCAATTGCCGTACCAAGCGCCGTGAAAAGAAGCGAAATCAGAAACATAAAAACAATAGTCAAAGGAATGAGATAAATATTATTCGGTCTGAAACCAATGGCTAAGGAAATAATTAAAACGATTATTCCCTGGAGAGTGGCAATGGTTGCTCCTCCCAGAGTCCGGCCGATCATGATATTGAAACGCGAAACGGGCGCCACCAATGTTTCTTTCAAAAACCCGAATTGCCGATCCCAGATAACTTCGATGCCGGCAAATATGGCGGTAAAAAGGATCGCCTGGGCAATAATGCCCGGCGCCAGAAATTGCATATAGTTGCCGCCGCCGGCTTTTTGGAAAACCGGTCCTAAGCCGTACCCGAGCGCCACCATGAAAAGGACGGGCTGGCCAAGCGAGCCGATGATCCGTGAACGCGAACGCACGTAACGCTTTAATTGTCTTAACCAGAGAATATATATTGTGCTCATAAATATTTTATCGGTGAAATGCTTTCCTCATTTGCCGCAGGTGATCGATTCCGGTCGCCGCTTCTTCACGGATGGTTTTGCCGGTTAACGATAAAAATGCCTCTTCCAGAGTTTTTGTTCCCGTCTGTTTTTTAAGTTCGGCGGCGGTTCCCCGGGCAACGATTTTTCCGTGATCGATAATGGCGATCCTTTGCGCCATCTTTTCCGCCTCTTCCAGATAATGGGTGGTGAAAAAAACCGTGATTTTTTCCTGCTGGTTCAATTTTAAAACATAATTCCACATTTGATTTCTCGTTTGCGGGTCAAGCCCGATGGTTGGTTCGTCAAGGAAAAAAATATGCGGATGGTGAAGGAGTCCGCGGGCAATTTCCAAGCGCCTTTTCATGCCTCCGGAAAATGTTTTTACCAAACTGTTTTTTCTGTCCCACAGTTCAACGATCGTCAGCAATTCCTCAATCCTTTTTCGCCGAAGTCCGGCCGGCACGTGATAAAGCACGCCGTGAAACTCCATATTTTCCCGGGCGGTCAACTCGTCGTCGAGACTCGGGTCCTGGAAAACGATTCCGAAAGATTGGCGGACTTTATCCTGTTTTGTTGCCGGGTCAAAGTTGTTGATAAGGATTTTACCGTTTGTGGGCGCCAGGAGCGTCGTTAACATCTTGATCGTTGTCGTTTTGCCGGCGCCGTTTGGCCCCAAAAAAGCAAAGATTTCTCCCCGGTTTACCGTAAAAGAAATATTATCGACCGCGGTAAAATCGGCGAATTTTTTGGTTAGCGATTTGGTTTCGATGGCGAAATTATTCATAGTGGAAAAATAATTATAACACTAAAAAATAAAAGGTTGAATTTCCCGGTGATTTGGAGTAAGCTATTTTTGTTTCAAATTTTTTTGAGTTTGGATACGGGAACCAGGTGACCTGCCCGCCATGCTAGCAATAGCATTGCAGGTGGGAAATCCTGGGCTGTGCCGCAACGGTGATTTCAGCCAACTGAATCAGTCCGGAACCGTCCAAACTCCGCACCCCGAGCAGGGAATTTGTATGTCTTTAGTAGAAAGTCCGGGTAATCCGCTTAAACAATTTGGTATCACTTTAGATCCGAATGCTCTTCGTCAATTAACTCCTCAAGAACAATTGCAAGAACATAAAAAAAATCTTGAGTCTTATACATTGGAAGTTTTAGCTGATAGACCTGTTTCATCACTTTATAATTATTGGTTAGATAACAGTCATAAACTATACACTGATTTGTCGCTCCAAGAAAAATATTTACTTGACTATCAGCTTGATAAGAGGGAAAGAAACGGAATTTATTTTAAAGGGATAAATACGGTTGGTTGGTTGACTGTTGGATATCCTGGAAAAGTCATACTGTGGTATAGTCCAAAAGGACCAGCGTCTTTTGATCATGATCCAACAAACCCATATTCAGCGATTAATTATGATTACGGTCAATTATATATTCAATATTATGATGGTGAAAAAATTAATGCGGTTGCTCTAAAAGTAAGTGATGAAAAATTATTAGCAGATCAATTTCCGGTTCTTGCTAGAACTTTGGGGATTGAGGATGAAAGAGACAGGATTGCTCAGTGTGTGCTTAAGCCAAAAGTTTTGCCTTTTTCAATTGATGAATTTTTTGACCAGGAGTGGGGAGAGGGGAGGATTTATAAAGATTATCAAATAGGTGAGGTGATGAATGAAGCAAGAGAAGTTTTTGCCGGTAAACAATTTAAAGTTATTTTGGTAGACGATATTGTTGAGCGCAGAAAAGAAGATTTGTCAAAATTACCATTTTCGGTGAACGCTCTATTTTATGAACAGACTTCAAGGCAAGTGCTACACGATTATCTTTTGACTATTAATCGCTATTTTGAAGTTACGGGTAAAACTACCCTTAATTTAAGTGGCAGTTGTGGCGGCTCGACAATTAGTGAAGGCGACATTAATGGTCTTTTGGGGATAAAAGATTTTATTGAAGAAATGAGCCCAATGAAAGTAATGAGCGGGTATGGATCTTTAAATAGACGAATGGCCCAAAGCGAACAAAAGTGGGATTATCATGATGGCGGTCCCTGCCGTGATTGTGGCAAAGATCCGGCAAAAGTTGGTCCATGCAATATCTGCATTGATTGTGAAAAAAAGTACGATTAAGGTGTGATATACTACAGATATGAATACGAAAAAGATATCGGAATTTCTGCAGCCGATTCTATGGTCAAACGACATACACAAATTAGATCTAGAAAAAGATAAAAATTACATAATTCATCAAGTTCTTGCTTTCGGCGGAATCGACGCTTGGCAATGGTTGTTTAAAACTTATTCGAAAACAGAAATCATCAGTATATTTTCCTCAATTCCTTACAAAGATTATTCGGCAGCGCGCTATAATCTTGTCAAAAATCATCTCTTAAATTTAGAAGATTATCAGTTAAATTCGCTTCTTTATGTCCGCAATACACCTCGGAATATTGGATACCAAACGACAAGAAATATTTGATAAATTAATTGCTTTCAAAGAAGAAAGTTATCTGGCTGGCGGAACTTCATTGGCGCTTCAAACAAATCACCGGAAATCTATGGATTTTGATTTATTTGTCGGAGAGGAAATAAAAGATGCGTTAAGAAGAAAAATAACCGAGATATTTGGCGAGGTAAAATATGTGCTTAATTCATCCGATCAGGTTACATTTTCAAAAGACAATATTCAAATTACCTTCTTATGGTATTATTATCCGTTACTTTTTCCGATGGTTTCCTCAAATTACATTTCTTTGGCTTCGGTCAAAGATATTATTCTTGATAAGGCGCATACGATCGGCAGGCGGGCAGTCTGGCGCGATTATGTTGATATATTTTTCGTTTTGAAAAACAATCTTATGACGCTTTCGGAAATCATTGATTTTGCACCCAAAAAATTCAAGGGCGAATTCGTGGCTTCCCAATTTTTAGAACAGCTTTGCTATTTTAAAGATGTTGTAATAGTCCCAATTGAATTTATCAGTGAATCTTTTTCTTCTGCCGAAATTCAATCCTACTTAACAACCGCGGTCGATGATTATCTTAAGAAAAAATTAGCATAATCTTCTAAAACAGATATAATCCGATTATTGTTTTAGTATAATTTTCTTAATGCTGAATCCTAATTTTATCTATGTTGGTATATTTCTTCAGTCATTAGGCGGGTTAAGTTATTTTATCGGTACTGTTAAGGGAAAAGTTCAACCGAATAAAGTCAGTTGGTTTTTGTGGTCACTTGCTCCATTAATTGCTTTTGTTGCCGAAATCAAACAGGGTGTAGGTATCCAAGCTTTAGCAACATTTATTGTTGGATTTGTTCCTTTAATTATTTTTCTTGCTTCATTTTTAAACAAAAAAGCTGAATGGAAAATTGCAAAACTTGATGTTGTTTGTGGAGCGCTCTCTATTTTAGGATTAGTTTTATGGTTAATAACACAAGTTGGCAATATAGCTATTTTCTTTAGCATTGTGGCTGACGGTCTAGCGTCGATTCCCACAATCATTAAGTCTTATTATGAACCTGAATCAGAAAATGATTTAGTTTATTTATTTGGAGTAGTAAATGCCGGTATTGCATTATTAGTGATTAAAAATTGGAATTTCCAACATTATGCTTTCCCAGTTTATTTAATTATTTTATGTTCAATTTTAGTTTTATTAATAAGATTTAAATTGGGTAAAAATGGTAAATAAATAAACCTTACCCCTTTGTCAAGACCAATTTTTAACGACTGATGGATATAAACGATCAAAAACTTTTAACAGATTTTTTAAAATATATTTCAGACGGTGTTTTGTATTTTAAAGCCTGATGAA
>Ga0172370_10008452_pt1 | contig 12352 bp, 12 predicted proteins | sample LakKiv5m_FD_114538 | JGI IMG/M metagenome (GOLD analysis project Ga0172370, IMG submission 114538) | Freshwater microbial communities from Kabuno Bay, South-Kivu, Congo - kab_022012_11.5m | ecosystem: Environmental > Aquatic > Freshwater > Lake | place: Democratic Republic of the Congo...
AAAATATATTTATTAATCTAAATAATGAAAATTCTTTTATTTCCTGGAAAAAAGTAATTGAGTTTTTATCAAAGAATGAAGAAATACAAAAAATTAATTCACATTTACAACGTAATGAAGGTTTTATTAAATCACTAAATGAAGACAAAAAGATTAGGTGAAATTTATGGGTAAAGGACAAGAATTATACAAAAAAGCTAAAACCCTAATACCAGGTGGTACTATGTTACTCTCTAAAAGACCGGAAATGTTTTTACCGGACTTTTGGCCCTCTTATTATTCAAAAGCAAAAGGTTGTAAAGTTTGGGATTTAGATGGAAATGAATACATTGATGTTTCAATAATGGGAATTGGACCTAACACTTTAGGCTATGCTAATGATGAAGTAGATGATGCAGTTATAAATAATATAAGAAATAGTAATATGTCAACATTGAATTGCCCGGAAGAAGTTAAGCTTGCAGAGAAATTAGTTGAATTACATCCTTGGGCTGATATGGTTCGTTTTACACGGTCGGGAGGAGAAGCCAACGCTGTTGCAATTCGTATAGCACGAGCTTCGTCCAAGAAAGACAAAATAGCTTTTTGTGGTTATCATGGCTGGCATGATTGGTATTTAGCTGCAAATTTATCAGATGATGAAAGTCTTGATGGACATTTAATTCCAGGATTACAACCTAATGGAGTACCTAGAAATCTTAAAAATACCATATTTCCATTTAATTATAATAATTTCGAAGAACTTGAGTTATTAGTAAATCGAGAGGATATTGGTATTATTAAAATGGAAGTCTCTAGAAATAAAGGCCCTGAAAATAATTTTCTACAAAAAGTGAGAGATCTTGCAAACAGAAAAAATATTATTTTGATTTTTGATGAAACAACTTCAGGTTTTAGACAAACTTTTGGAGGTTTACATAAAATGTATGGGGTTGAACCTGATATGGCTTTATTCGGTAAAGCATTAGGAAATGGATATGCTATAAATGCAGTTATTGGAAAGCGCGAGATAATGGAAGCCGCTCAAACATCCTTTATAAGCAGTACATTTTGGACAGAAAGAATCGGACCAACTGCAGCATTGAAGACCCTTGAAGTGATGGAGCGAGAAAAATCTTGGGAATACATTACAGAAATGGGTAATTATATTTCTGAACAATGGAATCAGATTGCTGAAAATAATAAACTAATAATTGATTTATGGGGATTACCCGCTTTGAAAGGTTTCAGTTTTAAATCTGATAATCATTTAAAGTATAAAACACTTATTACACAAGAAATGTTAAAAAAAGGATATTTGGCGGCTAATAGTGTTTATGTCTGTACATCACACTCCAAAGGAATAATAGACAATTATATTTATGAATTAAATAATATTTTTCATTTGGTAGAGAAGTGTGAAAACGAAAATGAAGACATTGATAAACTTCTTGAAGGCTCAGTATGCCATTCTGGGTTTAAAAGATTAAATTAACGGAGGGAAAATGTATAATAAATTTTTAGCAGGAGAAAAAATATATTTACGTGAGGTCAGAGAAGAGGATGTTAATGATGAATATTATTGTTGGATTAATGATCCTGAGATTAATCAATTTCTTGAGACAAGATTTTTTCCTCGATCAAAAAAAGATATATTGAACCACGTTAATAAATTGGATGGCAATCCAAACGAAATATTCTTTGCAATCTGTGATATTAAAAATGATAAACACATAGGAAATATTAAATTAGGTCCAATTAATTGGTATCATCGCAAAGGTGATATAAGTTTATTGATTGGAGATAAAAACTATTGGGGGAAGGGAATAGCAACTGAGTCCATCAGATTGGTTACAGAATTTGCTTTTATTAATCTTAATCTTAATAAGATAAATGCAGGCTGCTATGAAGAAAATAAAGGTTCGCTTAAAGCATTTGAAAATTGCGGATTCATAATAGAGGGGAAATTTGAACAAGAAGGTTTTTGTAAAGGGAAGTTCATGGATATTATTAGAATAGGTTTAACTAAGCATAAATATGAAACAATAATTAAAAATAGTATTTGATAATGCTTTGTTAAAAACATTTTATAATTTAATAAATAAAAATAAGTTAGCGAAGAATTCACTTTTATATTTCATTGGACAAAGTGGTGAAAGAATAGTATATACAATAGCAATACCAATTCTTGTCGTTACTCTAAGTCCTCATGAATATGGCCTATATGGTCTTATTTATTCAATTATTAATTTTGCCCCGTTAATTTTATCTTTAGGATTTAGCGTTTCAATTCCTCGTCTTTATTTTGATAATAAGGTTAACGTTATATCTTCAGTTGGTAAATTTATTTTACTGATTTCAATAATTATTGCGCTAATCTCAATTGCAATATTATTTATGAATTCTAACTATGGTAATTTAGTTACGATTGCTGGCTTGATAATAGCTGTTAACATGTTAAGTTCTGTATTTACAGGCGTTTTAATAGCAAAAGAGATGGCATTTAAAAATTCAGTTACTTCAGCACTTTCGGGAACAATATTTCTTTTTTTACTATTGTGTATAAATCATTTTTCAAAATTGAATATCACAACATTACTTTTGATTATATTAATGGGACGTTTATTTTTCCTATTCGCAGTTTCATATAGAAATCTATCAATTTTTTGCGGAAGCCTAGACCTAAGTATTATAAAGTCAAATTTATATTTTAGTGTGCCATATATGATTCATGCTGGATCCATATGGTTTTTATTCCTTGGAAATCGTTGGATTTTGTCTTTTTTTTCTGAAATGGAAAAAGTGGGCATATTTACACTTTATACGCAGATAGCAAGTACAGTTATTTGGCTTATTGAACCAATGAATTCATCATTTTCACCAAGATTGAATAATCATTTTATAAATAAGGGCATACCTGGTATTATTTCTTTCCACAAAAAAAGTTTTTCGCTCTACTTTTATACTGGAATTATAGGTAGTTTTGCAGTAGCCTTAGGTGGGATATTCTATTTGATAAAATTTGCTTTGCCAATATATCAGGAATATTTGGTATTAATGCCAATTCTCTTAATTGGATACTTTTTCCAAATTCTTTATTTTCCGCTTACTAATATTAGGCAAGCTTTAAAAGACACAAAAACCGTAGCGAAACTTACAATCATAGCTAGCTTCTTCAGTTTAATATCAAATATTATACTAATCTATTTGTTAGATATATATGGGGCAGCAATTTCTTCAATGTTAACTTATATCTTACTTTTTATTTTGTATAAAAATAATTTGAAGATATTACCATTAAATTATAGTTTAATCAAAATAAAAAATATGTGGGACTATTTTAAAATAAATTACAATAATCCCCAATAATTATTTGTCCTCTCAAGATTAAATTTAAACAGTTAATTAAAATATAAAAGGTAATTCTATGAATGAATATGCAACGAAAATTATTAATGAAGCACAGTATTGGGATAACATAAATGAAAGAAGAAATAAATTTGGAATAACGCCTGAAATTGATTTTTATTCTCCACCGGGATTATACGAAGTCCCTTATATATTAATTAATAAGCGATTAATAACGACAAAATATCCGTATTGGAAATTATACTATCATGATTATAATGATAGATTTAACTGTACACCGCTCCGAAAGTTATACATTGATAATTTACCACTTTAGCCTTTAGAGACTAAATTCGCTTTAGAAGTTGGTTGTGGGCCTGGTGCTTGGTCGGTTCAAATAGCCCGACTTGGTTTTCGGGTGGAAGCTTTTGATGTATCGCAAGAAACGATAAAAATTGCCAATAATCATTTAGAATATTTAAGAAGTATAAATGAAAACTTAAGTATCAGATATTTTGTTCATGACGCCAACAAAATTGAGCTTGAGGAAAATAAATACTCGTTTATTTTAATTCAATCTGCAATTCATCATATTGAAAATGGACAACATATTTTAAGTGAAACAATTAAATCTTTAGAAAAAGACGGAATATTGTTAATAATCGAACACAACACCAATAAATTATTACCAAAATTAATTAGTCATTTTTTACTCCTAATACTACCAACAATTCCAAGTTACACATCAAAAATAAAGTATTACAGTTATTTTATTTATAGAAAAATATTTAGAATAGTCCCAGATTATTTTTTAGATGATGGTGAATCCCCCTTTGAAGATATAACACCGGTCAATAAAGTCATTCAAATCTTGAATTCAATGAAAATTAAATACACCATTGAAACAACAAGTATTATATGTTCTGATATAATTCCAAATATTCCATTATTAAAATATCGTTCAATTTTAGTAAGAATAGTAGGCAAAATAGATTGGCTACTTAATAAAATATTCTTGAAAAGCGGCCAATATATTCTAATTAGAGTTAAAAAATAATTTTATTCTTCATATTTCATCTGTTATTTAATCCTTCGATAACATGTTTAAAATATCGTAATCTATATAAATAAATATTGACCATGCACTATAGAAAAATTATTTGTTATTATCAAACAGATTTTCAAAGAATAATTCTTGAAGAGATTATTTCTAGACATTATTTTATGGAAGACATTTTATATCTAGACTTACGAAAATATCATTTAAATATATATGATAATAATATAGAAATCATGATGTATGGAAGTGTGAATATACTTAAAACATTTTATAAATTATATAGAAGCAAATTAGTACTATCATGCGAATATTTAATAGGTAATCATTTAACAAATTATAATAGTTTTTTACTTGCATCATATATAAATTATAATAAATTAATATTATTTGATGACGGTATAGGTACACCAGTAATACTTAGAAATCCAAATTATTATAATTTAAAATATACACATATCTTTAAAAATATATTTGTAAAACTAATTTATCGTCGAATATTTAATAAATTATTCCTTTTGCCTGATACTTTAGTAAATATAATTGATCATTATTATACTATTTATGACAAACTGATTCCGCAGAATATAAATAGTACAACTATTAATATTTATACTAAAAAGGATAACAGTAAATATTCGAAGTGTACCGTATTTGTTGGGGCGCCTTTAATAGATTATAAATATATAACTATCAGTGAATATATATCAATATTATTAGAAATACAGAAAAATGAAAAATATTTTATTTATTATGCCCATCCAATGGAAAAATGGTTCGATAACATAAAGCTTGAAGGTATAACTTTTCAGTCTTATACATTGCCACTCGAATTCCGTTTTTTAAATGAGGGCTTACCATCTCGAGTAATTGGTTTTACATCCTCTACATTGATAAGTCTGAAAATTATATGTCCACAGTTAAAAATATATTATTTGCATGATAATTATTCAAGGGTTACTATAAAAAATATGATTAAGGAATATATAAAAATCTTAGAAATATATAAAATTGAAAAATATGATATTTGTGGAGGTAAATAGTGCTGGCATATCAGTTAATATTTATTATTATCATATTATTCATTACCCTAATTGTTTCAAATAAAAATGAATTTTGGATAATCTTTATATCGCTTTTACTTTTAATAACTCCAACAACTCCCATATTTGGAATTGAAATATCTCAAGGCAATTTAAATATTAATAAATATATTATTTATTTTATTTTTCCTCTATTTATTCTAATTAATATTATTAATAATAAATCAAAAATAATAGTAATATATTTTTTTAAATCATATGGACGATATTTTTTATATTTCATTATAGTATATATAATAAATTGGACTATATATTCATTATTTTATAACATACCATTCCTTAGTGCACCTCGCTTTCAGTTTAATCAAATGGTTGCATATTTAACCTGTTTACTATTTTTTATTATATTTTTTATTGTTCACTATCATTCAAAACTCTATGAATCTATAATAAAAATATTTTATATATTCGTAATTTATTCATCATTTTTAGGTCTTCTTGTAATAATAAATAATGATACTTTTTTATCTTTTCTTAACTTATTCTATAATTTTGCTTATAAATCTAAAACGGGGATTGGATATGCTATTGATTTTACATTTATTTATAAAAGAGCTTATTCAGTATTTGGAGGAGGAGCAAATCAATATGGCTTTTTAGCACCTTTAAGTTTAATTATATTTTATCATGCGTATAAAAAGAATAAAATAAATCCGTCATTGTTTATTTCAGTTATATTAGCAAATATTTTAATTCTTTTAAGTTCAGAATCAAGAACTGCTCTTGTCTTTTATATTATAATTGTTCTTCATCTGGTATTGATTTCAAAAGTTAAAGGTTTAAGAATATTTGCCATTTTATTGCCACTAGTTATTCTTGTATATTTAATTACTTATTCATTATTACCAACAAGAGTTCTTGAAATATATGATAAAAATTCATTCATTGATGTTTTTATGGCGCAACGAGGCAACTTTTGGTTAAATTTCATTTCTCTTCTACCTGGGTTAGATGAAGCGTTTTTTTTTGGAATGGTAAGGGAACATACACAAAATATTGAATTATTTTTTGAAAGTGGTTATATTAACATATTGGCTGAGGGAGGAATATTCATATTATTATTATATATTGTTATGATTCTTTATCCAATAAAATATGTATCGGACAAATACAATATTGATAAAACTTTATATTTAAATATTTATTTATATTCGATATTTATATCTGAGATAATACAAGGTTCATTCATGTCATTTCGATATGAATCTCTAAATGCGATATTAATATCCTACAGTATTGTTGTAACATATGTTGAAAAAAATAAAACTAATTAAAAACAAGAAAAAAATATGAAAGCACCGCTGATCTCAAAAATAATATTTAAAGATTTATATAGATTCTATTTAGGATTAACATATATATATCCTAAAATAAAATATTTTATAAAATGGTTAATAAAATCAAAGGAAACTACAAATTTCACATATCGATTAAATCAAAATAATTACAAATATTTAATAAACTTTATAGCAAGTATTACTAATACTGATTATTATTTAGTAAAAAATTATTTTGATGAAATTGAAAATGATAAAAAATTCTTTAAATCTCTATCCGATATTATTCAAAATAGTAAATTCAACTACAAGACTGATTTAGAAATTAGGCTTTGCAGAAGAGTATCATGGTATGCACTTATACGTATATTAAAACCAAAGGTTGTAACCGAGTCGGGTATTGATAAAGGATTAGGTTCAAGTATATGTTCATATGCATTATCGAAAAATTCAGAAGAAGGATTTCCTGGTAAATATTATGGAATCGACGTCAACCCTGATGCAGGATTTATGCTTTATAGTGAGTTAAAAAAATATAGTGAAATCTTAATTGGAGATTCTATTTCAATTCTAAAAACCTTTAATCGAAAAATTGATATACATATATGCGATAGTCATCAAAGCAAAAATTATGAGCTACAAGAATATGAGGTAATATTTAATAAAATGAATGGTAATAGTATAATTATAAGTGATAATGCACATGGAAATGATGCACTTTTACAGTTCGCCTTAAAAAATAATAAAATGTTCAAATATTTTCACGAGATACCTGAATCACATTTTTATGGCGGCGAAGGAATGGGTTTCCTCTTTTGGAGCAAAATATGATAAGAAAATTACTATTACAAGTCATAAGAGATTTTCATATATTATTACTTAAAAAACCGTTACCCGCAAGGATTGCTTTATACTTCCATGAAATAAAACATGATGAATTAGAAAAACTAGAAGAAATAATCACATTTTATATAAATAATGGATATAACTTTGTTGGACCGAAAGAATTTATTGATTCGAAGAAAAAAGTAATTTTTATAAGTTTTGATGATAATTATTTATCATGGATCAAAGTTGCTGAATTGTTAGCAAAAAAAAATATATACGCAACCTATTTTATTAACACTGGACCATTAAGAAATATCGCTACAATTTCAGAAATAAATAATTATGCTAATAGAATAAAATACACTTCCGAACTAAAAACACTTTCAAGTGAAGAGATTAAACACATATATGAATTAGGGCATATTATTGGCGGTCATACTCATAATCATTATAATCTGAATAATATGGAATTATCAGATGCAGTTGTTGAAATAAAAATAAATAAACAGCTATTAGAAGATATTATTCAGACAGAAATTACATCTTTTTCTTTCCCTTATGGAATGAGAAGACATTTTAACACAAAACTTAAAAATTATTGTCTTGAAATAGGTTATAAAGTCATTTGTAATGCAACTCCTGGTTTGCTGTACTCGCAGCAGGAGATTAATAATATATATAGAACACCTTGGCATTTAAATAAATCATTGAATTATAATATGGAGAATATTCAAATAGATGGAAGATTATTTGAAAGAATTACAGGGAGATCCGCTATTGGATAAAAAGAATATTTTAATAGTTGCACAAACACCTCCTCCGTACCTAGGTCAATCTATAATGAATTCTTATTTAGTTGATTATGCATGGCCATGGTGTAATAAATATCATATAAGGATTGCGTTTGCACAAAAACATGATGAATTTAAAAAAATTACTATATCAAAATTTTTACGACTTATTAAAGTACTTATTAAGCTAATTTATTTAAAAATAAAATTAAAACATATTGATGCTGCGTATTATTCACCATCTGGTCCACCATCTAAAACAAATCTTATAAAAGATACAATAATAATTATATTTTTAAAGTTATTAACAGATAAGTTAGTTTTTCATTTTCATAGTTCACACTTTCACAATAATCTATTAATACACAAAAAAACAAGTCTCGCTGTTGCAAAATATATTTACAAAATGCCTGCTTTAAGTATTATTATTCTTCCAAGTCAAAAAAAAGAAATTGATTGGCTAGAATCTAAAAAAGTTTGTATTGTAAATAACGGCATACCAGATATCTATAATGAAAATAAAAAACTAAAAACGCATAAAAATTTTATTAATATTGTATATTGTGGTCTCTTAGTTGAAAAAAAAGGTATTGAAGTTGCAATAAAAGCAGCAAAAATATTAGCAGAAAAAGATATAAAGTTTATTTGGTATTTTATTGGTGGATGGAGTAGTGATAAATTTAAAATGAAAATTAAAAATTTAATTGACAATTATAACATAAATGAAAATATAGTTATTTTGGGAGAAATCAATGGAGAAGATAAATGGAAATACTATTACAGTGCGGATATATTTTGTTTTCCTACGCTTTTCGAATTAATGTCAATTAGCTTGCTTGAAGCGATGATGATGCAAATATCTATTGTTACAACAAATATTGAAACGAATAGTTGTTTTTTAAAAGACGGTCACAATTGTTTATTAGTCGATCCAAATAATCATATGCAATTAGCTGAAAAGCTATTTATCTTATCTGAAAAGCGAGAAATTAGACAAATTATTGCGGAAAATGCAAGAAAAGATTACTTAAATAATTACCAAGTTAGTACTTTTAGGACTAATATGGAAGCAGCTATTAAAAAAGTATTTGATAATGAGTTGTTGTATGAATAAATTAATTATTACTGGAGGTTCTGGATTTATTGGCACTAATCTTATCGAAGTTTTAGAAAGTGAAAATTATAAGTTTTTTAATTTAGATAAAGCACAGCCCACAAAGGAATCTCATCGAAAATATTGGATAAAAATTAATTTGTTAAACTTTGAAGATATAAAAAAAATAATAAATGATATTAGACCCACAACTATTATACATTTGGCTGCTCGGACTGATACTTATAGTAATAAAATTGAAGATTATATTGATAATACAAAGGGGACCGAAAATTTAGTTGAAGCAATTAAAGATTGTGATTCAGTAAATTATATTATTATCACTTCAACCCAGTATGTATATAAATCAAATACAAATCCCTTTCCAAGTTATGATACTTCATATTTACCTTTTACAGTTTATGGTGAAAGCAAAAGAATTACAGAAGAAATAATCCGGAACTCAAAAGTAAATTGCGCGTGGACAATCATAAGGCCTACAAATGTATGGGGTCCATGGCACTTACGATACCCAAAAGAATTGTGGAGATTAATTGATTTGGGATATTATTTCCATCCTGGTCGAAGTGAAGTTATTAGAACTTATGGATATGTTAAAAATGTAGTTCACCAAATTATTTCTATTATTTCTGCACCATTATCAGAAGTTGACAAAAAGACATTTTATTTAGGAGACTTACCAATTGATTCTATTGAATGGTTAAATGAAATTTCCGTTCAATTGACAAATAGAAAAATAAAAATTGTTCCAAGATATTTGTTTAAACCTATTGCTCAGTTAGGAGATATTTTAAGATTGACTGGCATTAATTTCCCATTATATATTGAAAGATATAAAAATATGATTGAAGATTATTATGCACCGACGAACATCACGATAGAGAAATTTGGTTTGTATAATTCTTCACTTCAAGAAAATGTTAATGAAACTATTAATTGGCTGAAGGATGAGCAAAATAAGTTATTTTCATATTGGAACAAAAAATTTAAAAAAAACAAGTGAAATGTTATGAAATATTTCGGATATATATTATTTTTGGAAAATTTGAATTCGGTGGATTCTAAATTATTCAAAAAAAAAATGATTATTTCAACAATTAATCCTTATGCATTTTTAATAGCGGAAAAAAACAAATTATTTAAACAAGCATTACAAGATTCAGATATTTTGTTGCCCGATGGGATCGGGATTGTTTGGGCTGTGAAATTTTTATATAAAATAAAAATAAAAAAAATTGCCGGTTATGATGTTTTTATTCATTTAATGAAATTATTACAAAAAAATAAAGGTAATTGTTTTTTCTTTGGTTCATCCGAAGAAACTCTTAAGAAAATTAAAAATAAGGTGGCTAATGAATATCCAGCTGTTGAAGTTAGTTACCTCTCACCACCGTTTAAAGATGTATTTTCAGATGAAGAGAATACAGAATTTGTTTCTTATATAAACTCAAAAAAGCCCGATGTTCTATTTGTTGGAATGACCGCTCCGAAACAAGAAAAATGGGTTTATAAAAATAGAGAAAAACTAGATGTGTCGGTTATTGCTTCAATTGGTGCTGTCTTTGATTTTTATGCAGGTAATGAAAAGAGGGCTCATCCTTTACTCATTAGATTAGGATTAGAGTGGGTTGCAAGAAGCATTCAGAGTCCTGGTCGCCTAGGAAAGCGAAATTTATATGCAATACCCCGTTTCATTTTTCATATTCTAAAATATAAATTTAAAAACTCATGAATATTATAATACTCACTCAAAACGAGCCATTTTTTTTAGCAAAAAATATTTCTTATTTAATCAAAAATTTACCGGATAAACACAAAATCATCGCATGTGTTGTGTTTGATGTTTCTCCATTTGGTAAACAGGAAACTTTTATACAAAAAGCAAGAAGAACGCATGAAGTATTTGGTGCTGAATTTTTTGTCTATTACGCAATGAATTACTTATTAAGTCAAATAAGCAGTTCAAATAAAGTTGAAAAAGTTCTACATGCTCAAAACATTCCTATTATTAAACTGAAAAAATCTGTTAATCATAAAGATTCGTTAGAAATTATTTCTTCTTATAAACCAGATATTCTTTTATCTATAGCCGGAAACCAAATATTTAAATCGCAACTTATAAATTTACCCAAAAAAGGCACCCTTAACTTACATACCGCCTTGTTGCCAAAATATCGAGGCTTGATGCCGACATTTTGGGTAATGAAAAATGATGAAGATTACACAGGTGTTTCAGTCTTTTTTGTAGATGAAGGTATTGACAGCGGTCCAATTGTAGTTCAGAAGAGAGTTAAGATAGATAATAGTTGGTCTCAAAAAGAACTAATTAAAGTGACAAAACAAATTGGTATGGATGCAATAATTGAAGCGATTGAAAAAATTGATTCTGGGAACTATGAAGTAATTCCAAATCACAAAGAAGAAAGTACTTATTTTTCTTTCCCAACCCGCAAGGATGTTAAAGAATTCTTAGCGAAAGGAAAGAAATTTTTTTAATGAAAATCCTCACATTCGATATTGAAGACTGGTTTCACATTTTAGATTTTGATGAAACAGCAAATGTTGATTCGTGGAATAAATTCAACTCACGACTATCTACTAGTGTTGAGTTTATATTAAAAAATCTAGAAGAGAGTGGACATAATGCCACTTTTTTTATATTAGGGTGGGTAGCTGAGAAATATCCTGAAGTAGTAAAGAGAATCTTAAAAAGTGGGTATGAAATTGGGAGTCATTCATATTCACATCTTCTTTTGTACAAACATAATTATGAAAAAGTAAAAAGTGATTTAGAATATTCGATTAAGCTATTGCAAGATATTTCTGGAAATAAGATTAAATATTTTAGAGCACCA
>Ga0172370_10008454_pt1 | contig 12352 bp, 12 predicted proteins | sample LakKiv5m_FD_114538 | JGI IMG/M metagenome (GOLD analysis project Ga0172370, IMG submission 114538) | Freshwater microbial communities from Kabuno Bay, South-Kivu, Congo - kab_022012_11.5m | ecosystem: Environmental > Aquatic > Freshwater > Lake | place: Democratic Republic of the Congo...
CGGACAGAGGGCTTTGCCTTGCTCGTACGTGCAGGCTACATAACGCGGGAGAATACTCCGACCCCACTTGGCGAACAAGCTTTATCGCGCCTAAGAGAATTGTCTGCCAAAACAGGCAGCAATTTCTTCTCGCATTTATCGCTGCCAATTATCAGCAATAATGATGAAACCTATTTCCCGATTTCCGCTGGATCAACGGAAATTATTCATTGCCCAGCTTGCGGATATACGTCGCGTCTCGAACTGGCGCAATGCGTAAAAACCGCCCTGTCTCCGGAAGAATTTCTCCCCACAAAAAAAGTCCCGACGCCCAATTGCAACACGATTGAGGCGCTCGCGAACTTTCTGGGCATTCCAAAGGAGAAGACTGCTAAAGCTCTGATGTTCACACGGCTTTCGGACGGCAAATTCGTCTTCGTCGTCGTGCGCGGCGACATGCAAATGAGCCAGGCCAAATTGAAAAAACTCATTGGCGAGGTCCGCCCGGCAACGACAGAAGAAATTACAGCGCCTGGCGCGGTCGCGGGATACGCTTCGCCTGTCGGGTTGAAAAATGCGCTCATCATCGTGGATGACTTAATCCCGCAATCCATGAATCTCGTGGCGGGCGCAAACGAGACGGGATACCATCTCATGAATACAAATTGCGGGCGCGACTACACAGCTGAGTTGACAGCTGACATCGCACAGGCAAAACCAGGAGACGCCTGTCCAAGTTGCGGAAAATTACTTTCAGCACTCAACGCATCTTTACTAGCTATGCGCGACGAAATAAATTTCGACGCGGTTCTGTCTGCGTTGGCCGAAACTCACCACGATGACAAAGGCTTGACCTTTCCAAAAGAAGCCGCGCCTTTTGACATATATCTCATGCAATTGCCCGGCAAAGAACTTGATATTCAGGCTGCTACAGAAGATCTATATGCGACTCTGCAAAAGGCAAATATCGCGGTTCTATTCGATGACCGGGACGAGCGTGCTGGGGTAAAGTTCAACGATGCGGATTTGATCGGATGCCCTGCCCGCGTAACAGTCGGCGAAAAAAATCTGCGCGCCGGGATGGTAGAATTAAAACTGCGCAAGGCCACGGAAAACCAATTGCTGCCCATCAGTGAAGTGGTTTCCAAAATCAAAGACATGTAATTCAGGACAAGGCAACAACGCGTGAATACTGGGCTCTTTCCACCCGATAAACGAAGAGGACTGTTGCTCCACGGCATCTTGCTGGCAATTCTGCTGGCTCTGTCCGCATGGGGATTCATCAATCTGTCCCGCGCAGACGTTGGCCCTAACTTCGTGGTCTACCTCCTGGTTGGATTGATCTCCTTCGCGCCAATCCCGCTCTTCGGATATCGCGCCTACGCCCTCGCTCGCGCCGAATACATCCTCGACCGCGACAGCCTTGAAATACGCTGGGGACTGCGCGACGAAGACATCCCACTGACTGACATCGAATGGATCCGCTCCGCGCGGGACCTCACGCATCCGCTTGGTCTGCCGCCAATGACCATGCCCGGCGCGGTGCTCGGACTACGCCGTCATCCCGACTTGGGTGTAGTTGAGTTCATTGCTTCTGATACAAAGAACATGTTACTGGTCGCCACTGCAAAGCGCGTATATGCCATATCTCCCACAAACCCGAACGAATTCACGCAGACCTTTGCGCGCTCTACAGAACTTGGAAGCCTGACTCCCGCGCAGGCAAAATCAGTGTATCCATCATTCATCGTTACGCAAGCTTGGGATAGTGGATTGGCCCGTTATTTCTGGCTGGCCACGCTGTTCCTGAATCTTGGACTATTCGTCTGGGTCAGTCTGCTCATCCCATCCTTTGCACGTGTGGCTCTCGGTTTTTCGCTTAATCGAAGCGTGACAGCCGTCCCGTCGGTGCAACTGATCATCGTACCGCTTATCAGCACTTTGTTGGCATTGACAGGCTGGGTGGCAGGTCTATATTTTTACCGTTGGGAAAAACAGCGCATATTATCGTTTGTGGTCTGGGCATCCAGCGCACTAACGAGTCTGTTGTTCTTGATAGCTATATTATTCATCATCACAACGCCTGTTTAACGCACCAACCGCGCTTGCAACTTTTTTCATCGTCCACCTGTAATACAATTTAGACATGTCTCCCACCGATGATAACGGCCTCATCCTGCTTGCCGCGCAGGGTAACCGCGACGCTTTCAGTGAGATAGTGCGCCGCCACCAGCAGGCCGTGTTCAACGCCGCTTATCGCGTGCTCGGAAATGTTGGCGACGCGGAAGACGCAACGCAGGAAGCATTCACCCGTGCCTTTCAGTTCTTTGACAAGTTTGATATGGATCGTCCGCTCACACCGTGGCTCAAGCGGATCGCCGTCAACGTGTGCATAAACCACCTCGAGGGAGTCAAACCCGCCTCCAGCCTGGACGATGAAGCGGCTCCCGCGCCCGATCCAAGTCCCGGCCCCGAAGCGCTGACCGTTAACCGCGCCCGCGATGAACGCATCCGCATCGAGTTGATTCAATTACCGCCGCGTTATCGCATCGTCATCGAGTTGAGACATTTTCAGGAATTGAGTTATGAAGAAATCGCAAAGGAACTCAAGCGGCCGCTGAGCGATGTGAAAAGTGATTTGTTTCGAGCAAGAAAACTTCTCGCCGAAAGATTGAAAGACCTGACATGAACCATCTCACAGATTTCCAACTCAACGAATATCTCGACAATACCCTCGACACATCCACGCGCCGTGAAGTTGACGCACATTTACAAACTTGCGAAGATTGTTCGGCGCATCTCGTTGAATTGAAAGACGTGTTTACCATCCTCAAGACCCTGCCGGAAGTTAAACTGCGCCGCGATCTTTCATCCGCCATTCTCGCCCGTCTCCCGCAAAAACAAACTCGCTTGTGGACGTCATCCCTCGCCGCGCAGCTCGGTGCGGCCCTCGGTGTGTTTATCTGGTTCTCGATGCAAGTGGCCAATTTCATCACACCTATCATTTCAGCTTTTCGCTTCCCGCAATTTACAATGCCAAGTTTCCAATTCACGGTTCCTGATTTCCAATTTTCTAATCTCTATTCTCTATTCTCCATTCCAAAATTCCAACTGCCGCCCTTTGACTTTCCAACCTTCCAACTTTCAACCTTCAACCTCGCCTTTATCGCCATAAGTATTTTCCTGCTTTGGCTGGTTGGAAATCTATCCTTACTGCATGACCGCTCAGGAGTCCAAAAGTGAAACGTATTCTCATCGCCATTTTTATTCTGGTACTCGCCACACTGTCTTGCGGACAATCTTCACAACAATCCGCGCCAACCAGGTCTGTCCCAACGCCTACAAACTCCGTGTTCGATTCGGGGCGCACGGGCTATGGATTCTTCCCCACCCCGCCGGAAGCCTCGCTCGAAAGCGTATTGAAAATTTATAAAGACATCGGCACTCACGCGGATTTTGTTTTGCTTCAACAGAACGCGCCATGGCAGGATTTCGCGGACAGCGTGGATGGCGATTCGCAAAAGCGCACCGACATCGTCAACCAGGTCACACTGGCGCGCCAAAATCATCTTGAATACGTTTTCGTCGTGGACGGTTTGAATGGCTTCAACCGCCGCGAGTTCAGCGGCCTGCCTCTCGGCTGGGAAGCTAGTTTCAAAAACCCAAACATTCGCACTGCCTATAAAAACTTTGCGCTGTGGATCGTGCGCCAATTTCATCCGCGCTATCTTGGCCTCGCCTCCGAGATCAACACCTACATGGACGCGCATCCCGCGGACGCGCCGAACTTCATCAGCCTCTACAACGAAATTTACGCGGCGATCAAAGCCGAAGCGCCGGACATGAAAATCTTCGTCACCTTCCAATGGGAAGACTTGAACAACCTGATCCCTTCCGCCGCGGAGGGACGCCAGCCTTATCAAACGGACTGGAACGAGATCGAGGCTTTTGAACCAAACCTGGATTTGTGGGTTATCTCGTCCTATCCGTTCGCGGCCTTCAAATCGGGCGCAGACATTCCTTCCGATTATTACACTCCGCTTCTTTCGCGGACCTCGAAGCCGCTGGCCGTTGCCGAAGGCGGATACACATCCAGGCCAGTCGGACAATTCAGCGGCACACCGGAGGATCAAGTCGCGTATCTCAATGCCATCCACAATCAAATTGGTTCGCGATTAACGTTTTGGGTTTATCTGCTTCTCGAAGATTTCAATCTTGACTCTTATTCCAAATATATGAAGTCTCAGGGAGTCGGCGCGACCGATGTCAACACCCTCGGCATGTTTGCATCTGTTGGACTCGCCAACTCCGACGGTACGCCCAAACCCGCCATGGATTTATGGGACTCGTTTCGTGCAAACAAGTAGATTCTCTCTATGCTTTTTCTTGAACCGCGAAGAGCGCAAAGTCCGCAAAGATTTAAAAAGGTTTTCTTCGCGTTCTTAGCGGGCTTCGCGGCAAATTTGCAAGATGCTCACTCAACCGCATTCGACGAGGAATCATGTGTGAAAAGGAGAAAACATGAACAACATCTTCGGTTTACTTTTGGTCATTCTATTCGGCGGCGCAGGATTGATCTCGATCTTTGCCATCGTCAACTTGCTTCTACCTATTTCCGTTGAACGGACGCGCGTCTCGCTTGAGACAAATATGGGACGTTCGCTTTTGTTGGGCATCGTCAATTCAGTGTTCGCGGGTGTGCTGTTTGCGCTTTGCTTCTGGCTGGCCCAACGCATGGGCGGACTCGTGGCGGGCGTCTTTATCTTTCTGGGAGGGCTGATCGGCCTGGCAGTGACTCTCTCGACTTTGCTCGGTCTCGTTGCTGCGACATCCTTGCTTGGAACCCGTATCGGTGAGACCAAATCGCCTGTGACCACTCACCTGCGCGGCGGAGTTATGCTTTTGCTGGCTTGCCTGACTCCATACTTTGGATGGTTTGTCTTCACGCCACTCGTAGTGTGGACGGCATTTGGCGCGTCCATTCAAGCATTGTTCCGAAGAAAGAGCGCGGCGGCTGTCGAAGATGCAAGTCACGCTTGAAGCGTGGCCTGCGCGGATGAACGCGAATTTCAAATTTCCTCCGCACAAATCCGCGTAATTAGCAGTTAATTTATTATCGGGAGGGCATAATGAAACCTGCATTGATTCTTTCAACGATAATCTTGTTCGTCACACTGGCATGTGGCGGGACAACATCCATCGTCACATCGACAGGCACGCCGACCTCCGCACCAGCGCCCGGCATGCCTGTCAGTACGACATCCTCTCAGCTTCCAACCGATTCATCTCGACTGTGGTATCTCACGCGCGGCGACGAAAAAAGCGATCAGCTATGGGGCGTGGCGACGGATTCGCAAGGGAATATTTATACGGCTGGTTATTTTCAACACCCTGCAACAAAGACTTTCTTCGACATCGTCATCTACAAGTTCACGCCAGGTGGCAGCGAATCATGGCGCACGCAATGGGGCGGCAAATTCCAGGAGAAGGCCTTCGTGGTGGCGGTCAAAGAGCCTTATGTTTATGTGGCCGGGGAAGCGAACAATTCTCTCTCGTTAATGGACTCAGAAATGCTGGTCCTGGCTTTGGACATGAACGATGGCCACGTCATCTGGAAATTCAACTGGGGGCAGGGTTTTGGATATCAGGAAGTGGATGGGCTGGTCGTGGATGGCAATCATCTTTATGTTTCGGGAGGGACAACCGGCGAGAAAACCAGCGGAGATACAGCCATCTTAAAGCTGCAGCGCACCGACGGAAGTTTGGTCTGGGCAAAGACCTGGGGCACAGATAAATTCGATTCAGCCGACGGGCAAATGGTCGTGGACAAAGACGCGCTCTATATTTCTGGCCGCATCAACGGCACCAACATGTTGACGGGCGGGGAAGCAGTCATCGCCAAGTTCTCAAAAGACACCGGCGATTATCTGGGTCACCGCACATGGGGTGGACCAATTTTCAGCGACGGCCTCGGCATGACCAGCGATGGAACATTTCTTTATGTAACCGGCATGACCCTCGATAAAGGCAGCGGCGGACAAATCTTTCTGCTCAAATACGATAAAAACCTAAATCTGATTTGGGAACAATTATGGGGAGGCAAAGGCGGAGAGTCAGCGCGCGTGGCTGAGGTGGATGCGAATGGCAATATTCTGATTGCAGTCAACACCTCCAGTTATGGAGCAGGTAAAAGCGACATCGCTCTGTTGGAATTCAGCCCGAATGGAAAGTTGAACTGGAGTCAGCTCTGGGGCGGCCCGCTGGTTGACTCAGTGCACGGCATGGCAATTGCTGGAGATTTTGTTTATCTGGTCGGCTCCACCGAAAACAACAGTCAGGGCCTGAACGATGCGTTATTGATCAAAGCCGACGCAACCACGGGCCTATTCCCACAGCCATGAATAAGATTCTTGTTCTGCTTACTTTCCTGACTCTCATAGGGCTGGCATGTAGACAAGGTGGGCCGCTTCCTCCTGCCCCTCAGCCGGATACTCCAACACCGACCCTTTCTCGCCTCGACAGTATTCCAGCGAACATCGCCAAGATAACGCCGGACATGGATTTGTATTCGCCGAAATCATTGACCGCTGAATATTTAAATCCAGTGCCGCTTCCATCTCCAGTCAATACTGCCGGGGCCGAAGACTCGGCCTTCATCATGTCAGATGGCAACACTCTGTACGTGTGGTTCACGCCCGATCCGAATAGACCACCTGAAAAGCAGGTTGCAGATGGCGTCACGGGTATTTACGTTTTCCATAAAGTCAATGACGTTTGGGGCAATGCTGAAAGAGTGATCCTGCAAGATGCCGGTAAATTATCTTTGGATGGCTGTGAATTTGTGCTTGGCAATCAAATGTGGTTCTGCGCGGTGAGAGAAGGTTATAACGGCATGCACTGGTTCACTGCTGAATTGAAAGATGGGAAATGGCAAAATTGGCAGAACGCGGATTTCAAACCCGAATATGAAGTTGGCGAATCACACATCACGGCCGACGGAAAAGAACTTTACTTCCATTCATCACGGCCCGGCGACTTAGGCGGATATGATATTTGGGTTTCGACAAATGTAAATGGCGAATGGCAGGAACCTATCAATCTTACGATTGTCAATTCAACGTATAGCGATGGCTGGCCATTTGTCTCACAAGACAGCACAGAGCTATGGTTCACGCGTTTGGTCGGTGCGCCGGAATTGTGGCGGTCAAAAAAGGTGAACGGCCAGTGGAGTGAGCCACAGAGAATGTTCGCACCGTTTGCCGGTGAGGCCTCGATGGATAACGAGGGAAATATCTACTTCACACATCACTTTTATAAAAATAACGTGATGTTAGAAGCTGATATCTACGTTGCTCACAAAGCAACGAAATAAGTTTTTTCCTATGGACAGATATTTTTCAAATGCTCTTCAAAGGTCTGCACGAAATCGTGATAGCCGGAGCCATCACATTTCGCCTGAAAATAATAATAAGACGTCTCGGCAGGGAAAGCCACCGCACGCAATGAACTCAAGCCGGGACTGTCAATTGGCGCGGGCGGCAAACCGCTTTGAAGATAAGTGTTGAACGGAGAGACAAATTTCAAATCTTCGGCGGTCAACGGATTTGTCCACCAGGTTTGCAGGGTTGAGTCATAACCAAGCGCGTATTGCACTGTTGGATCGGCATCCAGCTTCATGCCGATTTTGAGTCGATTCAAATAAACGGACGCAATCGTCGGCGCTTCCTCTTCGTGCATCGCTTCGCGCTCGACGATGGAGGCGAGAGTCACGGCCTGATAAACGCTCAATCCTTGACGGCTGAAACCTTCCTTCAACTCGGTGCTGAGATGCAAATCGAAATTGCGGACTAATCCTGCCACGAAGCGATCAACCGTCACAGCGCGCGGGATGATGTAAGTATCAGGGTAGAGAAAACCTTCCATTGATGGCGCGCCCGCCAAAAAGTCGAAGCCGGGATGCGGACTGGTTGCGATGGCGATAAAGTTTTCCGGTGTGATATCCAGCCCGGAGGTCGGGAGAGAGGCGGCAATTTCTTCAATCCGCCAACCGGGCAGAATCACGAAAGTCACGTCCGCGGGAGTCGCATCCTGCATTTTACGCGCGATGTCTACGATGGACATGGCCGGGCTGAGTTTGTAGTCGCCCGCCTGGATGGTTTTGTCGAGACCGGTGTAAATGAGATAATCTCGAAAGGCGGTTGCATCGTCGATCAGCCCCGCTTCTACAAGATGATTTCCAATGGAGCCGATTGACTCATTTTGTTGAATAGTGAACGTCTGCTCCGGCGCAGACGGATTAAGCGGGCGAATCAAAAGTCCATCGTCCCATAAAAGGTTTAAAGAATATTGAAAAATCTGTGTCACATTCAGCGATGAGGCAGGAGGGCCATAAGATCGCGCAGCTATTGAAGGCACGGCGAACAAACTTGCAAGACAAGCAACGACGATGATAATAAAAATAAATGGAATATAACGACGCATGTTCCGATTTACGATTTTGGATTTACGATTTTCGATTGGCTTCAAGATAGGATTGCAAAATCATTTGCGCGGCCAGTCCATCTAGATGGCCGGCGCGCTTTTTACGCGAAACGCCGAGTTCGATGCGGGCGCGGCGCGCATCCTGCGTACTGAAAGATTCATCCCACATCACGATGGGAATTTGGGTCTGCTCTTTGAGCGCATCCGCAAATCGTTCAGCGCGGCGACCGGCCAGATTTGGATGGCCTTCTTCATCGAAGGATTGACCGACGACGATCAACTCGGCATTGTTTTCCGCGGCGATATTGGCTACTTGTGCCGCGTCAATTGGGCGCGAAACATGCTCGATCACTTTCAACGGGCTGGCAATCGTGCCGGTCAAATCTGAAAGCGCGAGGCCGATTCTCTTTTCGCCGTGATCCACTGCAAGGATTCTCATTCCTCTCCCAAAAAATGGTTTTCTGCTTGTAACAAAAACAACTAAACACAAAGGACACAACGGACACGAAGAAAAAATGCATACAGGCTTTTCCCCTTTGTGTGCTTCGTGCCCTTGGTGTTAATAATCTTGTTTTGCTTCCAAGCTACTTCACATCAATCCTGAACGGTATCAATGGCATCCACGGCCACCAGGATGGACTTAAGTCAATCTGCGGCGCACCTGCCAGCGGCAATTTTGCCAGTAATGTTTGCGTCGCGACATTCGGAGAAAGTCCGCGCGATAGCAAAATAACCTGCATCGGCTCGACGCGGCGCATCAGCACCTGTTCAACTTGCAAATCAAAATGAGACATGCCCGATTGATCAAATGTCGCCCCGGCCAACGGATGAAATATCAGTGTGGATGGCGACGCGACAAAACCATCCGGTACCGAAGCGTTCAAGGCAGACTCAGCCAGTTGCGTCAAATCATCCGACTTCACATATTGCGCGCTGTATTCAACGCGCATCGTCAACTTCAACAACGGGCCGGGTTCTCCGGCAGGCGGATCATAAGTCTCTTCCAACACCTGCCCCATCTTTAACGTGTTGACCAGCAAAACATCCTTTGCACCAATCGAAGAAATAATTTCTTTTTGTGCCTGCTGATTCAACGAAGCCACCAACGCATCGCGGACGCGTTTGCGGTCATCGTCCGTAGCCGCAATGGCGCTTTCGTCTGCGCCTCCGGTTGTCGGCTCAAGGTTGGTCACCGAAACCGACAAACTAAGATTGCCTTCGATACCCTTGATCGAGTTTGCTGGTAAATTTCCGGCCTCGCCCGCTCTCACAGCCTGGATCGGCACTTCGACAAAAGAATTTGCCTTCGCCTCCAAATGTGTGTTGTTCATCGTCACAAATCGGATGGCGTTCTGGCCTGCGCTATAAACAACAGTCCCGGATGGAATCGACACAACCAATTGGGTCAAGTTTTTGAAATGCGCGATGCCTTTTGCCTTGAACTTTGCAACCAAAGCTTCGGATGCTATCACCGCAGGTTGCGAATTGGTCACAGTTACATTGATGTCATAAGCAGGGATGCTTCCGGTTATAAGGACGGATGGAATCGAGTCGCTGGCCGTGACCGGAATGGTCACCGATTGTTGCTGTGTAATTGGCGTCAACTTGATCGCGGCGCGCGGGACGAATAAAGCGGCCACCGTTAAAACGGCCAATACGCCTACCGCAAAGAATCCCGTCCGCGCGAAAAGGTTTGATCGCCAGCCCGCCTCCCTGACCCGCGCCTCGGCCTGCATCGAACGCAGGTTAGGATGTTCGGCTCGAGGGCCGCGTCGATTCTTTAAACGGCGCTCCGGCCACGGTTCGCGTTGAGCCGAAGCAGTTGAATCAAAGACCGGAATGTGGAATCCCTGCGCGTCGCGTTTTACATCCGAACGATGCGTGACGAGTCCCAGATCCGCGCCGAGATATTTTGCATGATGTTGAAGCGCACGCAAATCCACCGGCCGAAGCATGATCTTTTCATACTTCGGCCAGACCAACAGAATACGCGGCGACTTGGCCCACGACATACGGTCGCGGACGGAGATCAAATCGTCGTGAGATTCAAGCGTGATGATCTGGGTTTTCATTGCCTCAAATTATAACCGTTAAGAATTTCTTGACCGGCTTGTTGAACTGATGTAGTTTCCCCATAAATAAAATCTGCGAGCCGCTCCATGGAAGGAAGGACTCGCAGGAATCATAACGAGATATTCTTATTGAGAGATCAGCAACACAACCAGGCCATTATCGGCTTGAGTGACAGTAATGGAAAGCACGTTGCTGTCCTTGGTAAACAACATCTCACCGCCCTGCCCTCCGCCCTGCGCGCTGAAGGACGAACTCCAACCGAGGGCCTTGAGTTTATCAGTGTAGAAAGCCTGCATATTTTCCACGGTGTCGCTGACCTTGAAACTATAAGTGTTTTTGTTGAACTCCTGACCAGCCGAAGCCGCAGGCATGATCGGAATGGAATTCCAATCGCTGACCGGCTTGCCGGTTGGGTTAAGATAAGCTTCGACGTTTAGGACGCCCGGAATGTTGGGCACGCCCGATGGCATGGCGGATGCCGCCGCCTGCAAAGTTTCAATGGGCATGGACGAAGCCACCGCCTCTGCAGTCGAAGCAAGGTTCTTCGCACCGGAAAGTGGATTGCTGATCAGGCCACAAGCCAGAGTAGTAACGATCAAAACAGTTAGAAGGGTATACTTGTATATAGTTGACATATCTTTCTCCTTTTTCAAGCAATTATCATACAGCATATATCGTCCAGCGGAGAGGGATAAATGTACTGGCTTAAGCAGATTCTAATACAGACACAAAAGGCAACCCAAGGATGATAACCGCACCCTGGTACCACAATACGACCATCTATCAAATCTATCCGCGCTCGTTTTATGACAGCAATGGCGACGGCATTGGCGATCTTCAAGGTATCATCCAAAAACTGGACTACATCCGCGATTTGGGATTCGAGTCCATTTGGATTTCTCCGTTCTTCGCCTCCCCGCAAGCGGACTTCGGCTACGATATCTCAGACTACACTGACATCGCTCCCGAATACGGCACGATGATAGATGCCATCCAACTAATTGACGAAGTTCACAAGCGCGGCATGAAAATCGTTTTGGACATGGTCATGAACCATACATCCATTGAACATGCATGGTTCAAAGAGTCCCGGTCTTCACGCGACAATACCAAAGCAGACTGGTACATCTGGCGTGACAAGCCCAACAACTGGCAAAGTCTGACCGGTGGAAACGGTTGGCATTACGCAAAAGAACGCGGGCAATATTACTGGTCGAGTTTCCTGCCGATCCAGCCTGACTTGAATTACCGAAACCCGGAAGTGAAAAAGACAATGTTCGATACCGTCCGCTTTTGGCTGGGCAAAGGCGTGGATGGATTTCGGCTGGATATGTTCAATGCCATTTATAAAGATGCCGAGCTTCGCGATAATCCATTTTCATTCAAACTTATTCCCAGCGAAAGCGATCCATCTGGCTTTTTCCAGGAAGCACGTTATATCGTAAATCTGCCTGAAGATTTTGTCTTCGCAAGAGAATTCAGAAACGTTTGTAATGAGTTTGGCGAAAAGCTATCGCTCGGCGAAGTGAGCGGGAACAGGGAGATCATTCGAAAGTTTTTAGGTGACGAGAAGAATAACGGCCTGATCCTTGTTTTTGATTTTGAGTTGTTGAACTTCAAATTCACAGCAAATTATTTCCGTGCGCTCATTCAAAACATCGAAACTCATTTCCCCGATCCTTTCATACCGGTTTATGTCTTTAGCAACCACGACCGCGCCAGGAGCATCGAACGCCTCGGCAACGATATTCGAAAAGCAAAACTGCTGCACCTGTTGCAGTTGACCGTGCGCGGCGTACCGTGCATGTATTACGGCGAA
>Ga0172370_10008460_pt1 | contig 12341 bp, 8 predicted proteins | sample LakKiv5m_FD_114538 | JGI IMG/M metagenome (GOLD analysis project Ga0172370, IMG submission 114538) | Freshwater microbial communities from Kabuno Bay, South-Kivu, Congo - kab_022012_11.5m | ecosystem: Environmental > Aquatic > Freshwater > Lake | place: Democratic Republic of the Congo...
AGCAGGTCAAAACCGCTGACGACCGCAGGATGATTCAGGAGTGTATTCACGGGGTTGAGAAAAAACCGTTGCCGCACATGCTTGCCATGACCAACATGATGCTGCACGGCATCGATGTGCCCACCAATATCCGGCACGACAACACCCTTAGCCGCCCCCTCAAGGACTACGGACCTCGCGACCGCGTGGACATGATCATCACCAATCCGCCCTTCGGCGGCATGGAGGAGGATGGCATCGAGAACAATTTTCCGCGCAAATACCAGACTCGCGAGACCGCCGATCTGTTTATGGCGCTGATCATGCACCTTCTGAAACACGACACCGGTAAAGCTGCCGTGGTGCTGCCCGATGGCTTCCTGTTCGGCGAAGGGGTCAAGACAACGCTCAAACGTGAGCTGCTCGAAGAGTTCAATCTGCACACCATCGTCAGGCTGCCGAAAGGGGTGTTCAGCCCCTACACGAGCATTGCCACCAATATTCTGTTTTTCGAGAAGGGCGGCCCGACCAAAGAGGTCTGGTTTTTCCAGCACCCCTACCCGGAGGGTTACAAATCTTACTCCCGCTCGAAACCGCTCACCATCGGCGAATTCGATCTCGAAAAAGGGTGGTGGGGAGGCGCAGAGCGACGCGGACGCAAGACCACCAAATATGCATGGACGGTCAGTGCCGGAGAGATCGCTGCAAAAAACTTCAATCTCGACAGCAAGAACCCGCACGAAATCGAAGTGAACCACAGGGATCCCGAAGAGCTGATGCAGGAGTACCAGGAAATTGTTCGTCGGCTCGAAGCCGCGCAGCAGGCGCTCAAGGCCGAACTGATGGCCTGCCTCTCGACAGACAAGAGGGGCAAGGCATGAACGATCCGTTGACACCCTTGCTGCAGGCGGGCGAAGGCTTTCACACCGAATTCAAGCAGAGCCTCGACAAATCCTTTGTGGAGGAGGCCTGCGCCTTTGCCAACTCCGGTGGCGGCAGGATTCTCCTCGGTGTCGCCGACAGCGGCGTCATCAAGGGTATCGACACCGGCAACATCATGCGTTCCCGCGTACAGGACATGCTGGGGCAGATCGAGCCGCTTTTGCACTGCGAAATCGAAGCGGTGGACGATGTTCTCGTCGTAAAGATCCCCGAGGGGACGGAAAAACCCTATGGATGTTCCAGGGGATTTTTCATGCGCATGGGCGCTAATTCGCAAAAGCTCACCCGCAACCAGATCATTGAATTTTTCCAGAAGGAAGGCCGAATCCGCTTCGATGAGCTGAGCCATCCGAAAGCAGTCTATCCCGACGATTTCGATCCGGACGCATTTGCCCGTTTTCTGAAACTGGCCGGGATCAGCCCGAGCATCGACCGGGAAACCCTGCTGCACAACCTCGATTGTCTGACTGCCGACAACCGTTTCACAAATCTTGGCGTGCTGTTCTTCGCCAGAGACATCGACTTTCTTCTCAACCATGCAGTGGTCGTCTGTGTGCTCTATCGAGGCAGTGAAAAAGTCACCATCCTCGACAAGAAGGACTTCACGGGAAACATCGTGGAAAACATCGACAACGCCCTGCTCTTTGTAAAGCGGCATACCAAGGTGCGCCTGAAGATCGAGCACCTGCAGCATGAGGAGATCCCGGATTACCCGGAAGTTGCTCTGCGGGAAGCCATTATCAATGCGGTCTGTCACCGTGATTATTTCGACAAGCGAGCCAACGTAACGATAGAGGTCTTTGCCGATCGGGTGGTCATCACCAACCCCGGTGGCCTGCCGAGCGGTCTCTCACCGGAAGAGTTCGGCACCAAGAGCGTGGCCCGAAATCCCCGCATTGCGTCACTGCTTCACCGCATCGACTACATAGAAAAAATCGGCACCGGCATCAGCCGTATCCGCCAGGCGGTCGCCGAACATGGTGGCACAGAATTGGAACTGCGCTTCAACGATTTCTTCACCGCGACATTCCGGTCAAAGATACAAGTTGCCCAGGAAGTTACGGGAGAAGTCAGTGAGCAAGTCAAGGCCCATGATGAGGTCCATGATGAGGCCTATGAGCTTAACGATACGGAGAGAAAGATTCTTGGGGCATGTCGCGAGGCGACCAGGAGTGCTCCGGATTTGCTGGAAGTGCTCGGATATCGAACACGAACAGGGAACTTCAAAAAAGCAATGTCCCGACTTTGCGACGTACTGAAATTGTTGGAACCTACGCTTCCGGATTCAGCCCGCAGCAAAAACCAGAAATATCGCCTCACAGGTAAGGGCCGCAAAATTCTGCGGCAGGAGGGTAGCGATGAATAAACAGATCGCCAGCCTGCTTGAGCAGCATTTCGACACCGCCTTTTCTGCCCCTGATGGCATCAAAAAGCTCCGCGAGCTGATTCTCACCCTCGCCATCAAAGAGGGGAGGACATTTACTTGATTAACTCAATGCTCCCTCCAGTTAATCGAGTAAATGTCGTCCCTCAAGTCCCTGAAGAAAGGCGCTCTTTGTTTAGCAATTCTCCTTTACCTTGTAGAAATATAAGGAACGTTCAGAAATGTATTCACTTTCATGCCATTATGCCGGAATAAATGTTCGTGAGATAAGGCGTGAGCTGATGAAAAAAAAACGCCGCGCTACCTCTGTACTCGAAGGCTTCCGTCCCTGCCTCGAAGCCGAAGCGCCCGAAAAGGCCCTCCAGCTCTTCGACTGCTTCCGCATCCACACCGCTCTCCGCGAAGGCCCTTGGGGAGCCACCGGCATGAACCATGTAGCAGGTCTCCACACCGCCAGCAGCCCGTTCTACCGGGGCCGCCCCATTCTCATCACCGAAAAAAACTACATCCACAGACTCTTCAACGGCGACACCGGCATCATCCTCCCCGATCCGGAAACCGGCAACCTGAGAGCATACTTCGCCGCCTCCGACGGCACCATAAGAGCCATCCTCCCGGAATTCCTCCCGACGCACGAACCCGCCTTTGCCATGATGATGCATAAAAGCCAGGGTTCGGAGTTCGACAGAGTTTTGATAGTTCTCCCTCCAGATGACACCCTGTTACTGACCAGAGAACTGATCTACACCGGCATCACCAGAGCACGTCAGGCTGTAACAGTATGGAGCGACGCGCAGGTTTTCAGCTCTGCGTTGAAGCGAAGAACAGAGCGGAGAAGCGGGTTACGAGAGCGGCTGATTACAATGGAAAGAGTTTGACAGTATTAACGATAGAATGGTATACAGAAAACCACACTACAAATCTCATATCCTTACCGATTTTGTATAAATGGCAGAGGTCGCAATGAGCCGTATCTGTATTTATCAGTAACACGATAGCACTCTGGCAAAGTTTAGCTCGGCCCTCTATATTCTCTCTTTGGAATAGCGCTTGTTTTGCATCATTGGGTTTGAATTGATAAAGTATTGGCGTATTATTAAACATGAGCAGTAATGCCTCTTCTGATTGCTGGATTCAGAAACCGAACAAAGGTAAGTGCGTGAGTCTCCGGGACACAAAAGCAGTAAGACCATTGAAATCGACCGTCACTTCAGAGAAAAAAATAATTTAATGCCCATTCAATGATTTTTGAAGACCGTGTAAATAGAGTTTTGGGAAATAACACGCTACTTTGTAGCGCTTATTCGCCCAATATGGCATGTAAGGCGCTATAGAGTAGCGCATATAAGCAAGTTGGCGGTAGTTCTAAAAATGCTCGTGCAATTGGAATTACTAAAAACAAGTATAATAAATTGAAAAAATTAATTTTGTATAAAACGAAAAAAATATAAAAATGAAAAAGCTTTTATTAATCGCAGTTAGTATTATTCTAATCTCAATTTTAGCTTTTTATCTTTTTTTAAAAAAGGATAATTCGAAATCAACTTCAGATGAAATTAAGGTTGGGATATTAATACACGAAAGTTCATTGCCTATATATTTAGCAGATAGTTTAGGATATTTCAAGGATGATGGGTTAAATGTAAAGTTAATAGTGCTTCCTCCTGGAGACCATTTGCCAGCATTAGTCTCAGATAGGGTTGATATTATTTCTCCAACATCATTTCCTATGTTATTAGGTGCTATAGAGAATAATCCTTCAATATTTTATGCAGTTATTCCCGGTGCTGAGATTCAAAATGATGAAACAGTATATGGTATTATTACACAAAAGAATTTTAAAGGGAATGATATTTATTCTTTAAAAGGAGAAAAAATATTAGCTATTAATCCATATACAAAAATAAACCTTTTGAATATTTTAAAGAAAGTTGGGTTTCAAGATAATGAAATTCAAGAAATAAATGTCGCAAATAGAGATGCTGCTCTTTCTGCTGTTTTAAATAATATTGTTACGGCTTGTATTTTAGACCAACCTTCACTCGCAATAGCTTTGCAAAGTAGCAATTTTAAATTATTAGAATCTAATCCTAGAGCAAAATATTTAGGTTCGCCTTATTGGAGTGGAAGTGGTGCTGTTAAACAAGAAAAATGGAACAACAATAAATTATTGTATAAAAAATTCTTAAATGCGATTGACAAAGCAATAACATACTCAAGAAATCATAAAAAAGAATCTCAAGTAATATTAGCAAACAAGCTCGGTATTGATGTAAAAATTTCAGAACAAATGGGCGGATATTATTTCCCTTACTCAAATGAAAAGATTGATTTGCAAGAAATAAAGAAGACAGAAGACGCATTAATAAATGCAAAACTAATGAGTAAAGAAATTGATTTGAACAATCTTTTCCCTTTTAACTATTACACAGGCACAAAATGAGTATACTGTCTATAGAGAATGGCGTAATTAATTATCCAAATTCTAATAAAAAACTTTTAGATGTAGATATTAATATAAACGAAAATGACGTATGTGTTTTTGTTGGCAAAAATGGCAGTGGAAAGACTACATTTTTTGACACATTAATTGGATTTAGAAAATTTCACACAAAATCATTATTTGAAAATTATTCAAATTCTGTAATAGGATATTGTTTGCAGGATTTTAATGGTGGATTGTTTCCGTGGCTTAATATTGTTGATAATATACTTTTACCCAACCAGCTAAAAAGCGACAAAAATATAGATGATTTGGCAAAGCAATATTTAAACAAGTTCAATTTATATCATAAAAAAAATGATTATCCGTATCAGTTAAGTGGTGGTCAAAAACAAGTTATTAATATTATCCGCACGTTATGTACACCAAGTGAATTATTTTTATTTGACGAACCATTTTCTGCACTTCACTCAGACAATAAAAAAATAGCTATTTCTTTAATTAAAGAAATCAAGAAAACCACTTTAATTGCAACACATTCAGTCACAGACATTACAGATATACAGCCTAATAGATGTTTTATTTTAGATAATAATATTGAAGAAACAAATATGAATCATTTAATTAGATTTCTAAAAAATGAAGAAGAAAAGTAAATATCTATACTCAATTATTGGTTTTCTAATAATACTAATTGTTTGGTATTTTGTCGTTTATTTCAAAATTGTTGAACCAATTCTATTACCATCTCCTAAAAATGTTTTCATCGAATTAATTCATTTATCAAAATCAAATACTTTCTGGTTGGATGTTTTAAGCACAATAATTTCTTGGTTCATTGGATTGTTTTTGGGTATTATTATTGGAATTGTACTAGGAATTCTATTGGCTCTGAACGAAAAAATATGGTTTATTTTCGAACCTTTTGTCGAATTTCTAAGGTCTCTTCCTTCAATTATACTAGTGCCACTAATCAGCCTTTTTATGGGAGTAGGTCTTGATTCTAAAATACTTAGTGTTACAGTTGTAGTTGCAGTTACAATAATTACAACTGTTGGAATTGCGATTAGGGGAATAAATGTGATTTACAAAAAGCTACAGAATGCATGGCATCTTTCAACTTATGATACTATAGCAAAAATTTATTTTCCAGAGATTTCATCTCATTTGTTAGTTGCAGTCAAAGCATCAATTCCTTTAGCTCTTATTGTTGCAATTGCAGCGGATATGTTAATAGCAACTGACAATGGTCTTGGCAAGATAATTACTGATTCGATGGCAGTGTTTAACTCTACAAGGATGTATGCAGCTATTATTGTTGTTGGTATTTTAGGTTATTTATCGGCAAAACTAAGTATCCTAATAGAAAACAAACTTATTCATTGGAAAGGCAAATAGCTAAAATCACCAATACATATGAAAACTAATAAAACTGATAACTGTATACCTTTTGATGATATTGCATTACTTTATGATGAAACTAGGTTTTTCCCTCAAGACAGGGAGATAAAAGCTTTTGATTTGATAATTGATATAATAAGGAAACATTATGATTCAGAAGAATATATCGAAAATAAATTATTGCGCTTCTTTGATGCCGGGACAGGAACTGGTAGATTAATGCTGCCATTTATTAATCAATTAGCAATCTATTTGTCAAAGAATAAATTCGCCAATATTAATTTTTTTGAGTTTTATTGTCTTGATATTTCAATGCCAATGCTTGAAATATTTAAAAGGAAACTAAATAAGAATAAATTTATTGAGACAGACACATTTCAATTTGAAAAAGAAATAAATAAAAATATTAAGATTAAAATTATTTTAGTTGATGCTGATTTAAGAACTTATTATAAAACATTTGAGAAGCCCATTTTTGATGTGGTATTTACCCATTGGATTTTTCACACTATTAGGGATTGGCAATTGGCATTGTTAAGTATTGTAACATTGTCGAAAGAAGATTCATTACTTTTCACTTTTGAAGAAACTTCTGATTTATACTATGCAATTGATAACAATTTAAGTAAAATTGGAAATAAAAATCAAAAAAAGTTTTGGGAAAAGTACTTCTATTTCAGAAAGAACATTTATAGCTTTTATGGTTTAATACCTCTATCGGCAAACGAGAGAATTGGCTCTCACGTCCAAGATAATAAAATATATGATTGGATAAGTAAGATTTACACGGATACAAATGGACGTTATTTGAGTAAGAGTGAATGGGATAAAGAATACACATATGAATTTATTATAAATGAAATAATTGGCAAACAATTATTTTCAAACATGAAATTACTACCGAATAATAATAAAATCAATCCATATTCAGAAATATCAAAAAGTCTAAATGAATACTACCTTAATACCGAAAAAGAAACACTCGCTCAAAAATTTATTAGCCACACTACATTTCGAAGTAAATACTTCATTCTTAAGAACAAAATTGATTCAGAATTAGCAGTAGAAATTTTTAAAGATGCTATTAGTAAAAGGAATCCTGACGATTTATTTTCAATTCCGAATAGAGCATATGAAATATTTATAGATTTATTCTGGAAAAGGGTAAATCAAAATTTCATAGAAGGAATAAAAGGAGATAATATAAAATTAATTCTTGGGGTACACTTTTTTGATAATAAAAACGATACAAGTATTCAGATAAACGAAGACTTTACAATTTTCCCTAATACCTTAGTGAGTGAAAATGACTTTAAAGAGATTTGGTGTAAAATAAATAACTCGAATGAAAGTGACAATCCATTTCTAATTAATCTCGTTGAGAAAGATTATAAAAGAAATAGAATACTTACAATTACCAATGCAATATCGAATGAATTAAAATGTTTGGCTGAAATAATAGATAAAACAGCTTTCGAAGAATATATAAACAACAATTTAAGACAAATTAAATATCGTGCTATAAATCAAAGATTAACCTACATACTTCAAAATGATATTTTCAGTTTCTTCCAGGGTCTAATTAAAATATCCAACCTTCATAAATTAAATCCAACCTTTAATAATTTCCATTTTTTTCCAAGTCAATTTATTACTCCAACAGGTGAAAATAAAGCTTTTGGTTTGTTGATAATAACTGAAAATTTATTGTCGGAAAAGATAGTAAAAAATATCCAAAATTTTAATCTTTTACTTTTTAGCACATTATCGCGAGATTTAAGATTAGACCTTTCGATTAATGTACCCGTTGTTATATCCAAGCATAAAGAAAGAGAATCTCCAGTAAATATAATTAATAAGGCATCAAAATTTCAGTCGCCAGATATACTAATTGTAACGGCTTTTGCTTCTGAATTTGAACAAGCTTTAAAATTAGCAGGCGTTAAAAAAAGCGCAAAAGAAACACGAAACTTAAATTTTCCAAATAAATTAAATAAGACAAATAGAAAACTGCCACAAGTGTACGATATAAGTAGTCCAAACTTTAAAGACCAAAAAATTTGGTTATTTCAATGTTTTCAAACAGGAAATGGTGACTATGGAATAGAATATACCTTGACTAATGTTTTAGAATTTATTATTAAACAATGTAATAATAAACCTAAATTAATAGTAATGGGTGGTGTCACTGCCGGTATGCAAGAAAGAATTCAACTAAAAGGTCAAATATTAGTTGCAGATTGTTTCTGGAATATTGACAACTACAATGATTTATCAAGAATAAATAAGGATGCAAATAGTATTTCTTGTGATTTAAGCTATTTTTCTATTAATGAAAATATTAAAAAATACATTGACAAATTAGACTATTTAACTAAATACAAGCAAAAAATAGAAATAGGAACATTCATTACAGTTAAAGATGTTTTAAATGATTATTCGACTAGAGAAAAAGTGAGAAAAAAAATTGAGAATATTGAAGGTCGCGAGATAAAAGGTCTAGAAATGGAAGGTTTTGGATTTGCAAAAGTCTGCAAAGAGTATGACGTTGATTTTTTGTTTTGCAAAGGAATTAGCGATTTCGCTCACCGGAAAGACGAAATAAATGACTTTCAAAAAAATGTCGCAAAAAACACATTTGACTTTATTTATTTTTTAATTGAGAATATTCGATAAAAAAAACTACCGCCAACAATCTGTATATGTCATAGCCGGGGCAGTGCAAATTTGAAGGTTTGTAGCCCGCTTTTACTTTATCTCGGTTTGACTGGAAAGTAGCCCGCAATCGGCTACGCCACATACAGGTAACCGTTGTGCAAAATAGAAATGGACATTACAAATAAACCTTAGTGATCTGATATGGAAATAAACATAGAGAATTCGAAAAAGATTTTAACAGATATTGCGAATCAAGCATGTGATTTATTAAATGCTGAAATTTCATCCATATTTTTAAGGCAAGGTGATAAATTAGTTCTTTCAGGTATATCCTCAAAAGGGAAAGAACAAGGATTTTCGGATTATAATGTATATTATACAATTGGCGAAGGATTAACTGGAAAAATTGCTACCGGAATTCCCATTAGACTGGCTGGAGATGATATTTATCGTAGTCCACATTGGAAAGGTAAATGGGACGCAATTGTTTATCCAAAAGGAACACGCTCAATGATTAGTTTTCTTGGAGTTCCTATTTATTTAAATAATAGTGTTGTTGGAGTTATTAAAGCTGAAAGTTCAAAAAGAAAAAGTGGATTTACAGAATCAGAACAAAAAATATTGGAAACAATTGCAGAGTTGATTTCCACTGCAATTAAATCTCAACCCTCACTAATTTCGAACGAACTAAGTTTGTATGTTTTTATCCTAATGCCCTTTTCCGAAAAATTTCGAGATATTTATGAATTAGGCATAAAGGAAACATTTCTATCTCAGGGCATGAGGGTTGAAAGAGTTGACGAATTAGAATTTAATGATCAAATATTAAAACATATTTATGATGGAATTCAAAGAGCTGATATTATAATTGCGGATATGACAGGAAGAAATGCGAATGTTTTTTATGAAGTCGGGTATTCTCATGCATTATTCAAAGAAGTGATACTTCTTACTCAAGATAGCAATGATATTCCTTTTGATTTGAAAGGACATAATCATATTGTCTATAATGGTAGCATAACAACTCTAAAAAATCAACTGTCAAAACGCCTAAGTGCTATGAAAGATAATATTCTTAAAGATTCTACAAACAAATGAAAATGGATAGTTAAGAAACAAACTAAATTCAATGAAAGACTTAAAATCAATAATACCAAAACCATTAGTTGTTGATATTGTAGAAGGGAAATGTCTTGCATTTATTGGAGCTGGATTTTCTATGAATGCAAATCTGCCTAATAATGAAATTATGCCTAACTGGGACATGCTAGGAAAACATTATGCAAATATTTGCGGGATTAAAGAAAAAATTAGTCCAATTAAAACAGCTCAGTTGTTTGAAAAAAAATATGGGAGGGTACAGTTAATTGAAAATACTCGAAAAGCACTTTTCTATGACAAGGTTTTGCCAGGTGAAGCTCACAAGATTCTTTCTCAATTTCCATTTGACGTTGTTTATACTACAAATTTTGACTTGCTTTTAGAGAAAGCATATTCTGAGATTAAAAGACCATATCGTTCTATTGTTGGTGAGTTACAAATGCCATTTTTTGGGGGAAGACTCTTAACAAACATTGTAAAAATGCATGGGGATTTAGAACATGAAGAGCACTTAATAATTACAACAGAAGATTACAAAGATTATTTAAATAACTACCCTGTTATTGCTACACATTTATCCTCGTTGTTAATTACACGAACTCCACTCTTTATTGGCTACAGTCTAACTGACCCAGATTTTAAGAATATCCGTGAAATTGTAAAATCAAGACTTGGGAAATTTGAGAGAATGTCGTATGTTATTCAGTTTGACTCAAAATCAGCAGAAATAGAAAAAAGTTATTCAGAAAATCTACATATCATTTCAATTCCTTCTAAAGAATTTGTTTCTAAAACAGAAGCAATTACTCATTTCCTTAATATATTACTTGAACATGTTGATAGGTTTGATGACATGTCAGCAAGAGAATCGAAGCCAGAGAAATTTAAGAAAGTTGAAAAAGAAATAATTAAGTCAACAGATAATATCACATTTAATGCAATAACATCAACGACATCCAAAACATGTTTTGTTCTCATGCCTTTCAATAATGAGATGAACAATGTTTATAACTATCTTATAAAACCATCCGTTTTTGAATCTGGACTTGAATCGGTACGGGCAGATGAGATTTATAGACCAGGCTCCATTATTGAGCAGATTAGAACATCGATAAGGCAAGCAAGGGTTTTAATAGCGGATGTCACATTGAAAAATCCAAACGTAATGTATGAAATTGGGTTGGCACAAGCTATGGGGAAACCAATCATATTTATTTCTCAAGAAATCAAGGACATTCCATTCGATATTCGTGGATTTAGGGTAATAATATACAATCCTTTAGAAATTGGTAGCATTGAAAAAGCAAAAATGGAACTTCTTCATTCGATTAACGAAGTATTAAAGGATTCTCAAATTAATGAAGCTGAAAGATTGTTAGAAAATGGTCAAATAAGAGCATCTATGGCAATTGCAGGAATTGCTCTAGAACAATTATTAAACAATCTTTTAAAAAGGACTAACCCGTATGTTGAAATAAGGTCTATTAATGAAACTCTAAGAAATTTAGGGAATTCAAAAATATTGTCAAACGAGATGATTGATAAAATAAGACATGCTTATTCATTAAGAAACAATGCTATCCATAAAAGTGAAGAACCGGGTGAGAAAGATGCAAGAAATTTGATAGATACGTGCAACCAATTAGTTAAATTTTTAAACGAGAAGCAATAAAACAACTTTCAAAGAGGGGACGACATTTACTTGATTAACTCAATGCTCCCTCCAGTTAATCGAGTAAATGTCGTCCCTCAAGTACCATACCCGGCTCGATCGGCTTCCGCCACAACATGGATAACCCGTTGCCCTGCGACGCGCTCATCATCGATGAAGCCTCGATGGTCGATCTGCCCCTCATGACCGCCCTCGTCTCGGCCCTCCCGCCGCAAGCCCTGCTCATCCTCATCGGCGACCGTGACCAGCTCGCCTCCGTCGAAGCCGGAGCCGTCCTCGGCGACATCTGCCGCGCCGCCGAAACCCCCGGCTCCGCTATCGAAGGAAGCGTCACCATTCTCGACCGCAACTACCGCTTCGGCGACGGTTCCGGCATCGCCGACCTCAGCAAGGCCATCAACACCGGCAACGACAGGGAAGCCCTTCGCCTCCTCTCCGACCCCGGCAATGGCGGCACTATTTCCCTTGAACCAACCCCGTCACGCGAAACGATCAAAAAACGTCTCGCCACCCAGGTACTCGAAGGCTTCCGCCCCTGCCTCGAAACAGAATCGCCCGAAAAAGCCCTCCAGCTCTTCGAGCGCTTCCGCATCCTCACCGCCCTTCGAGAAGGCCCCTGGGGAGCCACAGGTATGAACCATGTAGCAGAAACCATTCTCCACGAAGCAGGCCTCCTCACAGCCAGCAGCCCGTTCTACCGGGGCAGACCGGTGCTCGTTACCGAAAACGACTACATCCACAGACTCTTCAACGGCGACACC
>Ga0172370_10008461_pt1 | contig 12341 bp, 11 predicted proteins | sample LakKiv5m_FD_114538 | JGI IMG/M metagenome (GOLD analysis project Ga0172370, IMG submission 114538) | Freshwater microbial communities from Kabuno Bay, South-Kivu, Congo - kab_022012_11.5m | ecosystem: Environmental > Aquatic > Freshwater > Lake | place: Democratic Republic of the Congo...
CATTTTAACAAAAAGAAGTCCTTGGAGAGCAGAATGGCTTGACGCATATTTTGAAATTTCTCCTCAAGGAAATTATATTTTAACTCAAAATAAAACTCAAAGAACAAGATTAGAAAATTGTTTGATGCAAGATTGCAAAGCAGATATTTTTGAAAGTGCAAACTCACAAGGACTTCCAATAAAAACAAAAACTGGTTTTAATTATTGGTTTCCAAGAAATAATTGTGTTGCGGGGTTCGACGCCTGCTCGTATTGGTCTTATCTCGGCTGCAACAGGGGTTCTGGGGGCCGGAATTCTGCTCTCGGGGTAAGGCATGTTAAAACAGATGCACTGATCGGCTTGATTGCAGGAGGCAAAAATGAAAAATCAAAATGAATTTCATGAAAGACAATCAAGAAGAAATTTAGCGGGACATCTTTTGGGAGTCACGCTTAATTCTGCATTAGCGGGATTTTTCGCGTGTTCAACTTTTGATAGTTTTTGTACCGGAGATTATTCTTCATCTGCACTTTATCTGTTGTTATGATTTTAAACGCAGCATCTGCTCATTACACAATTTCTCATATTCATAAAAACTATAAACAAAAATAAAAAGTCAGGAAAATCCTGACTATAGAATTAAAAACTTAATAATTTAATTTTTGTATCTGTTGTAGCAAAATTTTTCGCAACAATTATTTTACAATCTTTTTCTTCTGCTGCTTCAATCAGCGACGAGGTTACAATTCCGTCGATAACTATTGCAAAAATTTTTTCATCAATTCTTCTTAATGAACTGCTTACTGATTTTGACGAAAACTCTCTTATCTTTTCAAGTTTTTTGTTGAGAACAATTGCGTTTTCACTTCCCTTGATTTCTTCAAAAATTTCTTTTAATTTTTCTTTGACAGATTCGTCTTCTCCGTCGGAATTTTCTGATTCTTCAACAAAATTTTCTCTTCTGTTAAAAAAAACTTTTGCTTCAATTCTTTTTCTCAAATTCATTAAAACTTCTTTTCCAGTTAATTCTTCAACTTCTTTTCCGTCGGGAGCAGTCGCAATATATTTTATTCTTGCGTTGTCCATTACATTTTGTGCAATTAACTTTCCACCTCTATCTCCGTCGACAAAAAGAGTTATTTCTTTTTCTTTACTCAATTCTCTTATTTCTTCTGGAAGTTTTGTTCCGTTCATAGCGATTACGTTTTTTACTCCTGCTCGAAGTAAATTTAAAACATCTGCTCTTCCCTCGACGACAACTAATTCATTTCCTGAAATATCTCCGCAAGGAAGTTTGCTCTCGCCATATTCTTGAACGTCCGAAGTTTTTGTAGAATCTTTTATTTCTTTTGAGATTTCTCTCGAATCAGTTGAACCGCTTATTTGGCTCATTAATTTTTTTGCTCTTTCAATTATGTAATCTCTTTTGCTTCCCCTGACATCTTCGATTTGCTCGATGGTTATTTGCGCATCGCAAGGTCCGACTCTTTCAATTGTTTCAATTGCTGCAGCAATCAAAGTTGTTTCAGATTGGTCAAGCGCCGTCGGGATTTTTATCATTCCTTCTGTTCGCTTTTCATTTCTTTTCAAATCAACTTCAATTCTTCCGATTTTTCCTTCTTTTTGAAGTTCGCGCATTTCAAGTTCAGCTCCAAGCAAACCTTCTGTTTGCCCGAATATAGCTCCGATTACATCTGGTTTTTCCAGAGCACCTTCTGCTACAAAACTCGCGTGTATCATATACTTAATTGATACTGGACTTACTTTTGCCATTTTTTCTCCATGTTTAATTTTTTAGTTTACTAAGTAAACTTAGAAAAATACTTTCAACAATTACAAAGTGAATGTGAATGCGATAATAATCTACTGATATTTTTCTTACAAGATTTTTTGGAAAAGAATGTTTATAAATTTTGTGTTAGGCGACATATTACTCGGTGGGCTCGAAACGATTAAAAATATTTTTCTTTCAGAAAAATTAGGGGGTCGGCTCGAAGTCGCTTACGCGACAGATAGCTGAAAATCTGCGGATTTTCAGTAATAAAAACAGAAAAATACTTCTCTTATCGAACCAAAACCAAACTCAAGATATGCTTTGCACATCTTCTAACAAATGATAAGAGGTTCTCTGTCGCTCTCCCAAATATTTTTCAGTTTTTTATTTTTGAGATGGGGCGTCCTTTGGACAGATAGTCAGCTACGCCGATATTTTATATAACGCAGAATAACCTTTGTCTTTAGAACATTCAAAAACCTTTTCGGAATTTTCTTCTAAATCTTTTTTTATCTGATTATATTCTTCTTCTGATTTTATAATATAATCTCCAAAAAGAACATAAACTTCTTTGCCAGAATAATAATCTTTTGTCCAACTGCTTAAAATTTTATAATCCCAAGGATTCGGATAAAATTTTGTTTCTAGTTTTGTGTAATAATATACAACTGTAGATTCATCTGTAATTACTACCGAATTTTTATTTACTTCTTCTAAAAATTTGTTGCTCTCTAAAAAGCATTTATTTGTATCTGTATAAGAATTGTTATAGGTTGTATAAAATTGAGATGACAAAGAAAATAAAGTTATAAGTGTAATCCCGATTAAAATTAGTTTTTTATATCTTTTAATTTTGTCTATAAAATATCCTGAAATTAAAGCAATTGTCGGAACAATTGCTAAAATAAATCTATCTTCTTTATGGGGCATATAAATCGCCATTCCCAAAAAGAAAGCAAACCAAATTAACAAAAAGTAAATCTCTTTTTTGAAAAATTCTTTTTTATATAAAATATAAATTAAAGCAATTACAAAAACAAAACCAATTATAGAAAACATATGCCCCCAATACTCAAAGAAGAAAGTCCAAGATTGTAGACCTCCCCAATAACCAGATGCCTTAAATCCATGAATAAATGCACCAAAGGGATTACTATATTCAAAAATCCCATAAATAAACCAAGGAATTAAAGTCCCAAAAAAAGCCAGAATAGAATACCATAAATATTTATCTTTTAGAAATTTTAAAGATTTATCTCTTGCTAAAAAATACAAGAGAAAAATAGGCATAATCCACAAGGCAGTATATCTTGACAAAAGAGCTAAAGCTAAAAAAACTCCAAATAAAACTTTATGTTTTTTGTTGTTTTCCTCGTATCCTTTCCAAAAACTAAAGAAAGTTAATAATACAAAAAATGTAAATAAAACGCCTGTCAAGATTTTTGCACTATAAATAATATGTAACGGAATTAATAAAAATAAAATTGCAGAATAAAGAGCAACTTTTTCATTAAATAATTTTTTCCCAAGAAGATAAACTAAACAAACTGATAAAGCTCCGATTATTGCTATAAAAAATATTACTAAAAAGTCTAAATTAAAAAGATAAAGGGGCATTAAGAGATAAGGCAATAAGGGGGCTCTAAAACCCATTTTAGGCCAAGCATAAAAATTATCTCCGCCAGAAGGAATAAAATCACTCCAACCATTATTTGCAACTGAATAATCTAAAGGATTGTGAGCTAAATTATAACCCAAATTTGCATAAACCGTTTCGTCCCAAATTTTCACAGGAGTAGAAAAAATAAAGATACTTCTAATAATAAAAGCAACAATAAGTAAAGCAATTAAGATTTTAGTTTCTCTTTTCATATTCTAAAACCTCTTTTATTGTTTTTATTTGTATTCCCTCATTGTTTATACACTCTAAAACTTCCTTAAACTTTTGTTCTGAAAAATCCCAAGGAGTTTTTTCTTCTCCAATATTATGAAAAGATATTATTAACCATGATTTATCCTCTTTTGCCTTTTTTATCCAACCGCAAACTTCTTTAGAGTCATGCTTGTTTAAAACCCATTGCGTTTTTAATTCATAAAAGTTCGCTTCTTTAGTCGGATTAAATCCTTTTTCCATAGGTTTTGATGCAGAATAATATCTTTTTGTTTTTTCAATAACTCTTGAATCATAATCCCAAAATGGAAATGCAAATGTTTTAATTTCAAAACCTTTTTCCTCTAAAATTTCTTTTGATTTCTTTAGCTCATTTTCTAATTCCTCGTCTGAGATTTTAGTTAAGCGATTATGAAAATTATGGGTTAATGAATGGCTCCCAATTTCCCAACCATTATCATACATTTCTTTTACTTCTTCAAAAGTCATTAATTCTTTACCTTCAAAAAGTCCTGTCCAATTAGCCACTAAAAATAAACTTCCCCTTTGTTCATATTTTTGCATTTCTTTAAATGCAATTTCATACTGGGATTTTAAACCATCATCAAATGTTAGCGTCAAAATTCCTTCATTTTCTTTTATCTCATATTTTGAAGGAAAAGCAAAAAATAAAAGAGAAATCAAACCCAATCCAATAAATCCAAGGACTACATAATTATTTTTCATTTTGAAAATGTCCATATTTTATTCCCAAAGAAATTTATTATTAATGCAATTCCAATTGCTAAAATTTGAGAGATTATATAATAAATCCCTAAAACTTCTGTGAAAATGTAAAGGAAAATTAAATTTACTAAAAGAGCCGAAACACTAACTAAACCAAATTGTAAATATTTTTTACCAATTCCTAGTTTTACATTTTCCTTGAATGTCCAAAGTTTATTTAAGATAAAATTGCTAGACATAGCAACAATAAAGGAAAGAATCGCAGAAAACATATAATAAACCCCTACTTTTTCAGTAAGTAAATATAAAATTGCGATATTTACTAAAGTCCCAATTCCACCAACAACCTCAAACTTAACAAACTCTTTGATTACATTTTTCTTATGAGGCAAATATCCTGCTAGATTTTGAAGATAGTAAAAAATCTCTTTTGCTCCTGCCTTACTTTTTCCTTCAACACGATTAATAAAAGTTATTGGAATTTCTTTTATATTACTATATTTTCCTTTAATGATTACTTCTAATAAAATTTTAAATCCTTTTGGATTTAAATCAACATTTTTTATGACTTCTTTTTTTATCATAAAATAGCCCGTCATTGGGTCTTTAACTTTTGTGTAAACTCTTGATAAAAGAGTCGCAGTTTTAGACATTAATTTTCTTTTCAAATTCCAACCTTCAATTTTTCCGCCTTTAATGTATCTGCTTCCAATTGTAAAATCTGCTTCGCCTTTTTCTATTGCTCCAAAAAGTTCTTTTATCTTTTCTGGCGGATGACTCAAATCTGCATCCATAACTCCTAAAACTTCGCCATCTGCAATTTTCCAACCTTCTAAAACTGCTGAAGAAAGCCCAAGTTTTCCGCTTCTATGAATAACTTTAAGATTTTTATGTTTCTTTTTCAAATCTTCCAAAATTTTTCCTGTGCCATCTGGAGAATTATCATCAACTATGATTATTTCTCCGTTAATCTTATTTTCTTTAAATTCTTCTTGAATTTTTCTAATAAGCTTTTGAATGTTCTCTTTTTCGTTGTATGTCGGAATGACTAAACTTAATTCCATTATAATAAAAAACATGAATTGAACATTTATAACCTTAACTAAAACACTTCTTTTAGAAAAAGAAGGCAAAAGCCCCATCTCAAAAACTTCTTCTTTTTTCCTAAAAAAGAAGCAAAAAATTCTCGCCGACCCCCTAAAACCCCAAAGATACTTTCGAGCCCACCTGCGTGGATACGCAAAATTCTTTCAGAATTTTGGGGACGCTACGCGCTTTCGCTTCGCTCACCCTCGCCTAACAGGCATTAACAGGAATTTTACTCGGCTCGTAAAATTCCCAAATCCAATTTCAGCTCTGAAAATTTCTCCAGCTCTATCGGATTTTTCAGCTCTCACTTCGTGGAGGAAAAATCCTCACGAGGTCAAAATTTACGAGGAAATCGGACTTCTGTTAATGCCGATGTTACATTTCAAAATCTGCAATTCCGTTTCTAACTCTTTCTGCGTGATGCACAAAACTTCCGTCGGAATTTTGATGGTTGTAACAATTTGCACAACCGGGTTTTCCGTCGATAGAATTAAATCCGTTGCATCGATATAATAATTTTCCCCGAGAATTTCTAATTCCAGTTGGTCTTGCCATATCTGGAAAATAATTTTTGCAAGAGTCAGGAATAAAAATAACTGTTCCATCTTCTCTAATAATTGTAAAAATTCTATCTATCATTTTGAGTTTTTTCTAAAAAATAAATTAATTCTGGAGTTGAAAAATCTCTTGCAGCGTCTTCAAAACCTCGCGTGTTTTTAATTCCAGTAATATTTTCTCTGGCCAAATCTAATTCAGCGTCAGACAATTTTCCGTCTCTGTCAAAATCATATTTTTCTCCGAGGGTTTTAATTAAATTTTTTCTCGCAACTCTTTCTTGTCTTGCAAAATATGCAGAATTAATTTCTTGTTGAGTTGAAGAAGGTGGGGATTGAGATGAAAATGAGATAAGAGCATTAAAATATAGAGGTAAAAATACACTTGCACTTATAAGAAAATTTCTTACATTTGGTTTCCTACAAAATCCAACAAATGGCGTGTAATCCAAAACCTTTCCAATAAATTCTTTTGTTTTCATTTTTTCTTCAATATTTTTCAGAACTATTCTCTGTGCCAATCACCTCGCACAGATTTATTTTTTCTTTGTGATTTCTGTGCACATACCTGCTGCAACTGTTGCACCAGCATCTCTAACTGCGAATCTACTCATAAAAGGATTTTCAGATTGAATTTCCAAACATAATTTTCCTTGTGGTTTTATTCTAACTTTTGCAGAGTCGCCGTTTTTCAAAAAGTCAGGATGTTCTTTTATAACTTCACCAGTAGCAGGATTAATTTGTGCAATTAATTCTACAAATTGACATGGAACTTGAGCTGTGTGAACATGGAAAACCGGAGTGTAACCCTTTGCCAAAACAGTTGGGTGATTTATTACAGTTATTGTTGCAATAAATTCTTCAACAACAGGACAAGGTTTTGTAGCGTCGCAAATTACATCTCCTCTTGCAATATCTTTTTTACCAATTCCCCTAATATTTATTCCAACGTTGTCACCAGCATTTGCTTCTGGTAAACTTTCGTGGTGCATTTCAATTGATTTTATTTCACCTGAAATTCCTTCGCCAGTTCTTCCTGGAACAACTAAAATTTTCATTCCGGCTTTCATAATTCCTGTTTCAATTTTTCCAACCGGAACAGTTCCAATTCCTGTAATTTCATAAACATCTTGAACAGGCATTCTCATTGGAAGATTAGTTGGTAATTCTGGAGCAGGGAACAAATCAAATTGTTCTAAAACTGTTGGCCCTTTATACCAAGACATATTGTTAGATTTTTTCGCAACATTGTCACCTTGCAATCCTGAACATGCAATAAAAGTTGTTTTGTCTGGTTTAACTCCAACACCCATTAATAATTTTGAAACTTGTTCTTTAACTGCGTTGAATTTTTCTTCTTTATATTGAACTGCGTCCATTTTATTTATAGCAACTGCAATATTTTTTACACCCATTGTTCTCAATAACCACAAGTGTTCTGTTGTTTGTGGCTCGACTCCTGTTGGAGCTGAGATAACTAAGAATGCGCAGTCAGCTTGTGAAGCACCTGTAATCATATTTTTGACAAAATCTCTGTGTCCTGGTGCGTCGATGATTGTGATTTCATATTTTTGTGTAACTAATTTTTTATAAGCTAAATCAATTGTAACCCCTCTTTCTCTTGATTCACGAATTTCGTCCATAACATATGCGAATTCAAATCCAGCTTTTCCGTGTTTGATTGCTTCTTCTTTAAGTTTTTTCATTTCTTGTTCAGAAACAATTCCAGAATCAAAAAGTAATCTACCGACTGTGGTTGATTTTCCAGCATCAACATGCCCAACGAAAACAACATTCATATTTGGTTTTGCTCTTGCCATTTTATCTTAAAATTTTTAGTAATAGTTAATAAAAAATTAGGTTTATAAACTTTTCTGTGATTTGAAAATAAATTTTGAATTTAATCTTTCTTTAATTTGTCGTCGATAAAATTTTTACAAATTTATTTCAAACTTTTTTCAATTTCAATCAATCGTTTTAATTTTGCTTCTCTTTCTTTTCCAATAATTCCGCATTTAAAAAAATCTGCCTGAAATCCAAACGCCAAATCTGCTAAAATATTTTCTTCTGTCTCTCCACTTCTGTGCGAAAAAACAATCTTAATTTTATTTTCTTTTGCCAAATCGCAAACTCGACGAACATTAATTAAAGAACCGCACTGGTTTGGCTTAACAATAATCGCGTTGATAGATTTAATTTCAATTGCTTTTTTTAATCTATTAAAATTTGTTACAGTCAAGTCATCACCGACGACAAGAATGTTGGGAAAAATTTTCAACAGCTTTGCGAAACTTTCAAAATCTTCCTCATCAAAAGGATCTTCAACATAAAAAATAGAAAAATTTTTTATGAGATTTTTTAAATAAAATAATTGTTCTTGCGAATCTCTGTCCAGTTTTGGATTTTCATAAAAATATTTTTTTCTTCTGTAAAAAGTTGAAGCAGCGACGTCAATTCCTGTGCGAACTTTTAATTTTTTCAAGATTTCTAAAATTTCTTTTTCATTCTTTGAAGTGAGCCAGCCGTTTTCGTCCCCGATTTCTGAAGAAAAATTTTCGTCATTTTTAGAGAATTCTTCTTTAACTTTTTCTCGCAATTTTTTATTTAATTCAAAAGAATAATTTAATTTGTCGTCGGGAATTAATAAAAATTCTTGAAAGTCCGGTTTTTTATTTGCAGAATATTTTGAATGTTTTCCGCCCTCGACGCAATTTCCAACCAGTCGCGGAAAATTTTTCGCTTTCTCGTCGACAATTTGCCAAACTTGTTTTTTCTTTTCTTTTGCAATTGCTTTTAATATTGCACTTTCCAACGCAAACAAAGTGTTGGCTCCAATATGCCCCTCAGTTATATCTTCGATTCTTCGCAAGTCATCAAACTTTTCTAAAACCTCCTCTGAAAAATAATCTTTTATTTTTTTAATCGACTCAATATCTTCTTGCAAATTTATTTTGTAAGGTTTTGCTTCAAATTTTCCTTTTGATTTTCCATTTGGCGACGACGCACTAAATTCTCCGACGTTAGTTTTTATCAAAACAAAAATTGTTTTTTCATTTCTAGAATCTAAAATTGTTTTTGCCGAAACCTCTTTTACAATAACCATTTCAAATAAAAGCAATCAAGGTTTTTAATTTTGTTGTTTCGCGCATTTCAAAACCTTTAATAACCTAAAAAATTTATTTATATAATGAAAAAGAGGAACGTGATTTATATTATTTTTTTAATCTTATTTGTTCTTCTCCTAACTTTTTATTTTACTAAAAAAAGTCCTGACAAAATTTGTTCTGAAGATAAAGAGTGTCTTCCGTCGTCGTGCTGTCACGCGCAAGAATGTGTTAATAAAAATTTTTCTCAAAATTGTTCTGGAAATTATTGCACCCAAGAATGCTCTAGTCCTCTTGACTGCGGAGCCGGAACTTGCGGATGCGTGAACAAAAAATGCGAGGTAGTAAAAAATGAATAAAATTTTTTTCTTGCTTTTCTTTTTAATTTTTTTAACTCCCTTCTCATTTTCGCAAATTCCCGACGACAATTCTCAAAATAATGTCCGAGTAATTATTGAATTAAAAGAACCTTCTTTGAAAAAAAATTTATTTCAAGAAAAAACCCAAGAACAAATTCTCCAAGAAACAGAAAAAATCAAAGACGAAGTTGTTTCTCAAATTGGAGAAGAAAAAATAAAAAATGATTTTGGAAATTATTTTTCTGCTATAATTACCGACGTGGAAATGCAAAAATTAAAAGAAAATTCTGACATTAAAAATATTCAGATTGTAAATCAAAGGCAATTATTTTTACAGGACTCTGTCAACATTATCGACGCAAGTTTGAGTTGGAAAATAAAATTCTCTGGAAAAAATTTAACGGGTTTGGGAGAAACAATTTGTTTAATTGATACTGGCGTTGATTACACGCACCCAGATTTAGGGGGATGTTATGGAAATAATAATCCTTCTTCAAATTGTAAAATAATTGGCGGAATAGATTTCTGTTCTGACGACGTAAATTGTAACTCCACCGACGACAATCCAATAGATGTTAATGGGCACGGAACACACATTGCAGGAATAATTTCTGCTAATGGAACTTTAAACGGGGTTGCACCAGAATCAAAAATAATTATAATCAAAGCAGGAAATTCTGCTGGCGGTTTTTACGACGACGATTTAATGGCTGGAATCGACTGGTGCGTTAACAATGCAAGCAAATTTAATATTTCAATAATTAGTATGAGTTTAGGCGCAGGACTTTTTGATTCATATTGCGAAACAGATCCTCTTGCTCCGTACATCAATAACGCGACAGCAAAAAATATTTCAGTTATAATTGCAACAGGAAACAGCGGAAATTACACGCACATTGCTGGGCCCGCTTGTGTAAAAAGCGCAATTGCCGTCAGTGGTTCAACAAAAGAAAATCAAATTATTTACAATAGAAATTCAATTACAGATTTAATTGCTCCGGGGTTTTTAATTAATTCTACAAACATTAGTGGAAGTTATTTAGTTAATTCTGGGACTTCAATGGCAACTCCGCACGTCGCTGGTGCGTTTGCAATTTTCCTACAATTTTTCAAATTACAAAATTCAAGAGAGCCAACACCCGAAGAAATTTTAAGCGCATTTCAATTAACAGGAAAAATAATTAACGACCCAACGAATGGATTGAACTTTTCATTGATTAAAGTTTATTCTGCATTGGACTCAATAGAAAATCAAAATCCCGTCGTGAAATTAAATTTTCCCGAAAATAATTCAGAAACAATTTCAAAAGATTTAACCTTTAACTGCACAGCAAGTGACTTTCAACTTTCAAATTTAACTTTTTATTTGTGGAATTCAACCGGACTAATTTATTCTGAAATAAGGGACGAAAAAAATAATTCAGAGAAAGAAGAAATTTTTAATTTTTCAAACTTGATTTACGGAAATTACAAATGGAATTGCGTTGCTTACGATTCAGTAAATAAAAGTTTTAATTCAAATAATTCCTTAGTTGTATTCGAGGAAAAAGTAGAATTGAATTCTCCTGTCAACGATTCTTTTGCACAATCTTCTCAACAATTTAGTTGTTCAATTTTATGTCCAAACATCAGCGAGATGATGAATGTAACTTTTTATTTGTGGAATTCTACTGACGCAATTTATTCTTTAACAAAAACTATTTCTGAAAATCAAACCTCATTTGATTACACCTTTGACATCGACGGAAATTACGAATGGAATTGCGTTTTCTTTAACAAATATTCTGAAGACAAAATTGCAGATTCTAATTTCTCATTTATTTATGATAAAACTGCGCCAACAATTTTATCTCTTGAGAAAAAAACAAAATCTACAACCGCAGAAATAAATTTCGTGACAGACGAAGAAACAAATTTCACGATTTTTTACGGAATTGAAAATTTTAGTTATGAAGATGGAAGCGAATCTTTTTTAACAAGCCACTCGATTTTATTAGATGATTTGGAAAATTCAACAAAATATATTTTTGCATTAAACATTTATGATAAGGCCGGAAATGTTTTGGAAAATTATTCTGGAGAATTTACAACAACTGCAAAAAGTTCTACTACTAATCCTCCTTCTGATTCGTCAAGTTCAAGTTCTGGAAGTAGTTCTTCTAGTTCAACAGCAACCACTCCTCCGGTTGTTCCTCCAGAAGAAGAAACACCGACGATAAACGAAATTCCTGCTGAAGAAATGAGAGAAATTTTAGGAGAAGAGCAATTGAATTCACCAGAAGAAATTTCAGAAAATAGTACAAATATTTTCTCTCCATTAACCGGATTTGTAACTCAAAAAATAGGCGTGAAAAATCTTTCTATTGGAACAATTTTTGTTTTAATGATTGTTTCAGTAATTTTTATTGCTAACTATCAAAAAAAGAAAAAAATCTCAAACATCGTCGAGGAAAAATTTAAGAACTTAGAAAGTTTGTGTCAATAATGAAATCTTTGAACCCTTCGTTAAGAGAAAATAAAAGATATTTTTTGGTTAAAGGAAAAAATTTAAGACAAGAAATTGAAAAATCAATTTTGGATTTTGTCGGGGTTCTTGGTTTATCAAAAACCGGTTTGAATTTTATTCAGGTTAAAAAAGATTTTGCAATAATTTCTATTAACCGCGAATCAATAAATTTGGTTAGAGCTTCGATTTGCGTTTATCCTGAAAAAATGTTTGTAGAAAAAGTTAGCGGAACTTTGAAAGGACTTGAAAAATAAAAAATATTAAGTTCTTTTTATGCGCAGACCGGGAAAGCTCGAAACCTTGCTCGTCTTTATTTTTTGAGGCGATAACTCGCAAAATTTCTCGTCGAACCCCCGGG
>Ga0172370_10008465_pt1 | contig 12335 bp, 12 predicted proteins | sample LakKiv5m_FD_114538 | JGI IMG/M metagenome (GOLD analysis project Ga0172370, IMG submission 114538) | Freshwater microbial communities from Kabuno Bay, South-Kivu, Congo - kab_022012_11.5m | ecosystem: Environmental > Aquatic > Freshwater > Lake | place: Democratic Republic of the Congo...
ACAACGGAGAGCTCGGTAACATATCGGCTCAATGCCTCCTCTGTGCTTTTGACAACCGGTATGAATTTGGCCGTTCCCGAGCTGAGCAACGTTTCTTTGACCATGGGTTGCGGATTGACCACCACCAGCTTCCTGCCGCGGCCGGCCAGGGTCTTGGCGCAGCCGAAGAGCAAACGTATGCCGAGGGAAGCCATGTACGACACCTGGCTCATGTCCACGAGAAACGAAGTCCCCCGCGATTCGATGAGGCTCCTGAACCGATCCCCGATTTCCTGCTCTCCGGCCAGATCGAGCTTTCCCGAGAGTGCGACCTGCGTAAAGCCCGGGTCACTCTTGACAACCTTGAATTCCATGAACGCCCCCTTTGGATGGGTAGATGCCGTGCTCCTATGAAAATGCACCGGGGAGGGACTCTTTGCAAAAAGTCCCTCCCCGGACCCCTCTTCAAAAACTCCAAATATATTGGCGGCTCCCGTCGGTCGCCGCTTGGTGCTTGCCAACCCAGGCGTCGGGGTCCAAGGGCAGCTTTTTCAATCTTCCTTATGCCCGAGCTCGGGCAGGGAATTTCTCGTAAATCGCATGCCGAACCCAAGCGCGTTCCTCCGCACGGGATTACGGAGCGAAGCTGCCGGGATGCCTGAATCCGGGCTTGCAGTATTCGGCAGTCACATCGATGGAGATTCCGCCTCTGGCGTTCATAGCGCCCCGGACCCGGGCCCACCGGGGCTCGCAGGAGGCCACGAGATCGTCGAGGATTCTGTTGGTGATCTCTTCGTGGAACATGCCGGTAGTGCGAAACGATCCGAGGTACATCTTCAAGGACTTGGATTCCAGGCACCTGAGGTCCGGAATGTAGGTTATGGTGATGCGGGCGAAATCCGGTTGCCCCGTGACGGGACAGAGACTCGTGAATTCGGGGCAATTGAATTCAACCGTATAGTAGCGGTCCGAGTACTTGTTAGGAAAAGCTTCCAACACAGCCCTTTCCGGGCTGTCCGGATAGCTGGTTTGACTCTTCCGAAGCAGGCTCAATCCGTCATGTTCCGCCTGGGGCATTTTCATAGATAAGCCTTTCCCGCGGCGTCCCTGGACACCGGTTGGTCCGCGTTCAGCCGAGGAGAGGTTCGACAGGTGGATTTGGGCAGAGTGAACTTGAAAGCGGTTCCCTTCCCGCACTCCGACTCGACCCAGACTCTGCCGCCGTGACTCTCTATGATCGCTTTCACTATGGAGAGACCAAGACCGGTTCCTCCCTTCGAGCCTTTTCCGGGGACCCGGAAGAAGCGGGAAAAGATCTTCTCGTGATATTCGAGAGGAATGCCGATGCCGTTGTCCACAACGCTGACCACCACGCAATCGGAGCTTTCGCAGCCCTGGATTCTTATCATGGGATCGGCTATGTCGCCCATGTGGCGGACGGCATTCACGATCAGATTGTCGAAAACCTGAATCATGCGGCGACGGTCGGCAATAACCAGTGCGGAGCAATCGCCGAAATCAACCGTGAGGGAGAGGTTCCTTTCCTCAAGGAGATCTTGATGCCTGTTCATCACTTCTTCAACGGCCTCCTCGAGGGACACCTCCACCAGATCAAGCTCGAACCTTTCCAGCGTCATGAGTTGGCCGAGGTCGTTGAGGAAATCCTGTATCGATTTACTGGCCCGCGTCAAGAACAGGAGAATCTCATCTCTCTTCCGATCCGGCTGCATCCGGCAGAATTTCCGTTCCAGGAGCTTGACTAACCCGTGAATCGCTATGGCGGGTGACTTGAGATCGTGAGCCACCATCTGGATCAGGTTCTCAACGTCGCGCACGCGTTTTCTGGCCGCGCGCTCGGATTCGGCCAGCCTGTCCTGCCATTCCTTGAGGCGAGCGACCTGCCTCACCTTGGCTCTGACGAGCCCGGGCTTGGCAGAACGCATTACGCATTCCGACACGCCCATCTCAAGTCCCTGAATCAGGTCTTCCTCACCTCGCGCGAGGAACAGGACGGCCGCGCCGGAAAGCATGCCTCGTTCGTCGAGTAAGGGTGCGATTCTGGAAAGTTGGGCGAGCTCCGAGTCGAGGATAACGAGGTCAACCCCTCGTGCGGCGTCCCCGCGTACGACCTCTTCGAAATCGCTGCTGATCGTCAAAAAGCAGTCTCGACCGAGAATTTCCCGGAGGAATTCGCCCTGCTCTCCATCTGGGGCGAGCACAAGCACGGTTCCGAACCGGTTCTTGTTTTCGGCCATCCTGGAAACCCCCGTCCCTGAGGCCAGCCCTTCCCGTCACCGACTGAGTCCATTCTCCTAGCTTACGTCAGACGCCGCGGTTATTCAAGTTTTATCATAGGCGGTAACGTTCCGACATAAGAGGGAAAGTCCCCACACGGCTTGCAACGTTGCCATCCTGTTCAGGTCTGCAACTGGCGCCGCCTGATTTCAAAGACCGACCACATTCTCTGCCGTCGTTCACGCGCCTATTCTTGATCAGTCGAGGCTCACCGGCTATAATCGGCGGCCATGTCACGAAAGAACTTTCGGTCGATAACCTGCTTGCGGGTCGTTGTGTGCTGTTTGGCTGTCATGGTCGTGTCACTCGTGGCGGAGGTGGCACTCACCGCGGCGACAGCCATTGTGCAATTCGATTCACGCGGGTGGACGCGATTCCGAGACATTTCCATCCCTGACCATGTCCCTGACGGACTCGTGGGGATCGCGCTGGAATCCAACGTGGTTGAAAATTGCAGGCCCGACTTGGCGGACGTACGCATCGTAGCCTCAAAAGGGAACGTTGTTCCTGCCATAATGACGGGCACTGTGGACGATTCGGACTCGGAGGCATTCCTGATTCCTACCTTCAGGACGTCCAGGCGAGCAGGGAAGTGGACGGACATCTGGATCGACAAGACCGCCAAAGTTCTCTCCCGCGGCGTGATGATCAAGACGTCGTCCCAGGACTTCGTGCGCAGGGTGGAGGTCCGCGGTTCCGACAACAATCGCGAATCCTATGTGATTCGTATGGACGGGCTTATCGCAGATATCGCGTCGCCCGTGCCGCTCAGGACGCTGGACATTTCTTTTCCGAACAACAACTTTCAATATATTCTCTTGCGTATCCTGGACCAAGAGAAGCCGCCGTTGAAAATGGACGGAGTTCTCTGCTATCCTCCATCGGCGAGCGACGCGCTTTACCGGGACCTCAGCGCCAGAGTCATCGAGAACCGGGCCATTCCTTCCGCCGGTTCTACGCTCCTGGTCGCGGATCTCGGTGAAAAACGGTTTCCCCTGACCAGACTGGCGATCACCACCCCTGTCCCGGAGTTCGTCAAGAAAGCGACGGTACTTGCCGCGGCCTCTCTGAATTCGGAATCCTGGATACCTATTTCCGAAGGCGTTGTATTCCGGCTCCGCCGCGAAGATGCAGTCAAAGAGAAGCTGACCGCCCAGGTGAAACCTCTCCCGTTCCGGTACATCAAGGTGGAATTATCAGGAGGGAACGGCGGGCCGATCCCCGTCGAGTCGCTCCAGGCCTGGGGTACGTTCCGCATGGCGGTTTTCGACCATCGTCGAGGAGAGAGCTATCGCCTCTACTATGACAACCCGCGAGCCGCTGCTCCCGTGACGGATGCGACCCGTTCCTCCATCAATGTGAATCAACTGGCTGCTGCATCTTCGGAGATGACTCTCGGGCCGGAGCAGAAAACTGTTGTCACCCCGTCACATGCCGAGGGACCCGAGAAGCCTGAAAAGAAGGGGACTCCTGGCGTTTGGACCGCGGTGGGGCTGGCCATGGTTCTGCTCGGTCTCCTCCTTCTCTTTCTCATCATGCTTCGGATTCGATCTTCGAGACGTGCATACCGCGGACGCAATTCGAGGGTCGTTCGGGGCAGGCTCTGACCGAGCGCCGGCAAGCAAGGGACCGCCACGGGGAGACGCGGGACAAGCGAGCAAGAAGGAAGGTAATCGTTCACCGCGGAGAGCGCAGAGAGCGCAGAGAATGCAGAAAAAATCCAATTTCTTCCGATTGGCTACGTGATGAAGTCTCCCGCAACAGCTCGGAGTCAGGGTTGGACGCGATGCAATTTCCCTTCTCTGGGGCGAGGACCGCACCTCGCCGAGATTTCAAGAATTCTTACCTCTGCGCTCTCCGTGTTCTCTGCGGTGAGTTTTTCTTTCCCGCTGAACGGTTACGAAGGAAGGTGTCCCAGCCGGCTTTCATATGCCGGCTGACGAGCAAGGAGGAGCCCGAATGAACAGAGCTTTTGCAGTCTGGGGATACGTGTTGGTAATAATTGGTGTCGTCGCGACTGCGTCGGTTTTCCCTCGGTCCGTTTTGGCACAACAGTCACCCCACACGGGTCAGTCTGCACCGAACCAACAAACGCAGTACATCAGCGATTTTCTGCACCGCTTGAAACAAACGAAACCGGGACCGCAGGAGTTGTCAGTCCTTATCAAGGTAGAACAGGGTCCAGAATCCGCTGACTCCGGGGATCTGTTTCGTTACAGAATCAAGTGCAGCAAGAAATGTCACATTGCGGTCTTAGGCACCTGGAGAACGACGTCGGCACTCGCATTGCTCTTTCCACATTCCATGTCACCTTCCGGTCCGCTTGAGGCCGAAAAGGAGTATACGGTACCCTCGCATGACCCCTCAGAGTACTATACGTCCGGTAAGTTGCCCGTTCGAGGGGGCGGCATGATATTTGCCTTAGCATCAACCTCCCCCCTCAGGACCTTGGAACAGGCTGACTTCCAATTGAAGAGAGATCGATGCCAGCTTTTCAGGAACTCGGTCAAGGTGCTCAATGAGCTTGCTGAGGAATTGAGAACGAGATCTGACTGGGGTTACGTGACAATAGACCAAGTGACCAGTCCGGTTGGAATAATATTTCAGCACCGTTGAGGACGGGCAGTGAGGCAGGCGTGTTCAATAAGTATGTTAGGTCGCTGAGTACCCTGAACCTTGAAAACGCGCGCCGCCTGCACTTCCGGGTGGCTCAGGTACCACTTGGACGAAGACGCGCATGGGAACTTTGGTCTCTCAGGACGTTTCCGGCCTGAGCGTGAAGGTCATCCTGGTGCCGCCGATGGTGATTTCATCGTTATCCTGGAGCTGGACCTGAGTGCTCACCACATCACCGTTCACATCAGGTTTCTTCAGGCCCTCGGCGTAGGAGAGGAAATAACCGTTGGGCCTCTTGTTGATCAGCGCGGCGGTTTTCCCGACGAGAAGCCCGGAACACTTCACGTCGCTTTCTCTCGATTTGCCGAGGGTGGTGACCCGTTTACTGAGCTCAATGATCTGTGGGGTGCCCCCGGAAAAGATCGTCAAAAAGCCGTGCAATTCCACCTTCTTGGGTCTCTCAGCCATTTGCTCGGGGGAGATGCCCCGCTCGGCAGCATGCTTTGCCAGCAATTCCTGCTGAGCCTGGGTGTCGAGGATGACCGTATCCCGGAAGGCGGGGGGCTTTTGACCATCTTCGTCCAGAAATTCCTCTCTTACCGGTCTGTCCATTACCGGTCGCAGATCCTCGAACTCGAGGATGTGTTTTCCAATGATGAACCTGTCTCCGTCGAAAACCTTTGCCTGGGCTATTTTCGCATCGTTCACGAAGGTGCCGTTGAGTGATTCAAGGTCCACGAGCAGGAAGAAGTTGGGAGCTTCTTCTTCAATAACGGCATGGTGACCCGACACCGCCATGTTATCGATGACCACGTCATTATCTTCGCGCCTGCCGATCGTGACGGGAGTCTTATCGAACGTGTACTCCTTTATCACCGTATCCTGAAATTTCAGGATCAGTTTGAACATCGAAATCCTCCGTGTACGGTCGCTGTTGTCTTTTCACGAGAGGCTTGTCGTTCTGCCTCTGGAATTGCCTCTACGTCACGGCCTCCTCATTTCCGGGCTCCTCGCCCTGTCCCGGTTCTTCCGAGAAGGCCATCATGAGTAGAGTGACATTGTCCGGCCCCCCTCTTCCGTTGACCTCATCGATGAGGCGTTCCAGCGTCGCCGGGCCCGGCCTCTCTTTGAGAATCTCAGTGAGGATTTCCTCGTCCTCCATGACCGCGGTGAGTCCGTCGGTACATAGGAGAACAATGTCACCAGCCAAAACAGCCAATTCGTCCATGTGGACTCGAATACGGGTATCGACGCCAATGACGGCCGAGAGAATGTGTCTCAATTGAGATTCTCGGGCCTCCTGGCGGCTCATGATTCCTCGTTCGACCTGATCTTCGGCAAGGGTGTGATCTCTGGATATCTGCTCCATTCCCCCGTTCCTGATCAGGTACATCCGACTGTCACCCACGTTAACCATCGAGATCGTAAAATCGTTGAGGGCCATGCCGGCTACGGTGCACCCCATGCCTCCGAATTCGGGTCGGGTCACGGATTCGTGGAGAACCACCCTGTTGGCCACAAACGCGGCTTGACGAAGGAGGTTTGAGTAATAGGTGAACGAGGGATCAAAATTTTCAAAAATATTGGTGGTCTCTTCCTTCTGTGTCTCATGGGCCTTGAAGAAGGAGGACATTGTCTCCAACGCGAGCTCGGCCGCTACTTCCCCGGCCCTATGGCCGCCCATTCCGTCCAGGACGAGAAGGAGTCTCTGGTCGGGATCCACGTAGAAGCGATCTTCGTTGGTCGTTCGTTGCATACCCATGTCCGATTTGGCCCAACACTCCACTCTCACACGGCTTCCCTCCATCCTGCCAGTCTGTCGGGTGACCACCCAACGGGGGTTATTCGTGCCACGGCTTTCTGACATGCCGCTGACGCAGTACCGGGATTCTCGGAGCGCGTTGATTTGCCCGACAACCGTTTTGGGAAGGCTCATTACGCCGGGTATTCGTTCACCGGTCAAACCGTGCTGAATCATTAGCAAATGTAACGGATTTCCGCGCAGAAATCAAGCTTTATCCGTAGTCGCACGTTCGTCGGGCAAAGCTTTGATACTGATCGACCACCTGCGGGGCCGGAATTGCCAAACCGTCTCGCTACACTGCCGCTCATTAAAATTCGCGTCACTCTTCACGTACGGGAAAGCCAGTGAGGCTTCGTTGACTTTCAGTAAGCCCCCCGCGTGGCGATCCTCCACAACTTCCCGGAGTTTCATGGTTATGGCCGACTGATAGTGGAGCGCACTTCTCCGAAAGCACGTTGAGCCTTCTTCGAGATTCAGTTTCAAGTTTTTCATCCATTTCAATGCGCTCCACTATAGTTGTCTCAAGGTTTTCATAAGGGATGCAGCCGGTTCGTATTGATTTCTCGACCGAACGGATATATGGTTCAGCACCAGGAGGAGCCTTGAAGGCCATGCCAAAGCACACGCCCGCCACGCGCCTGCAGCCTCTGAAACTGTTCGCTCTCTGCCTGCTCCTGACCTCGTCGTGGCTGCTCGTTACGGCTTGCCAGGAAGTGGACACGCTCAAAAGAGAAATAGTCAAGGTGGTCACACCCAAGATCTTCAAAAGGACGAATCCTTTTGAGCCCCGGGACGCCATCACGGTCAGAACCTGTTCCCTCTACCAGACGGCCAACCTGAACTCCCTTGTTGTCGGGAAATTGCCCGCGGAAACCCACGTGCGCCTCCTGGACAAGATAGGCGAGTTCTACCGTATCCGATCCAGGGATGGCCGGGAAGGATACCTCGAAATCAAGGCCGTCGGCGGCGATGAGATCATCCGAAAGACCCAGGAACTGCGCAAGTCCATAGAGGGAATGGCTCCTCAGGCTGAAGGAGTCACCAAGACCAAAGCCAATTTCCGATTGGAGCCGGGCCGCGAGCATGCTGTGATCGAAATTCTTCCGCCGGGAAAGAGGTTTGAGGTTTACGAGCGAGTGGTCACCGTCCGCCGCCATCCTCCGGGCGAGAAATCAGCGGTGCGGGGGCGTGTCGAAGGACCGCATGCTTCGCTGGAAGATACCACGGCCGGTGACGAGACATCCGATGATGTGAAGAAGGATGTCTGGTACAAGGTAAAGATTGAAGACGGAAGAGTGGGGTATCTCTTCACGCACAACATGAAGTTGACTCCTCCTGAGGACATAGCTTCCCAGGTTCCTTACATGCGCATGGTGGCATGGAGAAGCGTTAATGTCACCGACGATCCTGACCGGGGAGTGAAGAACAACTATATCGTGGCGTACGCGCCCATCGGCAAGGATCCCGGTTGCGACTACACGAATCTCTATTTCATGAACTGGTCCTCGAAGCACCATTTGCGCGTTATTGGGTGGAAGCTCCGACTCAACGGGGTACTGCCCATCACCGACTACCAGTTCGAGGGCCGACCCGGATTCAGCGTGCGGCACCTGCATCCCACCAAAAAAGACAAGCTCGTGCTCGCGAGTTTCATTTTCGTCAAAGGTAGCATTCGGAAAATCAGCGAGGAAGAAATACCCAACAACGCGCAAATTCATTAAAGTGAGATCCCGCGCGCATCATGAAGATTCCACGGTCAAGAGTCTCTTGTACCAGGGAACGGAAGACGGGGAAGTGTCTGCGTTCCGGTTCCTGGTCCGCGAGACTGAAGGAAATCCCCGTGCCGATGCCCCCCGTTCTTCGTACCGAGCGGGCGTTGGGTAATCATTGATCGGAACGAATCCGAACACCGTGGTGAGGACATTCTGGGGAAATGGTTTCAGGAGCGTGTTGTAGAGTCGCACGCTGTTGTTGTAAGTGCACCGCGCGAGAGCAATACGCCGAGTAAGCGTTACAATTTTCGTCCAGTGATTCGCGAAGGGGGGATACCGTTCCAATTCCGGTCTGGCCTGAAGGAGCCCTTCAATCTGGCCCAGATACCGTTCCATCTCGTCAACAGAAGCGACGACCGTATCCGGCCCTGTGGCCCGCATCGAGACAGATCGGGTATCCAGTAATCGTACGGTAAGATTGCTGTGGCCGGGCTCGAATCCTTTCACAGCCTCCGCCAGGCCGGGAAGGAGATCGTTTCGTTCCTTGACGGCCCGAAGGAATGCGTCCCACTCCGCTCTGGCCTCGAACCGCGCCTGATTCAGGGACGGCCGGATCGTCAAGAAGGAAGCCACGGAAATTATCACAAACGCCAGCAGGAGCCAGAAAGACAGTTCGATGAGTCTGGATGCGGTCATGAAAAGTACCTCGCAGCGCTTCGAACCCTGGAGAAGACGCGCCGTGGAACCGGTCCACGGGGAAGGGCCTCAGGTTCCAGTGGCCGCCCCGCGGGGCTGCTCCGATACCCGGGGAGACACTCCTGTTCTTACCTCAATCATTCTCTCCGGTTATGTCGTTAGTTAACTTGCTTATTTAAGGATACCGGCTAACCTCATATATCGGCCTGGGCCCCTTGTCAAATTCTTTTTGTGTGAAAGCGGCGTGTAATTAAATTTCTCCCAAACCTGCGCGCGCAGGCCATTCAGCAATTCAGGGAAATTGCACCTTACCGGCGCCTCTCGAAATGGTTCTTCACGCCATGTCTCTGTTCTGTGGCGGGTTACCTGATTTTGGGAAAGGATTCGGGAAGCGCCGAGCTCCACGTCTTCTCGGCGACCGCACAGCAAACCCCGATAGGCTTGAAAATCGGCGGCTCTCCTGATAAGGTCTTTAATGACCTTTTTGTGCGCTCCTGCAGTGGTTCTTCCCCAGCAAGAGTAGCAGGGGTCTTCCCCAGACCTCCAACCCCAGACGGCAACTTCCGTGTTCAGGAAATCTCTGGGAGGCTTTATCGTGCCAGCCCGAGGCCATTCCGGCGCCCTCATGGGCATTGATGCGCATCCGGTGGAAGTGGAGGTCGACGTTTATCCGGGGCTTCCTTACGTCGCGGTCGTGGGCATGCCGGACAGCGCTGTCAAAGAGAGCACCGCGCGGGTGAAGTCCGCTATCGTCAATAGTGGTTATCCCTTTCCAGCGAGACGCATCACGGTGAACCTTGCACCCGCGGCACTGAGGAAGGAAGGAGCCGGTTTCGATCTTCCCATCGCGCTCGGGATTCTTTCCGCGTTGAACCTTCTGCCGTCCGAGCGCCTCAATGACTACCTCATCGTCGGTGAGCTCGCGCTGGACGGTCGCGTCAAGCCCGTTCGAGGGGCGCTCTCCATGGCCCTTGCCGCACGGAACCTCGGATTCGCAGGAGTGATCGTGCCGGACGCCAATGCCGCGGAAGCGGCTGTGGTGCAAGGTGTGGCAGTTTACGGCGTGTCGAGCCTGTTGACCACTACGGGATTCCTCATGAACCGGGTGCCGTTGGAGCAGGCCAAGCCTTTGCAGACAAGTCGCTCCGATCGCTTCGGGCACTATCCGGTGGACTTTCGGGAGATCAAGGGACAGGAATTTGCAAAACGGGCGGTGGAGGTGGCTGCCGCGGGCGGACACAACATCCTCATGATCGGACCGCCGGGCTCCGGCAAAACCATGATCGCTCAGCGGATTTCGACAATCCTTCCGGAGCCCGCATTCGAGGAAGCCCTTGAGACCACGAGGATCTATTCGGCCGCGGGTCTCTTAAATCGGAACGGATCCATCATGACGGTGCGGCCCTATCGATCCCCTCACCATACCGTCTCCGATGCGGGACTGATCGGCGGTGGAGTGATTCCACGGCCGGGAGAGGTTTCCCTGGCTCACAACGGAGTGCTGTTCCTGGACGAGCTGCCGGAATTTCGCAAGAACGTGCTCGAGGTCTTGCGCCAACCACTGGAGGACGGCGAAGTGACCATTTCACGGGCGCAGATTTCCCTGACTTTTCCGGCCCGCTTCATGCTCGTGGCAGCGATGAATCCGTGCCCGTGCGGATACCGCGGTGATCTCAAGCACCACTGTATCTGCTCGCGGGAGACCGTTCAGCGGTATTGGGCCAAGATATCCGGGCCGCTCATGGACAGGATCGATATTCACGTTGAGGTGCCGTCGGTGGAATGGCGCGATCTCACCCGTGTTACCGACGGTGAATCATCGGAAACGATTAGAGAGCGGATCAACCGGACGCGCTCGATACAGCTCGAACGACTGCAAGCCGCCGGTCTCTTCTGCAATGCCCAGATGCGGTCCGCGCTCATCAAGAAGCACTGTCAGCTCGATAAGGCGTCCATGGCCTTTCTCGAAAAGGCCGTCGAGAAGCTGGGCCTTTCTGCCCGCGCGTACCATCGCATCCTCAAGATCGCGAGGACCATCGCGGACATGGAAGCCGCGCAACAGATCCAGCCGCCCCACGTCGCGGAAGCAATCCAATACCGGACGCTGGATAGGCGGGCCTCTTGATCGGACCGAGACGAGACGAAACGGGGCATGAATCTCCTGCCGCAAAGGACCGGAGCGGCGATGTGAATTTTTGCTTGATGCGGTAGAATCTTTACAATAGGGGACTGTTCCAGAGTCCGCAAAGGATTTTGTACCAAATGGCGAACCGCACACTTGCTGGGGAAGGAGGACGAGGATGGCGCTTCTTACCGCTCTTGACGTGCGCCGGATCATCGAAGATGGGGGGTTACGGATCAGCCCGTTTCAGTTTCAGGAAGAGCGGACACCCCCTGCTTCCATAGATCTTCGTTTGAGCGCCAAGATCATTCGCTATCGTTTCAGAAGCGACACATCCAATGTCGATGAGTACCTTTTGGGCGAGGAACTTGACGAGTCGGAGGCAATAGCCGAAGACATCAAAGCGGAGACCTACACTCTCAAGCCCGGAAGGGGCGCCGTGTTCGTTCTGTATGAAGAGCTAAGCTTACCGCTTTCTCTCGCGGGAATAGTCTTACCGCGGAGCAGCTTGACGAGACTGGGGGTCTCGTTGCAGCCAGCCTACCTGAATCCGGGGTACCAGGGTTTTTGCCCCATTCTCCTGACGAACAACTCGGACTTCCGGGTTACGATCCCCTTTCGTGATGGAAAGGGACCGAGGGTAGCTCAGGTACTCTTTCTCGAACTCACTTCCCACCCACACAGGGGATACGGACAGGGCGAGGAGGAAAAATATCAGTACGACGAGGGATTTCCCGCAAGATTCTATCAGGATTTCGACATCAAGGAACTGCTCAAACCATTCAAAAAGGCGTTGGATGAAATATGAATCCCGTCAAACCACAGGAGACGACGGCGGGGTCGGATATCCGGACCGCTTTGGTCTGCTTTCTGTCCCTCGCTCTCAAAGCCGAGCGGGAGCAGAGAAGGGATCTGGTGCGAGAGGTCAAGAGGGGGCTTCGGCCAACCGAAAGACAAATCCTGGAATCCAAAGCGGAAGACGTGCTTAGGAATTATAGGGACGAATTCACCGCCGAAGGGATTTTCAAAACGGTCCGGGACGAAATCGCGTAACCGTTCACCGCGGGGCCTCAGAGGCCGCCGAAATCTGAAGAGAAGAATTCCTGAGAGT
>Ga0172370_10008466_pt1 | contig 12335 bp, 4 predicted proteins | sample LakKiv5m_FD_114538 | JGI IMG/M metagenome (GOLD analysis project Ga0172370, IMG submission 114538) | Freshwater microbial communities from Kabuno Bay, South-Kivu, Congo - kab_022012_11.5m | ecosystem: Environmental > Aquatic > Freshwater > Lake | place: Democratic Republic of the Congo...
AAATTCTTTTTCTTTTTGACTTTTTTTGTTTGATTATCTTTGACCGAATTAATTGATAACAAAATTTTTTTTATATGAAAACAAAACTCACCCGTCGCGAAGCGATGAAAGCAATCGGTTTAACCATCGGTAGCACGGCTATTGCCGCACAAGGATTTTCCCGGACTGGAGACAAACTTTTTGAGAATGATCCTGCACCGGCTGGTGCTAAAATTCCGGATTCCTCCGAACCAGTAAAGACTTTCGGGGCATGGAACGAATGGGGCCGGCTTCATGAGGTAGTCCTTGGGAATGTTGATGATATGGTTGAAGCTGGATATGTTGATGCACTCATCTGGCTATCAGAGGAAGGGAAGCAAGCATTAAGATCGAGTGCGGGGCTTCCCACAATAGAAGCGTTTCCCGAGGAGGCTCAGAAGATGATCATTACAATTAATACCCTGGAAAAAGTTCTGACCGATCATGGAGTAATCGTTCACCGCACCAAGCCGATACCACAGGATTACGCGGAAGAAAGAAGCTATCTGAAGGATGTTCAGAAAGGGAGCTATACTATTGGCGGGGCTGATTTTTTCAGGGTTCTGGGTACCAATGTGATCCTCCTGAATTCGTTTCATCTCCCGTTCAGGCGAAGCAATATCTGGACTATCCGCAGGGTACTCGAACCTTTACTCGCAAACACCGATAATCCCTACTTCACAACACCACCGCCATCCCCACATTATACACGTGACGACCTTTACCTGGAAAACGGTGATATCATGTGCGATGGGCATAACGTATATGTTGGCATGTCGGGAAATGCTACGAGCCCGAAAGGGGTTGCATGGCTGAAACAGTTACTCGGGAAGGATTATAAGGTACACACCATCCGTCTTAAACCAGATCTTTTTCATCTCGACTGGCTTCTCTCTCTCAATCGTCCGGGCTTACTCACCTATTGTCCTGAAGCATTGATTGATCCGCTTCCCGAACCCCTTGCGAAATGGGATAAGATTGAAACCAGACTGGATGAAACTGCCGGCGCAAACAACCTGAGCATTGACGAAAGTACCATCGTGGTTCCCGAGCATCTTACACGTATCGCAGATGCCTATAACAAGAACGGGATGAAAGTGATCACGATCCCTGCAAAAGAGACAATCGCTTATGGTTCCGGCCCCCGCTGCCTTACCGCTATTCTACGGCGTGATCCATAAGGGATTTCAGTACCAATACCAAAAAATTACATATATATTGACATATAAATATACAGTATGTATCTTTGGCTTAAATTTATTCAGCATGAAAAAATTAACGATATTCTTCCTGTTGATGTTTCTTGCTTTATTAAGCCATTCACAGAAATATTACGATAATACACTATTCACATTAAGAGCCGGATTCGGATATAACCTGCCTGTTGCAACCGGAGTACTTTCGACGAACTATAACAATGGGGCAATCGATGGGATTTATGGTTCATGGGGAAGTGGATTTATTCCCTCACTTGATTTCTCAGTAAGAATCTGGGGGGATTTCCAGGCATTGGTGGGGATTGGCACCCTGACTGGACCGGAGATCAGGAGTTCCTTTGTGTCTGTCATGGAAAATTCATCCGTTGACAATTCGACCAAATCAAAACTATGGATTCCGGTACTGCTAACTTTCGGGGGAAGATATGATATCCGTTTGTGGGATGAAAAAGAGGATGACGACAACATCTGCCGTCGTTTTACTCCTTATATGGGATTCGGGATCGGAATTGCCATCGGTACAACTGTTAAGAATCATAGTACAATTGTGCAAACAACAGGTTTCAATACTGTCATCACGGATATTAAATCCACTATAACATTTAAACCGGCGCTTGACTTGTACGGTGAATTGGGTGTAAAATATAAGATCTCAAAAAACTTATCAGTTTTCCTGGATGCGAGACTCAGCGCACTCGCGTTAATGCCATCGAAGCAGAAAATTACATCTGAGATTATTAACGGTCAGGATGTGACATCCGATTTAACCGTGTCCCAGAGAGAGACAGACTTTGTAAAAAATGTTCCTTCCACCACTGGCGGACAGGATGAACCTTCAAAAGAACTGGCTGAAAAGTTTCCCGCATCCGGGATTTCCATAAACTGCGGGATTTCCTGGAATTTTGGAGGAAACGTTTTGTTCGGAGGACCCGGACCTAAAATCCCTCCCCCGGTAGCTCCCAAACCGGTCAATAAAGGTACAACCCGTGATAAAATCAAAGTGGCAGCAGCAGTCAAAACATGTATGGATTGTCCGCCGCCAGATCTTACACTGATATCAAATAACGATGATGAGGATTTCCCGGTAGAAAACTCAAGAGAATCGTCATCAGGACCCTGGGGCAAATCGGGACTTTCGAAAACAGAAATACTGGAACATGAAGCGGTATGTGAAAGCTGTAAGGGTAGTGAAGGGACTTGCTGCTGCATGTTGAAAACACTGAAAGTTAAACTTACCTTTTACATCATTTATGATACAGCAGCCCTTAATAAAGGTGTCTGGCTGAATACAAACAAGAATTCAAAAGAATATGGACATACGCGGAAAGGCAAAAGCCTGCCGGAAAAGATGGCAAATAAGGAGGATTGGAAAATAGCCGATAAGAAAAGCGTAGAGGTACATGAACGGCAGCATTGCTCTGATATGAAAGATGCAGCAAACAGTATTATCGAAGAAGCCTTAAAGAAAGTGCCTGTGGACCAGTGCGTTTGCGGCGAAAACGGCGATAAGGCATGTAAAGAAAAAATGGAAAACTTTTGTGAACAGCTGGGAAAAAAACTGAATGACCTACTGAGTAAAACAATGGACAAGATCTCAGAGTCCGAGAATTCGGAATATGGTAAGGGTGACCTGGAAAAGAAGGCCAGGGAAGTTCAGGCAGAAGATCTCAATAACCGCCCGGAATAATCCCGGGAGTCAACTCCACCAACCTAAAAAGTAAACGGGGTCAAGATATTTTCTAAATACTTGACTTTTACCTTTTTTAATCGTATATTTAAGCGATTATTAATCAAAACATTATAGCCATGAAAACAAAACTTTTACTATTCTGCATTCTGGCAATGTTTCCATCCCTCCTTTTTGCACAATATGATTTTGGCGATGCACCGGAAGGAGTACTCGCTTATCCTCTCTCAGGCCAGAACGGATTGTTTCCAACTTGTAAGACAGTTGGTCCCAACGGATGGGTCCAGCACATGAATTTCGGTGCATTTTTCTTTTCTGTCGACCTTGAAATAGATGGTAATCAAGGATTATGTCCTAATTTTTCACCGTACGACCTGGATGAATGCTATGCAGATGTAGATGCGGGTCTGGTTATCCCTCAACCTTTTACAATTGTGGGGGGGAAAGTAGTCACATGCCCTGCCTCTCTTGGAACTTCACTTGGACCTGTTTGCACCACGGTTAGTTGGGGGAACAATATAGATATCAATGTCCAGAACCTGATGCCAAGCCAGGCAACAGGTTATGTTAATGTATTGATCGACTGGAACCAGAACGGGGAGTGGGGTGATTCAATTACCTGTCCGCAGGGAACAGTATCTGAGCATGTACTGGTCAACCATCAGGTACTGAATCCATATACCGGTCTTCTTTCCGCAAGCGGTCCTCCGCCATTCACTACTGGTCCGACAACTGGTTATTTCTGGTCCCGCTTTTCCATTTCAGAAAAACCTGTAATTGTCAATTGGGAAGGTGGTGGGAATTTCGAAGACGGGGAGTCGGAAGACTACCTGATCTATGTTGGAGGATATGATATGGGCGATGCCCCAGAAGGAAGCCTGGCATACCCCGCTACCGGTGTAACCGGGATTTTCCCTACATGCATGAATGTAGGAGCGCCCAATAGCGAGGTGAAACATTTTCTGGGATCTTCGTTTTTCGGTCCCGGTATTGACACAGAAATGGAAGGGAATGCAGATTCCTGTCCCAATTTCAATCCCAATAACTACGATAGGGATGAATGCTGGCAGGACAGTGACGCAGGATTGATATTCCCTGGTCCTTATACGATCACTGGCGCTGTGGGCAGCGAAGTAGTTGTTCCCTGTACGCAAACAGCTTCCGCGTTGGGCAAAATTTGCCAAACTCTCGTCTGGGGAACGGATATAGATATAAATGTCACCGGTATGGGTTATGTCAATGTATTAATGGATTGGGACCAGGATGGTATATGGTCCAATAACCCGAATATGATCTGTCAGGGTGTCCCTGTTCCCGAACATGTACTCGTGAATTTTCCTGTGAGTGGTGCAATCAATTTTCCTCTTTCAACCTTTTCCCCTCCCTCATTCCAGGCCGGAGCTTTCACCGGATATGTCTGGGCAAGGTTGACGATTTCCGACCAGATGGTCACGTCCAACTGGGACGGAAGCGGAACATTCTTAGACGGTGAAAGCGAGGATTATTTATTGGAAGTGATAGATTCTACTGTTTCAATCAAGCATATCCCCGGAGATGGAACGATCCAGTTAAAGATTGAACCAAATCCTGTCACAGATCAATCGAATTTTGAATTTGTTTTATTGGATGGAGGAAATGTCCGGATAGAAGTCGTTGATATGCAAGGAAAATCACTTGGCAACCTCTTTGAAGGTATCGTGTTAAAAGGAAAACACTCGTTCTCATGGAATGAAGGAAACCTGTTAGATGGTTCGTTACAAAACGGGATTTACATGGTACGGCTGATATTCAATGATCGTTTTTCCGGATTTACCCGGATTGTTGTTATTCATTAAAGAAACAGCTCCTTTATTGTACTCTTACAGACTTGTTCCTGTTAAGGGTGCATTCTTCTCTTTTGTAAGGATCTCAAAACCTATGCTGAAGGTTTCCCCGAATTGATCGACCAGGGTTAGACGATGAAATCCCCTTTCCGGTGAAATTGCCATCTGGTGCGATTGCCGGGTTGAGCCGAGAAACTGGTCATCGAGATGCCAGTGGATTACAGCATCAGGATTATGATGTGCTGCTTTAAATATTGTGCTCCCGGTTTTCCCGTCCAGGTCAACTGGGACATAGATCATGCTACCGTCCTTGGGATAGATCATGTCCATGTTCCGGTTGCCCGGATTCTGCGCACAATCCCTACGGAAGGGCGGCAGTACTCTGTAGAACGGGTTTTTGGTGCGAAAGTACCATTCCTGTACGGGAGGCAGGACGAACCATGCAACATGCTGCATATTATCAGTGGATTCACATCCCGAGTTGACCTGCCATTGCCCGGATTTATCAAGGTGTAAAAGTTGGTGAAAGGGACAGGCCGGGGTACGGACCCCGTTTTTCTGGACCCAGGCCGAATCTTTGAACTCGCATATTGAGGAAGCCCGGTAACCACTGTAGCGGCAAACTGGGATTTTAACCATTTCCTCAAACGGTGTTCTGAACCAACTTGTGGCAGGAAGAGTTTTAAAGATATCGAAGAGTATGGGCGCTGCGACTCCTATACCTGTTAGCCCGGACCTCCCTTCACCCGAAGCGTTCCCTACCCATACGGCGACTACAAATTCTGGAGTGACTCCAACCGACCATGCATCGCGATTCCCGAAGCTTGTTCCCGTTTTCCAGGCGATTTTATGGGAGGATGAAAACTGCTGCCATGTGCTTTCCTCATCGGGACGGGACACTTCAACCATTGCTTCGAAAGTAAGCCAGATAGAAGCTGCGTCAAACCAGGAAGAATGGCTGACTAAGGCGACCTTCTTGGGGTTCGCCGAAGCAATGAAAACCGGGGGATGAAAATCATCTTTATTATATCCCAAATGATCCTGGGAGAAATGGTTTAGGGTGCGTGCCATGGACGCGTACATGCCGGCCAGGTCCCATAACCTTGCTTCAGCCCCGCCCAGGATGATCGCAAGTCCATAATGATCGGCAGGCCTGGTGAGAGTGGTCAGCCCTATTGTTTTAAGCAGATTGTAAAAAGGTGTATACCCGTATGTCTGGAGCATTTTTACAGCAGGTATATTCAGAGACCTGGACAAGGCGCGTTTTGCGGGCACAGCCCCGTCGTAAGTAAGGTTATAATTTTCGGGGATGAATCCACCGATCTGTACCGGGATATCCGGGATCAGCGTATTCGGGAGAATCAGAGCGTCGTTAAGCATGGCAGCATAAAGAAAAGGTTTCATGATACTTCCTGTACTGCGTGGCGAAATGATCACATCAACATCGGTCCCATAATCGGTCTTCCCTGTGCGCTTCAGATTCCCAACATAGGCCAGTATATTCCCGGTATTCACCTCCACGACAATAGCTGCAGCATTATGGATCTCATTGGCTGCAAGTTGGATCCCGTGAAGCCCAAGGATATTATTAACTCTTTCCTGGAGACCACCGTCAAGAGTGGTCTGCACCTTTTCTCCCTTATATCCTTCTTTTGTAAGCCTGTCAAGAAGGTGAGGGGAAAGGCGCGGCAAAGAAAATGGTTTTCCTGGCAGGGGTTCGCTCTTAGCAAGTTCGCAAGTCGTGAGGTCGATTTTACCCTGATACCAGAGCCGGTCGAGCAAGCGGTTCCTTTTTGCAAGCAGATATCGGGAATTCCTTCCCGGGTATATCAACCCCGGGCTGTTTGGGAGAACGGCCAAGGTAGCGGCCTCTGCCCAGGAAAGACGACTTGCACTTACCCCGAAATACCTCCAGGACGCGGCTTCCAGGCCTATCACATTACCTCCGAAAGGGGCATGTGAAGCATAAAGTTTGAGAATATCATTCTTGGAATGAGTGAGTTCCATAATAATTGCCAGGCTTATCTCGAAAGCTTTTTCAAAGTATGTCCGTAGCCTGTTTTTCCTCGCCAGCCTGATCACCTGCATGCTGAGGGTGCTTCCCCCGCTGACGATCTTATGATGTCTGAAATTGAGGATCACGGCCCTCGCCATAGAAACCGGATTGAAACCAGGATGGTAAGGAAACCATCGGTCTTCAAAACAGATAATTGCTTTCCTGAATTTCTCCGGAACCTCCCTGCTTTCGGGGAAACGCCACTGCTGGTCGGCCGAGATCCTGGCTCCAAGCAACCGCATTTCCCGGTCATATGCAACGGTAGAGGTGGGATCGTTAAACAGGTGACGGGGCCATACCAGAAGCAGCAACAGGTAAATCAGTAAAACCGGGGCAAACCAGTAATACCACCGCCAACGCACAGACAATCGCATCCGGGACCGGTCTGCCATGATCAGATCCCTACTTCAACCCAGCGGCCTGCAACACGGGCATTGATAGTTTGATCATACATTGCTTCACACTGGACAGGTGGTAGATAGAATCTTCCCTGGTAGGTAGCCATCAGCATGACTTTAAAAATTTTAGATTCACCGGATGCCAGATCGAAATAGGTGATTACCCTGTCGTCACGCACATCCTGGTAAGTAAACTCCGAAGCCTTAGTGGCTGCCATCGCCATCCCGCTCATTCTCGCGTTCATGATCTCCCAACCTGAGGGAAAGACCTGGGACAGGGCAAGGTTCTTATAAGCGCCCCTCAAACCGGGATTCGTAATCTTGACCTCGGCTATAAAACTCTGGCCCTGCGCCAGATCGTTTACCGTAATGGCTTCTCCCTTCAGCCCCGTATATGAAACGGAGATCTTCAGGTTGTTATTGGCGGAAGAGGGATCCCCGTAAGCAGGTATCCCCCTTACAACAAGCCTTGCGTAGATCATATTTTTTCCGTTATTTACCACATTCATGTTCTGTTTGCGACCAGGTTCCGGATCAATACTGTTGACGGAAATGGATTTCGCTGTAATTACTTCACTCTTTTCCCCCTGGTCAAGACTGAACAAAGCGTTTATTCCGGTTCCCGCGAATGTCCCGTAAAAACTGCTGATAGCAATAAGGCAATAAGCGCTGGTCTGGGTACTCAGCCATCCCGACTTGCAGAGTTCCGCGGCAATATCTCGTGCCAGGGGTGCAGCCCTGGTCTTCATGTTTATCAGGCTAAGGATCTCAAGTATCATAGCCTTGTCGCGCAGGTCGCTACCGAAAGTGTTGGAAAGTTCACTGTAAGGCGAAACTGTGATCCCAATGCCGTTTGTAAGCTGTTGTGCCACTTCCGGTTTTCCGGCCAGGAGATAAGCTCCCGCCAGGCGCCATTTAGCAGTAAGAGAAAGATCCTTTTTCTCGAGCAGTTTATTCATGGCTCCAAGCTCGGGCGACCGGGCCAGGGCAAGGGTGTATAAGAGGTAGGCCTGTACAAGATCGTTATTATACCAGGTGGCATTATATGTCCATGAAATTGCTTTTTCACGTTGGAACAATTTCCAGGCAGCCATGAAATTCGAGGGTAGCATGAAGCCTTTTTTTTCGGCTTCAAGCATAAAATGACCAGCATAACAGGTACCCCAGTCATCGGCATAAGCCGATCCGGGCCAGTATGCCAGCCCGCCGTTTGAGATCTGGAATGATTTGAGCATCTGGATAGCTGCCTTGATATTCTGTTCTGTTCTTGCTTTAGCCTCACTGCTGAGTTCGACCAGGTCCTTCAGGTACAGTTGGGGAAATACCGAAGATGTGGTCTGTTCAATACAACCATAGGGGTAATGGATCAGGAACGAAAGCCATTTTTCAAGGTTCAGGGGTGGTATTGATGAGAGTTCAAGAGAACCCGAATTGGTTCCTGCAATGCCCCTGGCCGTGAAATCAGCATTCCAGCTTCCTCCGGCAGGAATATTCTTTTCGTACACGTCAGTCACCGGCAGGTTTGGGTTCCTGATGTCTATCTCAATAGTATTTTCTGCCCTTTCATTACCACTTATTGCAAAGATTTTAATCTTTGCAATACCGGTCATTTGGCTAATCGTAAGTTCGAAATTCACGACCTTATCTCCGATATCGCTGAAGCTCAGCTCACGGATGTTTCCCCCGGTCACCCGGAAAAAGTTGTTGACCTCGATACTTACCTTTACATTCTTAACCGATTTTTCCATGGCAAAAACGCTAACAGGTAGTTTCACAGATTCTCCGGGTCCAAGCACCCTGGGCAGGGTTCCCTGTACCATCAGAGGTTTTTTAACAGCCACCGCCTGTTCATCGGAACCGTAGGCTCCCTTATAGCCTCCGACAACCATAACCCTTACCGATCCTATATATTCGGGCATAGTGAACGTAATGGTACGTGATTCACCTTTTCTCAGTTCATAGGGACCGAAGAACTTTACCATAGGTTTGAAGCGGTTTGCCTTCAGGCTGCCCCTGCGGATCAGGTCCTGGTCCCCTCCAATGCTTAGTATCCTCTGCAGGTCGCCACTGAAGGCACCCATCACCTGGTCGAAAAGGTCCCAGGTTTTTATCCCCAGCGCTTCCTTTGCATAGAACACGCCCCAGGGATCAGGGGTTTTAAATCGCGTAAGGTCGAGCAGTCCTTCATCCACCAAGGCAAGTGTGTATGTCATTGGGCGGCCTTTTGCTTCTTTAACTGTGATGGAGGTGGATTGCATCGGGACCAACTTACCTTTAAGGCTAATGACCGGTTTTAGATGGGTTTCGGGATTTTCGATGAATACCGGCACCACCCCGTAAAGCCTGATTGGAAGGTCATTCTTACTTTGGGCATGGGGCTGGATCAGGGTCACAAAGGCATAGCAGTTCGGCGCCATGTCTTCTGTAATTTTAAAACTGATGTCCGTGCTACCTTTGATTGTCGGGGTCCAGAAAGATTTCAGAAGCCTGGAACCGTTTTCGACTGTAAGCAGGGCCCTGCCATCGGGTGAAGTGGGGAGGCTTAGTTTTACTGTCTCTCCTACGATATATTTTGGTTTATTGGTTGTAAGGGTAAGCATGGAGGCAGCTTGTTTTTCGCCTCCCGGCATGCGGAAATACCCGGGCCAGTCAACATAAACCACCTTCCCCGCAATATGTCCCGAGGATTTGTCGGTTACCTTGATGAGATATCTCCCCCACTCATCATAATCGACTCTGAACTGGTAGATGCCTTTGCCTCCAACCGTCCTGACTGTTGCCGAATCCACAGGTCTGAGGTGGGAGGTTGAAACAAAATCAGCGGAATTATTTTCCGAATCGTCCCACCACCAGCGCCATTCCAGTTTGAACACTTCAACCTTTAACCTGTTCGAAGGAACAATATTACCACCAGGATCAACATTCACCAGCTCGATATCGTATTCCTTGTCAGTATATAAAACCCGTTCCCGGGGAGAAGGTATGGGAACCCGGAGTCCTGCAAATGAAACATAGGGATAATAAAGAATACTGAAGCGGTCGATTGAGAAATCCCCTCCATCTTCAAATACCTTGGTCTCAAAACTGGCATTCAACACTCCGGGAGCTACATTGGTGACATGGATTACCGGAGTAATCGTTGTCTTTCCCTCATCATTCAACTTTCCATTGAAAATACTAATGTTCTCTGCTGCAAAGCCGGCTGTTGGGTTATCAAAAGTAAAAGCCGGGAATTGTTTGAAAACAGTTTCCGCTTTTGTAAGTGTGAGGTTGACTTCCGCCTTTAATCCGTGGGCTGTTGCCCCTGTAAGCCAATTGGCTTCAATCTGTACAGGAGGGATCTTGTTCTTTTGCAGGTAGGTTTTGTTGAAATCCATACGAATCTTCAAACGGTTGGGCTTAACCGTTTCAATCTTCAGGGTTTTCTGGAACTCCACACCTCCCACTTTCACCTTGGCAAGCCAGTTCCCGGTAGGGGCGGAGGACGGTGTCATGGTCCTGAAAGCATAGAATCCATTAACCGATGAGTTAAGTACCGAACGTGAAACCATCTGCCCGCTGGGATTGTACAAAGCCAGATTCACGGGGTGGTTAACCGGCAGTTTCCCGCTTTTATCTTCGAGGATGAAGGTCAGGTAAATTGAATCACCTGGCCTCCACACCCCACGTTCACCATAAATGAATCCCTTTATGCCTTTCTGGACCGGATCCCCACCCACATCAAACATGGAAAGAGAAAGGGAATTGCCTTCTGACAATTTTAAATAGGCTTTTTCCTTGTCTTTAACAGCCACGGCAATAAAGGGTTTGGAGCCCAGCCTTGCCTCAGCCATCCCGTCCACGTTTGTGGAAACGGTTCCTATGATCTGCTGCTGGTAATTGAAGAATTCAACATTAACGCCGGATAAAGGTTTTGAAGTAAGCAGGTCGGTTACGAAGACCGTGAAATCATTTTCAGCACCACCTTTTGCGATCATGCCAAGGTTTGAGGCAAAGACATTCCGTGTGGTGGTCTTATTGAAGTAGTACGAAACCTTGCAAGGATCATCCCGTTCGTTCCAACGGTAATTACCCCATCCGCCATTACTGCCCTCTTCCTCATCGTAACTGTTATAATAATTCCATCCCTCCCTGTCATTATCCCGGTCAGGATTCTGGATGACCACCATATCCTTTGTCTCCACGGTTTCCCCGTTTGTGCAAGGATAGGTTGAATACTGTTTCTTAAAGCTGAGGTTTACTGAATAGATGGCCCCCGGCTCAGTTTTCATCAGGGTGGAAAGATCAATGGAGAAACGATTCCAGCGGCCATAATCAGCGACTCCGTTTAGTGGGATAGTTTTCTTGAGAATTATCCTTCCAACTCTTGATAAATCATCAGATGTTCCCATGTCATTGATCTGAAGGAACTGGAGAATATTATTTTCATAAATGCGGATGACTTTTAAGTCGATAACCCTCAGGTTAACGGCTTCAAAGGGAAGCAGCATGCCGTTTGAGGAGGGCATGATAACCCCTGTGCCGACGAACCTGACATTGGGCTTGTTTTCCTCAGGCGACAATTTCTCGGTGATGCGCTTGCCAAGTTCTTTCCCCTGGCAGTTTCTAAGATAGGGCTCAATAGTGAGGATGGGATTGCCTTCCATGTTTGCAGGGGGATAGACGATTAGTTCATTATCATGGATGGAAGCCCTGATGTTTGGAAATTTCCCGATGCGGACCAGTCCATCCAGGTTCTGGTCATGCTTTAGGGGATCGGTGAAACGGACAAGGAAATAAGGGTCGCCTGCAGCGATATTCCGTACTTCCAGCCACTTGAAATCCCCTAGTGCAGGGATTTCTTCGGTAAACTGTTTATCGGCCGAAGATCCGATAGGGTCACCATTCAAGTTGAGTTTTACGCTTGAAGGCCGGTCGCCCCGGTTTATGGACTCTATCTGGAAAGTATGCTTGTTATTCTTTGAATCATGTTGCCAGCTTACCGGAAGTCCATTCCCATCCTGGCTTGCCGTAAGCATGAGTTCCACCTGTTTGTCGTCGGCGACATCGGCAGTAAAGACTGTTCCCAGGAGTACTTCCTTCGTAAGATCAGATTCGGAAACGGCTTTAAGATTATCGATGGTCACATCAAAATCC
>Ga0172370_10008472_pt1 | contig 12329 bp, 12 predicted proteins | sample LakKiv5m_FD_114538 | JGI IMG/M metagenome (GOLD analysis project Ga0172370, IMG submission 114538) | Freshwater microbial communities from Kabuno Bay, South-Kivu, Congo - kab_022012_11.5m | ecosystem: Environmental > Aquatic > Freshwater > Lake | place: Democratic Republic of the Congo...
CCCGCTCTTTAGTGTTGCATCAAAAAATGAGAACCACCGAACCAAAGGCCAAAGAAATCAGGCCATTTGTGGAAAAGTTAGTGACCAAAGGTAAGTTGCAGACAGTAGCAGCCAGAAGAGCCATCATCGAAAAAATAGGTGAAAATGCTACCAAAATACTTATAGATACTCTTTCAAAAAAATATAAAGATCAAAATGGAGGATATTTAAGAATTACCAAGACCAAACCAAGACTTTCGGATGGTAGTAAAATGGCAATAATAGAATTTGTATAAATTTAAATAATAATATGAATTACGAACTAGACGCACAAAATAAAAAGTTAGGCCGATTGGCGAGCGAAGCCGCTGTTATTTTGATGGGCAAAAATCGTGCCGACTTTGTTCGTAACGCTATACCAGATGTTAAACTAAAAGTATTAAACGCTTCAAAAATTTCTGTCACAAATAAAAAGTTAGACCAAAAAATTTATAAAAATTATTCTGGCTATCCAGGCGGACTAAAAGAAAGAAGCATGAAAAAGGTGATGGCCGATAAAGGTATGAAAGAGACTTTGCGTATTGCAATAAGGGGCATGCTTCCTAAAAACAAATTAAGAGACCAAATGATGAAAAATTTAATAATCAAAGAATAGTATGACAACCACCAAAGAAAAAACAGCCGGAAATAAAGAAAGATACATCGAGGCCGTAGGACGAAGGAAAACTTCAGTTGCTAGGGTGCGCATCACTCCGGGAACCAAAACAACTTTTAAAATAAACGACCGAGACTTGGCCGGATACTTCCCAACCGCCGAACTCAGAAAAGTAGTAGAAGAAGCATTGGGCAAAGTGAAAGCAGGAAATTTTACGATCACAGTAATAGTAAAGGGCGGGGGAGTTCACTCTCAAGCTGAAGCCATAAGACATGGTATAGCTCGCGCTTTAGTCGCTCACGACGATTCGTTTAAAACCAAAATCAAAACTGCCGGTTTACTCAAGCGCGACTCTAGAGCCAAAGAGCGACGTAAATTCGGTCTCAAAAAAGCTCGCAAAGCCCCTCAGTGGAGTAAGAGATAAACTAATTATGGATGATGAAAATAACGACATAACTTTTTCTGAAGAAACAGAAGATAATTCTGTTATTATAATTAAAAAACTCCGAGCTAAAATAAAAGAGCTAGAAGAAAAAAATCAGGAGTATCTAACAGGCTGGCAAAAAGAAAGAGCGGATAGTATAAATCTTAAAAAAAGATTAGAAGAAGAAAAAAAAGATTTTGCTAAATTTGCCAAAGAAGATATAGCGACCGAAATTATGACCGTCCTTGATTCTTTTGACTCAGCTTTTAAAAACAAAGAGGCTTGGGAAAAAGTAGACGAAAATTGGCGCAAGGGAGTAGAGTATATTCATAGTCAGCTCATAAATGTTTTGGGCAATCACGGAGTAACAGTTGTAAACCCATTAGGAGAACAATTTGACCCTAAAAGAGATGAGGCAGTCGAAAATGTAGAAGTAGAAAATAAAGGAGAAGACGGCAAAATAGTTGAGGTCCTAAGCGTCGGCTACTCTCTTCAAAACAAAATAATCCGCGCCCCTAAAGTCAAAGTTGCCGAGTACAAAAATTGATTTCTAGCAAAAAATTGTGTTATAAAAAGTTATAAACAATCCATTTATAATTTTAAGAGTATAATACTAAATATGAAAAAAATTGATAAAAAAGAATTTTCAAAAGATGAATTAAAGAGATATATTGGATCTTTATCTGAGAAATATCATGACGATATCAAAACCATAAAAGAAGGGGTAAAATATCTATTAGTATCTTCAGCCAAGCATGGAAAAATTTTAGAATCTCATTCTGATCAAATGGCCAGACTAACCATAGATACAACGACTGTTAAATCAGATATAAAAGAATTACGAGCCAATATGATGGAAGTGAGACATAACCTAACCCAATTAAAACTTGATGTAAAAATAGATTTGGAAAGAAAAATTGATAAAAACCTTTTTGTTGATCTTGATAGCAGAATACGTAATCTGGAAAATAAATAAAAAGAAAGCCGCCGGTGTCCTGTCCCAACAGGCTTATAACCTGATCCTGTCTATCAATCAAGATAATCATCCTACCCATATTATAGCAAATTTGGGTAGTAAAGTCAAGTGCATAAAAAATAAAGTGGATGTATAATTTATTCGCTTAAATTTAATTATTAACTAATTTTCAAAATCATATGTCAAAAATCATAGGAATCGATTTAGGAACAACCAACTGCGCTGTAGCTGTGATGGAAGCGGGAGCGCCAAAAATAATTGAAAATACCGAGGGAGCTCGCACCACTCCATCTATTGTTGCAATTTCTAAAACCGGCGAAAGACTTGTCGGTCTTTTGGCTCGCAGACAAGCTGTAACCAATCCACAAAATACCGTTTTTGGTATCAAAAGATTTATAGGTCATGATTATAATGAAAGCGCCGTTCAAAAAGACAGGGACACTGCACCATTTGAGATTTCCAAGTCAGATTCAAATGGAATTTTAGTTAAAATGAGCGGCAAAGATTACAGGCCGGAAGAAATTTCAGCAATGATTCTTTCAAAATTAAAAGCTGATGCTGAAGCTAAGTTGGGCGAAAAAATAACTGAAGCAATTATTACTGTCCCAGCATACTTTAATGACGCTCAAAGAAAGGCAACCAAAGACGCCGGTCAAATCGCGGGCCTTGATGTCAAAAGGATTATAAACGAACCTACTGCAGCCGCGCTCGCTTACGGTTTTAACAAAAAGAAAAACGAACAAATCGCTGTTTTTGATTTTGGCGGAGGCACATTTGATATTTCCATCTTGGAAGTGGGCGATGATGTGGTTGAAGTCAAGGCAACCGACGGAGACTCACATTTGGGGGGAAAAGACATCGACCAAAAAATAATCCATTGGCTCGCTAATGAATTTAAAAAAGAAAGTGGCATTGATATAACCAAAGACCCGCTAGCTCTGCAAAGATTAGACGAAGCCGCTGAAAAAGCTAAAATAGAACTTTCTACCGCAACCGAAACAGAAATTAATATTCCTTTCATTACCTCTGACTCTTCCGGGCCTCGTCACTTACTCATCAAAATGAATCGCGCCAAACTTGAAGAAATCGCTGACGAGTTTATCCAAAGAGCGATGGAAATCACCAAGCGAGCAATCGAGAGTTCGCCATTTAAGGTTAATGAAATAGAAGAAATTGTTTTAGTCGGAGGCCAAACACGTATGCCAAAAATAATTGAGGAAGTAAAAAAGTTTTTTGGCAAAGAGCCAAACAAATCAATCAATCCCGATGAAGTAGTAGCTCTCGGGGCCGCTATCCAAGGCGGTATCATAGGTGGTGATGTGAAAGACATTTTACTTCTTGATGTTATCCCTCTTTCTTTGGGCATTGAAACTATGGGAGGAGTGGCCACCAAATTGATTGACCGCAATACCACTATTCCAGCTTCCAAATCACAAGTATTTTCAACTGCTGCCGACAACCAAACTAGCGTTGAAATACATGTAGTGCAGGGTGAGAGACCACTTGCTTCCGACAATCGTACACTTGGACGATTTATTTTAGACGGGATTCCTCCTGCTCCACGCGGTGTCCCTCAAGTTGAAGTTACTTTTGATATTGACGCCAACGGCATTTTAAATGTTAAAGCCAAAGACAAATCAAGTGGCAAAGAGCAATCAATAAAAATTGAGGGTTCTTCTGGTCTTTCAAAAGAAGAAATCGAAAAAATGCAAAAAGAGGCAGAAAGCCACGCCGCTGACGATGCTAAGAAAAAGGAAATCGCTGAAGCCAAAAATTTAGCCGAACAACTCATTTACACAACCGAAAAAGCACTTAAAGATGCGGAGGGTAAAATAAGTGACGAAATCAAAAAGAGTGTAGAAGAAAAAGTTAGCGAGTTAAAAAATGTAAAAGACAAAGATGATGTAAGCGCAATAAAAAATGCAACCGAAAATCTTTCCAAAGAGATACAAAAAATAGGGGAGTATATGCAAAAGAATAGTAGTCAGCAGCAAGCAGATAGTAGTAAGGAAGAGAAAAAACCTGAAGAACCAAAAGAAGAGGGGAAACCAGAGGACAAAAAGGAATAAAATAACTCATCCCGCCCACTATCATGTGGCCCTTCTCTTACAACAAGAGAAGGGAGCGAGCATTTTTCCAAAAAATATAAAGTGTCAAGGTTGAACCTTGACACTTTTATTTTTAACAAAGGAATGGTAGATTTGGAAACAGGAGAGATTATTGTGTTTCAAACCGAGACCAGAAGACAAGCTCTAGAAAATGCCACAACACTTGAAGAAGTGGCTCAAATAGCTCTTTGTGCCACTTTAGAGATAAAGGCACAGGGACATCAAATCGTACAAATTTGTGGGCCGATTTCAACCGGAGGGCGTGGCGGTTTGGAGGCAAATTTGCACTTTTTCAAATTAGCCACTCATGTTGCTGTGAAAAATGGATTTGTCGTCTTCGACTTACCATTCTTTCAAGACCCAATCATCAGAGTGACCCATTACGGTAAAGAAGAAAATGGTGCGTACCTCTGGGAAATATTGGAACTCTTTTTTGAACCGATTTTTAGATCTGGTGCATTGAGCAAGGCTTTCTTTCTGCCGGGTTGGCAATCTTCAATCGGTGCGAGATGGGAAAGAGAAAAACTGACGGAACTTGGAATTCCCATCGAGGAATACCCGTCTGAATGGCTAGCTCAAATAGAGCAAGCAATTGCCGCCGAATGACATTGTCATTCGGCGGCTCTTCAAATAAAATGGGTGAGTTATTGAATTTAACCCAAATTCTGCTATAATCAAATTAAGTACTGACCCCAATATTCGTGTCATTCGCATGAATTCGTGGATTAGTGTCGCATTATATTATGAAGAATTACTACGATATATTAGGCATAGACAAAAAGGCCTCAAAGGACGAGATAAAGAAGGCTTTTAGAGCGCTGGCCCACAAATATCATCCCGACAAAAAGGGAGGAAATGCTGAGAAATTTAAAGAGGCCAACGAGGCTTACAGCGTTCTTTCTGATGATCAAAAGAGAGCTCAATATGACACTTACGGCCAAACTTTTACTGGCGGAAACGGCGGCGGTTTTAGTGGTAGCTGGGAAGATATTATGAGGCAAGCGGGACAAAGTGGCTTTGATTTTTCAGGATTTGCAAATGGCGCTCAAAGCGGGTTTTCAGCCGAAGGATTCGATTTAGGCGACATATTTGGTGAATTTTTTGGTGGCGGACGAAGAACAAAAACTAAAAGGGGAAGAGATATATCCATAGACATCGAACTCAACTTCGAAGAAGCAGTTTTTGGTGTTGACCGCACCATTCTTCTAAATAAAATTTCGGTTTGCCAAACTTGCGATGGCACTGGTGGTAAAAAAGGGACAGAGCAAATCACTTGCCAAACCTGCAACGGCAAAGGCAAAATTCGCGAGATGAAGAGATCAATTTTTGGTTCAATTGAAATGACAAGGACATGTGAGGTTTGTGCTGGTTCCGGCAAAGTTCCAAAAGAAAAGTGCACGATCTGTGATGGTCTGGGTATTCTAAAAAAAGAAGAGGAAATAAAAATTAAAATTCCTGCCGGCATAGACAACGGTGAGATGATAAGATTCTCTGGTGGTGGTGAAGCAATCAAGGGTGGTACTTCAGGAGATCTATATATAAAAGTTCACGTTAAAAAACACAAGACTTTCCGTAAAGAAGGTAACGACTTAATTATGAATTTGGATGTTAAACTTTCTGACGCTTTGCTCGGTGCTAAAGTTGATATTCAGACATTAGACGGACTTTCCACTTTAAACATCCCCGAAGGTGTAAACACTGGCGATATTTTGCAAATAAAAGGGAAGGGTGTGCCAAGTGGTAACAAGCGTGGCGACATTTTGATTCATATCAAAGTTGTCCTACCTAAAAAACTCTCCAAAACCGCCCGCGAAGCTATCCAGAAATTAAAAGAGGAGGGGATATAGATATAGTGATAAAATCATTTGATTTTAAATGCGTAAAGATATACACATATTTGTTTACATTGGCATAAATCAAATGATATTATTATTGTAACCAATTTTATTTTTAAATTAAGACAAATGAGGCAAAAAACTTTTTTAAATTTTGTTTTTATATCTTTTGTATTTTTGTTAATTCCAATTTTTAACACAAATGCCCAGACCAACAACGGCTCCATTCAAATATCGATTCCTTCCAGCTTTTCTTCTCCGGCCCAAATTGGTATAACCGTAAACGGCACAAATCCCGCAAACAGTAGCGCTGTAAATTCAAATCAGATTATCCTTCAACTCAATCCCGTTGTTTCTTGCTCTGCAAGTGTTTTCTCGGCTTCACCCAATCCTATTTTGGTCTCATCTGGCACTACTGGAGTAACTGCTATATCTTCACGAGCCACATGCGCTCATGACATTAGAGTAGGAAGTCCTTCCGGTTCTAATTTCAGCCCAAATTTACCTGCAAATACCAACAATCTAAGCACCACCGAAAACTGGGTTACCAACGGTATGGTTTTTTATTTACAAAAACAGGGCGACTCATCTCCTAGTGGTACTCTTGCTACACTTACTGTCAATCTGATAACCATACCTCCAACGCCTACTAATTTTGTTGCCACTACAGACAATTGCGGTACCAGAAGAATAAATCTTACTTGGAGTTCGGCGACTGGAGCCACTTCTTACAATTTGAAAAGAAATGGCGTTTCAATTTACACCGGAGCAAGTACTTCCTATCTTGACTCTAGTTTAAACGCGGGCACAACATATAGTTATACCTTAACCGCAACGAACGCCGCCGGAACTTCTGCTCAAGCATCAACTTCTGGTACTGCCCCTCTGGCCTGTGTTGTATCTGCACCAGATGTAACTTTTAGCGCCAACCCCACTTTTATGACATCTCCTGCTAATTCTACTCTGCTTTCCTGGTCAGCTACAAACAATCCAACTAACTGTACTGCATCAGCCAACCCCTTTAATTCTAACTGGAATGGGTCAAAAGCAATACCGAGCGGATCACAAACTATTTCCGGGCTTGCTGTTGACACATATACATTCTCTATTTATTGCACCAACACAAACGGAAATTCTTCTATAAAAAATGTTGCTGTTACTGTAAGTTCACCCGTCAGTATGTCCGGAAGTCTCACCGCTTCCAACTGTACTATTGCTTCGGGAGCAAGCACTTGTAATACCACCTTAAACTGGACCACTGCAAATCCCGTAGCTACATCAGCTGTTACAACCCCGACAAACATAAATGTCGCCACAGGAAATTCCGGTACAATAAGTTATCCAGTATCGAGCGGTATCAGAACCTTTTATCTTTATAACAATGGTGTTTTGCTAGATCAAAAGACCGCAACTGCAAGCTGTACTTCCGGAACAAATTGGGACGGAAGCAAGTGTGCCCCTATTGTCCCGCCTGCAGGAGATATGGCCTCATGCCAGAGTATTTCCATTTCACCAGCTTCTCCAACCACTGGCCAAACCGTGACAGGAACTGTAACCATGCAAAACTCAGGCACTTCTGTTTGGCAATCATTTTTAGAAAATTCAGGAACATACAAATTAGTTTCTCAAACACCACAAGGCAACAACACTTGGTCTACTACTCAAGTAAATCTTCCTCTTACCAATATTGCGACTGCAAGATATGTAAAAATAGAAATTCCATCAAGCAATTCTTGGGTAGCTGCTAGAGAAATAGAAGTTTATGATACTAATAACACAAAAATTAACCCAATAAGTTGCACAACTAATGGTGCTTTTGATGCTGAAACGGTATGTAATAATGTTTTTGACAATGATATTACTACTTTCTGGATTTCAAATGATACAGCGGCTCCTTATAGTGGCTGGGTTACTTTAGATCTTGGTTCTTCTAGAAATATATCTAGAATTAGAATTTATGGTGAATCAACGCCAAGCCCATCTTCTGGCGTTTTATCGATTTTAACCTCAACAGATAATATTATTTTCACATCCATAAAATCTTTCACGGGATATGGCAAGTCAGCAGATTTTGGATGGTATTTACTTTCATATGGTGATCCAAGCAGGAATTCTACTTTTACTTTCACTGCTACAGCGCCATCTTCGTCTGGTACATACAATTTTGACTGGGGTATGGCAAATGGGTCTACAGCATTTGGATCTGTGTGTCAAAGAAGTGTAATAGTAACTTCAGCTTTAACTGCTGTCGCCGATATAAGTGCAAATTCCACTAATATTCCTTACAACACAACCACAAACATTAGCTGGACATCAACTAATGCCACCTCCTGCTCTGTTTCTCCTTCGGGGTGGACAGGTACTGTTGGTACTCAATCAACCGGTAATCTAACTACATCGCGAACTTACACGCTCTCTTGCAACCCTGTTGGACCAAATTCTACTGATAATGTCACTGTAAATGTTGAGGATCAAGCTTCATACGGATTAAATGTCATCAAATCAGGTCAAGGCACGGTTACAAGCTCTCCGGCAGGAATAAATTGCGGAGTAGGATGCTCTTCTCAATCGACCAACTTTGTCTCTGGCACATCCGTGGTACTTACTGCAAGCCCAGCCTCGGGTAGGATATTTACAGGATGGAGCGGTGGTAGCTGTTCTGGAAAGGGCGCTTGCACTATTACATTAAATGGTCCAACCACTGTCTATGCCAATTTCGCCATAGATCCAAATTATATAGAGTTTTAAAATTAATATAGGTTATTTAAAAATTATGGAATATCAAGATTATCAAACAAAACAACCAATCAAACAGCCAAAAGAGAGAATGAACAAAAAAATGCTCTTAGGTTTTTTGGTTTTGCTATTTTTGGTTTTTGCTGTTAGCTGGATTCTCTATAATTATATGCAAAAACCTGTGGTAATAAATCCTCTGCCGACAAATTATGTGACAGACAATCGAAAAATGATCCCCGAGGGTTTTCCTATCGAACTTTACTTTGAAAAGGACAAATCACTTTGGCAAAGATCGGAAGATACTCTGACTGGTTTTGGTGAGCGAGTGCGTATCATTGAAGCTATATATGAAGACCATGACAAAACATTTATTTCCAATTTTAAAAAACATATAGAATCTTTGGGTTGGAAACAAACCTTATCAGATGATTCCAACAAAATCACTTATGCCGTATACGAAATGAACGGAAACCGATTTATCCTAGCAACTACAAACGTAGACAATGGTTTATTTGTCAATATGACATATACAACTTATGTTTCTAATTAAATTAATTTTCACTATATGAACATAAAAAAAATAACTTACATTTTAATATTTATTTTTGTTTTTTCTCTCGGTTTTTACACCACAGTTTCAGCCGCTTCTTATATCAAGCTTACTGGATTATTTTCTGCCAAAAATCTTAGACTCAAAGAAGGAGAAAGTATAGGCCCCCATGGATGTCCTATACGGTTAGGAGATTCTCTAGAGACTTGCGACATAGAACCCGGTGACTATATGACAACTGATGGAACTGTTGAGTGGGGGGCAGGGTTCCTATCCGGTTTACCAGCAATGGGTATGGGTGGTGTTGGCATTATCCCCCTCGGTTATATTCCAGCCAGTTACAATGGCATATATTGCGCAGCCGGAAGCAGTTATCCCGGTTCTGGTCCAGGCAACTCAACTTTAGATGGTAAAATATGTGAAATCACTTTTAATACACCAATCGCCGGCACAGGTAATGCTTGGTATAATGTTTATGCCGAACCAAGCGCAATTCGTGGTAGCAAATATAAAATGGGTTTAGCTTCAAATGGTGGCTCAAATACTTTACAAGTTGATTTTTATGTAAGAGTAAAACCTTTGGCATGTATTATTGAGTCATTTTCTTGCTCTGGTGGAGTTTTAACTTGGAACACGTCTCCTATATGCACCACCAGGGAAATAAGCAACGTGGGCAATGTAGGTGTTTCCGGAAGTACTAATGTCCAAACTGGTACCTATATATTAACCGTTTCAAACGGAGAGACCGGAGATTTTTCTTTAAAATATTGTGAGCCCAGCCCAGCCTTAACAGCCAGATGGACTGAAAATAGTGCCACAACAATAACAAAAGAGGTAGTACCGGGGACAATTCAAAATGTAAATCTTAATTTTAGCAACACAGGAGACGCGGGCTCTACAGTTAATGTAACAGGGTGCTCGCCTATAGTAGTTTCTGGCACAGTTGGAACCATCGTTCCTGATTGTCCTCCAACATCTCTTACAAAATAAAAGTTGACAAAAGGATTGCTTTCTTATACATTTTAGACAGATAGAAAGGAGGCTCCTTATGAAAAGAGCCCTTACGCTCGTTGTCATTTTTTTTGCACTCTGGAGTCTCCAAAGTGCTGGTCAGAGTAGTGATGTTTTCTCTAGTCAAGACCCCAATCTTGATTGTGGAAAATATTCCAAACGCGAGATACCCAATCAAGGGTGGGTCTGCCAGAGATTGATAATCTTTCCTTGGTTTGCTGCCGGAGATGGTTGGAAAACTCAGATAAACATCGTTGCTGATGAAAATAGAGAAACGGGTATTCTATACAGTCTAAGCCTGTCTTCTCAAAATGGTCAAGCAACTCTTGCCGTAGTTGGAATATCTGGAATCTACTCTATCATATCCGGCATTGGTTATGGACGATTCCCTGGTCAATCTGTCACCTTCGAAGTAGTTGAGGGTGGCACCTGCAAAGTAGTTGACGGTCAAATTGTCTGCGACACAGTGCCAGGTCTATTGACTGGCAACTCTTACATTAGATTCAGTGCTCCTAATGTGGAGACTTTGGAGGCCCTGTCCACTCAGCTCGTCTTCTTCCACTACGGGGAGTATGGCATAGCCGATTGGCAAGTTGCCGTGCCTCCAATCTGGTATGACGAGGCATCGCCCAAGTGGTCAGGCTACTTCTCCGAGACACCAAACGAGCTCAAGCTCGACGGCAATGTGAAGTCTCATAATACTTCATTTGCTGTGGCAAACCTCCACACCGGACCCCAGAGTGTTTTGGTCTCTGTCTATGACCAGAACGGCAAGTTCATTGCTTCTGCCAGTACGCCAGTACTAGAAGCTGGAAACTTGGATCCTTTCGGAGAGGGATTTGTTATTCCAGGTGGAGTCAGAGCCTTCGTGCTCTCCGACTTCCTTGGAAACGCTATCAAGCCCGGTGTATTCACTGGATACACGGTGAGCAGAGACCAACCGTTCCAAGGCACCATCCGCTTCGAAGGTTCCGCCGGAGGCAGGATTGCTCCTCTCGTCCTCCGCGCCGTCGGCGGTAGCATCACTTACTTGGTCTCAAAGCCAGTAAAGATGCCTTAGCTCCTCAAAGCCCGTACGACCGTGTTCCACTCGGAACTATCGTACGGGCTTTTCATATTCTTGACAAGAATCGAAGTGAGTATATCCTTATATTCAGACAGGTTTTTCCTGTACTTTGGATAAGAGAGCGAAAGCTTGGCTTTCCTTGAGGGAAGGAGAACAAAATGAGTAATAATTCATTTGACGACGAGATCATTTATCGTTGTGCAGATGAAGATAGCACCGACGACAGCGACGATTCCGTCTCGTCGGATGACTACAGCGAAGACAGCGATGCCGATAGCGACGAACAAGAAAACTAGCCACAAAAGTGACACAAATAGAGGTTCCCATAATCTGGGAGCCTCTTATTTATTATCTCTAAAAAATTTTAGAATATCTTCATAAGGTTCAGATAATTCTAAAGCTTTTTTGTATTCATCATTATGTTTTATATCTTCAACTATCTTTAATATCTCAGGTTCATCTTCAAAAATTTTACGGAGAACGGCATAAACTAAAATATGATTATTTATATTCTTGTTTTCTGTTTTATTTAATAAAATTTTACTAAATTTGAAATCTTCATTTTTGAAAATTCTATGAACAAGTTCGTGTGCTAAAATTGTTATAAACTTATTAGGTAAATGATGACTGCTAATTATCATAGGGTTAGACATACTCCGATTAATTCCAGCAATTATATAAACATCAATATCTTCTTTGAAAGATAAATCTAAGGCGGAACAAATACCATTTAAAATTTTTTCTTCATATTTGACCCATACATTCTTATAGGCTTCAATCCTTTTTTTTACTTTTTCCTTATCTGGAGGAGTCCATCCATTCCACCCCAATCCTTTTACATCAGAACTATTTTGAACATAAAAGTTAAAAAACGGTTCCAAAAGCTTACCGTGTTGTATATTGATTTTTACCATTTCGCATATTATAGCACAAATATACCATTCTTGACAAAAATATCGTTAAACATACCATTATATTCAGACAGGTTC
>Ga0172370_10008474_pt1 | contig 12326 bp, 6 predicted proteins | sample LakKiv5m_FD_114538 | JGI IMG/M metagenome (GOLD analysis project Ga0172370, IMG submission 114538) | Freshwater microbial communities from Kabuno Bay, South-Kivu, Congo - kab_022012_11.5m | ecosystem: Environmental > Aquatic > Freshwater > Lake | place: Democratic Republic of the Congo...
CGCTCACGACTGAGCAAAAAGTTTCACAAATATTAAAATTATTAGGGAAGTAGCTAATTTTTTTGTCATTCCGAACTTGTTTCGGAATCTTAAAATTAATAATTATTTAGAAAGATCCTGAAATAAATTCAGGATGAAATCATAATATGGAAGTTAGAGAAATTAAAAATAAAGGTGAATTAAATACATTTGTCGCGACCGCTCAGGGCGGTCAATTTTTGCAAAGCTGGGATTGGGGGGAATTTCAAAAGCAAAGAGGCAGACGCGTCTGGCGGTTTGGTATTTATGTTGAGGAGCGATTATTATCCACGATTCAGATTATAGAACATAAATTACCTTTAAGTCGTTCGTATGTGTATGCACCGCACGGACCAGTATTTACCAGTGAAGTAAGTGAATTGCAAAAAGAAGCAATTATAAAATTATATTTATCTAAAGCACGTGATATCACATCAAGTACTACTGACAAGTTTGAGGTTTTTTTCCGCTTGGAACCAAGATTGAAACTACAAGAACTGGGAAATTTTTTCTTTAATTTGGGTTTAAAGAAAACCATGGCTATTCAACCACAGGACACACAAGTGATTGATTTGAAAAAAACACTTGAGGAATTGCTATTAGAGATGCATCATAAGACCAGATACAATATTAAACTTGCCCAGCGTAATAAAGTTTTAGTACGAGAAGGAAATGAAGCCAAAGATTTTGAAATTTTTTGGCAACTACTAGAACAAACGACCACGCGTGATGATTTTCGTGCACATCCCAAATCTTATTATCAAGAGTTATGGAAACTTTTTTCTCACACAAAAATATCGGATATGTTTCAGCTCACTACAAAATTATATATCGCGGACTATAAGGGAGTTCCACTTGCCGTCGGATTATTTTCTTTTTTTGGTGATCGAGTTGTATATTTACATGGCGCTTCTAGCAATGCTCAGCGTGAACGTATGGCACCATATGCATTGCACTGGTTTGTGATGCAGCAAGCAAAGTCAAATGGGTATTATTTGTATGATTTGTATGGTGTCTTGCCAACGCAGCGTTCATTAGACGCAAAGGCCAAAGAATCAGCTTGGCAAGGGATTACTCGTTTTAAAAAAGGGTTTGGGGGAAAAGAAATTAACTATGTTGGCACTTGGGACTGGGTCTATGCTAAGATGTGGTATATTTTGTATAGACAAGTAAAAAAGTTTTTATGATAAAAAAAGTTGTAATTTTTGCAGCGGGCAGGGGCACGCGGATGGCGCATTTAAGCAAGGATAGACCAAAACATTTGATTGATGTATTTGGTAAACCATTTTTATATTATTTACTCACAAATTTGAAAGCCGTTGGTTTTCAAGAAGTGATTATGGTGACTGGCTATTTGTCTCATCAATTTGATGATTTTTTTGTTACCTATCAAGAAGAATTTCCGATTTTTTGTACAGTAAATCAATTTGCCATGATGGGCGAAGAAAAATATGGTACTCTTGTTCCTCTGCAAGCAGTAAAAAGTGTTGTAGACAATGAGCAGTTTGTAGTAGTGATGGGAGATAATTTGTATGCCTTAGAAGATTTACAAGAATTTGCTCAAGCGGATGACTCTTATAATTATATTGGTGGATTAAAAGTATCTGATCCTAGTAAGTATGGTACTTTAGTATCAGGCAAAAAAGATTTTCTTGAAAGAATAGATGAAAAAGTACCTGAGCCCGTTTCAAATATAATTAATGCGGGTATATATAAATTTAACCCAGAAATTTATTCAGTTGCAGATAAAGTTAAGCCAGCGAAAAATGGTGAATACCAAATTACTGACGCTATTTCAAAACTTGCTCATGAAAAAAAAGTTAAAATTAAAATTTTAAGAAAAGATTGGCTTGATTTTGGCCGACCAGAAGATATTCAAAAAGTGGAAGAATTTATTGCCACGCACGACTTATTTAAAACATACGGTATTAATCCGAGTTAGATATTTGTTCCTGTAGTTTAATGGATAGAACGTAGGCCTCCGAAGCCTGAAATACAGGTTCGACTCCTGTCAGGGGCACCAATTATTATTTATATAGATTCATGAATAATAAAATCAAAACGATAAAGGATGCTCAAGTTTTAGTTAAAAAATTCGCAGAAAGAAATAACTGGAAAGATATTCCGAATATTGATAAGTTTGATCATTTACATGAAGAACTTATAGAAATGTCTCAGTATTTGCGTTATAAGTCTGAGAAAGAACGGATTAAATTTGTGCAAGAACAAAAAAATATATTTATAGATGGTGTAGGAGATTTATTTTTTGGATTATGTCGTTTAGCAAATCAACTTAATGTTGATATTGAAGAAGCTTTTAATTTAGTAAGTGTGGAAATATTGGATAAATACAATCATAAGCATGCAGAAAATAATATTACACATAAGATTTTATGATGTTAAGTCAACTAAAAAAATATATAAAAAGAATTATTCCAATTAATTTAGTTGGTTATTATCATAAATTTTTAGCAGTGATAGCAAATATCATTTATAGATTTCCTTCGCGGAAACTTATAGTGATTGGCGTAACTGGTACTAAAGGGAAGTCAACGACATGTAATATGATCTGGCAAATTTTAACGCAGGCCGGATACACAACCGGTATTGCGACAACTGCCAATTTTAGGATTGGTCAGAAAGAATGGATAAATGATACAAAAATGACCATGCCAGGTAGATTACGTTTACAAAAATTATTGCGACAGATGGTGCGAGCTGGTTGTACGCATGTCGTGATAGAAACTTCATCCGAAGGGATAAAACAAAATCGTCATTGGGGCATACAATATCAAATTGGTGTATTTACGAATCTGGCGCCAGAGCATATTGAAGCTCATGGTGGTTTTGAGAATTATCGTGATGCTAAAATAGAACTTTTTAAAAAATTAAAAGGAATGAAAGTTAGTATTTTAAATCACGATGATGAGAATTTTTCTTTTTTTAAAAATATTCCCGCACGTCAATACATTTATTTTGGTCTTAAAGATGGAGCTGACTTACAAGCCCAAGAAATAAAAGAAGTATATGATGGTTTTAATTTTATAATTAAGGGTCATCGTTTCCATTTACCATTGATTGGAGTATTTAATATACAGAATGCGGTGGCTGCTATTAGTGTCGGCAAAGCCCTTCATATAAATTGGCAAGATATGATTAAAGCATTAGAAAAATTTTCTTATATGCCCGGACGTATGGAAAAAATAATTTCCCGAAAAGGGTTTATTGTATATGTTGATTATGCTCATACTCCAGAAAGTTTAAGTGCAGTGTATCAAACATTACAACCAAAAACTAAAAGACTCATTGCAGTACTTGGATCTTGCGGTGGTGGTCGCGATAAAGCAAAGCGTCCATTGCTGGGGGCGCTCGCAGTAACTTATTGTCAGGTTGTATTTATTACTAACGAAGATCCTTATGATGAAGAACCAATGACTATTATAGATGAAGTCTATGAAGGCACAAAAGGGTACCCTAGCGTGGAAATATACAAAGTTATTGATAGAGCAAAGGCAATTGACCAAGCGTTACATTTAGCACAAGTAGGGGATATTGTAGTAATTACAGGTAAAGGTAGTGAACAAGCACTAATGACAAAGGCAGGCAAACAGCCTTGGGATGACCGAGAAGTAGTAAGAAAAGTACTCGTTGGACTTTAGTGTGGAAAAGTTGTGAAGCTAATGGGGAAACCATAGAAATGAAAAAATCATTTTTTTAGCTAATAATAAAGAAAAAAATAAATATATTGACAGTCTTGTAAATTTACTATCAAAACCTTGACTGGTTGTTTTTTTTCTGGTACAGTAAGAACATCGTGTAATTAAAAAGCATTATTTTAGCTAATTTTACACTCATTGTGTCAAATATTATTGCCTAAATTAAATATTAAAAACTCTTTTCTTTACGGAAGGAGTCCTTTTTATGTCCGTAAAAACCGCTTTTAAAGAACGTCTTTATTTTACTAAGTTTAAACAGGCTTTAAAATTGCCTGATCTCATAGAAGTACAAAAAGAATCATACAAATGGTTTTTTACCGAAGGCTTGAATGAACTTTTTGCTGAAATAAATCCGATTAGAGATTTTATTGGTAGGGATTTGGAATTATATTTTCGAGATTTTTATTTGGACGATCCCAAATTTGATGAACAAACCGCAAAAGAAAAAAATGTTACGTTTGAAGCACCATTGCGTGCCCAAGTAAGATTAATTAATAAAAGAAGTGGAGAAACAAAAGAACAAGAAATATATTTAGGTGATTTTCCTTTAATGACTGATCGTGGAACTTTTATTGTGAATGGGATTGAACGTGTAGTTGTTTCACAACTTATTCGAAGTGCGGGTGTATTTTTTACTACCAATATGCTTAAAGGTAGAAAATATTATGGTGCAAAAATAATACCAAACCGTGGTGCCTGGCTAGAAATTGAAACAGATGCCAATAATGTATTATATGTAAAAATTGATCGCAAACGAAAAGTATCAATTACTGCATTATTAAGAGCTTTTGGTTTTGGCAGTGATGAACAAATAAAAGAATTATTTAAAGATATTGACAATGATCCGCATCATCATTTTATTGATGCGTCACTGGCAAAAGATATTGCCAAGAACGAGGAAGATGGTTTAATAGAGGTATATAAACGTATTAGACCAGGTGATTTGGCTACGGCTGAAAATGCAAAAAGTTTGATTCATGCCATGTTTTTTCGTTTTGATAGATATGATTTTGGTAGAGTAGGTAGATATAAATTGAACCAACGTTTTAATGTCCAAGTTGAAAATACCGCAGAAAATAGAGTATTGCGCATTGAAGATTTAGTTTTGATTATTAAAGAAATAATTCATTTAAATATTACACAAGATTTAGCTGATGATATTGATCATTTGGGAAATAGAAGAGTAAGAGCAGTCGGAGAGCTTATTCAAAATAAATTTCGCGTCGGACTTGCACGTATGGAAAGAATTGTCCGTGATCGCATGTCCACTCTTGATATAAATACATTGACACCAAATCAACTTATTAATGCGAGGCCATTAATCGGTTCGATTAAAGAGTTTTTTATGTCCTCGCAACTTTCACAGTTTATGGATCAAACCAATCCGCTGGCTGAGCTTGAACACAAACGTCGTTTGTCAGCTATGGGTCCAGGGGGACTCTCTCGTGAACGTGCTGGATTTGAAGTCAGAGATGTACATCAAACGCATTATGGGCGCATTTGCCCAATTGCTACCCCAGAGGGTCCAAATATTGGTTTAGTTGGACATCTCGCAAGTTATGCAAGAGTAAATCAATATGGATTTATTGAGACGCCATATAGGAAAGTTATAAAAGAGGTAGAAAATAATCCCAAATATACTGAAGAAAAAATTGCTCGGGAAGATATTGTTGATCCAAAAACAAGTAAAGTTATTATCAAAAAGAATGAAAAAATTTCTAAAGAATTAGCACAAGTTCTTTCTAAAACACAAATTAAAAAAGTGATTGTGAAACCACAAGTATCTGATGAAATTAATTATTTGGATGCTTTTTCAGAAGATCGTTATTATACTGTGCCAGCAACCGTACGTATTGATGAACAAGGTTTTTTTATTGATCAATGGATTGAAGGTAGACACGGACACAAACCAATAATTGTTGAGGCTGATGCAATTGATTATATGGATGTATCGCCAAAACAGATTTTGTCAGTTTCTACTTCTTTAATACCTTTTGTTGAGCACGATGATGCGGTTCGTGCCCTTATGGGCACCAACATGCAACGTCAGGCGGTATCGGTAGTAAAACCAGAAGCACCAATTGTTGGTACTGGTGTTGAACGAAGAGCTGCATATGATTCAGGTCATACAATTGTCGTTGAGGAAGATGGCGAAGTGGTAGAAGTAGATGCCAATCACATTATATATAAAACTAAAAGTGGAAAAACTAAAGAGTATCATTTAGGAAAATTTTTACGTTCCAATGCTTCTACTTGTATGAATCAAATAGTAAAAGTGGATGTTGGTCAGCAATTAAAAGTAGGTGAAGTTTTAGCTGATGGTCCAGCAACAGAGGGTGGGGAATTAGCTCTTGGACAAAATATGTTGATTGCTTTTATGACTTGGGAAGGTGGTAATTATGAAGATGCTATTTTAATTTCAGAAAAAGTTGTACGTGAAGATCGCTATAGTTCTATTCATATTACTGATTACACAATTGATGTAAGAGACACTAAACTCGGGCCAGAACTCATTACCAGAGATATCCCTAATGTTGGTGAAGAAAAATTAAAAGATCTTGATGAAGAAGGAGTAATTAGAATTGGTGCTGAAGTTTCATCTGGTGATATTTTAGTAGGTAAAATTACCCCTAAGGGTGAAACAGAACTTTCAGCAGAAGAAAAATTATTACGTGCTATTTTTGGTGAAAAAGCAAAAGATGTGCGTGATTCCTCTATGTATCTTGAACATGGCGAGCATGGTAAAGTAGTTGATATTAAAATATTTTCTCGAGAAAATGGTGATAAATTAGCTGCTGGTGTTATTAAAACTATTCAAGTTTCAGTGGCAAGTTTACGAAAAGTACAAGTCGGTGATAAAATGGCAGGTCGTCATGGAAATAAAGGTGTAATTTCACGTATTATTCCAGAAGAAGACATGCCATTTTTACCAGATGGCAGACCGATTGATATTTTACTTAATCCATTAGGTATTGTCTCTCGTATGAATTTGGGGCAGCTATTGGAAGTACATTTAGGTTATGCAGCATATAAATTGGGTTATACTATTGCTTCGCCATCACTGGATGGGGTAACAGTTCCAGAAATAAAAGAGCAATTAGAAAAAGCAGGATTACCTCAAGATGGTAAGGTGCAATTATTTGACGGTCGTAAAGGTACGCCATTTCAAAATAAAACCACTGTCGGGATTATGTATATGTTGAAGTTAAATCATTTAGTTGAAGATAAAATACATCAACGTTCTATTGGTCCTTACTCACTCGTGACTCAACAACCACTTGGTGGAAAGGCTCAATTTGGTGGTCAACGTTTTGGCGAAATGGAAGTGTGGGCTTTGGAAGCTTATGGAGCCTCTTACAGTTTGCAAGAGATGCTGACGATTAAATCTGATGATGTACCAGGCAGAAGTAAGGCTTATGAATCTATTATTAAAGGTGAACCAATAGAAAATTTAAATATACCAGAATCATTTAATGTTTTATTGCGTGAGTTAAAAGGTCTTGCACTAGAAGTTGAGTTACTTAAAGATGGCAAAGCGATTGTTTCAGAAAGTGATAGTATCGTGAAGCAGCCGAAAAAAAGGATAAAAGAATAATTTAAATTTGTATGTCACACCCTTCATCAACTAAAACTATTTCTACTATGTTTCAAGATGGTGGTAAAGAATTAGAATTTAATGCGATTCGTCTGAAGCTCGCTTCACCTGATGATATTCATCGTTGGTCACGAGGTGAGGTTACAAAACCAGAAACAATAAATTATCGTACACAAAAACCAGAAAAAGATGGCTTATTTTGTGAACGTATTTTTGGTCCGACTAAAGATTGGGAATGTTATTGTGGTAAATATAAAAAGATAAGGTATAAGGGCATAGTGTGTGATAAGTGCGGTGTAGAAGTAACTCGTAGTTTTGTGAGACGCGAACATATGGGGCATATTGATTTAGCTGCTGCAGTTACGCATATCTGGTTTTTGCGGGGTATTCCTTCTAGAATTGGTTTAATGCTTGATATGTCCGCACAAGAACTAGAAAAAGTTGTATATTTTGCCAATTTTATTATTACCGACGTTGATGAAAATCAAAAAGTTGATTTGATTACTCAAATTGACAATGAATTTAAAGGTAAACAGAAAAGTATTGAATCTGAGACACGCCAAGCTTTGGAAAATTTAAATAAAGATAAAGCAAAAGCGTTTGCAGAATATACAAAACAAAACGCAAAACGGACTAAGATGGAAGAAGAATATGCAAGTAAAGAATCATTGATTTTGGAAAATAAAGTTAAAAAATTAAAAGAATTGGAAAAAGCGGTAAAAGTTGCTCGCAAAGAGTTAGAAGAATTAAAAACCAAAAAAGTGATATCAGAACATACATATCAGGATTTATCTTTGAAGTATGGTCATATTTTTGAAGCGTATATTGGCGCTGATGCTATTCACAAACTATTATCTGAAATTGATTTGGCAGTTATGATAAAGAAATTAGAAGAAGAAGTATTGGAAACTCATGGAGCGAAAAGAAAAAAAATATATAGAAGATTACAATTAGCAAAAAGTTTATTGCGAAACAATATTAGGCCTGAGGATATGGTTTTGACAGTAATTCCTATTATACCACCTGATTTGCGTCCAATGGTACCACTTGATGGTGGTCGTTTTGCTACATCTGATTTAAATGATTTATATCGTCGAGTGATCAATCGTAATAATCGTTTGCAGAGATTGATAGAATTAAATGCACCTGAAGTTATACAACGAAATGAAAAGCGTATGTTGCAAGAAGCCGTAGATGCATTAATTGATAATTCTGCTCGTCACGGAAAGACCGTGACTGCCTCTACTGGCCAAAAAAGACAGTTAAAATCTATTGCTGATATGTTAAAAGGTAAGCAAGGTAGATTTAGACAAAATTTATTAGGTAAACGTGTTGATTATTCTGGTCGTAGTGTAATTGTGGCTGGTTCTCATTTACAGATGTTTCAATGTGGGTTACCAAAAATGATGGCTTTGGAATTATTTAAACCTTTTGTTATTTCTCGTTTAATTAAAGAAGAATATGTACATAATGTGAGAAGTGCAAATCGTTATATTGAAGCAGGGCACCCAGAAGTGTGGGATATACTTGAAGATATAACAAAGAGTAGTCATGTGATGTTAAATCGTGCTCCAACTCTTCATCGGTTAGGTATTCAAGCATTTCAACCAGTACTTATAGAAGGTAAGGCTATTCAGTTACATCCACTTGTATGTACGGCGTTTAATGCTGACTTTGATGGTGACCAAATGGCTATACACGTACCTTTGACTGAAGAAGCAAAAAGAGAAGCAGCGGAAATTATGTTATCCAGTCACAATTTATTAAAACCAGCAACTGGTGATCCAGTAGTTACGCCAAATCAAGATATAGTGTGGGGTGCATACTATATGACTTTTATAAATCCTTATACTGATGAAAAAAAGTTAAAGATTTTTGGATCAATTGATGAAGGTCGTGTGGCTTATGATTTAGGTAAAATAACCTTACAAGATGCTATAAAGATAAAAATTAATGGCAAGATTGAAATTTGTTCTGTTGGGCGTATTATTTTCAATGAGGTGTTACCTAAAGATTTTATTTTTATAAATCAATTGGTTGATAAAAAAGTAATCCGTAGTATTGTTAGTGATATTGTGGACCGGTATGGAAATGAAGTAGCTGCTTATACTTTTGATTCTATAAAAAATTTGGCATTTGAATATATTACACAATCAGGTTGGTCATGGGGGATGGATGATTTACAAATATCAAAAGGCAAAAAAGAGATGATTCATGCCGCAGAAGAACAGGTGAAAGAAATATTTGTTCAATATGAGCAAGGGTTACTGACGAATGAAGAACGTCGTGAAAAAGTAATTGCCGTATGGACAGAAGTAAAAAATAAAGTTACAGCCGTGAGTAAAGACAATATTGAACCCAATGGTCCAGTGAGTTCCATGATTGATTCAGGTGCTCGTGGTTCTTGGGGACAACTTACACAAATTATTGGTATGAAAGGGTTAGTAATCAACCCAGCAGGTGATATTATTGAATTGCCTGTAAAATCAAATTTTAAAGAGGGTTTTGATGTATTGGAATATTTTATTTCTACACATGGGGCGCGTAAAGGTTTGTCTGACACAGCGCTTCGTACAGCCAATGCGGGGTATCTTACGAGGCGTTTAATTGACGTGGCTCAAGATATGGTAATACAAGAAGAAGACTGTGGTGATGATGAAGGTACTTTACTTACAAAAAAAGATTCTGAAGATATGGGTGAACAAATTGCCCATCGCTTGTTTGGACGAGTAGTGCTAGAAAATATCAAAGATAGTGAAGGTAAAATAATTGTGAAAAAAGGTGAAGCAGTGGGTAAGGAACAAGTAAAAGAAATTACTAAATTAGATTTAGAAAAAGTACGTATACGTTCAGTCTATAGTTGTAGGTCGCTCCATGGTATTTGTGCAAAATGTTATGGGTATGATTTGGCTTATAATAAAATGGTTGAAGTCGGTGTGGCTGCTGGTATTATGGCCGCTCAATCAATCGGTGAACCTGGTACGCAGCTCACCATGAGAACTTTTCATACTGGTGGTGTGGCTGGTGAGTCAGATGTAACTCAAGGGTTACCACGAGTAGAAGAAATTTTTGAAGGTAGGAATCCAAAGAAGAAAGCATTTATGAGTGATGTCAGGGGTAAGGTTTCTATTGAAAAACAACCAAAACAAAAGTTAGTAAGAGTTTCATTTGATGAGCCACAAGTAGTTACTTATAAACTTGATGATTTTCAAAACATTAAAATGAGAGTAAAAGATAAGGATGAAGTAGTTGCCGGAGATACTTTATTTGTGAGTACTGATAGAAAAGTAAAAGCGGATTTTACTGGACAGATTAAATTAACCAAAGATGAAATAGTATTAGTTGGTGATAAAGGTAGTATGAAAGAATGGATTGTGCCGAATACGTACAATTTGGTAGTGGAACATGGAGATTTAATAAATATTGGTGATCCAATTACTGAAGGATCACTTGATTTACAAGAATTATATCGTTTGAAAGGTAGGCAAGCGGTACAAAAATATATTTTAAAAGAAATTCAATATATTTATACTTCTCAAGGACAAAATTTAAACGATAAGCATATTGAGATTATTATCAGACAGATGTTTTCAAGAATCATGATTAAAGATGCTGGTGATACAACTTTACTGCCAGGGGAAATAATTGAAGCTTGGGTATTTAGACAAGCAAATGAAAGTTTGAAAAAGGGACAAGCCCTCGCCAAGGGTGAAGAGTTATTACTTGGTATAACCAAAGCTTCCTTAACAGTAGAATCATGGTTATCGGCAGCTTCTTTCCAAGAAACAGCGAGGGTACTGATTAGTGCTGCGATTACCGGTCAGGTTGATTATCTGCGGGGCTTAAAAGAGAATGTGATTATTGGTCGCTTGATTCCAGCGGGTACAGGTTTTGGTAAATATGAAAAACCAAAACGTATAGAATAATTTTAATTTTGATCTTTTTACTATAAAGAAAAACTCCGCCTGAAAAGGCGGAGTTTTTTATTATGTTAGATTAGGCCAATAATATTTTTTATTTCTTGAAGATTTTTTTGTGCAATTTTTTTCGCTTCAACCGCTCCAGCGCGGAGTATATTTTTTACTTCAATGTCGCTTATGTTATGGTATTTTTCCGCAATCGGTTTTAGATAGGTAATCAAAGTATCAGCCACTGCTTGTTTTAGTTCTGAATATTTTATAGTTCCTTGTTTATATAAATTTTTATATTCAAGATGTGCTTTTTCATTATCAAAATGATTAAGTAGTTCAATCAGATTTAAAACCCCAGCAGACATTTTTCCTGACCTGTCAGTATTAGTTTCCGTCACGGCTTTCATAACTTTTTTTCTAATTTGTTCTGGCGAATCTATGAGTGAAATATAACTATTTTCCCCAAGTTCTTTACTCATTTTTTTTGTTGGATCAGCGAGGGACATAATACGTTTGGCTTTGGTAATAATTGCTTGTGGCTCGGTAAAATATTTTCCGTAACGATTATTAAATTTTTTGGCAATAATTCTTGTCAGTTCAAGATGCTGTAGTTGATCTTCACCAACTGGTACCATACTTGCTTTATATAATAAAATATCAGCTGCCATGAGCGCGGGATAGTCAAACAGTCCCATATTGATATTTTTTTTGTGTTGTTTTGCTTTGTCTTTGTACTGGGTCATGCGTTCCATTTCCGCGATTGGTGTCAGGCAGTTGAAAATCCACGCGAGTTCGGTGTGTTCTGGCACGTGTGATTGTATAAAAAGTGTTGATTTATTTGGATCAATACCAATAGCTAATAATGTCTTTGCGAGTGCTAGTATATTGGAGGTGAGTTCAACTGGTTTAATATCTATGGTTAAGGTGTGATAGTCAGCTATTGAATAAATACAGTTGTATGTGTGTTGCAGTTCCACCCAATTTTTAAGCGCACCTAAGTAATTGCCGATGTGTGGGCGTCCAGTTGGTTTAATACCTGAAAAAAGTATAGGTTTTTTTTCCATAAAATTATTTACTATGTATATA
>Ga0172370_10008476_pt1 | contig 12324 bp, 4 predicted proteins | sample LakKiv5m_FD_114538 | JGI IMG/M metagenome (GOLD analysis project Ga0172370, IMG submission 114538) | Freshwater microbial communities from Kabuno Bay, South-Kivu, Congo - kab_022012_11.5m | ecosystem: Environmental > Aquatic > Freshwater > Lake | place: Democratic Republic of the Congo...
CCAGGGATTTACGGGTCATTCATACCACCGATCATAAGCAGACCACCAGCGCCGAGCTGATCGGCACGGCCTATTTTTACTATGAGCTGAAATTGATGCAGCAGTTTGCCACGCTGCTGAACAAGCCGGAGGAAGCAGCCGAATTCGGCGCACGCGCCGAACAGATGAAAAATGCATTTAACGACAAATTCCTCGACAGGAATTCACTGCAATACTCCAATAATTCCCAAACCTCCAACATTCTCGCTCTTCGTTTCGGTTTGGTGCCGGACGAGTACCGCAGCCGCATTTTCGACAATCTGGTGGAGAAAATCATGGGGGAAGCCGAGGGACACGTTGGCACCGGACTCATTGGCTGCCAATGGCTGATGCGGACTCTATCGGACAATGGGCGGCCGGACATTGCCTATGTGCTGGCGACACAAAATACCTATCCCAGTTGGGGCTACATGGTTGAACACGGCGCAACCACCATCTGGGAGCTGTGGAACGGCGACACCGGCGACGCGGCCATGAATTCCCACAATCACGTCATGCTGTTGGGCGATCTCTTGACTTGGTTTTATGAGTACCTTGCCGGCATCCAATCCGATCCACAGCGGCCTGCATTCGAGCACATCATCATGAAACCGCTGGTAGAAGGCGGTCTGAACTTTGTCAATGGCTCTTACCATTCATTGCGCGGCAAAATCGCCAGCGATTGGCGCATCGATGGCAAGAAATTCTCGTGGAGGTTATCCATTCCGGCAAATACCACAGCGACCGTCTTTGTGCCGGCGGATGATAAAGGCGCAGTGACCGAAAGCGGGAAAATGGCATCCAAGAGTCCAGGCGTACGATTTGTGCGGCGGGAACATGGACGGGCAATTTACGAGATCGAGTCCGGAAGCTATGCATTCGCCTCTGTCGGTTTTGCCAGAAAAAGCTATGCGCCTTTTGTAGCCACGCCGGTGGTCAGTCCCAATGACACGACTGTGAACGTGGGCGAGGAAATTGTTGTGAAGATGAAATGCAAGACACCCGATGCCGTGATTCATTACACGCTGGACGGCAGTGAGCCGGATGCGAGCGCTCCTGTTTACCAGTCTCCACTGACGATCTCGAAGAATCTCTTCATCAATGCACGAGCCTATAAGAGGGACTATCGCCCAAGCATCAAAAGTACCGCGGGCTATGACTTTGTCGATCCGCAGCGAAACGGCGTGCGATGGGCCTTGTACGAAGGGGCGTTCACCAAACTTCCGGACTTTAGCAAGCTCCAGCCGAGCAAAAGCGGGCGCGCTCTGCGCTTCGACTTGGCTGGCTTGGATTTGCCAAATCAAAATTTCGCCTTGACGTTCACCGGCTTTGTGGAAATCGAAGAGGAAGGCGAGTACGGCTTTGCTACGGTTTCCAATGACGGCAGCCAACTGTTCATCGATGATCAGTTGGTGGTTGATAGCGACGGCGAGCATGGGGCCATGGAAAAAAGCGGCAGGATTCGGCTTACGTCGGGCAGGCACTCTATCAAGGTCACTTATTTTCAGAGCGGCGGCAGCAAGGTCTTGCGAGTCTATTATCAGAAGCAAGGCAAGGGGCAACAGCCTTTGCCGGGATCGAGGCTGTACATGCGAAAGGAATGAGGAAGCAGTAGGTTGTTGGTGCAGTAATTTGAAAAGATGCTTCCAGCATGACAGATACGGTTATGGTAGGGCGAACTCCCCTCGCCCGACATGACATGAAAGTAGGCGAAACGGTATTGAACCTTTCGCTGGTTCTCTTGCGTCTCATAGGCTAAATCCTCTGCGAGTTCCTCATTTCGGAATTTGACGTGCTGAAAAATACCTCCGTGAAAGGTTCGTCATGACTACAACCCATTATCTCAAGATTAGAGAACTTTTATCCATCGCCACAATCATTCTGACCTCGACCGCCTTATCTAAAACTGAAGGCGAGATCGCTGCTGCTAAGGAAATAAGCTCCATTGACCGCGCCAAACAACATCCGATAGAATTTCAAGGTCCGGCGGTGGACTTTTTCGACGGCGCTTTACTTGGCAACGGGGGACTCGGCGCGGTGGTGACGACCCGACCCGACGCGGTTGTCATCCGATTCGGCCACAACAACGTCTGGGACATTCGAATTGCCGAGGACAATAAAGATAAAATCGGCACCTTTCAGGAAATTTTTGCAAAGGTCGAAAAGATTCCTACAACCTACGACCGCCTCGAAAACGACAATTGGTATCGCGAATATGTTCACATGGCGAGGGAGAACTATGCCAAACCGTACCCGCGTCCCTTTCCCTGTGGCTCATTAATCTTGGGTTTCGACCGTCGGGAGGCTGAATTAATCGGGCATCGACTGGACATCGCTGACGGAGTTTGTGAGGTAAAATTCTTGGCGAACGGAAAGCCGGTAACTCTTAAAATTTTTGTAGACCAAAACACAAATCAGCTATGGCTTCAGCTTGTGGATGAAAATAAGAAACCTTATGAGAATATTTTCGAACGAGTCAAGCTCCTGCCGGATCCATCGACGCCCAATGAATTTCCAAAATGGAGCAAGCCAAAGAACAACCTTCAAGATGTTTTATCCTTTCGACAAATACTGCCCTATCAGGAACCGGACAAGTATGATAGAACAAAAGGTCATCACAAGGATCGGGCATTCCGTTTGACCGTTCGCGTTGACAGCAAGCTTGTGAATAAGCCACGGATTGATTGGTATGGTAATCAGGTGTCAATGGATTCTTTGGAACGCAGTTTTGAAACAAAGAGTCCGTTTGTTGCAATCGTCAAGCTTGATGAGGGACTGGCTACCGAAATCGACTCGACTTGCGGTCAAATCCCCAAGCCGACTCAAGATGAATTTTTGAAATCCCTGGCTGTCAGCAAGAAGTTGTGGGCTGAGTATTGGGATCATTCCGGCGTGGAGCTTGAAGATGAGTTTTTGGAAATGGTCTGGTATCAGAACCTCTATTTTTTGAATTGTGCGGTAAAAGCGGGAGTCACCTGTCCGGGTTTGTTCGCCAACTGGAGTTTTGATCAGATCGGTACGGCCTGGCACGGTGACTATCACATGAACTACAACACCCAGCAACCATTTTGGGTCACGTTTTCCAGTAATCACATTGACAAAAATCTGCCATACGTCGATCTGGTTTGGCGGCTGTTACCGGTCAGTCGAAAATGGGCTCAGCAGTACTACGGCCTACGAGGCGCTTATTTCCCGCACTCTGCCTATCCCGTGGACATGAGCATGAATCCTTACCCGGTTCCTACCTGGGGCTGGGAGGTATGCGAAACGCCATGGACGGTTCAAGGCCTTTGGTGGCATTACCTGTACACAATGGACGATACCTTCTTAAGGGAACGCGCTTTTGAACCCATCAACGAGGCGGTGCTTTTTCTCGTTGACTATATGAATCGCCCCGAAGCACGCGGTCCGCAATGGGGCGATGACAAATATCATATCTTCCCAACCGTCCCTCCCGAGTTGTATGGACTCAAGCCGGGCTTTAAATACAACTATGATTGCCTGGTGGATCTGACCTTGACGAAGTTCGTTTTCAAAGCGTACCTCGAATCAGTAAAGATCTTGGGAATGATGGAAGAAGAAGCGCGATTGGCGGGAGAGGTGCAAAACATTTTGGATCATTTTCCGGACTATCCAACGTCGGACGCAAAATTCGGAAAGGTTTTTGTATCGGTGCCGGGAGAACATTCAGAGGTCGTATACAATGTGCCCAACAGCCTGATGACTGTCTTCCCGGGGGAAGAGCATGGACTGCACTCGGATCCGGACACGTATGAGATTTTGCTGAACACCTACAAAAACTCGCAAATCGAAGGCGGAAATGAGCTTGTTTTCTTCAACCTGCAAGCGGCCAGAATCGGACAACTGGATTTGGAAAAATTCAAACGCCAAATCCATTACTGTAGATTAGCGAATGGCACCTGCACGGATTTGGCGCTGCAGGTGCACGGTAGATACAATGACAACACTGCCTACGACTTTATGGAAAAAATGGGAATTTGGTTTGAAAATTTTGCCTTACCCGTAGTCATCAACGAGTGTCTGATGCAGAGCTACAATGGTACCATTCGACTGTTTCCCAATTGGCCGCGGGACAAGAAAGCGGCCTTTGCCCATCTCAGGGCAGTTGGTGCCTTTCTAATTTCCTCTTCCTTTTCAGATGGCAAAGTCGATTACGTTGAGATGGTCAGCGAGAGAGGCGCGCCCTTGAAAATCCATCTGCCATGGAAAGAGGGTGCGCTGATACAGACTGAAACCTTAGAGCAGAAAGTCTTCACCGGCTTGCTCGAAAGGGAAATGAAAGTTGGTGAAAAAATTGTTCTAAGGCCGCTATAGGAAGGTCCGTTTTTAGTCTTTCAGCCTCTATGCAGCGCGGAAATATCGTTCTTCTGAACTCTGACAGGGTTTGGAACCCTGTCAGCCTTACGCCACGACGTTGCGTTTCTCTGCGGCCTCTGCGCCTTTGCGTTTAGGTTAAAGCATCACTATCAAAAGAAAAACGCGGAGGCGCTGAGTTCGCAGAGAACAAGAGAAATCGATTTTCAACTTTGCGTTTCTCCGCGGCCTCTGCGCCTTTGCGTTTAGGTTGAAAACATCAATATCAAAAGAAAAACGCAGAGGCGCTGAGTTCGCAGAGGACAAGAGAAATTGATTTTCGACCTTGCGTTCCTCAGCGGCTTCTGCGCCTTTGCGTTCAGGTTGAAAACATCGGTATCAAAAGAAAAACGCAGAGGCGCTGAGTTCGCAGAGAACAAGAGAAATCGATTTTCAACTTTGCGATTCTCGGCGGTCTCCGGCGCTTTGCGTTTTGAAGGAAAACATTCGGAGCCTCTGAGGAGGAAACAGAATGAGAAGGCCACACATGACAATTAAGCGTTGTTTCGTAAAAAGATTTTCTTCCAGTTTGATGCAGCTCTCCCTGTTCAGCCTTCTATGGCTAATCACACAACCGCAAGCTCAAGCCCTCGCAACAGACACCTTCGAATTCAGCTTGAATGAGCTGCATTTCGTCATCGACAAAGCATCTGGGAACATTCTTTCGCTTTCCTCACCAAAAGTCGGCACATTCTTGGAAGCATCGCCGGAGCGTGGGAGTATCATCGATCTTGCTTTTCCAATAAAGGAATTCCAACCTCTCCGCCTTGCGGCCAGATATTCTAAAGATGTAAAAATTGATGTGGAGAAGGAGAGCGTGACTCTCTTCTGGGAAGCACTCGGCGCCAGCCGTCCCTTGCCCATTTCAGGCAAAGTATCGGCGGTCATTCGCTTTGCCGCGGCAGCGGACGGCGAATCCGTAATCATGTCCTGTACCATCAAAAACCAGACAACCGACTCGATACGTCAAGTCATGTTCCCCGATTTCATGGGGATCATCCCGTTTGCGGGCGAAGAAAACACCCTGTTTCGCACGGCGGCCTTTGTAGAAAACCTGTTCGAGCTGCTCAAGCCCAAAGCGGAGAACGTTCCCTTCTATGCCATCGGACCGTTTCGCAAGGGCAACGGATGGATAGAGTATTCGGGCGGCAAGTACAATTTTTTCAGCAAGACGCCGGCTAACTGGGTGGACATCGGCAGTCTTGCCGGCGGCATCAGCGTTTTTCCCAGACGATGGGGCCCCGATGAGCCGAATTCCGCCATCATGGTGCACCGGTTGGAGTCGGACGGCAAGCTTAGATTCCTCTACGCGCACAACGGCTCCATTGCTCCCGGCGTTAACTGGACCAGCGACGAGTATTGTTTTACTCCACACCGCTACGGTTGGGCCGAGGGAATCAAGCCATTACGCAACTGGGTCAAGCAACACTGGCGCCGCAAATACCCCATTCCCGAACACGTGAAAGACGGCATGGGCTTCCGGTCCGTGTGGCTGGCGAAAGGGATTCCCTCCGATCCTCAGGACGTGATTTATCGCTACCGGGATCTGCCGCGACTGGCACAGGAGAGCATCGAACATGGCTTGGATGAAATGGTGGTCTGGTTTTGGAGTCCGGCGTTTCAGTTGCCAATGGAGACGATTCCAGCGCTCGGAACGAAGCAGGAGTTGATAGACGCAGTAGCTGAATGCAGACGACTCGGCGTAAACATCAATCTGTTCATTAGTGTGCTTTACCTTGCCAATCCGACCGCCGGGCACTACGGCCTAAAGCCGGTGAAGGAAATGTCGTGGACGTATCACCCGGAACTCATCCCGATTTTTAATCCCCCGTACGCCAATTGGAATTGGACCGCTCTCGCAGACCAGGCGAATCTGCAATGGCAGAAGGACGTTCTGGCTTCCTGCAAAGAATGGATCGACTGCGGCCTCACTTCCATTGTCTGGGACGTTTTCACCGCTGCGGCTACCAGGCCGAATCTGTACGATCTGGCCGGCAGAATTCGCGATCTGGCCATTCAGCGCAATCCCCAATCCGTATTTGCCGGCGAAGGCCGCTTCGACATCGCCACCGAGTCCGAATACCTTGACTACACCTGGAACTGGAATTGGTACGACTATGAGGATTTCCGTCCCTACAACTTGGTCTTTCCGGCACCAAGACTGAATACCAACATCGATGAATCGGCAAAAAGCGTCAAGCTATGTTTCGCCGATAACACTTATATGAATATCATGCCCTCACCTCCGGATGGAATCAATGCCTCGGATTGGATCGTCAACCACCCGGAATTGAGTCAGGCGCTCAAACAATGCGCCAGGCTGCGCAAGCAGTTTTTGTCCTATTTTCGAGAAGGGCGGCCGATAGGCGATTGTATTCTTGCCAAGGAATGCAACACCGCCCATGTCAGCGCGTTTTTGCATAATGGCCAAGTCCTAATGATCATCGTCAAGACAGATGGAGTTGGCCCGGTGACGTTCACCGCGCATTTGCAGCATTGGCTCAGTTCCCCATCGGACAAGTATGTGGTGAGAATCTATGGTGAGGACGGCGGACTCGTTGGTACGAGAGAATTCAGGGGCACTCATTATGCGGAGACAACCAACGAGTTGAAGGATCTAGCAATCTCGCTGTATGAATTCAGCCGGAAATAGGATTGAATTTAATCGTAAGGCTTCATAGGTTGCAATAGAATTCCAGAGCCACCCCAGATTGAATGGCCGCCCGCGAAAAACGCTAAATGACGGGAAAGGTATTTCCTGCAGAAACTCCGACTCGGTTGCAAACCTTGCCAGAGTAAGCTCTCTCGGCGAATTGCAGGATAGACTAGCTTGGCGGCCTTTGCGGCTTTGCGTGAGAAAAACGCCGCCGCACGCCAAGCCGCGAGGAACGCAAAGGCCATTTGAGCTCTGACGAGGGTCTGTGCATGTGTCAGAGTTTGACTATCGCATTAAAGAAGAGTGCATCAACGAATAACGGAGAGAGAATGAATCCCATTGACAGAGCTATCCTGGCCACCACGTTTTGCGTCTACTTGCTCATCGCAATTCTTTGCCTTGGAATTGCTTCTATAGGCTACGCGCAAACCGGAAGAGAAAACGAGCCGGTTCGCTACGTCGGCGGCGTGAGCATCGATCCGAAACTGCACGAGGGAAGGCTGCGTTATGCCATTGGGGTGGAAAGCCGGCAGACCGTGCGCGTCAACCGCACGCATCCCGAATGGACGGACGGCTGCGGCTGGACCTACAGCCATGCTTCCAACATCGCCTATTGGAACGACACCTTCTATCAGCAATACCTCAGCAATCCCGTCGATGAGCACATCGCGCCGGGACAAACGCTCATGGTTACCTCCAAGGATGGACGGAATTGGAGCAAACCCACCATTGTTTTTCCGCCTTACCAGCCGCCGGCGGGCACCCCAATGCCCGAAGGCTACAAAGGCTACATGATGCATCAACGCATGGGATTCTACGTCGCACCTAACGGTCGCCTGCTGGTGCTGGCATTTTACGGTCACGCGGAAAATCCTTTCGGTTTGGGCGGCATCGGCCGGGTGGTGCGGGAGGCCTACAAGGACGGCACCTACGGCCCCATCTATTTCATCCGCTACAGCAGTCACACCTCATGGAATGAAAGCAACACTGGCTTCCCCTTCTATACCCAATCCACCGATCAAGGATTCTTGGATGCCTGCAACGCCCTGCTGAAGGACAAGCTCAAAACCCTGCAGTGGTGGGACGAAGACAAGGGTCTGGACGGATTCTATTCAGTGAAGAAGGCCGGTTCTGCTCTCTCCTACTTCCATCGTAAGGACGGCAACGTCGTGGCCCTGTGGAAGCGATCACTGTGCGCCCTTTCTTCCGATGAGGGCATGAGCTTTTCCGACCCCGTTCGCGCCCCGACACTGACCATGGCCGGCGGCAAAATGTGGGGGCAACGCACCGAGGACGGGCGTTACGCCATCTGCTACAATCCCATCGAGCTGGATGAGTATCGTTATCCGCTCATCATCATCACCGGCGAGGACGGCATTATTTTCGACGACATGCTGCTGGTGCAAGGCGAGGTGCCGCCGCGCCGGTTTTTCGGCCGTTGGAAGGATTTTGGTCCATGCTATATGCGCGGCATTGTCGAGGGCAATGGCAATCCTCCGGGCAATGATATGTGGCTGACGTACAGCATGAACAAAGAGGACATCTGGATCAGTCGCATTCCCACGCCGGTTCGCTACAGCGTAAAAGGCACAGTGAGCGACGATTTCGACAAAATGGTGACCGGCGGCAATGTGGAAGATTGGAACGTCTACGCGCCCATGTGGGCGCCGGTAAGCATCGTCGATTTCCCCAGCGACGGCAACAAATGCCTCGAATTGCAGGACAAAGACCCTTACGACTATGCCCGCGCCATTCGCGTCTTTGAGGAAGGCCGGACTGTGAGAGTCAAGACGAAGGTCTTTGCCAAGCAAGCTGATCATGGAATGCTGGAAATAGACGTGGCGGATCGCTATGGCAACCGGCCGGTTCGAATTAAGTTCGACCAAGACGGTAAGATAAAGGCTGCGAACGGCACGTCCGAAGTTTCGCTACTATCCTATGAACCGAATCGGTGGTACCAAATCGAAATCAAAGTGGATACCCGTCCGTTCGGCAAGTACACCGTTTCCATCGATGGCAAAAACGTTCTTGACCAAGCTCAATTGGCCGAGGCGGTTTTGTCGATCGAAAGGCTTTCGTTCCGCACCGGGCCGTATCGCGACATGCCCAACCGTCACACGCCCAACGAAACGCCCGAACCGCCGTTGGTCGGCGCCGATGACCCGGTTCCCATGACAGTGTTTTATGTGGATGATGTCCATGCTTCTACGAGGAAGTAGTGTGCTGAAAATAGGTGCAGCCAATTCTGCTGTTTCCGGCAGTACTTTTCGGCTAACCTGCTCCCCCCACAAAGAGAGAAAGAATTGAATATGACCAAAAGAATAGCGTTCCTTTTCCCCTTCTCAATAGTGCTGCTTTTGATATGGAGCAGGGCGTTCGGACAAAACTTTCGTTTCGATAAATACAAGGACGCAGCCCAAAGCATCACAAGACTGCGAGTAGCCAGCGCGGCCGTCTTGCCGGAGAAATGGAAGAAGGAATTAAACTGGCGGCGTACGGAGAAACTGGTCACCCAAGCCGCGGTGGATGGCGGCGCCCTTTTGGTGGTCGCGCCGGAAGGCGTTCTGGAAGGCTATGTGATCAATGAGGTGAACCGGGAACAGAATCCTGAGGTGAAACAGAAACTGATACAGGAATTTCTCTCCTTGGGCGAGCCGATGGACGGCCAATACATCAAAAAGGCCTGCGCTCTGTCAGAGAAACTCGGCATCTACTTTGCCTTCGGATTTCTGGAGCGAAACGAGCGCGGCTTGTTCAACACCGCCATTCTCATCGATCCGCAAGGCGACATCATCGGCAAGTACAGCAAAACCCATTTTGCCCAAGGCTACCAAATCAACCCGGAATTCTACCGTCCCGGCGACGAATACCCGGTGTTTGACACACCCTTTGGCAAGGTAGGTATCCTTATTTGCTATGACCGGCAATTGCCGGAACCGGCGCGCATTCTGGCTTTGAAAGGAGCACAGGTGCTGCTGGTTCCATCCTATGGAAGCTATACCGATCCAAATGGCTGGAACACTGCTCTCATGCGCACGCGCGCGTATGAGAACCGCTGTCCCGTGGTTTTCTGCAATCCGTTCCAAAGCCTGTTGATCGGTGCGAACGGAGACTTGAAAGCCATTGGCAATGCCGGTGAAGTCGCCTATTACGAGATTGACACCTCTCCAGATCGCTACAAAGACCGGTTTGCCAACCGGCGGCCAGCGACCTATCAAGAGATACTCAGCGATGGTGGCGCGGCAAAAGCGCCGTAGCGCTAACGCCGTACTCAGGGAGGATTTGGTTTTAGCGCCTATTACTTGCAGTCCAGTTTTTCAATTTGAACCTTACGGTTGTGAAGTACAATCACTCATTTCATTAGCACCCGTCTATGAGGAAAGATGAACCATGAACGTATCTCCTAATCGCCGCAGATTCCTAAAAACAGTGGGTACCATCGGTGGGATTTCTTTATTGCCATTTGACTGGATGGGATGCAACGGCAAACTGAAAGGCTACGGATACACGCCCAAAGAGTATGACATCTTTGCCAAGTACCAGACTCCGAAAAAGCTGGTTCGTTTTGACACCTCGAATCTCAGCAAAGAATTTCCGCATGCGGATCCCAAGCAAATCTGGATTCTGCGCTCGGTGTGCTCCATCTTCCAAGGACTCATCAATCGCATAGAGCCGCGCATTTACTTGCAGCATGGCGCAAACGACGTGGATTGGCTGGGAATCTACAAAAGCGAGGGACATGCCTTTGAAGTCGAGCAAATCGAATCCTTACAAGACTTGATAGACAAATTTGCCGGATCATTGTCCGGCTATGTCATTTTCGATCCGCAGATGCTGGACTCTCTCAACATTGCGCAAATCTGGGCAAGCTTGGAAAACTGGCTGGTCATTTCCCCGGAGATGGAGCCGATGCTGCAAAAGACAGGGCTAAAGAAAAAGCAGGATTTGCGAGGACGTTGGCAAGGACGTGTCTCCGCCTATCAATGGGCATTCGAGAATCTTTTTCCAAGATGTTCAAAACACGTTGTTGGTGACTGTTGCGTCGATTTCCCCTATCACCCCAGCGACGGCTCTTTTCATATCCGCGATTTCCTGGTCGCCAATCATGCTTTCACGTTTGACTTGTCAGCAGCGCGGCGGCAAAGGCTGGAGTACCGCCTGCTGGATAAAATCTATGCGAGCATGGAATTTCCCGCCGGAGTGTGGGGCTGGCACGATTCCCGCGATCATGAGCACTGGGCGGTGGATCGCGCCGCGCGCAAGGGTGTCTATACGATATGCGCGGTCGGCGGACCCAACCTGACAGTTCATGGCGGCATCAAGCCCCAAAACGATGCGATTCCCAAACAAAAGTCAAGTCCACGGAAAAATCTCGTAGCCGAGAAGAACAAAGTCTACGTCGCCTTCATGATGACCGACGGTGACGCTCTGTGGGTGATGGATACATTGCAGCTTCATAACTGGGCCAGCGAAAAGCGCGGCAACTTTCCTTTGTCCTGGGGATTCCTGCCTTTGCTTGCAGATATCGCCCCGGCTATGTATTCCTACTATGTCAAAAAGATGTTGCCAACCGACTATATGGTGGCCGGACCCTCCGGCGCAGGCTATACCTATCCGCACATGTATCCGGAGCCGAAGCAGTTTCTCAAATACACCAAATTCTACATGCAAAAGTGCGGCTTGGAGATTGTGAACATTACCAATTGGAACGACTACACCCATTGGCAGGAAGTGGACTTGCCCTGGTTCAATCCCCTGCTGTTTAGCGAATTGGACAACTGCATCGGATACGTGCGCGGCATGGGCGAATCGGCTTTTGAGCGGCACTACAACTTGCCCGACAAGCCGTACGTCTTTTGCGGCGAAGGCATTCATCGCGGCGACAAGGACGACGTCGCCACCATCAAAAATTTTATCGATGCCAATCCGAACCGACCCTTGTTTGTATTTTGCCTGATCAACGTCGCAGTGAGCATGGAACGAATCAAGAGGGTAATCGACACACTGAAGGATTACCCGATTGATTATGTGCGTCTGGATGATTTTATGCGCCTCATCAAAAGCGCCAAGGAGCAAAATCTCATCACCGAGGACTTGTATCCGAACCGGAAGGGCAACGAGCAAATCCTCATCAACGAAGCACCGGCTAACTGGGCTGGCGCCAAGAAAGAAATCGCCACACTCGCCCCAATTCTACAAGCAGCCGACGAAGCGCAAGCGTTGGCTTTAATGAACACGGAAGAGGCAGGTTTGGCATTGGGGCAACGAATCACCGA